>JAABUV010004793.1_pt1 | contig 15843 bp, 9 predicted proteins | sample 5559971 | NCBI WGS metagenome assembly JAABUV01 (sample SAMN10711881, study PRJNA513362) | rock metagenome | isolation source: Antarctica rocks | place: Antarctica: Victoria Land, Knobhead nord | collected 2015-12-19
CGCCGGGTCGCGCGCGGGGTCGGCGGGGTGCCAGGCCCAGCCGGACAAGCCGCCGTCCCTTGCCTCGACGACGCCCTCCACGGCGGTGATGGCGGCGATGGCGATGGGGCTGCCCAGACAGGCGATGCCGTTGCAGTCCACATGCAGCGAGCGTGCGGCGCGCTACCCTTCGGGCAGCCGGCTTTGGCTGCCGGACCATGACGGCCGCACCGGCGCACCGTCCAAGCTGATCTCGACGCCGCGGGGATCGCCGACGTGGACGAAGCCGTCGCCGTCCAGCCCGCACCAGCCGGGGAACCCAGCCGTCGGCGCCACCACCGCCGCCAGCGCCCGAAGGGTCGGGTTCGGCACGCTCGACCGCAGCGCCGCCGCCGTGGCCGTGGCAGCGCGTCCGCTGTCCCCCAGCAGACGCGCACAGGCAGCGAGGCCGGCCCAAGCCTCGGCCAAGCCGTAGCGGCTGCCCAAATCCTGAAAGAACTCCGCGGCGCGGGCCAAGTCGCCAGCCTGCATCAACCCCGTGGCGAGAGCGAATACGACCATGCCGTCGTTCGGCAGCATACGGTGGACGCGCTCCAGCCAACGCAGCGCCTCAGGCGCGTTGCCAGCAGCGGTGGCTGCCATGCTGCGGCGCCAGGCGTCCTGCACCAGCTCCTGCCAACGCTGGTCGCGCGTTTGGATGCGCCGCGCTTCGGCGCGGGCCTGCACGTCCGAGAGCAGGGCGTTGCCCACGGACGCCGCGGCCAACCTAGTGGGCGGCGACGGGTTGCCCCTGAGCCTGCACGGCCAACTCTTGTGGAGCCGGCGCGGGCGACATCCTGTCCAGGGCGGCAAGATCCTGCGCGGCCTCGGCGACGCCCGCTTTGTGTGCGTGCTCCAACAGGACGCGCGCCTGGGCCACATCAGCCGGCCCAACCAACCCGCGCGCGAGATAGCGGCCGAGCATCAGCAGCGCATAAGGATGGCCTTTCTCGGCCGCCTTGCGGAACCAGCCCTGGGCGGCGACCCGGTCGGTCGGCACGTCATGGCCGCCACCCAGCATCGCTCCCAGCGCGAACTGCGCACCGACATGGCCCTTGTCCGCTGCCGCCTGGAACAGCGCCTGGGCCGCCGGGTGGTCCCGCGGACCGCCGCGCCCGTTCACCAGCATCTCGGCGAGCGCCACCTGCGCATCGACCATGCCGCCCTCGGCCGCGCGCTGCATCCAAGCCCGGCCCTCGTGCAGGTCAGCGTCCACGCCGCGCCCTTCGGCCAGCATGCGGCCATACCAGTATTGCGCGTTCACCACGCCGTCCGCGGCCCGGCGCAGCCACTGCGCCGCCTTGGCGTCGTCCCGCTCCACGCCGACGCCCTCGGCCAGGCACACGCCGAAGTTGAATGCGGCCACCAGGTCGCCAGAGCTTGCCGCCGCCTCGAACCACTCGCGGGTGCGAACCCGGTCCTCCAGGCTGCCGCCGCCGTTGAGCGCGATGTTCGCGAGGTCTGCCTGCGATTTCGTGTCGCCCTTCTCCCCGGCGATGCGCAGCCAGCGCGCGGCCTCGTTCGGGTCGCGGGACACGCCGGCGCCCGTGAGATACAGCATGCCGAGCGCCCGCGCCGCGCCGCCATGGCCCTGCTCGGCCGCGCGGTGGAACCAGGCGGCGGCCTCGGCGTAGTTCGGCGGCAGGTCGCCGCCCCTGGCATAGAGGTCGCCCACCAAGGCTGCGGCCTCCGAGTCGCCGGCGAGGGCTGCGCGGCGCAGCCAGCTCTCACCATTCACGGGGTCGCGGTCGACGCCGCGGCCCTCCAGCAACGCCAAGCCCCAGCGCGCCTGGCCGGACCGCACCCCGCGCTCGGCCGCCTGACGGTAGAGCTGCGCGGCTGCCGCCTGATCCGGCTCGGTGCCAGTGCCCGACGCGGTCATCACGCCGAGCAGGTACAGCCCGAGCGGCAGCTTGGCCTCGGCTGCCTTCGTGATCTCGGCGGCTCCAGCCTTGCGCTCCTCCTCGGTGGTCGCGTGCCGCAACAGCGCAAGGCCATGGCCAAGCGATCCCTGCGCGCAGCCGCCAGCCGCCGACTTGCGATACCACTTATCTGCCGCAGGCAGATCCCGCAGTGCCTCGGGCCCAGAGGTCAGTACGTAGGCCAGCAGAGCCTGTGCCTCAGCCGAACCAGCCTCCGCCGCCGGTTTTGCCCAGCGGACCGCCTCAGTGAAATTAGGTTCGCCGGGGAACGCCTCGGCGAACAGGCTGGCACCCTGGGCGCTCGCCTGGCCAGCGCCGACACCGGCGCCAGTCAAATAAAGCACAGCCAGCGTCGACTGCGCCTCTACCTTGCCGCTTTGGGCGGCGCGCTCCAGCCATTGCGCCGCCATGGCCCGGCTGGGCGGCACGCCGTTGCCGTCCAGATAGGCCCGCCCGACGCGGTACTGCGCTTCGTTGTCGCCCCGCTGGGCCGCCTTGGCCACCACGGGGAAGCCTAGCCGCCGCTCTTCACCCTCCATCTGCCGGTAGGCAAGCTTCAGGCGTGCCTTGGGCGACACGGCCGACCTGACCCGCTCGAACACCCCGGTCATGCCGGGCACCCCTCAAACAACAGCGTCACGGCTCCCGCATTCCGCTCATTGCGACCGGCAGCACGCGGCTCAGCAGGTAGCCGACAACCGTCCGCTTCCCCACCTTGATGTCCGCCGTGATCGGCATGCCCGGCACGATATGGAAGCCAGGCGGGGTGTCGTGCAGCTTGATCTCGTCAAGGGTGATGCGACTCTTGTAGAACGCCGCGCCGCTGGCCGACGGGTTCTGCTGCACGCCGCGCTGCTTCTCGTCCGGGTTGCTGCTGAAGCTGTCGGCGCTGACCACGCGCACCTGGCCCTCGGCGGCGCCGTATTGGGTGAACGGGAACGAGTCGAATTTCACCGTCACCATGTTGCCCGTATGCACGAAGCCGGCATCCATGCCGGAAATGTTGGCCTCGACCTCCAGCGGCGCGTCGACCGGCACCAACGTCAGGAACTGCTCGCCCGATTGCAGCACCGAACCCGGCGAGACCTTGGCGATGCTCAACACGGTGCTGTCCCGCTCCGCCCGCAGCTCCACCAACTGTCGGCGCAGGACGGCCTTGTTCAGGTTCTCCTTCGCGTCGCTCAGCTTGCGGCTCTGATCGGTCAGGTCCTGGCTCACCTGGCCCTTCCATTGCTGGTTGTAGCCGTCGCGCTCAGCCTGCATGGCTTGCAGGTCGCGCGCCGCCTGGACCACCTGGCCTGTCGCGTTGCCAAGGCCACGCTTCACCTCAAGCCGGCTATCGGTCGCAGCGAGGCGGTTGATTTGGCTGCCGACCTGCAGGCGCTCAAGCTCGATGCGCTTGTGCTCCAACTCCTCCGCGACCTTGAGCCGCTCGGCATACGCATCCTTGTCCGAGACCGCCCGCTGGATCTGGCTCTCCAGGCTGCTGATCTTCTGCGTGTAGTTTTCATTTTTGAAACCGCGTTCGGCTTGCCGCTGGAGGAATATGGCCCCTTGCAGCAGCGCCACCGGACTGGAGTCCTTGGGATGGTAGATGGTGCCGGAAGCCTCGGCCTGCAGACGGTCAACCTCCGCCGCCAGGCTGGCGACCTGGGACTCCAGCGCGGCGGCGTCAGCCGTCGCGAAAGTCGGGTCGAGGCGGGCCAACACGTCGCCCTTATGGACCACCTGGCCCTCTTTCACGTCAATTGAACGGACGATCGCCGTCTCCAGCGGTTGCACGACGCTTGTCGCCGACTGCGCCACCACCTTGCCCTGTGTCGTGACGACCTTGTCGATCGGGATCAGCGCCGCAGCCGCAATGCAGCCGGCCGCCAGCGAGCACACCACCCAGATGGTGCCGCGTGCAGCGTGCAGCACCGGCGTCACGCTCAGCGCGGCTGTCGGCGAGTGGAACTCAAGCAGTCCTGAAAGGGCGGCAGCGTCGGCGCGGGCCGAATTGCGCAGAGTCAGTTGGGCCATGGAAACCTCCGTCGGCGGGCTAAGCAGGCCGCGCATATTTCGCGGCCGGGCGGGGCGTCAAGACACGCTCGCCCGGCAGACAGGCTAGATCAGGCCACCTAGTCGCCCTGGGCGAGCATCGGCACGAGCGGCGCTTGCCGGCCCATCCCGCCGTCCAGATGACGGTTCTGCTGCGACCACAGCATCTTGTAGATCGCGCAACGCTCCAGCAACACCCGGTGCGGCGCGATGTCGACGACGGTGCCCTTATCCATCACCAGGATCAGGTTGCAGTCGATCAGCGACGACAGCCGGTGCGACACGATCACCATGGTGCGGCCCTTGCCCAACCGGGTCAGGTTGGCGTTCACCAGCGCCTCGCTCTCGGGGTCAAGCGCGCTTGTTGCCTCGTCCAGGATCATGAGCCGCGGGTCGGCGATCACGGCGCGTGCGATCGCCAGCCGCTGCCGCTGTCCGCCGGACAGGTTGGCCGAACCCTCCTCGATCCAGGTTTCGTAGCCGTGCGGCAGCCGCTCGATGAACTCCTCGGCGCCGGCAAGCCGCGACGCCTTCACCACGTCCTCAAGCGTCAATCCCGGACGCCCGGCGGTGATGTTGTCCTGCACCGTGCCGCGGAACAGGAAGTTGTCCTGCAACACCACGCCGAAGCTGCGGCGCAAGTGGGTAAGGTTGATCTCCTTCAGCTCGACCCCGTCGATCTTCAGGAAACCACTGTACTCCCGGTTGATGCCCTGCAACAGCCGGGTGATGGTGCTCTTGCCCGATCCGCTGCGGCCGACCACGCCCAGCATCGTGCCAGCAGGAATTTCGAAGTTAACCTTGTCGAGCGCCGGCAGCTTCGAGCCGGGATAGGCGAAGGTCAGACCCTCGAACGTCACGTCGCCGCGGAACTTCGGGCGCAGGCCGCCCTGCATCGCCGCGGTCTCGCTCGGGTTGTTCAGCACGGTGGCGACCTGGCCGATGGAGGCGCGCACGTCCTCGAAGTCCTCGATCAAGCGTGCCAGGCCGACCAGCGGCTGCGTCACGCGGCTGCCCAGCATCATGAACGCGACCAGCCCGCCGACGGCAATGCCGGTCGTGTCCTGCATGGCGATGTAGGCGCCGATCATGATGACGCCGCGCTGGATGAACGACTCGATGGGGTTGATGATGGTCTGCGGCCAGTTCGCCAGCCGGCCCGCCTTCAGCTTCAGCTCGCCGGCATGTGCGGTGCGCTCGTCCCACTCGGCCCGCCGCTGCGGCTCAAGCGCCAGCGACTTCACCGTACGGATGCCATGCACCGTTTCGACCATAGTGCTGGCCTTTTCGGACTCGGCAATCGTCAGCTTGCCGATGACTTTGCGCAGCGCCGGCAGGAAGGCCAGGATGATGAGCGCAATGATCACGGCGCAGACCAGGACGATCCAGGCGAGCGTCGGCTCCATCCAAAACAGCAGCGGCAGCAAGAAGACCAGGGTGAACATGTCAAGGAAGGTGCCCATCAGCTTCCCGGTCAGGAACTCGCGGATCTTCCAGATTTGCATCAGGCGGTAGTTGATCTGCCCAGCCGGGTTCTTCTCGAAATAGTCGAGCGGCAGGCCGAGCAGCCGGTTGAACACGTGCAGGTGCAGCCGGGCGTCGACGCGGGTCGAGACGACCTGCACCAGTTCGCGCCGCGCATAGCCCAGCAGCATCTCATAAAGTGTCGTGATCAGCAGGATGGTGCTGAGCAGCATGAGCGTCGACAGGCTGTGGTGCGTCACCACGCGGTCGACAACGGTCATGACCAGCAACGGCGGAATGATGGTCAGCGCGCTGAGCGTGACGGAACCGATGCTGATGTCGCGCAGCGAGCGCTTTTCTTTCGCGACCAGGCCCATGAGCCAGCTGAGCGAGAACCGTTGTTCGCCCTCCGCCTCACCGCGCATCCGGCGGATCAGCAGCGTCTCGCCGCCCCAGGCCTGCGACAGCCGCAGTTCGTCAACGGCAACGACGCTCTCGGCTATGGCGGGGTCGCGGAGCCAGACGACGTTGCGGGCCGCGTCGGTGCCGACGAGCAGCGCCGCGCCGCCGTCCTTGAGCAGCAGCACCACAGGGGACGCCGGCTTCTCGTTGCCCTGCAACTTGAAAAGCTGCTTCCAGCGGAACCGTTCGGCCCTTGCCGACAAACCTTGGTCCCGCGCCCAGGCCACCAGCGACGCGGGGGACGGCGTCGTCTCGTTGGCGGCAGCGCGAAAATCCGAGGCGTGGAGTTCCAGGCCATGGTGGCGCGCCACGGCAATGACGGCTGCCAGGCGGGCCTCCGCTGCCGTGTTGGGCCGCTCGCTGCTGATCGTGCCGACGTTGATCGGCGAGGCGGCAGCGCTGCTTAGGACGGTCGAGGCGGATTGATCCACGAAATATTCCTTGTCTCATATGCGCCCACACGCGACAAACCACCTAGGGGCGAAATACGCATATCACATGAAGCCTATGGTTGGGATAAAAACCGTATGCGGCGAGTCATTTCCCCATTATAGCCGAAGTTTCGGCCCGTACGCGCTCTTTAACGCATCTGGTCCCACGCGCGATACCCCGCTAGAACCCAAGCATGGAAATACGTCCGGCCGAACCCGCCGACCTCCCTGAAATCCAGGCGATCTACGCCTATCATGTGTTGCATGGCGCAGGAACATTTGAGGAGGTGCCGCCGTCCATCGAGGAAATAGCCGATCGTTACCAGGAAATCATCAACCGTGGGTGGTCATACCTGGTCTCAACCGATGAGACAGGCCTGCTCGGCTACGCCTACTATACACAATTGCGGGATCGGTCGGCCTACCGCTACACCGCCGAGGACAGCATCTATGTGCGCGAGGACGTGCGCGGGCAGGGCGTCGGCAAGGCGCTGGTGCAGCGCTTGCTCTCGGATGCGGAAAAGGCAGGGTTCCGGCAGATGGTCGCGATCATCGGCGACTCAGAGAACGTGGGCTCGATCGGCGTGCACGCCTCCTTGGGCTTCCAGCGCGCCGGGCTGCTGCGGGCGTCGGGGCTGAAATTCGGGCAGTGGGTCGACACCGTTTATATGCAGCGTGCGCTGGGCCGGGGAGACGCCGACATCCCGGCCTAGCGCCCGGCCGCCAGCCCCTCGCGCCGCGGATCGGTGCCGCCCTCAAGGCCATCCGGCACAAGCTTGACAAGGTTGAGGCCGCTCGTCAGCACGGCGGGCGAGGACGGGACGGTCCAGCCCAGCGCCGTCAACGGGGGGATCAGGCTCCGCACGTCGAACGGGCCGATCGACCCGGTGGCGCCCGCGGGCGCCGTGCCATCGGGAAACAGCGACTCCAGCGTCGTGGACCCCGTGTTGTTGTTCTGGAAGTGCGCCTGGTTTGCCGCCTGCTGCGGATCGAGCCCGAAATCGACCATCGCCATGACCGCCTGCGTCGTGGTGCCGATGATGGACGCGCCGCCCGGCGTCCCGGCGACGAAGGCCGGCTTGCCGTCTCGCGTGAACACGATGGTCGGCGACATGGCGCTGCGGGGCCGCTTGCCGCCCGCCACCCGGTTCGCCACCGGAGCGTCGTCCGGGCCGGGGTCGGCCGAGAAGTCGGTCAGCTCGTTGTTCAGGATGAACCCGTCCACCATGCGGTTGTTGCCGAACGGGCTCTCGACCGTGATGGTCTGCGACACGACGTTGCCGAAGCGGTCCACGATCGACACGTGACTCGTGCCGCCGAACCGCGGCGGGCTGGCGTCGGTGGTCCCCGCGGCGCCGACCGAGGGTGGCAGGCCGGCCGTGGCCAGGCCCGGCGGCAGGGCGCCGGTGGTCAGCAGCGCGGCGCGGGCGCCGATATAGGCCGGGTCGATCAGCCCGGCCGTCGGCACGGCGGCGAATGCCGGGTCGGCCACATAAAGGTTGCGGTCGGCGAACGCCAGGCGGTTGGCTTGCAGGAAGGCGTGCACCGTCCGAACGTCGTTCGGGCCGAACGCTGCAAGGTCGACGTGGTCGAGCATGCCTAAAATTTGCAGTTCGGCGATCCCGCCCGAGGACGGCGGCCCCATGCCGCACACGACATAGGCGCGGTAGTTGCCGCACACCGGCGTGCGCTCGATGGCCTGGTAGCCGGCGAGGTCGGCCGCCGTCATGGACCCTGCCCCGCCCGCCCGGTCGTCGTCCGCGACCGCCGCCGCGACGTGCTGCGCGACCGGCCCCTGGTAGAACGCGCGCGGCCCGGCGGACGCGACCTGCGAGAGCACGTCCGCATAGGCCGGGTTGCGCAGCAGCGTCCCGGCCGGCTTGCCGGCGCCGTCCGCATTCAGGAAATAGGCTCTCGCAGCGGGGTCCTGCGCCAAGCTCGTTTTGTAGTCGTTGATCGACCACGCCAGGCGCGGGCTGATGGCGAACCCTGCGGTCGCCAGGTTGATCGCCGGCTGCAACGCCGCCGCCAGCGGCTTCGACCCATGCTTGCGCGAAATCATGTCCCAAAGGCTGACGGTCCCCGGCACCCCCACAGACCGGCCGCTGAACACGGCGGCCTTGAAATCGAGCGGCTGCCCGGCGGGGTTGAGCAGATAGGACTTGCCCGCAGCGGCCGGCGCCGTCTCCCGCCCATCGAAGCTCGTCACCCGCTTCGTCGCGGCGTCGTAGTACAACAGGAAGCCGCCGCCGCCGATCCCGGTCGCCTGCGGCTCCACGAGGCCCAGCACCGCCTCGGTCGCGATGGCCGCGTCGATGGCGTTGCCGCCGTCCCGCAAGATTTGCGCCCCGGCCTGCGAAGCCAACGGGTTCGCCGAGACCACCATCTCCTGCGCTGCCTCGACCTTGGTCCGCAGTTGCAACTGCGCCGCAGCGGGCGCGGCAGAGGCCGCAGCGCAAACGGCGGCGACGAACAAGCCCCTCATGCACCGGCGCCCCCTCAAGCCGACATCTTGCCGGCGAACTCCTCCATGTCGGCCGCCACCACGTCCCACTCGCCCTCCGGCCCGAAATCCCGGACCTGGTGCGGGCCATATTCGGTGGCCCGCGTGAGGAACCCGGTGCGGAGGCCAAGGCGCTGCGCCGCCGCGAGGTCGCTGTTGTGCGCGGCGCACAGCATGACCTGCGCCGGCTCCAGCGCTAGCAGGCGGCAGGCGCCGAGATAGGTCTCGGGGTCCGGCTTGTAGTGCTGGAACACCTCGGCGCACAGCACGGCGTCCCATGGCAGCCCAGCGCGCCGGGCCATGTCGACCAGCAGCGCCACGTTGGCGTTGGACAACGGGCTGAGCACGTAGCGCTTCCGCAGCCGGACCAGGCCCGGCACGCTGTCCGGCCAGGGCCGCAGCCGGTGCCAGCCGAGGTTCACCCACTCCATGTCCTCGTCGCTCTGGCCGACCAGGCCGAACCGCGGCGCGAGATCGGCGAGGCTGGCGCGGTGCAGCGCGTCGAGGTTGGTCCAGGGCAGCTCGCCGCGCCGCACCCGGTCCATCGACGGCGCGTAGGCCCCGCGCCAGGCGTCCACCAGGCCGGGCCAGTCGACCGTGAGCCGCCGCTCGGCGCCCCAGGCTTGCAGCTCGTCGATCAGGCTGCCGCGCCAGTCCACCACGGTGCCGAACACGTCGAATAGGATCGCGCGCACGTCCATCCCAACCATCCTCCACTTGCCGCTAGTCGAATATCCGGAACAGCCGGCGGAGGAAACCCGGCGTCAGCGCCGAGAGCGGGTTCACCGCGACCGCCGGGTCGTCGAGGCCGCCGTGGACCGAGTAGTCAACCGCGAACAGCCCGCCGCCCCGCTCCGCGCTGAACAGCCCGCCGAGCAGCGGAATGCGGCCCAGCGCCGAGTTCAGCGCATAGGCCGGCACGATCGTGCCCTTGAGGTCGAGCACCTTCCGCGCCGTGTCGATCCGCCCATACGCCGTTAGGCCCAGCGAGGCGCTGAACGCCTGCGCCTCCAGCACCTCCAGCACGTCCCCGTCCCAGCGGAACGGCGAGGTCGCCTGCGAGAACGCCAGCCCCGGCCCGCTCACCGCGTCGCCGATGCCGTACAGCGTGAGCGCCTGCAGCAGCTTGCCCACCGCCGGCGCGTCGCGGACGTGGAACTGGCGCAGGTCCGCGGTCCCCGTCAGGACGGAAACCCGCGCGCTGTCGTCATAGTGCCCTTCGACCACGAGCTGTCCGCCGTCGACGGTCTGCAACACGCCCAGCGCCCGCAGCAGCGCCCCGCCGTCCGCCGCCCGCACGCTGAGCTGCCGGCCGTTGCCCTGCGGCCTGACCGTGGCCTGCAGCCGCTCCGCCCCCACCGACTGCGCTTGCAGCGTGCGCAGCCGCTTGCCGTCGTACTCGGCATGGGCCCTCAAGCCGGCCATGCTGCGCCCCTCCGCCAGCAGCACCTGGTCGAAGCTGATGTCGGCCACCCAGGGCGCGCTGTCCTTCGCCGCGCCGTCCGTCGCGGCGGCGCCCTGGGCGGGCTTGCGCGACAGCCCGTTCGACAGGTCCAGCACCGCGCCGGCGAGCGTCGCCCGGATCGGCTCGTTCGGCGTGGCCGGCAGCCGGATTTCGCCATGCGCCTGGGTCGCGCCGAGCACAATGGGGTCGAGCGCCAGCAGGGCCGGCTTGTCCCCCGCCATGTCGAGCCGCCCGCGCACCTGCATGCCCGGCCCCTGCGCCTGCAGGTCGCTGACCGCCTGCAGGCGGTCGTTGCCCAGCACCAGCCGGGCGCTGGCCGACGCCGGCTGGCCCGGCGGCTTCTTCCACCCCGCCAGCGCCAGCGCCGCATCCTGCAGGTCGGCCTGCACGCGCACCTCGCCCTGGCCGTCCCGCCGCGCCTGGTAGGCCGCGGTGAAGTTGACGGCCCCTGCGCCGACCACCGGGTTGGGGTCCAGGCCCGCAGCGGCCAACTGCCGCGCCGTCGCAACGCCCGTCGCCGTCGCCCGCTGCACCACCTGCGACGGCGGCCCCGGCTTGAAGTCCATGTCCACCGTGAGCGCCGCCGGAATGCCGGCGACCGCCGCGCGCCCCGACGCCTTGAGCGCATCGGCCGTCACGTCGACCGCCATCTCGCCGCGGTCGAGGTCGCGCCCGGCCACGAGACCGCCCAGCCGCAGCCCGCTCAACTGCCCCGTCGCATGGATCGCCACGTCGCTGAATTCGAGGTGCTCCTGCATTGGCAGGTTGACGCTCAGCTTGCCCGCTACCGTCCCGGCGGGGTTGCGCACCGGGACGGGATGGCGGTCCAGCAGATGCAGCCGCGGATGGCGCAGCAGGGTCAGCAGCTCGGGCACCGAGGCCGCGACGTCGGCGTTCAGCGCCAGGAACTGGTCCTTCACCGAGAGGCCGTTGATGCGCACCAGGCCGTTCGAGAGCTGCGCCATGCCCTGCCGCGCGCTCGGCACCGCGATCTCGATCACGTCGGGTCCACGGATCGTCAGCAGCGCCTGGGCGTGCTCGATGGGCGGCACCGGGCGCAGCCAATGGATCGTCACGTCGTCACCTTGCAGGGTGCCGCCTGCCGCCGCCACGGCAACCTTGGACAGCGTCCCAGGCTTGGACAAATCCGCGTCCAGCCCCAGCGTGACCTGGCCGGCACGCGCGGTCCCGGCCGTGACGTTCTCCACGATCCAGGGGCGCACATGGCCGCCCCACGCCGCCGGCCACAGCCGCGGTAGGTCCGCAAAGGCCATGTGGTCCACCGTCAGGGCCAGGTCCGCATGCAGCCGGTCCGCCCGCCGGGTCGCCTGTCCCGTCGCCCCGAGCGTCGTGTTCCATCCGCCGGCGGGCGAGGCGACGACGACCTGCATCCGCGACAACGCCACGCGGTCAGGCAGCCTCCAGGACGACGCGCCAGCGGGACCGGCCGCGTCCCAATCACCGCTTGCATCCAGTGCCAGGCTCTCGAACTTCAGCTCCGCCGCCGGCAGTTGGGCACGCCCGCCGCCCGCCGCCGCGTGGATGGCCAGGCTGCGCGGCGTCAAAGTGGCCGACAGCGCCGCGACCGCCGACAACTCCACCGCCGCTTCGACGTGCGCCGCCGGGGCGAGCGCCGGCAGCGCATCGGCCAGCGCTGCAAGCGACACTGGGGTCAACGAGGCCGCGACCTGTGTGCCATTTTCCGCCAACTCGGCCCGGAGCGTGAGCCGGGCGGTGGCAGCGCCCGCCGTCAGCGCCGCCGTGCCGCCGCCAACCACGCCGCCGCTGGGCTGGCGCCGCAGGTTCAACGCGATCTCCGAGACGCCGAACGTCGCGCCGAGCTGCCGGTCCACGACCGCCACCGCCGCGTTGCGTATGCGCACGGACCGCAACTGCTCGATATGCCGCAGGCCCGGCACTGCGTCGCCGCCACGGTCGGTCTGCGCCGGGCTAGTCAGCGCCGCTATGGTCTCGGCGACGCTCGGAGAGGCGCCGCCATCGGCGGCGCCGTCCGCCAGGCTGCCGATGTCGACGCTCACGCCGCCGTCGAGGTCGCGGACCAGACGGAGCTGCAGGCCATCCAGCTCGATGCGGCGCGGCACCAGCTCGCCGTGCAGCAGCGCCGCCGGCGAGAGCGCCATGTCGGCCAAGGCAAGCTCCGCCACCGGACGGCCCGCGTCCACCACGCGCACGTCGCGCAGTTGCAGATCGAGCGCGTGGTCGGCGCCCTCGTCGAAGCCCTGCCACTTGATCGCGGCGGCGCCGATGGCGATGCGGGTCGGCGCGCCGGGCGGGTTGGCCGCGGCCACGATCCACCGCAGCGCCCAGCCGACATCGAGCGGCCCCTGCGCCAGCCGCCAGCTCAGGCCCGCCAGCCCGGCCCCCGCCAGCACCGCGACGGCGATCAGCACGGCCACCATACCGTGGCACACCCAGGCGAGCGCGCCACCGCAGGCCCGCAGCGTCCGCCCTCCCCGGCCGCGCTCCTGGCTGCGCGTCGGCGGAACCGCGGCCTCGTTGAGTGAACACGCCGGCATTTGACGAACCGGGGCGGACGCCGCCACCTTGGGCGTCCATGGCCACCTGCGACCCTTGGTTTGCCCGCTCATGGCCGGCCCCGGCCGACCCAGCCGCCGCTGTCCGCCTGGCCGAGCGCTTCGCCGCGCTGGGCGGGGCGGAAGCCGCGCTGGCCGCGCAACCCGGCGGCGGCGCGATGCTCGCGGCACTCGGCGGCGGCAGCCCCTACCTCTCCGACCTGCTGCTGCGCGAGCACGCCGCAACGCTCGCGATGGCGGCGGACGGCCCTGCCAAGGTGGCCGCTGGCGCGCTGGCGGCGTTGCAAAACGTCCACCCGGCCGCCCCCCGCGCCGAGGTGTCCCGCGCCATGCGGCAGGCCAAACGGCAGGTGGCGCTGGCCGCAGCGGTTGCCGACATCGGCGGCCTCTGGAACCAGGCGCGCGTCACCGCCGTGCTGTCCGACCTGGCCGAGGCGACGCTGCGGCTCGCCGTCGACCACCTGGTCCGCGCGGCGCACGGGGCCGGCGAGATTACCCTGCCCGACCCCGCGCAGCCGGCGCAGGGCTGCGGCCTCACCGTGCTGGGCATGGGCAAGCTGGGCGCGCGGGAGCTGAACTATTCGAGCGATATCGACCTCGTGCTGCTGTTCGACCCGGCCGCGCAGCCCGGCCATTCCGAAAACCTCCGCGCAGTGTTCACACGTGTGGCACGCGCCCTGGTTGCCATGATGGAGGTCCGCGACGCCGACGGCTACGTTTTCCGCACCGACCTGCGCCTGCGCCCCGATCCGGCCGCCACGCCGCCCGCCGTCGCGCTGCCAGCCGCCATCGCATATTATGAGAGCATGGGCCAGAACTGGGAGCGCGCCGCCATGATAAAGGCGCGGCCCGTGGCCGGGGACCTCGCGGTGGGCGCCGCGTTCCTCCATGCCATCCGGCCGTTCATCTGGCGCCGCGGCCTGGACTTCGCCGCCATCGCCGACATCCACGCCATGAAGCGCCGCATCAACCAGCACCGCGGCATGGGCCTGCCGGATGGCCCGGCCGGGCTTGCGGGATACGACCTGAAGCTCGGCCAGGGCGGCATACGCGAGGTCGAGTTCGCCGCGCAGACGCTGCAACTGGTGTGGGGCGGGCGCGACCCGGCGCTGCGCGACCCCACCACGCTTGGGGCGCTGCGCCGCCTGGCCCGCGCCGGGCACCTGCCGCGCCAGGCCTGCGCCGAGCTGACGGTCGCCTACCGCGTGCTGCGCCGCGCCGAGCACCGGCTGCAGATGGTCGCGGACCGCCAGACCCACGCGCTGCCGGTGAAACCGGACGAGCTCGCCCGCTTCGCCGCCTTCATGGGCTGCCCGGACACAGACGCGCTGGCGCGGCACCTGCTGACCCACATGGACCGGGTGCGCGCCCGCTACGCCGAGGTGTTCGAGGATGTGCCGGAGCCGCCCACGGCCGCGCCGCCGCTCGACCTCGCCGGCATGGACGAGCCGCCGGCCACGGTCGAGGCGCTGCGTGCGCTCGGCTTCCGCAACATGGCCGGGATGATCGCCACCCTGCGCGGCTGGCAGGCCGGCCGGCTGCGTGCGCTGCGGTCCACGCGGTCGCGCGAGCTGATGGACGCCGTGCTGCCGGCGCTGCTGGCGGCATTGGGGGCGCAGCCGGACCCGGACGCGGCGTTCAACCGGTTCGACGCGCTGCTCTCCCGCCTGCCGGCCGGCGTCGGCCTGCTGTCCATGATCCAGCGCAACACAGGGCTGCTGGACCGCATCGCCGCCGTGCTCGGCGCCTCGCCGTCGCTCGCGGACCACCTGGCCCGCGTGCCGGCGGCGCTTGAGGGCCTGCTGGTCCCCGCCGGCCCCGATCCGGACCCGGCCCGCACGCTCGGCCGCCGCCTGGTCGACGCCCGCACGGTCGAGGACACCGTCGCCATCATACGCAGCCACGTCCGCAGCGAGGAGTTCCGGCTGTGCGTGGCGCAGATGGAGGGCTGGCTCGATGTCGACGAGGCCGGGCTGGCCCGCACGGCGCTGGCGGACGCGGCGCTGTCGGCGCTGCTGCCGCCGGTGCTGGAGGCGCACGCCGCGCGCCATGGCCGGGTGCGCGGCGGCGCGATGGCCGTGGTGGCGCTGGGCAAGGCGGGCAGCCGGGAGATGATGGCGGGGTCGGACCTCGACCTCATGCTGGTCTACAGCCATCCGCCGGGCGTCATGGAAAGCAGCGGCGGGACCAACGAACGCAGCAGGCCGATGGCGTCGAGCCAGTGGTTCATCCGCGCGGCGCACGCCTATGTCGCCGCCCTGACCTCGCCCGGCGCCGAGGGGCCGCTGTATGCCGTCGACATGCGGCTGCGCCCGTCCGGCAACAAGGGGCCGGTCGCGGTGTCGCTGCCCGCCTTCCGCCAGTACCATGCTCAGGACGCCTGGACCTGGGAGCGCATGGCATTGACCCGCGCCCGCGTGGTGGCCGGGTCGCCGGCGATCCGCGCCCGCACGGCAGCAGCAGTCGCTGCCGCTCTTGCCACTCCGGCCGACCCGGCGCAGACCCGCGCCGACGCCGCCTCGATGCGGGGCCGCCTGCTGCGCGAGTTGCCGCCGGCGGGGCCGTGGGACGTGAAGATGCGGCCGGGCGGCGGCATCGAGGTCGAGTTCATCGCACAGGCCCTGCAACTCATCCATGGCGTGCGGCCGGGGCACCAGGCCACGCGCGCCGGGCTGCGCTATTTGGCGGACGAGGGGCGGCTGCCGCCAGAAACTGCCGCCATGCTGGTCGAGGCGGACCATTTGTGGCGCACGGTGCAGAGCATGGTGCGCATCACCGTGGGCCGCGGCCCCGCCGACCTGCCGGCCCCGGCCGCGGAGGCGCTGCTGCGGGTGGCCGGTGCGCCGGGGCTTACGCTGCCCGAGCTTCGCGCCACGCTGGACCGCACGGCGCGGGACGTGCGCGAGGCGTTCACCACCCTGATTGGAGTTCCCGAATGAGCATGGTTGCCCCTGTCGTTGCCCCTGCCGCGATTGCCGAGGGC
>JAABUV010004796.1_pt1 | contig 15835 bp, 9 predicted proteins | sample 5559971 | NCBI WGS metagenome assembly JAABUV01 (sample SAMN10711881, study PRJNA513362) | rock metagenome | isolation source: Antarctica rocks | place: Antarctica: Victoria Land, Knobhead nord | collected 2015-12-19
ACAGGAGGGTCATCATGCGATAGACTGCGGGTGGCATCGGGAGGCTCCTTCCGGACGATATGGTGTCAGCACCCCTATCCTACCAAAGCCCTCCCGATTGCCCCCTTGTTAGCGAAAACTAGAGATACTCTATTCTACCGAAAGTTTCTCGTGCTTGCCGCCCTGTGCGTGTTGTCCGTCCGCGAGCGCCTTGGCGACGGCTACGAGCCCTCGGCCGTGCCGTAGTAGCGGTCGCCGAAATCGCCCAGGCCGGGCACGATATATTTGCGCGGGTCGAGGTTCTGGTCAAGCGCGCAACACCACACGGGAACCGCGGGGTAGCGGCTGTTGACGGCGCGCACGCCCTCGGCCGCCGCGACGATGCAGGCGACGCGCAGGTCACGCGCGCCGTTCTTGACGAGCAGATCGAGCGTGGCCAGGGCCGAGCCGCCGGTGGCGAGCATGGGATCAAGGATGACGACGCGGCTGGCTTCGAGCTGCGCGGGCAGCTTGCTGTAGTACTGGTGGGCCAGCGCCGTTTCCTCGTCGCGTTCCAGGCCGACAAAGCCAACCTTTGAGCCGGGAAAAAAACCGCGGATGGCGTCGAGCATAGCGAGGCCCGAGCGCAGCACCGGCACGAAGACCACCCCAAGCGCGAGTTCACGGGCTTCGACGCGGGCCAGCGGCGTCTCAATGCTCACCGGCCGCGTCGGCAGGTCGCGCAGCACTTCGAGCGCCAACACCTGCGCCGCCACGCGTCCGTGACGCTGGAATGTCTCCGCGTCCGAATTCTTATCGCGCAGATGGGTCAGCGCGTGCTCGATGAGCGGGTGGTCGACAACCGTGACGGCCGGGTTAACGTCCATGGCTACGATCCTCGGGGAGCTTCCAATGTTGCACGTTATTAGCGTCGGCCAATGGTTCATAGTACCACAGCAGTTCCAGCCGGCCGGCCGCCGCGTCGCGCTCCGGTACCTCGAAGGTATAGCTGCCCGTGGTATGTCCTCGTGGCTGCAGCACCACCGCGCGTAGCGCCGTGTGATACGGATCGAAGGGGACGGGCGGATTCTTCTCGCCCTGAGTGTCTTGCACATAGAAATTGCAGAAGAGGCGCAGTCCGCAACTGACGTTCGGCTGGAGGCCGTAATCCTGATTCTGCTGGTTCTCGATGAGCAAGGTAACGATGGCGAAGGTATCGCCTTGATTGGCGACACGCCCGTCGCCGCCGCGCGTATACTGCACATTCGTAAGCGTGATCTTGATGGTGTTGGGCGATAGGTGCGCGCCTCCGATCCCCTCGATAGTCGGGATCGGTATGGGTTTGGGCGTCGGCGTTGGCGGCTGTGTCGGTCCCGCTACGGGCGTCGGCCCAGGCGCCGCGCCTGTGATGATGCGCGTCGTGAACCAGTTCGGCTGAGAGAGGTAGAGAATCGCGACGATGCCAAGCGCGATGCCGGTGCTGAGCACAAAGCGCAGGGGCGAACGCCGGCGCGGGCCAAAACCGTTCGTGCCGGTCGGATCGCCGTTCTTAGTGGAAGGCGGCGTGCTGTCGCTCATGCTCTATCCTCAGTCCAACATATGGAGGGCGGCTCCCCTCTCCCGCGCGCGGGGGTGAGGGCCGCCCTACGACGCCGCCGGGGTCGCGACCGCTGGCGTGTTCGACGCCTGTGGCACTGTACCATTAGACGCGGTGACCGTCCGCAAGTAGGCCATAAACTCGTCCTTGAACTCGGGTCGTTGTAGGGCCAGGTCGACGTTCGCCTGCAAATACTCTAACACGTTGCCCGCATCGTAGCGACGCCCCATGAACTCGTACGCATAGACGACCTCGTGCTGGAGCAGCTTGCCGATGGCGTCGGAGAGCCAAATCTCGCCGTGCGAGGCCTGCGTCTGTTCTAGGAAGCGGAAAATTTCCGGTGTGAGAATATAGGCTTTGACCTGCGCCAGGTCCGACGGAGACTCCTCGATGGTCGGCTTCTCAATGAGTCCCTCGACACGGTAGACGCGATCCTCGATCCGCGTGCTCGTCTTGATCATGCCATACTTAGGATAGTCACGCTCGGGAACACGCATGGCGGCCAGCACCGAGCGGCCGAAGCGGTCATACACATCGATCATCTGCTTGAGGCAGGGCGGGTCCGACACCACCACGTCGTCGCCCCAGAGCACGGCGAAGGGCTCGTCGCCAATGACGTCCTTGGCCAGAAGCACGGCGTGGCCGTTGCCGAGCGGCTGCGGCTGGCGTACATAGACGAAGTCGACGAGTTCGGCGACACGCTTGATCTCTTCGAGTTGTTTCTTTTTGCCGGTCTCGGCCAGGCGGTACTCCAGTTCGAACGAGCGGTCGAAGTGATCTTCGATGGCGCGCTTGCTCTGCCCTGTAATGATCACGACCTGCTCGATGCCCGAGGCCGCCGCCTCTTCCACGATGTACTGGATAACCGGCTTATCGACGATGGGCAACATCTCTTTTGGTTGCGCCTTTGTCGCCGGTAGGAAGCGCGTGCCAAGTCCCGCCGCCGGGATGACTGCTTTGCGAATACCCATGAATCCCTCCGGGAAGCTGTCAGCCATCAGCTGTCAGCCATCAGCTTTTTGTTGTTCGCGGACCGTCCGGGGCCCACGCTTGTTGCCAGTGACTTGCCGCTATGTAGAATATCGACCGTCCCGCCAAAAAGCTGACGGCTGATTGCTGACGGCTGATTGCTATTTGATCACGTCCATCCCCAGATACGGCCGCAGCGCGGCTGGGACGCGGACCGAACCGTCGGGCTGCTGGTGGTTCTCCAGCAGCGGGACCATGATGCGCGGTGAGGCCAGCGCCGTGTTGTTGAGCGTGTGCGCGAAACGTACCTTGCCATCCTCGCCACGGTAGCGCAGGTTGACGCGGCGCGCCTGCCAGTCGCCCAGGAACGAGTCGGAGTGCGTCTCGCGGTAGGTGTTCTCCGAGGGCACCCAACTCTCGATGTCGTAGGCCTTGACCTTACCCGCCCCCATGTCGCCCGTGCATAGTAGCACGACCCGATACGGAATCTCGAGCGCTTGCAGGATCTCCTCGGAGTTGACGAGCAGCGCGTCGAGCAGGCGCAACGACGCCGCGTTGTCGGCCGGGGCGATGATGAACTGCTCGACCTTGGTGAACTGGTGCACACGGATGATACCCTTGACGTCGCGGCCATACGAGCCGGCCTCGCGCCGGAAGCACGGCGAGAGCGCCACATATTGAACCGGCAATTGCTCGAACGGCAGGGTCTCGTCGGCGTGCATACCCGTCATGGCGACCTCAGCCGTGCCGGCGAGGAACAGGTCGTCGTCCGGCAGTTCGTAGGTCTGATCGCGTTGGCTGGGGAACTGCCCAGTGCCGATCAGGGAGAACTCGCGGGAAAGGGCGGGCACGATCAGCGGGGTAAAGCCCTTGGCCGTGAGGCGGTCGATGGCGAAGCGCGTCAGCGCCATCTCCAGCAGCGCGCCGGCCCCTTTGAGGATGTAGCTGCGGCTGCCGGCGACTTTGGCGCCGCGCTCGACGTCGAGGATGCCCAGGCGATCCATCAGGGCGACGTGGTCGAGCGGCGTAAAGTCGAAGCGCGACGGCTCGCCCCAGCGCTTGACCTCCACGTTGCCGCTCTCGTCGGGGCCCTCCGGCACGGATGGGTCGGGGATATTGGGCACGCGCAGCAGCAGCGGGCGAAGCTCCTCGTCCAACGTATTCTTCACATCTTTGATACCGCCGGTGCGCTCACGGATGAGCCGTCCGCGCTCAATCAGCGTGGCGCGCTCCTCGGGCGACGCCTTGCCCGTGCGCTTGGAGATATCGTTGCTCTCCGTGTTCAGGTCCTGCTCTTCGCGCCGCAGGTCGTCATCCCGTTGCAGCAGTTCCAGCAGCCGATTGAGGTCGAGGTCGATACGCTTCGCGCGCGCGGCCTCGCGGACGTCCTCGGGATGGTCACGGATAAATCGACGGTCCAGCATAGCTCTCTCTACTCCTCGGCTTCGGCCTGGATCTCGGCCTCGACCGCGCCGCCGCGGCGCAATTGGGGGAACAGGACGACGTCGCGGATGCTCGGCGCGCCGGTCAGGACCATGGCCAGCCGATCGATGCCGACGCCGATGCCGCCCGTGGGGGGCATACCGTGCTCCATCGCGACCAGGAAATCCTCATCCAGGGATTGGGCTTCTACGTCGCCCCGCTCGCGCTCACGCTGCTGCTCCTCGAAGCGGAAACGCTGGTCGACCGGGTCATTGAGTTCGGTGAAGGCGTTCCCGATCTCGAAGCCGCCGATATAGGGTTCGAAGCGCTCCACCAACTCCGGATCGTCCGGCTTGCGCTTGGCCAGCGGCGAGAGCGCGACGGGGTAGTCGACTAGGTGCACCGGCGCGACTAGGTGCTCCTCCACGAATGTACCGAGCAACTCGTCGACGATCTTGGCCCACGGCGTACCTGGCGCGAGCGCAACGCCGCGCTCCGTGGCGACCCGGTAAAGGTCCGGCTGCTCGGGGTACTGCCGGACGTCGATGCCGCTGTATTGTTGTATAGCGTCAAGCAGCGGCAGGCGCGGCCATGGCCCCTTGACGTCGATGTGGCGGCCGGCGATCTGAATCACCGTCGTCCCCAACAACTCCAGCGCCGCGCCGGCGACCATGTCCTCGACCAGACTCATCATGGTCGTGTAGTCGGCGTAGGCCTGGTAGGCTTCGAGCATAGTGTACTCGGGATTGTGGAAGCGCGAGAAGCCTTCGTTACGGAAGTTCTTGCCGATCTCGTAGACGCGGTCGATGCCGCCGATGGTCAGGCGCTTGAGGTAGAGCTCCAGCGCGATGCGCAGGTACAGGTCCTCGTCGAGGGCGTTGTAGTGTGTGGTGAACGGCCGCGCATGCGCGCCGCCGTAGAGCGGCTGCAGCACGGGTGTCTCCACCTCCACGAAGCCTCGCCCCTCCATGAAGCGACGGATGTAGCTCACCAGGCGCGAACGCAGCAACAAGACGCGCCGCGCGTCCTCGTTGACGATGAGGTCGAGGTAGCGCTGGCGGTAGCGCTTCTCGGTGTCCTTGAGACCGTGCCAGACTTCGGGCAACGGACGCAGCGCCTTGGCCAGCAGGGTCAGGCGCGCGACGCGGACGCTGGGCTCACCGCGCTTGGTGTGGAAGGTTTCGCCCGCCGCCTCGACGAAGTCGCCGGCGTGCAAGCGCTTGAAGAGCGCCCAGCCCTCCTCGCCGACGACCGGCTGCTGGATGGAAATCTGGATGCGGCCGCTGCCGTCCTGCACATGGATAAAGGCGAGCTTGCCCATCGCACGCACGTTGCCCACGATGCGGCCGGCGACGGTCACCGCGTCGCCCTCCCGCGTGTCGAGCAACGCGCGCGCCTCGGCGGCGGTGTGCGTAGGGTGCGCACGAGGCGGGTAAGGGTCGATGCCGGCGGCGCGCAACTCCTCCGCCGCCTGGAGGCGCGCCTGGAATTCATCTGATGGTGGTAATGTTGTCATATCACTCGTAGCGTACCGAAGCGCGGTAGTAAGTAGCAAGTAGCACGCGATAGTATTTGGGGGGGATGGACCGCGGAATACCCATGCGCTATGATGGAGCACGGACGTGCGAGGTACGCTCGTTGCGTCGCCGTGGCGCCCGCTTGCCCTGCTCAATATCTCGTGTCAGAAGAAAGGGTCGCCCCTGTGAAGCGATTAGACTGTTCGCCCCGCGCGCTCTCGCTCGTCTTATGGTTGACCCTAATCCTGGTCATGGCGCCATCCCATACAACGACGACGGCGGCCGCGCGAACTGCCATCCGCATTGCCGCGCCCGCGCTGCCATTGTCCCCTCCCGCAAGCCAGGTGAGTGCGACGGTAGACACGGCGACGATCACCACGACCGCGGCCTGCCCCCTGGGACCGAGCGCGCCGATTACCCCGACGCTCACCTACCTTGGGCCGGCTACGGCGACGTACGGCGCTCCTGCCGCCCTGGCGGCGCTGCTCGCCGACGGGGACGGCAATCCGCTCCCCGGCCGCACGCTCTCCTTCTCGTTCGATGGACAGCCCGTCACGGCGACCACCGACCAGACAGGTGTCGCCACGGCGGGCGTCACGCCGCTCGACGCCCCCGGCTCAATCACGGCGACCGTTGCCTTCGCCGGTGACAAGGGCGCGACGGCGGTCCAAACGATGGCGGTTGTCACTATCGGCCGCGCCCCGACCACGTTGACCTATACAGGCGCGCTGCCTGGGATGACGGCGCCGCGGCAGGTTGTGGGCACTGTCCTGCACGACACCGTCGACGGCTCGCCCGTTGCTTTTGCCACTGTACACTTCACCCTTGGTCCCGCCACGGCCATGGCGACGACCGACGCCACGGGCGCGGCCACCGCCACGCTGACCCTCTCCACAGACCAGGCCAGCGACGGCGCGCCGTTACAGGTCTCCTACGCTGGTGATTCCGACTATCAGGCCGCGAGTCTCAGTGTCCCCGGCAATTTGTATCTGCCCACGGCCTTCGGAGCCGTCGTGGCGCGGCACGTCCCGGCCATCAACGGCAACGGCATAATCTCGGGCACGGTGCGCCAACTCTCCGGCGAGAATGTCATCTTCAACGGCAACGCCGCCATCACAGGTGACCTGCTCGTGCCGGGCACGCCCCGCGTACAAGTCAATGGACACCCCTCCTTCGCTGGCGTCGTGCCGGGGACGGGCAGCGTGCAACCCGCGGGCTACGAGGTCACGCTCAACGGGCAGGTTCAACTCGGCCACATCGTCACGCGCACCGACCCGGTGACGATGTCCGCCGTGGCCATGCCGCCGGCCCCGGCTGGCGCGCGCGACGTGGTTATCAACAGCTCTGGACAGAGCATCGGCGATCCCGCGACGCTGCGCAACCTCACCCTCAATGGCAACGTCGGGCTGGTTACGCTGCCGCCCGGCGTGTACGGACAGGTCACGGTCGACGGCGGCAGCGCCATCGTGCTCGGCGTGGTCGGCGCGACGACGCCGGCCCGCTACAACGTGCAAGGCCTGAACCTCAACGGCGCCACGACCTTGCGGTTGCTGGGGCCGGTCATCCTGACCGTGGCGAACGGCGTGTCCCTAAACGGCCAGACCGGCGTCGCGGCCAACCCGCTCTGGCTCACGCTGGACATCGCGTCGGGCGGCTTCACGCTCAACGGAGGCAGCGCGTTCTATGGCGTGGTGCGCGCGCCCTCTGGACAGGTCATCATCAACGGGAACAGTGTGCTACATGGGGCGATCTTCGCCAATAACCTGATCGTGAATGGCGGGGGCGTCGTGCAGGGTATAGCGGCGCCAGCGGGCTACGGCCAGACGCCTCTCCTTGTCACGACGCAGGGGCAACCGGCCATGGCGCTGCCGAACCAGGAACTCGACGTGACGTTGCGCGCGACGAACACCGCCGGTATCTCGGCCACGGCGGTCACAGCGCGGGAAGGCTTCATCGGAACAACGCCCGCGACGGGCACGGCCGGCCTGGGCGCGATCGGCGGCGGGATGAGCGCGACGACGACGTTCCACCAGACGACGTCGGCGATCGTGAGCCGCGGCGCCGGAGAAACGTCCGGCTCCTACCTGACGCGCCTGGCCGCCGCCGAGGGGCAGGCGCTGCCGGCGTCCGGCCTCGTCATCTACGCCGACGCGAGCGGGCAGGGCTACGCGCCGCTGGCGGTGTCCTCGTCGAGCATGCTGGCGCTGCCGCGCCTCAGCCTCGGCCTGACATCCCCGGCCTGCGCCATCCCGGGGACGCGCATTCCCTACACGGTGCGCGTGACCAACCTCGGCCGCGCCCCGGCCACCAACGCGGTGGCAACGGTCACCTTCGCCGACGGCTCCGTGGGGCGTCTGCCCATCGCCACGCTCGCCCCGGGCGCGACGATCACGGGCACGCTCACCTGGACCGTCCCCGCCGTCCCGGCCAGGGGCGCGGCGGAAGCGACCGCGGACTACCTGGCGCGCCTGGCCGCCGCCGACGGCGCGACCTATACGGCGCAAGGGGGTGTGACGTGGCAAGACGCGGTCGGGAACAGCTACGGCCCCGTCGACGCGAGCGCCACCGTGACGGGCCGGCTGCCAATCGTCGCGATCAGCGCCCAGACCCCGACGACGCTGGTCCCCGGCCAAGTCGTCACCACGACCCTGACGCTGACGAACACGGGCAGCCTCGACGCGGCGTCGGCCACGGCGCACGTCACCAACCCCGACGGCTCGGTCAGCACGGCACAAGCCCCCGTCCCGGCCGGCCGGACGGTCACCCTGTACACGACGTGGCTCGTGCCGGCGCTACCGCACGCCACGACGCAGAGCACGGGCGCCTACCTGTCCAGCCTTGCCGCCAATCGACGGCGGGTCGTCGCGGTTCGCCACGAGCCTCTCCTGGGCCGACCAGGCCGGCGCGAGCTACGGTCCAATCGCGGGCACGGGCGGCGGGGCCGGTGAGCCCTTGCCCATCGTGGCCCTAGCCGTGTCCGGTCCGCCCGCGGCACGAGGCGACGACGCGATCAGCTACACCGTCAGCCTAACCAACACGGGCAGCGCCGACGCGGGCGCGGAGAGCCTCACGCTGATCATGCCTGACGGCTCGCTACGCGTCCCGACGATAGGTCCGCTGGCCGCTGGCGCGAGCACGCAGGTCACCGTCCCCTACACGGTCTCGCACATCCAGACGAGCGGCGACACCACAGTGCGGGCGCGCGTGACGTGGCAGGACGACGCCCAGAACGCCTTCGGTCCGGTTACGGCGACGGCTACGACCAGCATGACCGCCCTACCGACCGACACCCCGACCAACACACGGGCCGCCACGGCCACGCCGACGGCGACGGCGACCAACTCGCCGACGAGCACGCCCACGAGCATCCCCACCGACACGCCGACGGACACCGCGACATCTCAGCCGAGCGACACGCCGACGAACACACCCCAGCCGTCTTACCAGACTAATGGTCTCTCCGTTTCTGTCGGCTATATCGACACGTTGCGCGCCAACCCCAACGTCCCGGTGCCATGGGTCGGCGACCCCGGCGTGATCTATCTCGGCCGTGGTGGCTACGAGATGGACTCCGGCGCCATTCGCATCGACAACACGACCGGCGCGACGATCAACGTCCGCAACGTTACCGTCGACTTACACAGCGATGGGAACGGCAATCCGTATCCGGGGCAATCCTTTAACCTGTGGCCGTCGTTCTCGATCCCGCCGGGTGACAAGGTTATCCTGGCGGCGACCAGTGGCGACAACTTCGATACGAGCGATTTCCCCATCCCCGGCGGCTCGTGCTCCGGTACCGACCCGACCAACAACCCGCCGCGCATCCTGCTCACGCGCGACGATGGGACGCAGGTCGTGCTGACTGACACCGCGCATGTGCTCGACACGGGCGGCGCTGACACGGCCAACTGTCCCGTGGGCAACGAGTCGCTCAACTGGCGGCCACTGGGCACCGTCGGTGTGGCGCAGGCCGCGGCTACCCTGGTGCTACAGGCGCCAGCAACGCCGCCGATCATTGGCCTGCCGTACGCGCAGCTTGCCCACCTGACCGATGCCTCGGGGGCGCCGCTCTCCGGCGTCACCGTCAATTTCGCGGTGAACAGCGGGCCCAACGCGGGGCAGACAGGTCGTGCGACCACGGACAGTGGGGGCACGGCCACATTTACGTACACAGGTACGGTCATCGGCACGGACGCCGTGGCGGCCTCGGTGACGAATGCGTCGGGCGCCTCCTTCTCGGCCGACCCGATCGACGTGACGTGGATCGTACCGCCGCCGACGCACACGCCGACGAATACGCCCACCAATACAGCCATCCCGAGCGACACGCCGACGGCGGCCCCCTCGGCCACGAGCACGCCGCCAGGCCTGCCCGACGGGAGCGGCCCCGTGCAGATCCCAGGCTGGATCGCCGGTCCCGGCGTGCAGAGCAGTGTCTCGGGTCAGGTCCCGATCGTTCTGACCCAGGGCGAGACTCTGCGGCAGGGCATCGTGGACTACTGGCCCGCCGACGCCCCCAACAGCGTCACCACGCTGGCCGCGAATGCCACGGGTAGCGGGACTATCGCGACGCTGGACACGACAACACTGGAGGACGGCAGCTACGTCATCCGGTTGCGCGGCCTCGACACCGATGGCAACGGCGTGACCAGCGAAACGTCCGTGATGGCCACGGGCGAGTACAAGCCCGGTCGTGTCCGCTTCACGGTGACTGATTTCACCGTCCCAGTGGCGGGCCTACCTATCCAGATCCAGCGCACCTACGATAGCCTGGGACGCGGGCGCGTGGGTGACTTCGGCCACGGCTGGTCGCTTGGTATTGCGAGCGCCCACTTGCAAGTCGACCCGGGCATGAACGTCACGCTTGACCTGCCCAACGGCAAACGTTCGACGTTTTACTTCACGCCGCAGGGGCACATCCTGTATGAGACGCCCGCCTACACGCCCGGCCCCGGCGTCTACGGCAGCCTCTCCGCCAACGGCTGCGGGCTCATTGAGGCGTTCGCGGGGAGCGCGGGCTACGGCTGCCTGTTCGGCGACGGTCCCAACGGGGCGTACCAGCCCGACACCTACACCTACACCGACCCTCAGGGACGCGTCTACACCTACGGAGCCGATGGCGCCCTACGCGCGGTACATGACCTCTCGGGCAACACGCTCACGATCAGCGCCAATGGCATCGTCAGCAGCGCGGGCGACCAGGTCGTGCCCTTCGTGCGCGACGGCCAGGGCCGCATCACCAGCATCACAGACCCCAACGGCAACGTCTACCATTACGGCTACGACGCCAACGGCGACCTCTCTGCGGTTGTGTTGCCGGGAGCCACGCAGCCGATCAGCTACACATACGACGCGGACCACTCCTTCCAGAACGCCACCGATCCTCGTGGCTACAGCGGCGCCGTCGCGACCTACTATCCCGATGGGCGCCTGGAGAGCGTAACCGATCCACTGTCCAACACGACGCGCTATGCGTACGACGTGGCGGGCCGGACCACGACGATCACCAACCCAGACGGCGGCACGGTCGCCACAACCTACGACCCGGCGGGCAACATCCTGAGCCGGACCGACCCGCTTAGCCATACCACGACGTACGCCTACTATCCGGGCACGGATCGCGTCGAGACCACGACCGACCCACTCAACCACACCACGACCTACAGCTATGACGGCGCCGGGTGTCGGACGGCGATCACTGATCCGCTCAACCACATTCGCCGGATGCAGTGTAATCAGTATGGTTCCCCCGTCAGCATGACCGATCCGATGGGTAACGTCACAACGGTTGGCTACACGGACACGACGCAGCCGTACCTGCCGAGCGCCTACACGGACGGCCTGGGCCTTGTCAGTGGATATAGCTACGATAGCCATGGCAACCCGCTCACCTACACCGACGGCAACGGGAAAGTCACGTCCTACCAATATCTGGAGTTTAGACTAGATTGGGAGGTCCAGGGACCTAGAAGGGGGTCGTTTTACGCCTAAAAATCGTGCCATAGTGACATTTATTGATGGGTAGGTGTCACCCCCTTGTTGTCACCTACCTGCGGTTAATTGCCTTTCCGGTCGATCCGTGACGCTTCTGTAGGCGTCAAACGGACCTGGCGAGGTCTCCAGGGGGGCGGATTTAGTCTAAACTCCCCTTTTTGAGGGTGACCACCGGCGGCGGTCCCGTGGACGAGAAAAACCGATCGACGCCCCTGGTATCAGGATAGTCTAAACACCAGCAATATGACGCCTATGGGAATAAGACGAGCGAGACCGATCCTCTGCGTCGCACGACGGCATACAGCTACGACGTGTTCGGGCGGCTGCTCAGCAGCACCGACCCGCTGACTCGCACCACCAGCTACGCGTATGACGCTTCAGGCCGCACCGTGGAGACTATCAACGCGCTCGGCCAGGTTACGCGCGACGTATATGACGGCGACGGGGACCGCACCGCCGAGGTCAGCCCCACCGGGCGCGCGACCCTCTCCGACTACGACGCCGCCGACCGGCTCCAGAAGATCACATACCCCGATCACACGACGCGTTCGTTCACCTACGACTGGCGCGGCCATAAGCTGACCGAGACTGACCAGGCTGGCCATATCACGCGCTACCACTACGACTTGGCCGGCCAGCTTGACAGCGTGACCCGCGCCGCCGGGACGCCCGACGAGAGCACGGTGCGCTACCACCGCGACGCGGCGGGGCGATTGGACAGCACGACCGACGCCATGGGGCGTGTCACGCGTTACGACTACTACGGCGATGGGCGGGTATGGCACGTCTATGCTCCGCTCGGCCACACGACGACGTATACCTACGACGCCGACGGGCGCAAGCAGTCGGTCACCGACGGTGACAACCACACCACGCGCTACGACTACGACGTGCGCGGGCGGCTGACCACGACGATCTACGATAACAACACGACCAGCCAGACCGTCTACGACGGGGTAGGCGACGCGCTCCAGCAGGTCGACCAGGCGCATAAGGCCACGACCTATGCGTACGACGACGCGGGCGAACTGCTCTCCGTGACCGATCCCATGAGCGAGACTGTCGGCTACCATTACGACCTTGGCGGGGAGTTGGATCGGGTGACCGACGCGAACGGTCACATGACACAGTCCCACTACGATGCGTTGGGGCGCCTGGACAAGAAAACGTGGCCGGACAATTCCTACGAGAGCTACGGCTACGGCGACAACGGCGACCAGATCAACCACCGCCTCGCGGACGGGAACGTCAACACGTCGGGCTACGACGCGATGCATCGTCTGACGAGCATCGCCTACTTCGACGGACAGCGCGTGAGCTACACATACACGCCGACCGGCCAGCGCGCGACGATGACCGACGGCCGTGGGACGACGCGCTACGCCTACGATGCCCAGGATCGCCTGACGAGCATCGCGGGTCCGGACAACCAGGGCCTCGCCTACACCTATTATCTGGACGGGCAGCGACACACCGTGACGACGCTGGCGGGGACCACCAGTTACGCGTACGACGACGCCGGCGCGCTCTACACCGTGACCGACCCCCTGAGTGGGACGGCCACTTACAGCCACGACGGGGCGGGGAACCTGTCGGGTTTGACGCTACCCGACGGCATCGCGGTGAGCGACGGCTACGACGACCTTAACCGCCTGCAGAGCATCCTGCAGCAGCGGGGCGGCCAGACGTTGGGCTCCTACACCTACACGCTCGACCCGTCGGGCCACCGGACGAAGGTCGTGGAGGCGGACGGCAGTTCCGTCGCGTGGGGCTACGACGACGCGTATCGCCTAGCGAGCGAGACTCGGTACGACAGCGGTGGGAACGCGACGGCGCGGACGGACTACACGTACGACCCCACCGGCAACCGCATGGCGATGACGTCGGGCGGCCAGACCACGAGCTACACCTACAATGCGCTCGACCAACTCACGAGCGCGGGCACGGAGCAGTATAGCTACGACGGGCGGGGCAACCTGACCGGCGTGACGGACGGCAGCGGCGCCACGACGTACGCGTATGACGCCGCCGATCGCCTCACGAGCGCGACACTGCCCGACGGGACGAGCGCCGGCTACGGCTACGACGGCGACGGGCGGCGGGTGAGCCAGACCGTCGGCGGTCGTACGACGAATTACCTGTGGGACCCGACGACGGCGTACGGCGACATCGTGCTCGAGACCGACGGGAGCGGGACGCCGCAAGCGAGCTATGTTCTCGGCGCCGGCCGGATAGTGTCCCAGACGCGGGGCGGGACGACCAGCTACTACCTCTACGATGGGCAGGGCAGCACGCGCGCCCTGGCCGACAGTAACGGCGCCGTCACGGACACATACAGCTATGACGCCTTCGGCAATTCGCGCGGCCACCAGGGGACGAGCGCCAACCCATACTTGTACACGGGCCAGCGGTATGACGCGACGACGGGCCTGTACGACCTGCGCGCGCGCGCCTACAACCCAATCGACGGCCGCTTGTTGAGCCGCGACCCGGCGGCCATCGACGTGACCAACCCGATCGAACTCGACCGCTACCCCTACGTCGCCAGCGACCCCGTCAACGCGTCCGACCCCTCGGGGTGGCAGGCCTTCGTCGAAGGGGATTTCATCCAGAATGCGGACGGCGGCGAGCAGGCTCCGGCCGCCGCGGAGACCGCCGAGGCGACAGCCGAATCGATAGCCGCCGTGGACGCCACCATCGATGCCGTTTATGCGCAAGAGGAACTGGATACAGCTATTGATCTATTGGGCGTTGGCACGAGGGGAGGAAAGTTCCCCGCCACGGTGCTCAATGCTCAATACCTCGACGCGGCGGGCCAGGAACAACAAATCTGGACGATGAACAACTTTTACGGCGATGACCAGGCTCTCCTGGAGGATCTCAATAGCGTCCGGGATTTTTTGGGGAGCGTCGCTGAGAAATCGAACGCAATCTTCAAAGGGGGAGAATATGAAGCCGGTGCCGGTCAAGCCACCTCTACACATGCTGAGATGAACCTGGTACAGGTAGTGAGGGGTTTGATACAAAGAGGCGAGATTAAGCCGGGTTCGATTGTGAGAGGTGGAATCTCGAGCCGGTATTTCTGTAGCCGTTGCGTTGCTATGGGTACAAAGGTCGGTGCGGATGGGCTCAAGATAGTTGAGCAAGGTGTCACCATCATACTGAGGTTCCTATGAACTGGGTTCTACGTTTTCCCACCGACCGCATTTGCGGCCGGCTCTACCGTGGGCGGCTGGATGCTACACGCCGCGACTGGCATATCCTGTCGGATGCGTATGGGACTGTCGACATCCCGACCGATTTAGCCGACGAGGCTCAGGAGCTCATCCTACAGGTCAATCGTCAGGGAACCGACGATCTCTCGTTTCTAGCGCGATTTGACCCGGAGGCCCTGGGGATGCTCGACCTAGGAGACACGCTGATCCGCGACAGTCAGTTGGATGATGTCGTAACTCTATCCGGCTTACGTGGTCTCCGGTTGTCCCGGTCCATGGTGACCGATCAAGGCTTGGCACAGCTCTCGCCACTGCGTAACTTGCGGCGCCTATCACTCGCCGGGGTCTCGAACTTAAGCGATGCTGGCCTGGCACACCTGGCGACCTTCGTGCAGCTCAAACATCTCGACCTGGCTCTAACACGTTTTGACGGCACTGGTCTAGCCCACCTGCAAATTCTGCCGGATCTCGTGTCTTTGAACCTGATGGGCATGCGACGGCTCATCGAAATGGGATGGGCAGAGGTAGGGCGTCTGCGAGCGTTGCGCTTCTTAGACCTGTCATCCTCAGCGGGCAACGCTGACGAGCGGCTGGGCTACCTGCAACGGTTAGACGATTTGGAGGAATTAAATCTGGCGCGTAACCGTCTGGACGGCAGCGGCCTAGTCTACCTCGCACACTTGTCGCACTTGCGCACACTCCATCTCAGTCAATGCCCTCTGCAGCCCGATCATCTAGTTCACTTGCGCAACCTCCCGTTCCTGGAGGAGTTGAGCCTCGTCCAGGTGCCGCCCATCGATGCCGAGGGGATCGCTCATGTGGCCCACGCGCCAGCTCTCAGACGCCTCAATCTGTATGAGGCCCTAGACAGCAGCGACGGCTTGGCGCATCTGCTGCACGCACCGGCGTTGCGCGAGCTCGACCTGAGCGGTTGTGTTCTGGATGACGCAGGCCTGGCCCTCTTAGGGCAGCTCACCTGCTTGCGTGCGCTTCGCTTGAGTGGCGCGGCTGGAGTGACGGATCGGGGAATAACTCATCTAGCCTGAATTATTCACGAAGGACAAACGAGACGGCGAGGAGGTCCCAGAGGGGCTGACCGGGGTGACTGCTGGCGAGGTGGAGGCGGATGCGTGTGGCCAGTTCGCGGACACGGCCGCCGACCT
>JAABUV010004797.1_pt1 | contig 15834 bp, 20 predicted proteins | sample 5559971 | NCBI WGS metagenome assembly JAABUV01 (sample SAMN10711881, study PRJNA513362) | rock metagenome | isolation source: Antarctica rocks | place: Antarctica: Victoria Land, Knobhead nord | collected 2015-12-19
CGGCGGCCAGCTGCGCCTCCAGCTCCGCCGCGGCAGCCGCGGCGGCCTCGTCGCGCTCGGCCGCCATGGCGCGCAGCGCGTCCTTCAGCGACCCCATCTGCGCCAGGATCGTGTTTGGACTGGCGCTGCCTGTCTTTGCACAGAGGTTAGCATTCCCGGCCTGCGATGGAGCCCATGCGTCGCACTGCTCCAGCTGACCATGGGCCCGCCTGAGGGGCGCTGCGTGATCGGGGGGGGACACGGGCACGTGCTCTGCCAGTCACAGGGGCTGCCTGCAGGTGCGTCAGAGACGGGACCCATGCCTGCTCGCCCAGCACAGCGACCTCGTCCCGCGCGTCCTGCAGCTGCCGCCCGGCGGCCGCACTCTGCTCATGCGCCGCCGCCAGCGCAGCGTCGCACTGCTCACGCAGCGCCGCCAGCGCGGCCTCGCTCTGCTCGCGCAGCGCTGCCAGCGCAGCGTCGCCCTGCTCGCGCTCCGCCGCCAAGGCGGCCTGGCTCTGCTCGCGCGCGGCCGCCAGCGCAGCCTCGGCGTCCGCCGCGCGCCCCCGCTCGTGCGCCAGCTCGGCCTCGGTCGCCTGCAGGGCGCGGCCCAGGCTTTCACCAGAGTTGGTCGCTCACACACCGAAAACATCCAAGGCAGGGGGGTCCTGATGGGTAGAAGCAGGACAGGAGCAGGCTGCGCCGGCCGCCCAGATCCGGCGCGGAATGCGAAAAGCCATCGGCGCGCTCGTGCGATCCAGTAGCAGGGCGCCCACCTCTAGCCGTTTGTCAACACTGACCGCCTGTGCGGCCGCGGCGTCGCGCGCGGCGAGCTGCTCGCGCAGGGCCGCAGTTTCGGCTGCAGCGGCCTCATGCGCGGCGGCCAGATCGCTGATCCGCTTGTCGCGCGCCTTGAGCTTCTTGAGGCTGTCCACAAACATGCGCTGCAGCTCATCCAGCGGCACGTTTTGTATGGAGGCCGGCAGTCCCCCCGCCTTCTTGTCCTGCGCGCGGCGCGGGAGCCGCTTGGGGGGAACCTGGGCAGGGGCGGCAGCCGCGCCGGCCCCTGGGCCCTCTCCCACAGGCTTCCAGGCTTTCAGAGATGCCCAAGGCCTACCACCGGCAAGCGCATGAGGCCCCCTCGGGCGTGACTTCCAATGCACGTGCTTCCCGCCAGTTTCACTGCTGTGCGCTCGCGTGCAGCGCCGCACCTTGACCGGAGAGGCCATCGCAGCGGCGTGGGCTGCGCGCTCACCGCCTTTTCCCGCCTCCTGTCCCGGCCGTGATGGGCACCCCTAGCCTGGCGTTCTCCTCTTGTTCCATGCTAGGTGCACTCCTTTTTACCAAGCCAGCGCGTGTTGGGTCACGAGAGCTGCTACGAGGCAGCGGCGGGTGCGCCAATGCCGCCGAGCGACCAGAGCACAGCACGCTTCACCGCTTGGCCTTTGGAGCACAATGCGCAAACGGCAGGCGAGCCTCACACATCAACGGCCTGAAGGCAGAGGCCGTCCAAAGGCACCAATGGCACCGAGCAGTAATTTGCAAATGTGACACCTCCATTAAGCTGACCGGGGTGGGGATACGGAGCTCCAGATGTGCATGACTGTGCATGCATGTCTCTCGTCTCTCACGTCTCTCTCGACTTGGCAGTGCAATCGGGCATGAACACACTACAGAAGTCACTGGAGGACGGCGCGGAGCTGAGCCAGCATCCCGATGCAAGCAGGTCGCCACTACGATGACAGCTGGGAGCGCGCACGGAGCTCGCCGCTGCCTGCGGCGCCGCCTGCGAGCAGTAGAGTTAGCCAGCAGCCGGCCAGCGCGCAGCGCATGTCCAGGCAGGACGAACTCTTCAAGCTTGCGGCGCCCCTGCCTGAACTCCTGCGCGTCTTTTGCGCTTGCGTATGCAGCCCAGACTCTGCGCGCCACTAACGCTGCGTGCTGTGACCTGCAGTGCAGCACAGGTGCTGCTGCGCTGCGGCGCGTGCTTCCTCGCTGGTATGCTGGTGCGCCGCTCGCTGGCTGCGCCCTGCTGGCTGTCAATGCAGCGCAATGCCTGCTGCGACCTCACTTGGGCGCCCCCGCCAGGTGACCGTCCTCTTGCGCTGGCCGCCAACGCGGCCGGGGCAAAGGGCGCTGGGCAGCTGCCCCGCGCCGCCGCTGCCTGCTCTCCCCGAGGCGGGCCCTACTGCGGCGCTGCGCCAGCGCGTGGCGGAGCTCGAGGCGCAGCTCGCAGGCGGGGGCTGGGAGGGGCGCGCAGACGCGGCAGAGGCCGAGCGGGCCACGGAGGCTGCAAGGTCGGCGGCGGCTGCGGCGCAGCAGCAGCTGGAGGGCTGCCGGGGCGCGCAAAGCGCAGCGCGGGCGGCCGCGGCGCTGCAGGCGGCCGAGGCGGAGGAGGCGAGGGCGGCCGCCCTGGAGCAGGTGGGCCGCTTCGCGGTGTCTGACAGGCAGGCTGCCTGGGCAAGTTGTGACAGACGCGGCGTATGCACGCATTTGCTCCTCCGGCTCGGTAGCGCAGTGCAGTGGCGGCAGCCGCGCCGGTGCACATGCAGCTGTCATACCGCCGCCCCGAGCCCGCACCCCGCGCTCCGCACTGACCACGCGCGCTGGCCGTCCGCGCGCTCTCGAAGCGCCTAGATTGCGCGAGGTTTGTGGAGCTCCATGCGCGTGCGGCGGCAGGCCCGGCAGCGCGAGCGGGCCGAGGCGGAGGCGGGCGCCTGCCGGGAGGCCGCTGCGGCGCAGGCTGGGCGCCTGGAGGCCGCGCTGGCGGCGGGCGAGGCAGGCGAGGCCGCGTGCCGGCGCCACCTGGACGGCCTGGGCCAGGGCTGCGGGCGGTGCTGGGAGGCGCTGGAGGCCGAGCAGGCGCGCGCGGCCGCCCGCCCAGCCTGGAGCACAGCTGTCGTGGTGGCGGGGGAGCGGCCCTGGGCGGGGGGTGTCGCGCTGGGCGCGTGCTTCCTGCGCGGCAGGCGGTGCTGGCGCGTGCGCGACAGGGGTTGGCAGGGCGCCTGGTCGCTCGGCGCTGGTCGCGGGCTGCCGACAGTCTGTGAACGGCCCCACATGCACAGCGCGCTGCCGCCTGACGCTGGCGCTGCTCGCAGGCGCGCGCGTGGCTGCTCAAGGCCCGGCTCGCGGCGGGCGCGGCGGCGGCGGGCGTGCTGGCCGCAGCGGCGGCGGCCGTCTACCGCCGGCTCAAAGACCGGCAGGTGCGGCCTGTGCCGCCGCGCGCGCAAGCGGCCGGCTGCGTCCCCCAGCGCTCGCCGGGACCTGACGCGGCCCCGGCGCCGCGCAGGTGACCGAGCTGCGGTTGGAGGCTGTCAAGCTGGGCAGCGCGCTGCGGGAGGCGCAGGGCCTGCGGCGGCCACGCGCGCTCGTGCAGGGGTCCAGGCCGGGTTGAGGCTGCTCGTGCTGGAACGGCGACATGCCCGACTGTGCGCGCATTTGCAGTGAGGGAGTGCCTGCACGTGCCATTAGTCATGCATCAGCGAGTCCTTCACAAGCAGCCTATGTCTTTTGATTTTATTTAATAAACTAAGAACAGGAAAGGCCGCTCCTCCGAAACTGGGCAGACAAGCGCACCTGGTGACGTCTGGAAAGCGTGCGATGCTGGAAGATGCGGAGCATGCCGCTGTCAGGCGCTTGGTGCGGAGCATCATTGACAGGGCCGTGTCGGCCGCTGGGGCTGGCGCTGCGCAGCCGCAGCCCAGCCCCGCGCGGGCGCTGCCGAATGGCACCGCGGGCGCTCTGGAGGAGCCGCAGCAGGCCCTGGCCCCCAGCCCCGCAAGCGCGCTCGCCAACGCGCTAGCTGAGCTCGTGCTGCAGACGCCCGCGCCGAAGCGGGCGCCGACAGGCGGGCTGGCCGCGCCAGCTGCCGCTAGCACGGCGGCAGGCGCAGCGCGGCGGGGCGCGGCCGATGCGTCCGGGCAGCCCGTGGTCGCCCCGCCCGCGGAGGCGCAGGAGGCCGACCGGGCCACCGGACTCTGCTACGACAAGGTTATGGAGGAGCACGTCGGCCCGGCGGGTGAGCGAGTTTTGCGCCATGGAGCCAGCTGGCGAGCATGCTCGTGGGGTGCGCGAGGTGCTGACCGGCCTGCGGCGCCGCAGACCACGTGGAGCGGCCCATGCGCACGGCGCTCATAGCCAAGGTTCTGAGTGCCTCCGGCCTGGCGGCGCGCTGCCACACCATCCGCCCCCGCCAGGTGCGGCACGCGCCGGGGCGGATGTCCCGGGCCCGGCACGGCCGCGCTGGCCGCCGCGCGTGCGTGACCACAATTGTGAGCTGACACATCTCACACGCGCGCCTGCGCGTGCCAGGCGACCGACGACGAGCTGCGGTTGGCGCACAGCGCGGACCACATCGCCTACGTGGACGGCCCGCCCGGCCCCGACGACTGGGTCATGGGCGACAACTTCTTCTCGGAGGCCACGCCCGTGGCGGCGCGCACGGCGGCGGGCTGCACGGTGCAGGCGCGCGCCCCGGGTCGGCGGGGGATGCTCGCGCGCGCGGGGCGCCAGCCTGCAGCATCTCTCACCTATACACGTCATTGTCCGGTTGTTTGTTCAGGAGAGTGCTCCAAAGCTAATTTGAACGCCATGTTTCGTCGAGAGCGGAAAGTGGCGCTGTTGCCTCGCCAAGGCGCGTATCCAGGGCCCGGGCGCGGCGCGCAGGCGGTGGAAGCCGTGCTGGCGGGCGCGGTGGCCAGCGCGTTCGCGGTCATCCGGACGCCGGGCCACCACGCGGAGTGCGCGCGCGCGATGGGCTTCTGCTTCTACAACAACGTCGCCGTCGCGGCGCTGGCGGCGCGGCGCGCCGGCGCGCGGCCGCTGGTCCTGGACTGGGACGTGCACCACGGCAACGGGATCCAGGACATCCTGTGGGAGGAGGATATCGCGTATGTATCGCTGCACAGGCGCGCTCAAAAGTCGGCTTAAAGCGCGGGGAGGAAGCAGTGCAGCTTGCGTGGCTGTGCCTGGGGCCGCCGAGCCGAGCAGCGCCGGCACGCAACCCGCCCTGCATGCCGCGCCCCCAAAACCCGACCATGCGACACATGCACTGCAAAGATTCAGCCGAGCACACGTAACAGGCGTGCGCACGGTGGCTGCTGCCGGCTCCGCACCCCGCAGCGCGTGTTGGCCCCGCAGGCCGAGTGCTTCAAGGGGCGGCGGTGGGTGCGTGGACGGGGCAGGGGCGTTAGCACGTGACTTTGAGGGGGCAGCGGTGAGTGCGTGGGTGGGGCGGGGGCGCTCGAGCGCGATCGATCCGGGTCCGCCTGCCCGGCAGGGGCGGCGGCTTCTACCCCGGCACGGGCCAGGTGGGCGAGGTGGGCGCGGCCGCGGGCCGCGGCCGCACGCTCAACCTGCCGTGGCCGCGTGGCAACCTGGGCGACGCCGACTACGTCGCCGCTTTCGAGCTGGCGCGCCCCGCACGCTTGCCCCGCAGCCACCCTGCCCTCCGGGGGCCTGCAGCCTCACCCGCTCCGGACGCGCGTCGCCCGGGCTGCGCATGCCTTGTTGCCGCGGTCGAGCTGGCGTATGCAGAGCACCCCCGGGCGCCCCGCCCTGCCTGGGGCCTCGTGCGGGAGCCTGGCGCCGGGGCTGCCCGCAGCCCGGGTTGAGAGGCGCTTTTATGCCCGCGCTGGTGCAGACGCCGCGCCGCGTAGCTGCGGAGGCACCAGAGTGCAGGACTTGGGCGGCGAGCAAGGGCTGTTTTGCGTGTTGAAAAGCGCCCGCGTGCCCTTCATGCATGCGCGGCGCGCAGGTTATCGAGCCCTACATTCGCGAGCTGGCGCCGGACCTGATCATCGTCAGCGCGGGCTTCGATGCCGCCAAGGGCGACCTGCTCGGCGGCATGCGGCTGTCGCCCGCCTGCTACGGCGCGCCCCCGCCCCCGGGAAGCGCGTCCTCTGCTGCCATGGAGAGGTGTGCTTGTCTCGTGCGCGCCCTAGATGCAGTGCTGCGGACGGATGCATCAGGCCGCATTGAGCGGGCGCACTGCACCGCTGGTTCGCTCAGCACCCAGGTTTGTCACTGAATACTAGAGGGCTTACTTGAGCGCGCGCACGCGCGGTGCAGGCTACATGACCGCGGCGCTGCTGCGGCTGTGCCCGCGCCTGGTGCTGGCGCTGGAGGGCGGCTACAACGTCAGCGTCAGCGCCGAGTGCGCTGCGGAGTGTGTCGCGGTGCGCGCCTCCTGCCCCGGACCCCGCCGGCGACCAGCACACAGTGTGCGCTGGTGGCAGCACGGCTGAACAGATTGCAATCTCAGGTCGCAGATTTCAGCTACGGCTGAAGGCGGCCGTTGTTGCTTGCCCAGGGTCGCAGAGACGCATGCACGCGCGCGCGCCTGCCCCGTGGCGAAGGCTCCCGGCCAAGCAGCTGCTGCCGCAGGTTGCGGGCGGGACGGCGGTCGCGCTGCGTGTCACGCTGACGCCGCCGGCGCGCGGCGCAGGTGCTGCTGGGCGGCCAGCCGCGGCCGGTGGGCGGCCGCGGCGCGGCGCTGCCGGCGCGGGAGACGGGCGTCGTGCTGGCGGCCGCCGCCGCCGCGCACGCGGCCACCTGCCCGCCGCTCGCGCCCGTGGCGCGCCGCGGCGCCTGGGACGCGCACTGCCTGGCGCTGCAGGCGCGGCGCGCGCTCAGCCTGCGCGCGGCGCGGGCGTGAGCCGGCGGCGGCCTGCGTCTGCGGCGCGCGCGCGCTCGGGCCTGCGCTCGGCGCACGGTCGCGCGCGGCCGGCGCTGCCCGTGGCGCCCGCGGGCAGCTGGTCTGGACGCTGCGGGCAATGCATGCGGGGCGCATGCATCGCGCGGTCCAGAGAGCCGTGCGCCTGGGTCGGGAACGGGCGATGTGTCTGCATCACACGCAGGCCCGCTGAGAGCTTGGCGTGCGCGTGTGGCGCATGTGCGGGGCCTGCCTGTAGGCTGTGCTCTTACCCGGCCGAGCCTCTCAAGCTGCAGCTAAAGCCAGAGTCTAGCCAAGCTTTGTTGCATGCGACAGGCCAGCAGGGCCAAACTTGGTGTTACGTGCAGTGACCTCTGTGGCGCAGCGGCCGTTTGTGTGCGGATCTGCGACCCGCTTGTCTGCCACATGCCTGCCCAGCTCCTTGGCATGCAGATGTGCTCGTTTTAGCATGCACATGCCGTGTACTTTCCCTGCAGAGCGAGCAGCCTGCTCCCTGCGCACTGCTGGCTGCTGGCCAGTCGGCGGGGGGCGCGGCTGCAGTGCGCGCGCCTTACGTTGCCGGCGAGGCGCGCGTCTGCTTAGTCCAAGGTTTGTCGCATGCGGCACACAATGCGTGCTCGAGCGTGCTGCTTGCCTCCAGCTCTTGCCAAGGAAGGCAGGGCTGCGCATGCAAATTTGATTACGCCCTTGCGGGGCGCTGTTTCAAGCGATTGTGCCTGCCGTGCATGGATAGCCTGCACCGCTTTGTTTTTGCACTGTCCTTGTGGCGACCGGCCACTTTATTCTGCTGGGTGGCCATGTCATGACATGACGTGTACATTTATGCTTGAGTATGACGTTGAAGCAGGGCGACGGAGATGGTATTCCCAAGCAATGTGCAGCTGCAGCCCGCGTATGATAGGATAGGCAGGATCAGGTGTCTGCCTTGCAGGTGAAGTGTCCTCCAAGCGGCAACGTGCACCAAAGCACTCTGCTCCTTGAGCTAGTCCGAGGTACCAGTGTGTGGGGGTGCTTGGCCTGATCATGCTGTTTGGGCGGTCAACAGCATTTAAGCATTCTATATGGGCGGAGCCTCGGGTGGTCTGTTGTACGACAACACATGTAAACACGTCAGGACAATCAAACACAGCTGGTTTGCGTCTTGGCCGCACAGCAGGACGGCAGGCGTAGTGTATGCCTGAACCTAGCGCATGATACACAGTAGCCATGTACGTGCACTTGTAAACGGGCCAAAGACAGCCAGTGTGCACAGGGGCTTTTGCGCATGCCGCCCCTGCGCTCCCTGCTCTGGTTCAGGAAAGGCCTGCGGCTGCATGACAACCCCGCGCTGTTGGCAGCCGTGGACGGCGCGGAGCAGTTCTGCGCGGTGTTCTGCCTTGACCCATGGTTCATCCACCCGGACAGAGTGGGCGCCAACCGGCTGTCCTTTCTCCTGGAGAGCCTGGCAGGCGCGCTCCTGTGCAGCGCGCGTGCCCGGCCGCTCACCACTGATGCTTTCTATGTGGTGCTCCGCTGCCTGCCAGGGCTGCTTGGCCAGAACATGCGCAGCTGCTGGCTGCGCGCAGGCCAGCAGAAGGAACGCGTGACCAGTCATATGTTTGATGTTGCGGTTGTGCACGCTGCTTGCACGCTGCTTTGCACGCTGCTGGTGTCTCCTGTGACCCAGGGCGGCAGCAGGGGGGCTGAGCTCGCGCGGGCCTGCGCAGACCTGCACAGCAGCCTGCAGGCGCGCGGCTCGCGGCTGCTGGTGCTGCGCGGCCAGCCGGAGGAGGAGCTGCCGCGCGTGTGGCGCGCGTGGGGCGTGTCGCGGCTGTGCTTCGAGGTGGACACCGAGGAATACGCGCGCACGCGCGACCGGCGCGTCTGCGCGCTGGCCGCGGAGGCAGGCGCGCCTCCCCACAAGCTCTGCTGTCGGGTTTGCTGTCCCCCACTGCACAGCGGCGTGCCTTTTCGTGGGCACTTCCGCGCGGCCCTCTTGTGCCGTGTGTTGCCAAAGGGCGTGTGCAAGTGCTGTACATATGGAGGGATATGGCACGCGCCGCAACGAGCGCGTCGGTGCTGGGGCTGGCGCAGCGCCCTGCCTTGCCTGTAGGCCGTTGTGGCTGGCACACCCCCTCGTTTCCTGCTAGCAAGCCTTGCAGACCCACTGTGCCCCGTTTCCGTCACACAATAGGGGTGGCAGCAAGCGTGGCATCCTGCAGCCCAGAGCACGCAGCCTGGATCCCTCCAGTGGTGTGCAGGCCATTCACGCTCCAGAATGCTGCGCTGTGATGCACCAGCATGCACGCGGGCCCATGTTGCGCCTCTGGCGTCTATAGGAGTGCTTGTGCGCGTCGCTGTCAGCCCAAGCGCGCTGCAGCTGCTGCACATGGGTGCACCAGCGCACACTGGATAAGTGTGCATGTCTGGAAGAACGCGCTGTGTGATGCTGCAGCAGGTGCGGCGAGTTGCGGCGCGCGGCTGCGCTGCACGGCGCTAGTTGGGCAGGGCAGGCGGCGCAGACCTGTTACACACCTATGTCTACTAGTTTTGGTTGCAAGACAGCAGAGCCGTCTTTGCGCTGGCGTATCCGCAGGCGTGGAGGTGCGCACGTTTGTGAGCCACACGCTGTACAACCCGGAGGCGGTGGCCGCGCGCAACGGTGGCGCGCCGCCGCTGACGTACAAGGCCTTTGAGGGCGTGCTGGCCAAGCTGGGGCCGCCGCCGCTGCCGGTGGCGGACCCGCCTGCGCAGCTGCCGCCGTGTCCGGTCAGCGCTCCTGACAGCAAGGGCTACGGCGTGCCGTGCCTGGCAGAGCTGGGCTACCCGCCGCATGCGACCACAGTGTTCAAGGCGAGTGACAGACACCCCGCCGTGTCCCCCCTTTGGCCGTAAACCGTGGATTGCTTCAGATCATGTCATGCAAGCCTACAAGTGCACCACATTCTTCTCACGAGTGCTGCCCCTTCTCGGTCTGCTCCGGTGATGTGGAAGGCATGCGCGCGACGCGCGCGCGCGCCGGGGACGAGCTGGCGCGGGGCGGGCGGGTCTGCACACCCTGCCGACTGGGGTTGGGACATGCTTCACCCCGCCGGGTGACAGGCGCCGTCGGCGAGCCTGCCAGCACGGCGGCGCGGCGCAGGGCGGGGAGTCGGTCGCGTTGGCGCGGCTGGCGGACCAGCTGTCGGACAAGGGCTGGGTGGCCGCGTTCGAGAAGCCCAAGGGCGACCCGTCCGCGTTCATCCGGCCGGCCACGACCGTGCTGTCGCCGCACCTCAAGTTCGGCACGCTCTCCTGCCGCCTGTTCTACGCGCGCCTGCAGCAGGCGCGCCGCCCCGCTGCCTGTGGTACGGTGAGGCGCTGGCATGGAGCGGCGTCGCTCTGGCCGAGCGCGATGTGGCCCGATTGACATGGGAATATGGCCACTGCTGCGCAAGGGGGCTGCATTACCACTGCCCCCTCACCGGGTTGTGCAGGGAGCGTGTTCTGTTTGCCCCGACAATGCAACTGCCTGTGCGGTCTCCCTCGCACGCCGCCTCATGATGGGAGCGTTGGCCTCCTTGTTCGTGGAACGTGTGGCGACAGAATGTGTGCATGCGCGGACGAATGTATGTGACCGAAGGTGCCCGTTTGCGTGAGGACGTTCTGCAGATCAGGCTGCCGCTGGCAGGCCGGCGACCGTGTTGCAGGGCCCACTCGCGGGACGTGTGGCAAGGTTATTATCACTCATGTGACGGCCGCTCTGACACCCCCAAGAAGCGTGCGCCGGCCAGCGCACGCGCCGCCCGACCGCCCGAAGCGCAGGCTCACGCGTGCGCCGCCGCCGGGCGGCAGATCCTGCGCGAGAAGAAGGAGCACACCAAGCCGCCCGTGTCGCTGGTCGGCCAGCTGCTGTGGCGCGAGTTCTTCTACACGGCGGCCGCGCTGACGCCCAACTTCCACCGCATGGCCGGCAGCGCCATCTGCCGCCAGATCCCCTGGGACGACAACGAGGCGCTCTACCGCGCCTGGGACGAGGCGCGCACGGGCGCGTGCCCGGGCCGCCCCGCCGCGGCGGCGCTCCCGCCGCGGCAAGTCATAGCTTTTTTAGTAAGTCCTGTTCCCAGTGCCGGACGGGCATGGGGCGTGCATGGGCCCTGCTTTCTGAGGATGAAGACAATACATGAGTGTGTGCTGGGATGAGTGTCTGCGACGCCAGCTGTGGTGTTTGGGCCAGGCCCGTCGCGCCGCTGCGAGTGCGGGCCTGATGGGCGCGGCCGCTGCGCGGCAGGGTACCCCTGGATTGACGCCATCATGATGCAGCTGCGCACGCAGGGCTGGATGCACCACCTCGCGCGGCACTGCGTGGTGCGGTCCTGTTGCACCCGCTTGCTGCCGGGCAGGGACGGCGGAGCCCGGGCGAGCCTGCCCGGTGCTCTTGGGCGCAAGGTGGCGTGCTCAGGTCTAGCACATGGCTTCAGTGGACCGGCTGGCGTCCATGGCTGCGATCACTGGTGTTGGGCATGCCTTCGTCAGTGGCAGGCTATGCCTGGGGCGAGACATGGCCGGCCGGCCCGAGCCCGGCCCGAGCCCGGCAACCTGTGGAGAGTGAGGTGGGTTCACTTTAACGGGGCGCGGCAGGCGTGCTTCCTGACACGCGGCGACCTGTATGTGTCGTGGGAGCGCGGGCGCGACACGTTCGACCGGCTGCTCATCGACGGCGACCCATCCATCAACTCCGCCAACTGGCTCTGGCTGTCTGCCTCGGCCTTCTTCCACCAGGCGCGCCATGATGTGCACCGCCACATAACGGTGCAGGTCCCCCGTTGTCGTCCGCGCACTGGTCACTGCCCATGCCTTTTCTGACTGACTGGTCCTGCGCCTCCTTGATGACATGCTTGTTCTGACGGCAGACGCTCCTCCTCTGCGCCTGCCAGCCTGCCACTGCTGATATTAAGACCCTGGTGCGGCCGCCAGTTCCACCGCGTGTACTCGCCGATCACGTTTGGCAAGAAGTACGACCCGCACGGCAAGTACGTCCGCCACTTCCTGCCCGTGCTGAAGGTGTGCCGGTGCACATCCCATACGTGTTGATGTCAGGGCTGCATGCTGACACGTTCAGAGAGCACACAGAAAGCTGCGTGTTTGCCAGGGAGGTGTGGAGCAGCTCTGGCTGCAGTGGCGCGGAGGGGCATGGAGTGAAGTGGGCTTGCCTCCGTGGAAGGACCGGAATGCCGTGATGCGCGGCCCCGGCGGCACATGAGCCTGCACGAGCGCGTCAGCGCCGCATACAGCCCCGGCGACACCCCTCCCTTCATCTCTGCAGCCAGATGCGACCAACCCTAACCCGACCGCCCGCGCGCAGGACATGCCCGACAAGTACGTGTACGACCCATGGAATGCGCCGCCAGCGGTGCAGGCGGCCGCCAAGTGCGTCGTCGGCAAGGACTACCCGGCGCCCATTGTGGACCATGCTAGCGTGTCTAAGATCAACATGGAGCGCATGCGCCAGGCGTACGCGGCCGGGCGCGCTGCGGGCGCCAGCGCCGCGGCGGCCGCCGGCGCCAAGCGCCCCGCGTCGGCCGGCCGCGCCGCGGGCGCCGGCGCGGCGGTGGCCGCCGGCGCCAAGCGCCCCGCGCCGGCCGGCGGCGTCGCGGGCGGCGCGGCCGCCAAGCGGGCCAGGTGACGCCGGGGAGCCAGCTCGGTTGCGTGTGTGTGTGTGTGTTGGCGCTGGCTGGTCCAGCGCAGAGCGCACACAGCGGGTTTACGTAGCTGGTCGCATGGCGCGGGGAGTGCTGTGCCGGCTGCGGCGCGCGACTGCAGCTTTGCGCAGCCTGGCAAGTGCGGCCAAGTCCAGCGCGTTTTAACTTGATGCTTTGGTTCGTGCTTCGTCAGCAGGCATGCAAGGGAACATGAGGATGTTCGCATGTCGCTGCTGTGTATTCTAAGTCTGTCCAGTGCTGTGCTGTGGCAAGAGTGCAGCTTTGGCGTGCATGCACCAGATGAGGTTTGTAAGGGTTGGAAAGTTTTATGCACGCTTTCCTGTGTGAGGAGTGCTGTAAGTGCATTCAGTCGCGCGGCTGCACCATTGACTGCATGGCTGCATCTGCCCCCTGGGTCATGCATTATTGCTTTAGGAATGATTGTGCTCTCCTGTGCATGGATATCATGTGCCACGTGTTTGGAAGAGGCATGACAGCAGCAACGTGCGTGCAGAGCAGCAACTTGCTGATGTGTGCAGACCAGAAGCAAACAATGCGCCGGCACGCCAGAGGCAGCATATTGTGCTGGTGTACACAACAAGGGCCACGCCTCGGCGGCAAACACCCACCGCAAATACCACTATGAGGGGCAGGCGAGCAGGGCAAGCGTGCCGTCCCGGCCGCCCACCACCACCTCGCCCGTGTCAGGGTGGCATGCAGCCGCGAGGACCTCCGACTCTGTGCGCACGCGTACCGCCGACGGCATGCGCTCGCAGTCTCGCGCATCGCCGTCGCACTCTGCCGGCCCTGGCAGGACACGCATGAGCGTTGGGTAATGACAGCGGCGTGTGGCCAAGCAAGGCCGACCTGGCAGGCCTCTGCATGGCAGAATGTCACCGCCTCACCGTAGTACCGTCCTAACAAGCGCCAGGGTAGAAGCCAGGCGGCAAAGCATGATCAAAAGGCAAGGCGGCGCCCGCAGCGCAGGCCAGCACACGCAGCAACGCTGTTGCCAAGCGAGGCCGACACGCAGAGGCGCCCTGGCGATGCGGGGCCGGGCCCGGGCGCACCCACGGCGCACGGCGACGCGGCGCCCGACGCAAAGTCGAGCAGGTGCAGCGCGGCGCCGTCCTGGGAGCCCACGCAGAAGGGCCCGGGCGCGGGCGCCCACGCCGCGTGCCGGCGCCACTGCCGCACGCAGGTGCGGCTCGGGTCGTCCTCGCGGGCCACTGGCGGGCAGTGGATGTGCGTGACGCGCTGCCGCACCACGTCCAGCACGCCTGCATGCGGCCCGCGCGCAACCCTCACCTTGCTGTGAAATTCGCAGCCTCCCGCAGCTGCGCCAATCACAAGGACCACCCGGGTTCCCTGCTGCCGCACAACATCCAGCACGCCTGCATGCAACGCGCGCCTCTCGAGACGCGCTGCGCGGTCGAGCTGCTCGAACAGCACCTACCAGGTTAGCCCGCTCCGGCGCATGCCGCCCGGCCCGACCACACTTGGCCGGCACGCTGGCAGGCGAGTTCAGGGCTGCTGGCACGCCTGCCTGGCAGGGTCTGCTTGGCAGCGGGACGCCAGCTCGCGCTGTGGCCGGGGCCGCGCAGGGCGGCATAGGGTAGGTCCTCACCCTAACCTTAAAAGGGTAGTTGAGCCACTGTGTGCGCTCACCGGACCAGCCGCACGTCAGGTGGAAGCCGAGTCGGCCCGAGTCGAGCGGGTCCAGCACCAGCGAGTGCACGCCGGCCGCCGGGAGGCCCGCCTCGGCCGCAAGCCCGGGCACGCGCGCCAGAGCGCCCTGCAGGGCCACCTGCGCCAGCTGCGCCGGCCGCTGCGCGCCCAGCATGCTCGCGGCGCGGACGCGCATGTCCCAGGCGCGCACCTGCGGGGCGCGGGCTCAGCGGTGGGCGCCCCGACGGGCTTTGTGCTCGCAGTGATGCGCTCGACGCGCGGCTGACACACACGCCGCGGGCGAGCACTGCGCCACGAGCGGTGCGCCGGGTCCTGCCTCGACGCCCGCAATGTTGAGTGCGTGCCCAGCTGTCTACACACGGCAGGGCATAAGCTGCCGCGCGTCCCAGCCGGGGCCTCCCAGGCCGCTGCAGGTATGCATGCTGGAGCCAAACTTGCGGGCGGCAGCGCCGCCACGGCAGCCGCCTGACATGATCTGAAGCATTATTTGCTCCTGACAGCACTGACCCGCGCGGGGAGCGGGCCTGCCCCCGCATCCCGTGCTCGGCTTTAATACTTGCCAGGTGTCCAGCGCGCGTCTCCGCTCGGCGGGCGACACGCACGCGCGCGCGCCTGCGCGCGTACGGCGGCGCACCTCGCCGCGCGCGCCGCTGCCGCCCGCGTAGACCACCCGCCCGTCCGGCGTGGCCTGCAGGCTGGTGAGCTGCTCCGCATGGCGGCCGGCGTCCGCGCAGCTGATCGGCAGCCGGCGCGCGCGCGTGTCCCAGAAGAACACCTGCCGCGCGCCAGCCTCGGCTACGCTCGGCCCCTCTGCCCGCGCTGTCTCGTTTCACTCAAGCTGTGCAGCGCCTCCATCCAGGAAGGCCGTGCCAAACACAGCAGCTCAGGGCTGTCATGGAATGAAAGAGCGTGATGGAGCAGACTCTGCAGGTGCCAAAGGCACGCAAGGGCCGCTGAGGAGCGCGCGAGGGCTTGTGAGGGTATCATGCGAGGGTTGCTGAGCCGGCCACGCGCCTGGCCGCCGCTCCTACCCCCGGCGGCGGCAAGGTGGTGCTGTGGGGTAGGGTAGGGTAGGGTAAGAGTAGGGTAGGGCAGGTCACCTGGCCGCCCTGGCCGGCGGCGGCGAGGAGGTGTGGGTCGCCGCCCAAGAAGCAGACGTCTTTGAAGCCCATTGCACGGGGGGCCATCCCGCCCTCCCGGGACACCAGCAGCTCGTGCGTGGGCTCGTTCTGCAGAGCGGCACGCCCTCAAATGAGAGCAGACCCTCAAGCCGCTGCCGCAGAGAGACGCGCTTGTTGATGGACCCTTTCGGCGCAGGCACATGACAGGGAAGCGCTCATGGAGTGCCCGAGCTCCCCAAACGCTAGTAAGAGTGCAAAAATCATGTGTCCCCAAGCGTGACAGACATTTGTATGGGGCACTTGGCACTGCTGTGAGCATCACACGAGGACAGCCGGGCTGCCACACTGCCCGGGCTATGCGCCATGCAAGCCATGGGTGTGCATACAGTGCACGAGCAGTGCGCGCGGGCACAGGTAGAGACATTCACCCAGCTTACATCACGCACCATGTCAGCGAGCACAGCTTCCTGGGGCAGGCCCCGCACATGCCCCACTCCTGGTGTGCGCCTGTGGCGAAAGACGCCGCATGTACCTCCCCTCAGTCTGCAAAAGCATGAGCGGGGCAGGTAGGCCGGGAGCGCGCCCTGCGTGCCGGCAGGTCATACAAGTGCACGTCGTGGAGGAAAGCAGACACGGTGGCCAGGCACCCGTCGTCGGCGGGGTTCCAGCGCACTGCGTCAAAGAACTGCCGCGGACCCATCTGCAGCTGCGC
>JAABUV010004798.1_pt1 | contig 15832 bp, 26 predicted proteins | sample 5559971 | NCBI WGS metagenome assembly JAABUV01 (sample SAMN10711881, study PRJNA513362) | rock metagenome | isolation source: Antarctica rocks | place: Antarctica: Victoria Land, Knobhead nord | collected 2015-12-19
CCGGCGGCCCGCGCCGCAGCCCTACCCCATCATGCCGGGCGGCACGGAGGGCGCCGTCGCGGGCGGCGCCGGCGGCGCCGCCGCCGCCGATGGCGCCTGCGAGCCCAGCAGCGACGAGGAGGCACCGGCGGCCGACGCCAAGGCGCCCGCGGCGGCGCCCGCCGACGCCGGCAAGCTCGTCGCCGACGAGGGCCGCGCCGCCGGCGGCGTGTCCTGCGACACCTACTGGGACTACTGCCGCTACATGGGCTTCCCGATGGCGGCCTTCATCGCCGCCGCGCTGTTCGTTGGCCAGGCCGCCTCGCTGGGCGCGGAGTACTGGGTGATCAGCTGGAGCGCGGCGGCGCCCGCGCGCCAGGCCGACCTGTTCTGGCTCTGGGGCTACGCGGCGCTGACGGCGGCCGTGGTCGTCATCTCGGTCGTCCGCGCGCTCGCGTTTTTTGAGAGCATGTTTCACGCGGCGACGCGCATGAACCTGGAGATGAGCGCGCGCGTGCTGCGCGCGCCCCTGGCGTTCTTCCACAGCAACCCGGCCGGCCGCGTGCTCAACCGCTTCTCCAAGGACCAGGGCGCCGCGGACGACCTGCTGCCGCAGGCGCGGCGCCCCTCGCGCCCGCCGCGCCGGCGCTGGGACTTGTTTGCGGGGGGGCCGGCACGAGGGTTTGCGAGACCCGAACAGGCCTGCTTCTCAAAGTGTTGGTTGCAGAGAAGCAGGGTGGTGATGCTGTTCAGCGCAGTCAGATGCTTGTCTGCCCGCGGGGTTGCAAACAAGGGTGACGGTCAAGCTGCGGGTCCAGGATGCGGGCAGTGACCAAATGAGCATCGACATGTCTTCGGACTCTTGTAGGGCCTCTGCACTTGCTCCAGTCTAGCGAGCCAGGTTCAGCATGGCAGCCTGGGCGAGCGTGGGCCTGTCTGTGATCAGAGCCCATGTAGCAGGCATGGTATCGCATGCGTCTCTCGCGCAGTGCCGCCGAGCGACCGCCTGTGGCCGCAGGTGCTGTTTGACGCCGTGCAGTCGCTCTTCATGGTCGTGGGTGCGGGCCCTTTTCGCACACTTGCAGCCCGCTCTGCCTGCTTGGCGGTGCCTAGCTCATGCTGCACCCGAGCTCCCCTTTCGCACGATAATTGCTCCCCTTGCTGTCCGTCATGCTTCCGAGATCAAGCGCTCCTGGCTGCATCGCTGTGACGACAGCTGCTTGCGCGTGCCGCAAGCGATGCCGGGCTGCCCGTCGACCGGCCTCCTGCCGCGTGCCGACCTGTGCCCTACCCTATGTGGCCTGCAGGGGCGATCCTGCTGGTGGTCATCGCGGTGCCCTGGGTCCTCCCGATCCTGCTGCCGCTCATCATCGGCTTTGTCTGGTGCGCTGCGCCCCCCAGCGTCCGCTCGTCCTGCCTGGCTGTGCCCGCCCCTGCTGCCGGCTGGTTACCCTCTGGCTGTTGCCGGTCAGCATGCGCCTGGCAGCTGCTGCATGGTGTGCAAGGCGTGGCGCTCGCTAGCTGCCTCAGCAGGCACGCATGCACCAGCAGGTGCTGGCTGATGCAGGACCAGTTGCCTGAGAGGAGTGTGCAACTCGGCGGAACCTAGGGTTAGGGTAAGGTGAATAGGTGCTTGCCGGTGCCGGACCAGACGCCTCGGAGGAGTGGTGTACTCTGCGGGGCCTTACGCAAGTGGCCTCACTGGCCTGGCTGACAATGCATCGGCGGTCCGTGTGCAAAATGTCTCAATCTCAAAGCGTGTGCACCGACGTGAGCAGGTGCCGGGGCATCTACATGAAGGCCAGCAGGGAGGTCAAGCGCTTTGACAATACGACGCGCTCGCCGGTGTATGCGTACGTGTCTGCCACCCTCAAGGCGCGCGCCTGGCGACGCTCTCGGCGTTGGCTCTGCCTGGCGCCTCCCCCGCACCACACTGGTGTGCAGGCGACGGAGGCAGGCATGCGCTAGGCCAGACCAGCTGCCGGGGCATGCCAACTGCTTTCAAAATCCCAACCCTAAATCAGGGTCCCCTACGCGCGCGCGCAGGGCCTGCCGACCATTCGCGCCTTCGGCGCCCAGGCGCGCTTCCGCCGCCTGTTCACGGCCGCGCTGGACGACAACGGCGCCTGGTGGTTTGCGTTCCTGTCCACCGCGCGCTGGGTCGGCTTCCGCCTGGACATGATCGCCTCAGTCATCCTCACCGCCGGCTGCATCCTGGCCATGGCCATCTACTCCAAGGCGCGGCCCGCCGCCGCCCGTGCCCTGCGCCTGCAGCTCCAGAAGTATACCTGGAGAAGCCGGAGTCTCTGACCGCGTATTCGGTGCGGTTATGTGAACCGGCTCTGTGCCTCTGCGCGCGTGGCGGACCTCTGATTGCTACCCAAAGTGCTGAGCTCGACATGAGCCCATCAGGCCGCCACCGCGCCTGCCCCTCTCCGTCCATTTGCTGCTGCGTCCCGGCCGCTGCCCCACGGGCGCGCTCGCGCCCTGGCCGGGCGCCGCCGCGGCCGGCGGGCCCGGCGCTGGGGCGGGCGCCAACCCTGAGCGGCACCGTGCTGTGGGCGGCTCTGGTCCTTGCCCGCCGCACCCGCTCCCCCCAGTCATCCTCCCGGCGCATTGTGTTGCACCCCGGCCGCAGCTGAGCGGCGCGCGCGCGCTCCGGGCAGGTGTCGCCGCGGCTGGTGGGGCTGGCGCTGGGCCAGGTGCTCAACCTGAGCGGGACCATGCAGTGGGCGGTGCGGCAGAGCGCGGAGGCCGAGAACAACATGACCAGCATCGAGCGCCTGCTGGAGTACACGCGGCTGCCGCAGGCGCGCCGCCCGTGGCCCACCCTACCCAAATTCCTGTCGAACGCCTGCTGGAGTGCACGCGGCTGCTGCAGGCGCGCCGCGCATGTGGTGCATCTGTCACAGAGTGCTCAGTCATTGCTTACACAGCTAGGGCACTCTCTGGTATGGTAGAGGGAGCGCATTGCTCCATATATGATCACAGAGCTAGGGCGACCGTCTGTGCTGCTCTGCTGGCAGCGCCAGGGCCGGTGAGGGCTCGCTTGCGCTCTGGGAGGGGAGCAGAGGGGCCGCGCGAGCGGCGGTACACGAGGGCGCCGTCGTTGGGCAATCGTGCGTTGCAGACTGCTGCGGGGTGGGGACCCGGCCGGGTCACTTCTAGAGTCGGCGCGAGCGCGCGTTTGGAGTCGGCGCCAGGGAGCATTTAAAGTGAACGCCGGGGATATGTCCGCGACGCTCCGCGGCCCTCCCTGGCGTCCTGAACCAGCACTCGCTGGAGTAAGCTTGACGCCGGAGCTCGCGCCGCAGGAGCCCCCGCGCGTGGAGGAGGGCGGCGGCGCGCCGCCACCGGGCTGGCCGGGCGACGGCCGCATCGAGTACCAGAATGTGGCCGCCGTGTACCGCAAGGGGCTCCCGCCCGTGCTGCGCGACCTGACTTTCACCATCCCGGTGTGCTGACTGGCTTCCGCATGCAGCCGTCTTTCTTCTGGGAGAGTAGAAATTTATGCCTGGTCGGCAGCGCCACCTGCACTCGGTGCTGTTGAGTCATTCCACATTCTCAAGGACAGCAAGGATAGCAGGTAAGCAGAGTGCTGTTGAGTCACCAACATGCTCAATGATAGCATGCGAGGGGATTGAAAAGTGGATGCCCGGGTCGCAATGCCTGCGCACACCCCTGCTCTACTGCCTGCATGAGGCGCGCGTTGCTGGCGCGCAGGGCGGCGCGTCGTGCGGCGTGGTGGGCCGCACCGGCAGCGGCAAGTCGTCGCTGATGCTCACGCTGTTCCGCCTGATCGAGGTCACCGCCGGCCGCATCCTGCTCGGCAACGTCGACACCGCCTCGGTCGGCCTGGACGCGCTGCGCTCGCACCTGGCCATCATCCCCCAGGCGCGCGGCGCAGCTGTGCGAAACAGACTGTCTACATGCGGGCAAAAGCGCAGCGAGTACCTTCAACAGACGCCCCGGGGTTGCGCCGAGTGTGGTCCACACCAGTTTGCATGCTTTTCTTTCATGAGATGTCCAGGTGTGGTGGTCGGGCAGGGTGCAGGAACGTGCACATGCTGCCACCTGCCAATGCAGGCTCATGCGCGCGGCCGAACGAACTGCGCGTCACTGCCCGTCGCCGGCGCGCAGGACCCGGTGCTGTTCAGCGGGTCGCTGCGCAGCAACATGGACCCGGCCGGCACGCAGCCAGATGCGGCGCTCTGGGCCGCGCTGAAGGCGGTGCAGCTGGGCGGCGCGGTGGCGCGGCTGGGCGGCCTGGATGCGCGCATGGCCGAGGCCGGCGACAACCTGTCGGCCGGCCAGCGCCAGCTCTTCTGCCTGGCCAGGCGCGCGCGCGCGCGCAGCATAGGGTAGGAATAGGGTTGTAGGGCCAGGGATAGGGTAGGGATTGTGCGCGCGTGTGGTCCAGGAATGGATAGGCATGGTGCGTGTCAGCATTGGGGTGGGGCTGCTGGCAGCGGCTGCTGTGGGGCCGCCGGGCTGTTGTGGACGCTCAAGGGCGCATTGCGACGCCCCGAATAAGCACAGGATGAAAGCAAGCATGCGTACTGGGGTGTTTGGGCCGAGCGGGCCATGCTGGCTATGCTGGGCGACATACCCAAGCTCCTGCTTTGCTGTGCTCTGCTGGACGCAAGCACTTCTCAGGTGCCTGGCCCCCACTGAGCATGGCGCCCGGCGCGGCAGGGCGCTGCTGGCGGACGCGGCGGTCCTGGCGCTGGACGAGGCGACCGCCAACGTGGACCGTGCGACCGACGCGACGATCCAGCGCGCGCTGCGCGCGGCCATCGCGGGCGGCGCGGGGCGGCCACGCCGCACGCTGCTCGTCATCGCGCACCGCATCGACACCATGTGCGCGCCCGCCGCTCTTGCTCGGCGTGAGGCGGGCAGCGTGGCGAGCGGCGCGCGCTGCATACATGCTGCGGGCGTTGCGGACTGGTCGCAGGGCGCCTTGCCTGGCCATTGTGTTGGTTGCATGCAGGCCACGGGGAGAATCCATGTCTTGCACAGCAGAGAAGGCCGCCAGGGTATGCCGCACTTGGCAGCCCAGCATGACAGCGACACGCCTCCCACACTCCTCCACGGTCTGCCCCACCTCGATATGCATGTACCGCGTGCATGCTGAACGTACGGCGCTGCTTACAATAAGGTAGTTGTTTTTCTTGCGTGTCGGCCACATGCGCACTGCTAACGCAGTACATGGGTGTCACCGATCGGAGCCCGCTTCCTCGCGGCGCAGCATGGACTGCGACACGCTGCTGGTGCTGTCGGCGGGCCGGCTGGTGGAGCAGGGCGCGCCATCCGAGCTCGCGGAGCGCCCTGGCGGCGCGTTTGCGCGGCTCGCGCGCGCGGCCAAGGCTGCGACGCCGTAGGCAGCTGGGGGGTGGGTACATGCGTGTATATTGTGCTGCCACAGGGACGCCTGGGCACAAAGGGAGGACCGGGCAATGCACTTCATCTGTGCAGATGCGCAGGCGGTCACGCTGCACAGAGGACGCAGCAGGGCGCCAGGCAGACTTGTGTTCTGGCGTTCCGGGTGGCATCATGTTCAAATCCTGTGTGCAGGGGAGGCCAAGGTCTGTTCTTTTCTTTTGCCCTTTCTTACCAGGTCTTGCTTTCTTTATAAAGCGCCTGCCAAGGCCAGGGCAAGTTGCGCCAAGATAGTTGGCTGTCCAGCAGTGCCCTGGCATGTTATGCTGCGGCGTAGACAGGCGACAAGAAGGGCAAACCTGAATGACAGTAGTCTTGAAGCCATCCGTAACTTGTATGGGTCGTTGTGACTGTGCTGCTGGGTTGCATAACAGCAGGCAAATCCTGGTATTCTTTGAATGCAGCAGATAGTGAATGTTCTAAAGGCCCATGCGAGCATGTTCTCTGCATGTTGTAGCTACGCTCTATGACCGACTATGGCATCAATTTGCCAGGCTTGGGTGGGTGGTAGCGTTTTCTAGCACCACCATTGCTCAGCTGCTCTTGAGTCAGGCAGGGTGCATGACGCATTTGCTTTCACTGCATGCCAAGCAATGCAGACTCCCGGCATCGTGAGGTAGGCGGCCTCATTTTAGGCCACCCTAGCTAGACAGGACAGTTGACATGCTTTGCAACCTTGCTATCCATTCCCGGCACTCAAAGCTTTGTTATACAGGGAAAGTAAACGCCTCTGATGCCCCAAGTCCTGCCCCCTGCTACCACTGTCAGTCACCACAGTTGCACTTCTCACAGGTCTGATGAGTTCCAACATATTCTTGTCTGGGGTCAGTGCTGTGATAGTATTGGGGGGGTATTTAGCAGACGCCTAGGCGCACAGGCCACCCTTACTGAGCGCCGCGCCAGATGCTGTGAATAACATTACGCTGACCTGGGTGGTGAGCCCCGGAGCCTGGCGGCGTCGCCGGTCGCCATGAAGTCCCGCGCGCGCCACGCAACTTTCTCCTCCGCCATTGCGTCCTCGACGATGTCGGCGCCCGTCGGCGGGCCCCCCGCCGCGCCGGCTGCCCTGTCAGGCGCCGCCCCGACGGCCACCGCGGACACGGGCAGGGGCTGCACGCCCGCGGCCGCGAACCCACGCCCCGTCGCGCCGCCGCCGCCTGCCGCCGCCGACGCTGGAGGCGGCGGCATGCCAGCTCCCGCGAGCCCCGCCCCGGCCGCGCCGCTGCCGCTCGCAGCTGCTGCTGCAGCCGCGGGCGCTCCAGGGGCTGGTCGCGGCTGCGCGGCTGCGCTGGTACTGCTCGGCGCGGCAGCCGGCTGATCGGCGGGCAGATGCAGGAGCCTGGATGTCAGGGGTCTGCGAGGAGCCGCTGAAGAATCAGCGTGCTATCACACGACATACTGGCCATGGGCGCAGCTGGGAAGGAGACTTGGCAGCTGACTAGCGCTGATGAGGGCCTAGATCATTGCCTGGCCAATCTGTCTTGTCTGGAGAGGATCACATGGTGCCTCTTGTCTGGCGCGGGCTGTCGAGGCAACCGCCCAGCGGCTGGCCCAGGGTAGCAGCATGGCAGAGGTTGCACTGTGATACATTCATGAGAGGGTTGTCTTGCTCTCTATGACGCAGGGCAGGACAGGTCACACAGGTCTGGAAGTAGGCTGGCATGCAGTCTTGGTGCGCAAGGACAACCCCTGCTGTATGCAGACTGCAGTGGACCGCTGTGGAAGACATGCTGGTGTGCAGCGCGCTCTGCACCAGGACGGCAGCTTGAAAAGCGTCCTGGCCTGCCGCTGCGAGGAGGCATACGCTCAGGGGTTGCCTCAGGACGCACCCTGGGTTGCTCAGGCTGATGCCAGCGCGCAGCTCCGCACGGATGGCTTTGAGCTGGCGCAGGCCGGTCTGGAGTTCGTTGTGCACCTGACACGGGAGGGCACAGGCTCAAGTCAGACACACATGTGACACAGTGGGGCGCCGTGCAGCTCACTGCTGCACTGACCACCTGTGTCAGCTCTGTCTGGTCTGAAAACGCTCCAAAAGAATGACGTGCACGCGAGACGAAAGCGGAGGCGCTGCCGGTCAGGCGGCCCAGGTAGCGCGCCACGACGGGCAAGTCCTTGGGGCCTGCACGTGCACAATGCACATGGTCAGGCGACATGACTTCAACGCTAGCACTCAAATCACTTGCAGGGGAAAGCATGTCGGAGGCGCACCCAGTATTAGAGAAAATACACCAAGAGCGATAAAGAGCTCCCCAAAGGTCAAACTCATGGCTGGCCAGAAGTGCAGTCGCTCAGCGAGAGTGCGCTGTAACGCACGGCCATGGCAGAGCGAGAGTGACGTGATACAGGAGCTTTTCTATAGCGCCATTCTCAGACACCAAGAAGGCAGAGAGTCGTACACTGGGCCACTGACAATGTGAAACAAGCTGATTTGGGTGAACACCCGGGTGGCGATGGGAACACACCTGTCGCACAGTGCTCCGATAGCCATCTCAGAGTTTTGAGCAAACCTTGTCATTCGTGTGTTAGCCAACCACGCAGCGTACTGGTGCTGCAATTCGGCAGAGCAGCGGTGGTTCAAGCGTATGCGATGTAGCTGACGTGACCAGCAGACCGGCCGGAGGTGCGTGAGCACTTGCAGGCTAGCAACCGCTTCACTCTGTTTCCTTTTCACAAATGACAGTCATCTGCTGCTGCAGAGTACTTACGAGTGCAAAGTCGCACACGCACCTCCACGCTTTCGCATCAGTTCAATGACACCGTGCGTGCTGCCTCAGGTGCCCCAAGGCATAGCAGCCATGCACGCTCGACGCGCTGCGCAGCGGGCTCTGCAGCAGCTCGTTCTTACAAACAGCCACTGCCAGAGCGCTGCGCCGCGGCCGAGTGCCGCGTCGCTGTGGCTATGCGGAGGCGCCGGCGCCGCGCCCTGCAGCAGAGCCCTCGCACCGGCCCGACAAGCGGGCCAGCACTACCTGGCGTGGGGCGCCGCGCGGGGCCTGGCCACGTCAGCGGCCCCCGCACCCGTCAAGGCCGCCGAAGGCTACTGGCGCGCGCTGTCCCTGCTCGGTGCGCATGGCTCACACCTCGGCGCACGCTGCGGCGCAAGCTGCTGCGCTGTGCTTGCGACAAGCAGCATTAGAGTGTGGGGGCGGTGGGGTGCGTGCTCGGCCCACAGCTGCACTCGCCTTTTGCTGCAGCTGGGTGCTGCCTCTGTCGACCCGACTCCTCACCGCCGTTGCCAGCGCGCCCGGCCCGCCGTTCAGGCAGCGTCCGCGGACGCCGCGCGCGCCACGCCCGGCCAGGCGCGCGCACCTGACCCTTGCGAGGGCCTCCACCGCAGGCGCGGTGGGCCTGGGCGCGTCGGCCGCCATCCTGCTGCAGCGCGGGCGCGCGCCCGCGGCGCCAGCGGCAGGCGCGGACGACGCTGACGACGGTGATGATGACCAGCTGCTCGTGAACTGGTCCGGCACGCACGAGTGCCGGCCGCGCGCGCTCGCGCAGCCGGAGAGCCTGGCGGAGCTGGAGGCGGTGGTCGCGCGCGCGCACGAGCAAGGCGCGCTGCCGAGCTAGGATAGATTTAGGGAACCGTGCTAGGGTATCGCGCTGCAGCCGTGAACAAGCGCCTGCGTGTGCGTACGCTGGCGCTCGGCTGTGGTCGGCTGTGGGAGCTCATGCAACTACGTCATGGCGTGCTGTCGGGCCGCAGACCGGGACGCGGCGGGCCGTGTGGCGGGCGGGCCTGCGGCCCGCACCCGGCCCGAGCTGCCCAGGCCGGGAACCGCTTCGCAAGCAATGTTTCCGCATGCCGTGTAGCGCCGTCGCCCAATCACCAGGCCCTTGGTTGAGGCCCGGCCGCCGAGCGCCACGCGTGCGCGCAGGCCAGAAGCTGCGGTGCGTGGGGTCCTACCTGTCGCCCAACGGCCTGGCATTCTGCGAGGGCGGCCAGGTGAGCCTGGCGCTTATGGACCGCGTGCTGGCCGTGGACGCCGGGCGCCGGCAAGTCACCGTGCAGGCCGGCGCGCGCGTGCAGGAGGTGCGCGCCACCGCCCGTGCTGCAATAGGGTAGGGTAGGGTGTGAATGGCGCGCCTGCCGTGCTGGTAGCGCGTGCGCAGGGGCGCGACGCGGTGGCGCGCATGACGGCTGGGAGCATGTTTGCCTTGACACCAAGAGCGGATGGCAGAGGCCCATTGAACAGGCCTTCACACTTAGCGTTTAAGCACAGGCAATGCACCGCCACCTCTTTCGTACTCGTCCTTGCCAGTCTTCACTACATGACGTCGTTGATTTGGAAAGTGTCGAGAGCTGGTGTGGCATGTAAGTCATGGATACTCCTCCGGCCCTCAGCTGCTCTATCAGGACACCACCGCGTCGACAACACCAGCTGCTGCGAGCTCCGGCGGGGCTGCGCCGCGGCGGCGCCGCCTGCGCAGGTGATGGAGCAGTTGTAGGGTTTTCTACCCTTCCAAAGCCTGTCTTCCCGCACCCACGCAGGTGGTGGAGCAGCTGCGGCCGCACGGGCTGACGCTGCAGAACTATGCGTCCATCCGCGAGCAGTCCATCGGCGGGTTCACGCAGGCGCGCGCTCCTCCTCATGACTACGGTTAGGACTGGGCGCGTTCTCAGAAGTCGGGTGCGGCTGCAGTACAGCACGCCGGGGGTGCGCCGCAGCGGCTTTTAGTTATCCTGGCACGAGGTCGTCGTGCGCATGTGATGCGGCTGCTACGAGGGAGGGGCGCGAACGGACCTACCTAGCGCCAGCCACGCTTGGGTTCCGTTGCGGTCCCCGCGCACGGTGTACGAGCAGCCCCGCGCCTGCTGCGCCGCCGCCGATGCCGTGCGCCGACCGGGGCGGACAGGTCGCAGGGTGTCTTATCGGTGTCACAGGGCCTGTGCAGATGGAAAGTTCAATCTAGTTACAAATATCAGAGCGCGGTCCAACCCTCTGGGGCAGGTTGGCGCGCACGGCACCGGCGCGGCCATCCCGCCCGTGGACGAGACGGTGGTCGCGCTCACGCTCGTCACGCCCGGCCAGGTCCGCCCCCAGCCCCGGCGGGTTAGAAACATGCATAGGTTGATTATCCTACCCTACCCAAACCCTATCCTATTTCTGGCGGCCTGCACGGGAGTGCGGGATGCCACCTGCAGCCCAATGGGAAGCGGCGAGGGGGCCGGGGTCTGACCAGCGCCGCGCGCCGTGCCAGCGCGTGACGCAGCTCCAAGCCGTTCACGTGGTTTGGCATGCGGGCTGGCGCGTGCGCCTGGCAGGCGCGGCGCGCCTCGAGTGGCAGGGACGCCTGCGAGCCTGACCGCACCCTCCCCCTCGCAAGCTCGCGTCCAAAGGGGAGGCGCGCGTTTGCAGACAGCGCGCCCAACTTATTATCCTAACCCTGCACCCGCGTGCACCCGCGCAGGGCACGCTGCGGCTGAGCGCGGACGCCGACCCGGAGCTGTTTGAGCTGGCGCGTGTGGGCCTGGGCGCACTGGGCGTGGTGGCCGAGGTCACGCTGCAGTGCGTGCCCGCGCACCAGCTGCTGGAGCACACATTCGTGACGACCGCCAAGGCGCGCCGCCTCCGGCCCGCGCAGCGCGTGCGGGCTTTTGACCTGGCGCTGAAGCGTGGCGCGAGATTTGTTTTTGCCGCAAACATCTGGTGGCGTGTGGTCTTGATGTCTGTGAGTCGAGAAGATCCGCTGGCTGCCTTGCGTGCCCTGTCGATAGTGACAGGCCTGCGCATGATCGTGCGCTGACGCGCGTGCCCAGCACCCGACCACAGCACTGCGCTCCACTGCGCGCACACGTACCTGCCCCAGCAGTCCGCGCGCCAGGCGCGCCCGGACGGCGCCATGCTCATGCGGCCGCCCGGCGCGCAGGATGTGCGCCGGCAGCACGCGCGCCGGCTGCGCGACAACAAGCACCTGCGCTACATGTGGATCCCATACACAGACGCGGTCGTGGTCGTCACCAACAATCCCATACGCGAGGTGCGCGCGCGTGCTGGGCAGGGGTAGGGTCAGGACAGGGTTAGTGCTATGCGTGCAGCGCGACCTCGCTAGATGCGCACTGCGCAGGGTTTGAGATGCGCCAAGGGCTGCAAGGCGTGTCTGGGGCGCGAGCTGACTCGGCTAGGTTGTCATGTGCTGCCGCTCTGAAAGCGGCAAGCGGCGGTGCTGCTCAAACACATGTAGCCAGCTGAACGCACTCAGGCCAATCAGAGTGGTAGCCGGCAAACCTGGTCGAGCTGGCCGCACGTCCGCGCTGGCGCAGACGGGGAACGCTGCGCGCTCGCCAGGGGACCAAGCCGCCCAAGCCGCGCGTGAGCTTCACCGAGGACGAGCGCCGCGCGCCGCTGCGCGCGCTGCTGGCGGAGGCGCCGCCAGACGCGGCGCCCGCCGCCGCGCCGACGCGCGCGCACGGCGCCGGCGAGGCCGGCGCCAGCGGCGGCGGCGGCGGCGGCGGCGGCAGCGCCGGCGAGCCCGTGGAGGAGCTGAGCGGCACGCAGCTGCGCGACCGCCTCATCGCGCGCGACCCGCTGGACGCCGGCTGGATCGCGCGCGTGAACCAGGTGCAGCCGCAGCGACAGCCTGTCCATGCTGACAAGTTTGAGTTGACGCCACTGCAAGTTTAAACTTCGCGTTTAAGCATACTGCAAGTGTAAACTTGCAGTGGTGCCTTGACGTGCGCCAGACGCGGCACGCTTAGTGGCCGCCCGACCACCGTGAACCAGGTACGGCAGCAGCTCTGACTTGTACTGACAGCATGACTCGTTCGCCAGTGCAGGTGGCTGATTGCCATGTATAAGTCGCGTGCATCGGTGCTTGAAAGTGTTTGTCAAAGTGAGGTCTGTTGCACCGTGGGCAACAGAGGGTCTTGGGCGCAGGGTCTGACGGGCCAGGCGCGCGCGGGCCAGGCGGAGGCAGAGTACTGGCGGCGCAGCGAGGGCTTCCGCACCGGCTGGAGCGATCAGCTGCTGGGCTTCGACTGCGGCGGGCAGCAGGGGGTGCTGGAGGTCGCGTTCCCGACCGGCACCCTGCGGTGCGCCCCGGCCGCCGCTGGCCCCGGCCGGCAGATGCCGCGAAGGCCTGGCTGCTGTGTGGGGCGTTGCGCGGCGGGCAGCAGTGGGTGCTGGAGGTTGCGTTCCCGCCCGGCACCCTGCGGTGCGCCCGGGCCGCCGCCACCCGCCGGCCTGGAGACGCCGCGGTGTGCCAGCGACGGAGAGGGCATTGCGGGCACTGGTGGCCATGCCGGCGCGTCCAGCCTGGCTGCGAGGCTGTCAGTAGTGACGGCAGGGGCCGGCGGGCGCGTGCTGCGTCGCACCCCATGCGGGGACGCGCATGGCCAGCGGCGCGGTGTGTGGCGCGCTCGCGCTTTGCGTTCTGGCGCGCTCGACCACCGCGCGTGCGCCCCTCACATGGTCAGGGTTAGGGGTACGCCCTAAGGCGGGTGCGCGCGGGGCGGGCAGGCGGCCGAGCGGGGCGGACCTGGCGTTCATGGACGAGCTGCTCGCAGCGCTGGCGCGCGAACGCATCGCCGCGCCGGCGCCCATCGAGCAGCGCTGGACGGCGAGCTCGCGCTCACCGATGAGCCCCGCGTCGGCACCGGGCGCGCCCGACACGGTGCACTCCTGGGTCGGCATCATCATGTACCTGCCGACCGAGGACGCGGCGCAGCGCGCTGCGATCACGGACAGGCGCGGCGGCCCTGGGCGCAGCAGGGAATCCGCAGGGTTCCCCTGTGCGCTGCTTCCCAACGTGCGTGTTGCGGGACCCTTCATGCGCTCGGGCGCGCTGGGTGTATTTTTAGGCAGGGATCAGCCTGGGGCATCACGGTCATGCGCTTGCTTGTGAGCACCCTGCGCTGCTGCTGGTCTGTGCCTGCCTAGCGTGGGTGCGGAGTTGCGCGACGCCATACGACAATGCGCAGCAGTTGCAGTGACGGCTCTATCACCAATACTTGCCTAGCAATCCAGCAACTTTGTGCATGTCTCGTGCTTGCTGGGCTTGCCATCCTTTGTGCGCGACGGCTCCTGTCAGTACCTGTATGGGCTCATATGCCAGACGAGGAGCAATTGCGCCTGCATCCGCGGCGCATTGCAAGGAGGCCGCCAGCTGCTTCACTATGTCTAGGACTGTACTAGACTGCTATTTAAGGAGTGTACTGCAAACCCAGCTTGTGTTACTAGGAAGTGGGCAGTGCATGAGTTTGGCGCGCGCGCGCGCGTGCAGGTTCTTCGACTACTGCCAGCTGCTGCAGGACGAGCTGATGCCGCGGTTCGGCGCGACCGAGCACTGGGCCAAGATCGAGGCGCACCGGCTGGACCCTGCGGCCGCGCGCGCGCGCCTGGCCGCGCGCTTCCCGGTCGCCCGCTTCAATGCGGCCCGCGCCGCGCTGGACCCCAACAACATCATGGCGAACGACGTCATTGACACATTGTTCCCGCGGGAGGCGGCACGCGCTTGAGGGAGCGGTGACAGCCTGCTGCTGCGCTGCCTGCTGGTGCATAGAGCTTGGAGGCATGGCAGGCGGCGGCTGCAGGCTGGCTGTTTCTAGGATTGTTTGAGGCAAACCTCTGCAGCTGGTTTCTTCTGCTTGTCGGTCTCCTGACCCTCTCATCATCAGTCTATAGTAGAGCAATGGGACAGTGATCTGCATGTAAGCCCTCCTTGGAGTAGGACTGCATGCATTGTGCTCGACTCTTGAGAACTCCATAAGCATGAGACTCCATGTGCAGCGCCCAAGCAGCGGTCACATCTTGCGCCTGTATTGATTTGAGTATCAAGGCTTTGACCATGTAGATACCTTGCGCCCCCACTCAGTGTCCAGCTGGACACAGCGGCACAGCCTCAAAATCTATGACTCGTGCATGATGTTCTGCGCATGACCTGCCAGCCCACGTTGTCATGCAGTTGTGCAGACTCCCACATCAATTCAGACTCGTAGCTGTGTGACGTGCTGACCGACTAAGCACAGAGAACGAAACGTGAGCCGTTGGAAAAATTGCACCTTGGCCTTCAAGCATGCCTAAACAGGTGCACAGCCAGTGGCACGTGCCAGAGCTTTGGACGCAAGTGAAGTCGCGTGACATACGCGACACTGTCACTGTGTTGCATACAGACACATTGACTCGAACAGCACGCCACATCTAGGTGGTAAAGCGCGTGTACTTTTGGCTCGAGGCTTGTTTTATCATGCTATATATATGAAGCTGAAGGAGCTGGAGGCGCTCCTGCAGGTACACGATTGCCTCAACTCTAAAGTGCCTGCTCACAGTGTGGCTGCACCCCCTCAAGCACGTGTGGCGGCCTTGAGTTGGCTGGCATTGACTCATACGAAGCAAGCCTCTGCTGCTACAACTCAGCACATACGCTGTGTGCCTGGACAGGATGTTGCACCATTTGAGGCGCCCAAGGTGGAGCTGGAGCAGTACCCCACTGGAGCGCACATCGCTGCGCGCATGCTGTACACGGCGCGCACTAAACGCTGCACTGGAATGAGGGCCTGCAACTTGCCAGGACGTGTTGTGCTCTAGGCTAGAACCGCCACCTGCTGCGCCAGACACCAGTGGCTGAGGACCGGCAGGACCGGCTGTGAGGGTCGTGCTGAGCTTGTGCAGGCGCGCAGGTCGGCAACACCTTCGACGAGCTCCAAGGCCGCACAGTCATCGACCTCGGCTGCGGGACGGTGTGTGTGGCTGACCAGCACGCGCAGCTGGTGCCTGGTATTGCCCAAGTCTGTGCGCTGCGGCGCTGCTGTAAGTGCAACTGCAACTATAGCCACAGCACGCGGCAGGGCATGCTGGCGATTGGCGCGGCGGCGCTGGGCTGCCCGCATGTGCTAGGCATCGACATAGACCTCGACGCGCTGGCCGTGGCCGCCCGCAACCTGGAAGACGTCGGCGGCGGCGAGCTGCCGGTGAGGTGCTGCATCCCTGGCCTGTGCCCAAGCTCACGGGCCTGTGCAGGCTTTCCATGGTTATTTGGAGTTTACGTGCCAGGCGCAGCGGGTGTCTGCACCCAACATGTGTGACCCAGCAGGCAATGCTCTGCTGCGTAGCTCTGCATGGGGAGCAGGCACCCTGAACCTGCAACAGCGCATGGCTGAGGTTCCGGTGCACTGCAGCCATGCATGCGTGGCATACGACATCAATGTGCTATCACTGGGTCGTGCGGTCTGTGAGTCCACCCGAACACCCCGACCTTATATGGCGCGACGGCATGCCCACGTGGGGCGGGTCCCGTGAGCTGAGCGCACACAACGCGCACGGCGGCGTGGCGCGAGCGTGCCCGCGACGCCCGCGCTGCGCGCGCGCAGGTGGACCTGCTGCGCTGCGACCTGGCGGGCGCGGGCGGCCAGGCGCGCCTGCGCGCGGACACGGTCGTCATGAACCCGCCGTTCGGCGCGCGGCGGCGCGGCGCCGAC
>JAABUV010004800.1_pt1 | contig 15830 bp, 18 predicted proteins | sample 5559971 | NCBI WGS metagenome assembly JAABUV01 (sample SAMN10711881, study PRJNA513362) | rock metagenome | isolation source: Antarctica rocks | place: Antarctica: Victoria Land, Knobhead nord | collected 2015-12-19
GAAGCTGGGCGGCAAGCAGCTGGACCTGTTCGTGGTCAACTCGTTCGGCTCGGGCGCGCAAGCGGTGTGCGTGTTCCTGCTGCTGCCGTTCCTGGCCTCGCTGCGCGGCATCTCCTTCGGCGAGCTGCCGACGTACCTGGCCGAAGGCGCGCCCCGGCGCCGGATGCGCGCCTGCGGGGTGCAGTCAGAAAGCCGTGCGCGCTCCATTGCAGCAGCCCGGAAGCGGCTGCGGCGTTGAGCTGCGGCGCGTAAGCTCGACTGGCGGCACACGCTGCATGGCTTCAGCCGACCATGTGTACTTTCTACCCTTTTTTTGGGTTGGCAAAGGACATATCATTGGGAAGTGCTGCTGCTGTAAAGCACACGTCCGATCTCGCCGGCGGCGCACGCGCAGGCACGCAGTGCCTGATGGGCATCTCGCCGGCCGGGTGCGGCAGCGACTGCAGCGGCGCGCCGCTGCTGGCGCCGCTGTACGTCGGCACCAACCTGGCGTTCAACATCGCCGCGCTCAACCTGCTGCGCGCGACCGGGGTGCGCTCTGCTGATGAGTGGCATACTTGCACTACTTTCTTTCCAGTCCGTTGTCTTGGGGATCGTGTAATGCGTGTAGCGTTTCGCGCCCGCGGCCGCGTCGCGCCGCGCTCTCGCCCGGCTCGAGGCGCCGAGGCGGCGCGGTGTCGCATGCCTTGCTGTGCTCTGTTCCAGGCATGGTCGGGGCGCTCGCGGTATCAAGAGCATGCCCGAGCCGCGCTGGCCGCGATCCGGGGGCCTGTCGGCCACTGGCCACGGGCGCTGGGGCTCGCAGGCCAGTGTTGTCAATCACGGGCCCTGGTGCAGACTTGATGCCAGCGCATGCGCATCGGCCTCCTGCAACATGGGGCTGACGGCGGCGCGCGCGGGCGGCGGCGGCAGAACGTGGTGCAGTCGCTGGCGATGCAGTCGGTGATCCCGCTGACGATCTGGGCGTTCACGTTCCCGCTGCCGTACCTGGACGCGGCGCCGCCGCTGGGGCCCAACTTCATCGCCGGCACGGCCGTGCTGCTGGCCGGGCTGCTGACGTACAACTCGCCCAAGTGGCGCCCCGCGCTGCAGAAGCGCCTGCAGGGCGACAAGCAGGCCTAGGCGGCCGCCGCCGGCTGGCGTGCCGGGCGGCAAGCAGGCCTAGTTGGTTGAAGCTGGCTGGCATCCTGGCCTGTCCTGTCAGCAAGGGGCCTGCTGCGTGCTGTCTGTGCTGTGCATTGTCTATGGGCTGCGTGTGGCCTGTCTCTGTAACTGCAGTCATTCGGTTGGGTGGCGTATTATTTATGATGTGAACATTGTTTAGAGGGTCGTTGGGCAATGGCAGGCTGCCATGGCGACTGAAAATGCATGGAGAGAGTTGCGGGTGTCGTGAGTGCGTTGTCAGACAACACTGTTATGTGCAGTGGTGGTAGGTACAGAGGTCGCGGTCTGTTTGTACAGTCAGGTAGCATGTAAAAACACTCGGAGGGACTACTTATTACATGCCTTAGCAGCAAAACATGATCAATTGCAGTGTACGTTCCTACCACTATGTATAATACATAGATCACTGCTGTGCCAGACAGCAGGCATGAATGGGGGGTGTCAGCCCACTACACTGTCAGACAACGACATCATCCGGCCCAGAAAGCTCCTCTCCAACAAGCTCCTCTACTCGCATATCAATGTGGATGCACCCGCAACAGCCCAAAGTACAGGGGAGATTGTTTCTGAGGCTGGACACATACTGAACATGACCGGGCCACGCACAAAGGGCCAATGACACTCGCATACAGGCCCGCGGCGACGCACGGCCGCCTCGAGGCGGACGCATGGCTACGCCGCAAATGACAACCTCTGGCCACAAGCAGGGAGTCTGAGACCGGCCATGCATTCGTCCTTGGTAGATGTTTCTCCCTAACACTCTAAAGGGGGCAGTGAGTTCTCACCCTAACAGCCCTAGAGGCCCACACCTGACGAGCCCGGCAGCTTGTCAGATGCCGGCACACATCCCAGAAACGCGGCACGGGGGCGACGCACGTCTACTTGCCGGGACTGGCCATACGTTGTGCGGCCCGCATGCCTCGCGCCGCGCGCAGTTCTTGCCAAACGACGAACACACGGACCAGTACAGACGAACACGAACAACGAATATGAACAGGCTGACGGGCAGGCGGCGGCGCGTTCGGGGCGCGCTAGGCGGCCTTGGGAACATCCGCGTCCCCGTCGATGAGGCGGTGCGTGCCGCGGTGCGAGCCGGCCAGGCGGTCGCACCAGGTGAAGTACAGCGCCTTGTTGAAGCGCGGGTCCAGGTGGTGGATGTAGTGCGTCTTGGACGTGGCCGCCAGCGGCGTCAGGCCGACGCCCGCAGTGACCACGGCGTGCAGCCACAGCGGCAGCTCGTAGCCGCTGTGGCCCGTAATGTTCGTCGCGACCTGCGGAGCGCGGCGCGAGTGAGGCAGGTGCAGCGGAGCCGGCCGGAGAGCGGGCCAGGGCGTGCGCCGTGCGGGCGTGCGAGGAGTGCTCGCAGCAGCTCCCCAGGCAGAAACCGGCCGGCAACAAGCGAGTGCGCATTCGCAGCCATCTCAAACAGCGCAGCGACTTTCAAAGCTGCTGTAAGCACTGAGCGTCAGCTTGTCCTGCAACCTGCCGTGCTCTAGCTGGCGCGCGGCACGCCCACCTCAGACCTCTACCCCACCCCGGGCGTCGGGCCGCGCACCTCGAACGCGATGAGCGTCACCACGCCCGCCAGGTTCCAGGCCGGCAGCAGCCACAGCGCGACGCCCAGCACAAAGTGGAACGCGACGAAGCAGAGCCCGATGTCGGCCGCGTCGCCGAACGCGGTGCCCAGCGCGGTCACGTTGGAGCCGTTCTGGTGGTGCCGCTGGTGCACCAGCCGGAACAGGGGCTTGACCTGCGTGCTGGCAGGGTTGGAGTTAGGGTATGGAAATAGGGTAAAGCACTTGGGCGGCGAGGCATCGCCGGCGCAGGCTGGCGCGACGGCGCGCCCTGCGGCGCGGCGGGCCGACGAGCGGGGGCGTGCCTGGTGGAAGAGGCGGTGCATGCCGTAGAACCACGCGTCGTGGGCGACCATGGCGCACCTGGCGCGCCACAGGCGGTCAGGCCCCGTGCCCGCGCGCACCAGGTAATTGCTGATCCGCACGTTGTGCTGCGCAGCCGCTTCTGGCTGGGGCTCGGGCGGGCGCGCGCACCAGACGAACGCCCAGACCTCCAGCACGTTGAAGCTCACGTACATGCGCGCGCTGAGGCCGGGCCACAGCCAGCGGGCGACGGCGTAGTACAGTGCGACATAGGGCCCGCCGACCGCCCAGACGTTGCTGAGCGGGTGCTCCTCAAACTGCCCGCCGCCCGACACAAAGCGGCGCACAATGCCCCGCGCCTCCAGCGCGCGGCACAGCCAGAAGCCGACCGACTCGAGCATGTAGTTGGCCGCGCCGACGCCGAGGCCCGCGCACAGCGCCACCACCGCGCACTGCGCGGCCCAGCACTCTGCTGAGGCACGGCAGCAGGCGAGTGCCTGCTGCGATGCCCGGGCCTGCCTGTTGCTGGCACTGCGCACGTCTTTCCCGGGCAGTGCAGCACTGCAACCCAACACTACAGCCGCAGCTGTCAACCGGGGCAGTTGCGGCGCAGTTGAGTGCCCATGCACGACCTTGCGCAGTGCGGCCTCCCCGAAACCTTGGATGCCCGTCAAGCAACTCTGGGTGGCTGCCTGAGCCGTCACACGTTGGCACACGCACGTGTGGTCCCCCGGCACTGCGCTTGGTGCCCGTAAGAGCGCAGGCACGTTGGTGAGGTGTCCTGGACGCAAGGCACTCACCAAGGCCTCCCGCTGCGCTGTTGCACTACTCAAGAGCAGGTGCGCCGGCAACCCAGGCATCGTGGCGTCCAGGCACTCCATTTGCAGCCCGGCCTTCGTGCGCGGAGAGCAAACTGGCGACGGCCAGCCCTGTCAAGCAGTGAGCGGTGCAGTGGGCGCTGCAGCTTGCTGTGTCAACCTCAAAGGTGCAGTGGGAGTGGCCTCCAGCTCTGCGGTTCCCCAGAAAAATATAGCTAGATGCCTGCGGGGCTGCTGGTGACAGCTCTTACTCACTGGTATGATACACGCAGTGCCTGGAGCAGCTGCCGCGCACTGCCGGCAAGCGCACTCTGGGCCAGTTCTAGTTTGCTTTGAACGGCCAACAAGCAAGGGCTTCGCTGCAGTTGCCCTAACAGTACTAATGTAAGTTCCCCTGAGGTGGACGTCTGCTACTCATGAGGGCAGCCTTGCTACCAAGGCCTGGCAGGAATGTACCATTCTTACTCATGCGCACATGGAAGTTCCTTGTCCTCTCTGGCATAGAGGAGAGCCGAGATGTGAATATCAGTGCAAATCAGCCCATGGTTGGCCCTTGGCCCCACAGTGGCAGTGTAGAGCCTATTGATGTCCTCGCAAAGCGGCTGCAGAGGCAGAGTTGCAAGCCGCACCATGCAATACTGCCACCCTCACACTCCAGTGTTGTCAGACCCAGCATACTCCAGGCCCTGCGCATAACGCCGGACGGCAAAGGCAACCGGCGCTAATGCACTGCTATGTCCGCATGGTCTGCACTCCGGGCTGCTGCAAGTGCACAACTCAATGGCAAGAATGGCTGTATAATGCTCGAAGCACTCCCTCTGCAAAATCATCAGGCACACCGACAAATGCACAGCCGCAACGGCAGCCCGGAAAACAAAGGCCGACAGCTCCCCGCTCTTCACTCACAGCAGCTCCACACTCCTCGCGGCGCCGCGCGCGCGCGCGCGCCGCCAGCCGCATCAGTCGGCGTCGCGGCCCTCTATCGCGCTGTCGTTGAGCGCGCAGCACACGGCGGCCTTGTGGTGGCCGCTGTACATGCGGATGGCGTCGCCGGTAGACAGGTCCCACAGCCGCGCGCTGCAGTCGGACGACGCTGTTACCAGGTACGCCGCGTCAACTGAGAAGACGCAGTCCCAGACCCAGCGCTGGTGGCCTGCACGGCCGCGCGGCGCTTGCCTGGGGTCGGCCGTGACCCCCGCCCTGGCCCGGCGGGCATGCATGGGAGGGCGGCGGGCGTGCGCGGCCGCGCGGCGCCGGCCTGAGGTCGGCCGTGACCCCCGCCCTGGCCCGGCGGGCATGCATGGGAGGGCGGCGGGCGTGCGGGGCCGCATGGTGCCTGCCTCAGGTCGAGGGTGTGCTCCGCCCCCGGCCCGGATGGGGCATGGGGGTAGGGCGGCGGGCGCGGCGGGCCGCACCCACGAGCGTGCGGTCGAGCGTGAAGCCGTCCAGGTTCCAGAGCTTGACCGTCTTGTCCGCGGACGTCGTGGCCAGCTGGCGCACGTCCGGGCTCAGCAGGCACTTGAGCACATACTTGCCTGCGCGGCGCCGTGCTCAGGCGCCGCGCGGCACCGCAGCCGCAGCCTCGTCAGGACTGAGGGCACCATAAGGAAAGGTGGTCCGCACCGGCGTGCGCGCGCAGCTTGTGCAGCGGCTCAAAGTGCGTCGTCAGCGAGGAGCCGCGCATCATGCGCCACACGTAGCACGTGCCTGCCGCAGCAAGCAGGCGTCATTGAGGGTCGGAATCACAGAAAGGCATCTGCGTTTGAGCTTGCAACCGCACGCAGCAATGTGCAACAGCGCCATAGCCAGCATCCAGAGAGGGCATCATGCACAAACTAGTGGGCAGTCATGCAGAAAAGAGGTGCACGGACCATGCCAAAACTAACTGTAGCAAAAAGCAAAATCTCGCTTGCCGGATTCGAACCAGCGACCCCGTGATGCCCGCTGAGACTCCCGCGGGGGGTTGCCCACTACAGTCACATGCTCTTCCAACTGAGCTAAAGCGAGGGTCAGGGATAGGTGAGGCTTGGCAGTGGCATTTATTTTTTAGGTATAATGAGAAGCACCACTGCCCAACCCACGGATGTGGCCGCCATGCGGGCTATATGCACACATCACATCGCGTCACCGCAGGTCCAGCAGCCCACTGCAGCTGCTAGTGCGGTACGGGCTGTGCGCCCGCACGGCTGTTGGCCGATGCATGCCTGCAGCCTGACCACCAGAGTAGACTTCGGGGCGGCGCCCGCTCGGGTGGCGCCCGACCCGGCGTCCTGCCCAAGCACCGGCCCCCTGCCGCCGCTGCCCAGCAGGCCGCAGAACAGGCGCGCCTGCATTGTTGGCGGCCACCACCAGCGAGCCGTCCAGCGCGACCGTCAGGCTGCGCACGGCGGTGCCGACCTCGGGCACGAGCTCGCAGCTGCACGCGTTGGCGGTCAGGTCCCACACGCGGATGTTGCCGTGCTGGTCGCCTGCGCGCGGCGCCGCTGGGCGGGCCTGAGCCTCCCTGCGCCGGCCCGTGCCGCCCGGCAGCGGCCGCCGGTTGCTTGGGGGCGCGCCGCGACGGAGAACGCATGCAGCTTCATCATCGGCCAGCCTAGGTCACAGCGCCGCGCGCCTGCATGGCCCCCGCTCCCTGCCAGCCCCATCAGCGCCTGCAGGCACGCAGATTGCCGTGCCGGCGGGGCCGCGCGCGCCCGAGATCAGCTCGCCCTGGTTGGGGTGCAGCGCGACGGTGTTGACGGCCGCGCGCGACTGGTACTCGCGCTGGCAGCCCGGCGCGCGCAGGTCCCAGATGCGCACCGTGCCGTCCTCCGAGCCCGAGTACATCCACTTGCTGTCCTTCTGGAAGCCCACCTGCGCCCCGGCAGGGCGGCGCCCCGTGACGCCGCGGCCGTGAGGGCGGACCGGCGCAGCCGGCCCAGGCGGCCTTCGGCGGCGCACGGCGGCCCGTGGCGGCGCGCGGCGGGTGTGGGCAGCGCGCACCGCGGTGACATTGTTGGAGTGGCTATCAAAGCTCAGCACGGCCTGCGGGTTGTTGGAGTTGACCTCGAACAGCCGGATCTGCGGGTTGCCCGCGGCCGCCAGCAGCTGCTTGTCGGTCGTGATCTCGAGCTTGTTCACCTGTGCGCCCCCGCATGCCGTCCAGCACCGCCGGCGGCGCTGGCGAGCGCTGCTCCGGGGCGCTCAGGTGCGCGGCCCACCTGGGAGTCGGCATACTGCAGCGTGCGGTAGCAGATGCCGCTGGTCGCCTCCCAGAAGCGGATGGTGTGGTCATAGCCGGCGGTTGCGAGCACGACTTGCGACCCGGGGTGCGCCATCTCAGGTCAGCGGCCCCGCCGCAGCGCCCCATGCTGGGCGGTGCCCCCAGGGCGCTTCCGCATGTGGCGGCGCGTCTTGCGGCCCGCTCCGCCGCCGCCGCCGTCCGCTCGCGCTGGCGCTCACTCCAGGCAGGTCGCTGCTCCACTCCCTGCTTTTCAGGTTTACCCCGCTCAGCGCCGCCGGAGCTGCCAATCCAATCCCTTCAGTTGTGGCGGTGTACCGGATGTGCGCCTCGCCCCTGTTGTCTTCTAGTGATGCAGATGTCTGCTGTCCTGGCAACCATTTGGAGTGCACCTAGGATCGGAGGAGGGTAATAAGACAAGGGCCTGCCTGCAAGCACAACGTGCGCTTATCGTCTGGGTGGAGTACCAAGTGGCCAGTTGGCAGCGTTGAGCGGGCTATTGTAACACCAGGACTGTGTCCCACGCTCGCACCGGCCGGGCAGGATGAAGACGTCTCAGCTGGTCCTCCTGTTGCTGGGCGTGCTGGCACTGGTGGTGCTCGCCGTGTTCAACCCGCGCAGGCCGTCGCACGGCTACAGACCGAGGCCAGCGCCAGCGCCGGCCCCCGCTCCCAAGCGCACGTTCACGCTTGAGGACAACCGCTTCATCAAGGACGGCAAGCCCCTGCGGCTCATCTCCGGCAGGTGCGCGCAACCAGTGCGTGTGCCTGGTGCGTGATGTCGGCACATCTAGATGTATGGGACGCATCATGCATTGCATGATGAGCGGCGCCTTAACGGCGTGACGTTGCCGACACATTGAAACGTCCATCTCCGGTCACACAGTGTGTGTGGCGCCATGTGTAAGCAAATGCTGGGCTGACTAGACTGAGCGGGCGCGCCCGGCGCGCAGCATCCACTACAACCGGATCCCGCCGACGTACTGGCGGGACCGGCTGCTGCGCGTTCGCGCGCTGGGCCTGAACAGCATAGAGGCGCGCCCCGCTGGCGCACAGCCGCGGGTCACGCTCGCGCTCGTGGACGCGGCGGCGCTGCAGCCTGTCCCTGTCCAGGCTCAGCCGAGCGGGAGGAGCTGCTGTGGGACCTCGCTCACGCAGCCACGCCCCCCGTGGCTGAGCCGGGGCGCGCCGGCCGCAGTTCTACGTGCCGTGGAACTTCCACGAGCCGCAGCCGGGCCAGTACGAGTGGAGCGGCAGCCGCAACATCACGCGCTTCCTGGACCTCGCGCAGGAGCTGGGCCTGGACGTGATCCTGCGCCCCGGGCCCTACATCTGCGCCGAGGTGGGCTGCAGGGTCCCTTAACGGGCCCTGATGTCACGACGGTGGTCTGTGCAGGAGCCTTGACTCTCACGTGCAGTTCTGGTGCCGAGCATGCATGGCTGGCTTTGCTAGCAGTGAGGCATGCGTGTGACGGCGATGCTGCAGCGCATCTGGCAGCGCGCACGACAAGGTGCTTACAGGCATTATGCTGCTGGTGGCATAGCCGCGGTCGCGCGCGCTCCCTGCTGACCTGTGGTCCGCTTGGCAGTGGGACTTTGGCGGCTTCCCCTGGTGGCTGGCCTCATCAAAGGCGCGTCCCTGCCGTGCACGCCCCGCTGCTGCGTGCGCGCGCCCTGTGGCACCGGGCAGGCCGGGGGTGCATGCACGCATCTGGCCGGCATGCGTGGGGAGAGCCGGAGCGCTGTCGGGCAGCGCCGCTGGGTGTGTGCCGCAAGGCATGAACGCTGCTCGCTGCTCCTGCGGCGCCAGGCCACACGCGGACCTGGTGGCGATGGTGCACGCAGCCTGGTTCGCCAGGAAAGCCGCGCGCCGGGCGCAGAGCACGATTGAAAGGATACTGCTCGTCGCGCCGAAGCGCAGGTGGCGGGCGGGCGGTCGATGCGCCTGCGCACCGCAGACCCGGACTACCTGGCGCACGTCGACCGCTGGTGGGGCGAGCTGCTGCCGCGCGTGGCGCCCTACCTGCACGGCCGCGGCGGGCCCATCATCCTCACGCAGGCGCGCGCCCGCGCCGGCGCGGCCTGCCCTGCCCACATGCTGCATGCAGCAGGCCCGCCTGCACTGCACTTGGGCCTGCTGACTGCGGGTCCGAGGCATGCATGTCTGCCTCTGTGGAATGCGTGTGTTGCGTGGTGGCGGGCTTGTGGCGGCCACCAGCAAGGAGTGAGTCGCTGCTGCGTCGGGAGCGTGCAGGTCACTCAACAGTGGCGCATGCCTCTGCTGGCTGGGGTTGTCTGTGGCACTTTCTCTGGCTGCAGCGCCCGCCCTGACACCTGGGCTGGGTTGCGCAGCAGTGCAGCAGCACTCGGTGGTATGCTTCGTGGCTGGTCAGCATTCGCAGAGTCTGCAGGGTCATGCACACGATAGGGTTAGGGTATGATAAGGCTAAGCCCGCCGCCGCGCAGATCGAGAACGAGTACGGCTTCTGCGGCTTCAACGACAAGGCGTACCTGCGCCACCTGGTGGACACTGCGCGCGAGGCGCTGGGCCCCGAGGCCGTGCTGTTCACCACGGACCCGCCCCAGGTCGCGCCCATCGGCAGCCTGGACGGCGAGGAGGTGCTCACGTGCGCGCCCGCGTCGCGCCCGCGCGCCTACCGTAACCCTATACCCGCAGGGCTGTGCATGCGCGCACGCGCCCCGGGTCCACGCTCGACCCCTGTTTGAACGCCGCCGTGGTGCGCGCTCGCGGGCGCCGGCCGCGCCGCTGTCTCGCACGTCGGCCGTGCCTGTTGAGTGCCCTGCGGGCGCTCGGGCGTCCGTGCACCCTACTATTCAGCAGCGCACAGCCCGAGGCTTGCGCGCTGCGCCAGGGTGGTCGACTTTGGGCCGGGCGTGGACCCCGCATGGGCGTTCGCGGCGCAGGCCGCCATGAACCCGCCCGGCAAGTCGCCGCCCTTCTGCAGCGAGTACTAGTGCGCCCCCCTACTCCCCTCCCCAGTTTCATGCAAACACAAATCCTTGCATTGTTCTAGCAGCTTGGGGTTCGCGCGTAACGCTCCGCGCCCCTGCGCGCTTCTTGATGGCCTCACGAGGTGTTCACTCTACACTGCTCCCATGGCCGGGCGCGGGCCGCGCAGCACCGGCTGGCTGTCGCACTGGGGCGAGGTCATGGCCAACACGACGGCGAGCCTGGTCACCGCGTCGCTGCGCGCCATCCTCGAGCACGCCAATGGCACCGGCTCCGTCAACTTCTACATGGCGCACGGCGGCACCAACTTTGGCTACTGGGCCGGTGCGCCGCGATGTATATAGGGTAGGGTAGGGTAGGCGTGACTGCTCTATCCGGCCTGGCAGGCGTGTGCGCTGCGTGCCTCGTCGTCTCTCGCCGGCGCGCGCGTGCACAGCGCGCCTGCAGGTATCAGATAAGCTGGCATGGTCGGCCAGGCGGGCGCGCGCGGCGCCGACGCGCGCGCGCTGCGGCGCAGGCGCCAACATGGCTGCGACCATCTACCAGCCGCACATCACCAGCTACGACTACGACTGCCCCGTCGGCGAGGCCGGCGGCTACGGGCAGCCGGGCATTGGCGGCACCAACAAGTTTGAGGTGTGCGGCCCGCGCGACCACCGGGCCTGCGGCTGCCAGCATTGCGACGCTCACACGCCCAGGGCGCGGGCAGGGCCGTGCTCGAGGCTCTGCTGAGCGGCGCCCCCGCGCCGCGCGCAGCTTATTCGCGACCTGATCGCGGACGTGACGGGCGAGGCGCCGCCGGACGCGCCGCCGCCGCCCGTGCTGCGCGGCTACGGGCGCGTGGAGATGGGCGAGGGCGCGCTGCTGCTGGAGCAGCTGGGCGCGCTGGTGGCCGGCGACGGCGTCGCGGCCGACTCCCCCGACGTCATGGAGGAGTACGGCCAGTCGTGCGCACCGGGGTCCCCTCGCATGCGCCACGGCCGTGTTGCTCTGGGCGCTCTGGAGTTCTACTGTGTCAGTGCGTATCCATGCCGCGAACGCAGCTTGAGTCAGATGCGTCCAGTACGCTCGCTTTGACCTTGACATCAAATGACAACCACCGGCCTGGCGCGCGGCCCTGAGTCCGCACAGCGCATGAGGAGCTGTCAGGCTCCACGCAGCAGGGCTGGTACCGGCAGGGGCGCCGCTTTGGTTGGTTGTGCTGCGGGCTGCCCAGTCAAGAATTAGCATGACACAGGGCGCATGTCATGCGGCAGGGGCGGCCTGATCCTGTACCGCACTAAGGTGCCCGCATCTGCGCTGGACGGCAGCGTCGTGCTCGACATCGGCGCGCCCGTGCACGACTATGCGAAGGTGCGCTCAGCGCGTTGCCACCGAGCTCTGGCGGTGACGGCGTGCCAGAGCGCTCGCGAGCAAGGACGGCCACGCAGGCGGCCACGCAGCGGGCCGCCTGGCTTGCAGCAACTCCCGCAGTGCTCTGCCTGCCCGGCCTGTGGGGAGCGCCCCGCAAGGGGGTGGTTTCCCGGCCCACAGGGGCTGGCGGACAGCCGCGGAGCGGGCCGCCTGAGACTTGGCAACACACGCAGTTGCCCCGCCGGCCCGGTTGTTTTGCCGATTGTTTCCAAGAGAAGCCCCGCGACGGGCGGCGGCGGGCGCGCAGGTGCTGGTGGACGGCCGCGTGGCGGGCCGCCTGGAGCGCAGCAACCCGCGCAACCTGACGCTGCCGGCCGCCGCCGCCGGCAACCAGGACGCTGTGCTGGACATCCTGGTGGAGGCGCTCGGGCGCGTCAACTTCGGCTGCGACCCGGCCTGGGACTACAAGGGGCTCACCTCGCCCGACGTGCGCCTGAACGGCGCGCGCCCCGCCCGCCGCCGCTACGCACTGTGCACAGAGGCAAGCCAGACGCGCCGCATCATATTACACCAGGTCAGAACTAGACACAGAGACCTGACCATGCTTCAGTCCTTTAGTGTCCTCGCTACTGTTCGCAATCAGACGCGCACACAGACACAACTCTGAACAGGCACGGGGGGCTGCGCTCGACCTCGTCACGCTCTGTCCTGCCAGCCCATGCTGCGGCGCAGAGCGGCTCGCCGCGGCGCCGCGCCGGCGGGCCGCCCGCTCACAGGCCAAAGCCGCGGAGCAGGCTGCCGAAGAAGCCGCCGCCGCCGGGCTGCGCCAGGCGGAAGCGCTGCAGCAGGCCCTCGAAGCGCTCGTCCTCGCGCAGGAAAGCCAGGTCGGGGTCCGCGCGCAGCTGGTCCGCATCCTGGTAGCCCGCCTCCAGGCAGCCGGCGAGCGCGGCGAGGCCCTCGCGCGCCTGGCCCAGGCGCGAGTGGCAGCACGCGATGTTGAACAGCGCGGCCTGGCGCTCGCCCTCCGAGATCAGCTTCGGCTTGTCCCTGCGCCCCGGCGGTCGTCTGTTGCTTCAGCCCACACACACTGACGGTACCCCTCGACGGTATCCATGGGTAGGCATAGGCTATTCATGCCGATGCCTGTAGGAAGATGCCTGTAGAAAGGTGCGGCAAAGAAAATCGCACCTGAAGCGCTTCAGCCCGGTGCCCGGCAGCTCCAGGGCCTTGGCAAACAGGTCTAGCGCCGCCTGGTGCTTCTCCGCATTGTACAGCTTCAGCCCGAGCGCAATCGCGCCCCGCGCGTCCTCCGGCTCGGGCACCTCTGTGAGCTCAGTCTCCTCTGTCAGCGCCCTGGCCAGCAGGCGCCTGGGCGGCGCAGCTGCCCGTGACCAGGCAGCCCGCGTCGCTCTGCGCCGCAGGCCGCATGGCCGGGCGCATGTGACAGGCCTGGCGCCGCACGCATGGCGCACAGCATGTCGCGCTGCAGGGCAGCCCGCCACTGCCTGCATAGCTTCTATTGGAAGCCTGTGCTGGCAGTGCCCAATGTGTGGATTTTGTTGCCTGTTTTTGTTGCCTCGGAGCCTTGGAGCTGAGGGGCAGGGCTGCTTCAGGTTTTGGAGCAGGCACCTTCTCTCCGAGTAGAGCTGGCAGCCAGCCTGAGGCGCAGCTTTCCGGGTGAAACGTGACAGTTGAGCAGACTCTTCCTTGCACGCTGCGCACAAGAGGGCGTGCCACCTTTTCACGCTCCGTGCTTGGGAGCCGCATCTGTGCGTGGGTCTGCCAGTGCCGTCACACATTTGGGCGGAGCACGAGTGCGCCGGCGGGCCGGTGAGGCGAGCGCAGTCCTGCAGTGGGGCTATCCTGGTCCGCGCGCCCCGCGATGGGCGGCGAGAAGCTGCTGGACTCCATCTTCAACCTCAAGTTCACCAGCAAGCAGCTCGTCAAGTCCAGCCACAAGTGCGAAAAGGATGAGAAGGCGGAGAAGCTAAAGGTGAGAATCTCAGGGCGCGCCCGGCTGGCGCCGCGGTTGCCAGGCTCGCAGCAGCTGCGCTCTCGCGTCGCTGCTGTCCTCGCGCTGGACGGGCCGTCTCCAGGCGCCGCGCGCTCGCCCCAGGTGAAAAAGGCGATCGAGAAGGGCAACGTGGACGGCGCAAAGATATACGCGCAGAACGCGATACGCAAGAAGACCGAGGCGCTGAACTACCTGCGCCTGGCCAGCCGCCTGGACGCGGTCGTGTCGCGCCTGGACACGCAGGCCAAGATGAACGCGATAAACTCCTCCATGGGCGCCATCGTCAAGCAGCTCGACCGCGCGCTTGCGGGCAACAACCTGGAGCGCGTCGCTGACACGATGGACCAGTTCGAGCGCCAGTTTGAGAACCTGGACGTGCAGAGCCAGTTCGTGGAGGGCGCGATGAACGCGCAAGCCTCGCTGGCCACGCCCGAGGCGGACGTGAACCTGCTGCTGCAGCAGGTGGCCGAGGAGCACGGTCTGGAGACGCAGCTGAACCTGCCGCAGGCCGGCGCTGCGCCGGCGGCGGTCGCCGCGCCGGCCGCCGCCGCGCCCGAGAACGACCTCAGCCAGCGCCTGGCGCAGCTGCGCGGCAAGTGAGCGCGGCAGCAAGTGAGCGAGCGGCCGCCGCTGGTAGAGGCTATTGCGGCGCAGGTGCAGCCGCGCGGTGGCCTGGCACCTCTCGCCAGGCGCAGGCGCAGGGCAGGGCAGCGCGGCGCAGGGCAGGGCAGCGCGGCGTGGCAGTGCGGGGCGAACCTGCAGCGGCCGGGGCAGCTGTGCAGCTGTGGCTGAAGAGTGTTGCAAAGCATCAATCAGGCAGGGGTTTTCTGAGAGGAATGCTAGGTGCTGCGGCGCTTTTCCGGTTGTCTGAAGTATGGCGAACCCCTAACAGGGTCAGACTCGTGCGTCTGCTCAGCCTCTTCTCTGCCCCAGGCTCAGGAATCTCCGAGCAAAATTTGCAGAGCACAGCAGAGCTGAGGAAGTTTGTTTCATGGTCCCATTAAACAGTGTATGGTAACACGCGCAGGAAACGCACATGCGCTCAGACTAAAGCTCTCTCGCTGTTGTCACATATCATGGCATATGTCTCAAAAGGCCTGGTGTGAACGATGTGCTGGCAAACACGCCCAGCCATGTGATCATGCAAAGCAGCTCCCGCATACAGGCATGCGGGCACACAGACGTATTGTGCACTGCACAATGTGCAGCCATGTCCTATCCTGCTGCCTCCTGCTTGGAGCCAGCAGCTCTGACGCAGCAAGCTCTGACGCGCCAATGTGCAGGGACGGTGCTGTCTGGCTGGCGCGTCTTCCCGCTGCAGCTGGACGCGCCGGCCGCCGTGCAGTTCGCTGCGCTGCCGAATGTCAGCGCGCCCAGTGCGGCCGAGAGCGGGCCCGTCTTCTACAGGCGCGCGCCTCGCCCGCCCAGCGGCCTGACGGCCCTGCCCACCAGCTGCAGCCAGCGTTCTCGATGTCATGCATGCATTGCTGCGCGCGTGCTGCCCCTGGCCTTCATATCAAGACTCAGTAAGTGTTGGTCAGGTCAGCAACACTCTGCTGATTGCGCCTCAAGAGCGAGAGCACCTCGATCATGGCACAGACGTTTAGGGGAGCGCACGGGTGAGGGCGCGCGCGCCCGCAGGGGCACGCTGCGCATCAACGGCAGCGAGGCGGGCACCAATGCGGAGGGCACGCTGCCGGATACCTACCTCGACATGCGCGGCTGGGGCAAGGGCCTGCTCTGGGTGAACGGCAACAACCTGGGCTGGTTCTGGGCGTCCGCCGGGCCGCAGGCGCGCCCCGCCGGCCGCCGCCGCTTTCCCGCGCCGCCCGCGCCGGGCGCCCATGCGCTGCGCGCTTCCGAGCGTGCCCAGCTCTGCAGCACCCGGCCGTGTGAATGCTCAAGCAAGGCTGCCGTGACTGCTGCCATGATAAAACGCTAGTATCCCTAGAAGCCCATGTAGGAGGAGGCTGGAGAGGCGGCCGGCGCGCGCGCAGGAGGCGCAGTACGTGCCGGGGCCGCTGCTGCGCGACGGCGCCAACGAGGTGGTCGTGCTGGAGACGGAGGCCGCGCTCAGCAGCCCCAGCGGCGCGCCCAACGCCCCGGCTGCGCGGCTGCAGGGCTTGTTGTGGCAGATAAGCAGAGTCTGTTGTGGTGGACATGCAGAGTCTGTCGCTGCAGGCACACAGGAGAGGCTGCGGCCCTCCTGTGGCATTGTTTCTCACCGTGGACCCTAACCCTACCTGACCCTCTCCCACGGCCTTCCTCGTGACGCGTGTGCCGCGGCGCGCAGTGGTGTCCACGCCGCACGCCAACTTCTTCGGGCCCTTCTCGGGCGCGGGCGCCATGCGTGCGCCGGCGCCGCCGGCCGTTTTCGACCGCAGCCAGTACCTGCCGGCGCACCTGCGGGAGGC
>JAABUV010004801.1_pt1 | contig 15829 bp, 15 predicted proteins | sample 5559971 | NCBI WGS metagenome assembly JAABUV01 (sample SAMN10711881, study PRJNA513362) | rock metagenome | isolation source: Antarctica rocks | place: Antarctica: Victoria Land, Knobhead nord | collected 2015-12-19
ATATTCGAACAAATCGCGCTAATCGACAATTCAATCAATCACGATTTAACAGATCTGAGTCTGTGAAATCATGATTGAACAATCAATCGAGTCGAGCAGAAAATACATTCATGCGAACATGAATCGTTGAAGAAAAAAGATAATGTCACGATTCTAGTCTTGTCAGACTCAGTCTTCTAGTCTTATCAGATCTATTCTCGCTTCGTCATCTTGACTAGTTTCTATTGAGTCTAGCGTCGACTGAGAAACACACATATGTAGTCAGCTTCTTTCTTGTAGCTATCTTTCTTTCTTAGCATTTATCTTCTAGTTAAATGACATCTCTATCTGACTCGCTCTAGACAGATCTCTAACTGTTAGAGATCAGCATAAAGCGAGTCATATGAGTGTAATGTAACGAGTATATAAATGCTAAGAAAGAAAAGTATCTAGAAGAAAAGAGTCGACTATCTATATGACTCAGAAGAACATAAGCTAACTCTGAATAGAATTGACTTCGAAACAAGTCTATGTTCTAGCGACGAGCGATCGACGATAGTTCTCAGAATAGTCATCAACATAGTCATCAACATAGCTATCAACGAAGATGCGTAGCTAGAATCGTAACATTATTCTCTCTCTTCAACGATTCATGTTCACATGAATGTATTTTCTTAGTCTTGTGTAGAATCGAAATGTCTATTGTAGCAGACTCACTATGCGAGGTAGAAGTGTCATTGAAGCAGACTTACTAGTTGCACGCGAACGAGTCGACAGATCGATTCACTGATAGATAGAGCAATGTGAGTAGATAGATCATTGCATTGACGAAAGATGTCATTGTAGCAGACTCACTAGTTGCATGTGAATGTATGATCAGATTCACTGATGAGTAGAACAATGAGAAGATAGATCATCGCATTGACAGTGTCATTGAAGCAGACTCACTGATCGACTTGCTCATCGAAGAGATTGACTTTGAGCTCGTCATTGTAGCAGACTCACTAGTTGCACGTGAACGTATGATCAGATTCATTGATGAATAGAGCGATGAGAGCGAGTAGATCATCGCATTGACGATGTCATTGAAGCAGACTCACTGGGAATTTGCTTCTCGAGATAGAGACTTCACGCAGTTCTATGACTGATTTCGTTTGATTGTTCAACAAATTCGAAGAATTTCTTGCGAATCTGAATGAACGATTAATTCGCTGATCTTTGATCTAGTCAAATGATTTCAATCGTTTGTTTATACTCGCTGATCAGCGCACGAGTTCGAATCTTTTGTTTATTCTCGCTGAATCAGCTCATGAGGAAAGAAAGATGAGTGCTGCTGCACGAACGCAAGTCGCTAGATCAAAGTCGATAGAGAGTTGAAGAACTACTAGCAGAAGCATTCGAAGAAATCGATGCAGATTATTTCACTTCGTCTGTAACGAAGAAGCATTTATATAATGTTAGAGACCAGCATAGAGCGAGTCATATGAGTGTAATGTAACGAGTATATAAATGCTAAGAAAGAAAAGTATCTAGAAGAGAAGAGTCGACTATTTATATGACTCAGAAGAACATAAGCTAACTCTGAATAGAGTTGACTTCGAAACAAGTCTATGCTCTAGCGACGAGCAATCGACGATAGTTCTCAGAATAGTCATCAACATAGTCATCAACATAGTCATCAACATAGTCATCAACATAGCTATCAACGAAGATGCGTAGCTAGAATCATAACACTAACAATAATGAGATTTCAGTCATTGAAGAGATAGTATAGCATCTCATTCTGATATGATCATGACTGATTTTTTATGAAATGTCGAAAATCAATTCTAACAATGTCGTGAAACTGCTTGCATCATTCTCACGAGATAGTTAGTAAGAGAAAAGAGATCGAGATCTGAGTCAATGATAAAAGAGTCGAGAGACGTTTCTCAAGTGTACATATAGATGTCATTGCGACTTGTAGATAAAGAGAAGAGATATACACGTTTTACAGTATCTTTCTACTAGCACGATCATTGCACATGTTCATTGTTTGCTTTCTCTGTTGCTTTGATACAACTTTCTATATTGCATCTGTATTCTATTTCTCGACATTGAAGCTCAACATGAAAATATCATTTTTATGATATCTTGAGTAGAACAGTTGACTGAACAGCAGAGAGCGACACGACATCTCTACAGTGATCAGAAAGTTTACGAAAGATTTGAAGTGAGAATTGATTTGACTCTGAAATACGGGAAATTGATATAACGACTTCATTTCACTTAAAGATATTGACGAAAGCTATTCAAGTCACAGAATTCTCACAGTTGAAATTAGAAGAGACGCGTATCTTCAGCTGATGAAAACTGTCTCTCTTTGAGCGAAGATGCAACAACGAAGAAGAGAGAAACTGACTTTCGCAAATGACTGACATTCAGAAGAGATGCTCTGATCAGAAGAAGAATTCGTCTGATCTCAAGACTCGCAAGAAACAGACAGCGAAAGCAAGAATCAAAGAATGAATTCGAAGTGATGTAGACAAAAGTACGAGAAATGATGTCAGTTTCAGCAGTGAATCATGTTTCAGCAGAAGCATAAGATTGAGCGTTGTTCGTCAAATAAAAGAAGGAAAAAGAAAAGCATCTTGATCAGTTGTAACAACTGCAAAAGAAAGAAAGAAGAACTTCGATGAGTCAAGAAGCAAAAACAAAATAATGAGATCTTTTTGACTGCTCTATTATTTTTGCTATTCTGTATTTCATTCTTACAGCTCTCAATATCAACTCACAGCAACAAAATGACAAGCTCATTGAGAACATCTGTTGTAAACACGAGTGTTATGCTCATCAGCTTTCGAGTCAGCTCAGAAATAGACATGATCACAATGTCGTTTCTGAAATATTTGACATTCATGTCATCGCTCAAAACTTCGAGAGTCTCATATTTTGAAGAAAAGAACATGATTGATTTTCTAGAAAGATATGAAGACTTCTGTGATGATTATGAGCTGAATCAGATCAATTGATTTTGCAAGCTGTCAAGATACTGCGACAAGATCATTGATGATAGCATCAAGACTATGATCAAATATATTGACTTCAACTGACAAGAACTGAAGAAGACGATGAAGAAGAAGTACAAGAAAAATGACACTGATCAATAGCTGAATTCTTGAATTTTTCTGAAAATCTTCAAGAATAAGTCTTGTATCATGAAGAATGATCTGAAGCTGTACAGTCAACAATACAAAAGCATATCACATTCGTTGATAAAACGCAAGCAAATGAATGAGTATATCAGATGCTGCTGATTTGTCAAGAGTCTTTCATCTATACTAAGCGAAAAGATCATACGAAAGTGTGCACTCAATTCTGAAGATCTCAGTTTCATGAACTTCAAGAAAGCTAGTGACGCGATAATGATCTACTGCAACTCTGTCAAAGCACTGTTGAAATTCTCGATCATGATCAAGAATTTCGATGATCTCAGCAAGCTCGTGAACGAATATCAGATCAAGCGATTGACGATGTCAGACAAGTTCTTTGATTCTTTGATAGTAACACAGCTCAGCGATACAACAATGAATGAAATGATAAATAAGTTTGAGACAATGATGCTTTCTTTGCAGACAGCAACGAAGAAGATTGAATTTTTCATGCAAAACATGACAGCATCTGTTTTAATGCTCAACGTCTATATTTCACATGAACTCGTCACGTCTGCTCATTCAACAATGTCAATGTTGTCATCATTTTCACTTTTGAAAAGTGAATGAGCATCTTCAATGTTTAGAATGAAAGAATGCTTCTTCTGTGAAGAAATAAAATGTCAGAAGATCAGATGTTGTCAATTGAATATTTATAAGACAGAAAAGAAGATACATGTGAATGAAACAAACAGACTTTGAATGAGACTCGTTGAAAAAGATGACAGATTGACATCTTTCACATTGAGTCATTCTCAGAAAGAGCTGATTGACAATGCTTTGAAGAAACAGAATCAGCAAATGAGAGCAGAACATGTTGACATCATCAGACTGACAAGTGTAAGAGCAATGATCACGAAGAAAGCAGAGAACACAGACGAGAAACAGAAATGAGATGAAGAAGTAATGATTGTCACAGCTCGACACGACTAGAAGTCAAATGAAAATGCGATGAAGACAGCAACACAACAGAGAATGAGTTTAAATTGAACTTGAAAAGAAAAAGTAAGAAAAGAAGAATGTCTATCGAGCATAAAGAATTTGCGCTCTGAAGAGTATCTGTCGATTTCAAGATTGTTCTTGAAGAAGTGAACAAGTGAGAATGTGATCATGCAGAATGCAGCTGCTCTCAAGAGAATGATAAAAACAATGAAGAAATCGATGAGAAAGAATTCAGATGACAGCAAGATAGAGTCAAACAATCGAGACAAAAGAACGCAAAACATAGTAGAGAAATGCATAGACACAGAAGACGTGACACATATTATAATGAATCAGAAGATGCAAGACGTGAGCATTGAATAGATGCTTACACATTCGTCTATTCTTCTTCAAGCTCTCTACGCTCAAGTAAAACAACATAAGAAAAAGAAAACGAAAAAAACTGACGACGTGCAAGTAACAGCAGTAAAATTTGAAGATTCTTCACTCGAAAAGTCGAATGCAATTCTGTATGCAATGACGTATTCAAAAACACGAGTGCTGATGAGCGATGAGATTTACATCAAGATACTGCATGATAGTGATGCTGAAATCAACATTATGTCTGAAACTTTTGTTGCAAGAACTCAGTTGTTTATGCAACGAGACATTCATCTAGATATGATAGAAGTCAGCGAAGCAAAGACTAACATCATTGAATGCTGCAATGACATGAAGATCGATATTGACGAAGCAAAATCAGTGATTTCAATATTTGTGATCAAAAGCAACGAGTACACTCTGATACTGAGCAGATCATATGAGCGAAAGACACGTCTATGCATCAACAATACTTCAAAAGAAACTTGTGAAATGACAGTCATTGACAATGATGAAAGAATGATGTTCTTTAAATCGATTTTAAAGCACAATTCTGTCAATCGAGATATGTTGAAAATATTTCTCAAAAAATCGAAAAACTCTTTAAATGAGTAAACGAGTGCTCTGTTGAGAACGTATTTGCGATGAGAAGTATAAGCTCGAAGACTGTCGATTTAGCGCGCTTGAAAAGCTCTGAAATGTTTATCAAGATTGAAGAAGAAAAGAAAAAGAAAGATCGAAGCTTCATTCAATGATTTTGCTTGAATGATAGCATGTGACATGCACAGATGTTATGATGTCATTCGAACAAACTTGTGATGCGAATGACACGAAGATTTGATCTGAGTTCAATTCGTCAGCATGAGAAGATAGATCATGTCAAAGTAGCAACAGCATACATGTTATGATTCTAGCTACGCACCTTTGTTGATAGCTATGTTGATGACTATGTTGATGACTATGTTGATGACTATGTTGATGACTATTCTGAGAGCTATCGTCGATCGCTCGTCGCTAAAACATAGACTTGTTTCAAAGTCAACTCTATTCAGAATTAGCTTATGTTCTTCTGAGTCATATAGATAGTCGACTCTTCTCTTCTAGATACTTTTCTTTCTTAGCATTTATATACTCGTTACATTACATTCATATGACTCGCTCTATGCTGATTTCTAACATTATATAAATGCTTTTTCGTTACAGACGAAGTGAAATAATCTGCATCGATCTCTTCGAATGCTTCTGCTAGTAGTTCTTCAATTCTCTATCGACTTTGATCTAGTGACTTGCGTTCGTGCAGCAGCATTCATCTTTCTTCTCTCGTGAGCTGATTCAGCGAGAATAAACAAAAGATTTGAACTCGTGCGCTGATCAGCGAGTATAAACAAACGATTGAAATCATTCGACTAGATCAAAGATCAGCGAATTAATCATTCATTCAGATTCGCAAGAGATTCTTCGAATTTGTTGAACAATTAAACGAAGTCAGTCATAGAACTGCGTGAAGTCTTTATCTCAAGAAGCAAATTCTCAGTGAGTCTGCTTCAATGACATTGTCAATGCGATGATCTACTCGCTCTCATCGCTCTACTCATCAGTGAACCTGATCATACGTTCACGTGCAACTAGTGAGCCTGCTACAATGACGAGCTCAAAGTCGATCTCTTCAATGAGCAAGTTAATCAATGAGTCTGCTTCAATGACACTGTCAATGCAATGATCTATCTTCTCATCGTTCTACTCATCAGTGAATCTGATCATACATTCACGTGCAACTAGTGAGTCTGCTACAATGACATCTTTCGTCAATGCGATGATCTATCTACTCACATCGTTCTATCTATCAGTGAATCGATCTGTCGACTCGTTCGCGTGCAACTAGTGAGTCTGCTTCAATGACACTTCTACCTCGCATAGTGAGTCTGCTACAATAGGCATTTCGATTCTACACAAGGCTAAGAAAATACATTCATGCGAACATGAATCGTTGAAGAGAGAAGGTAATGTTACGATTCTAGCTACGCATCTTCGTTGATAGCTATGTTGATGACTATGTTGATGACTATGTTGATGACTATGTTGATGGCTATTCTGAGAGCTATCGTCGATCGCTCGCCGCTAGAGCATAGGCTTGTTTCGAAGTCAACTCTATTCAGAGTTAGCTTATGTTCTTCTGAGTCATATAGATAGTCGACTCTTCTCTTCTAGATACTTTTCTTTCTTAGCATTTATATACTCGTTACATTACACTCATATGACTCGCTCTATGCTGATCTCTAACAATACAAGAGAAAAGTTCAGAAGATTTGATCTGTGAATTTGTCAGAGTCAAACAACTCAATATCAGAAGATTTGACAAACTGAAAACAAATCTTATTGACTCAGATCAAATTGAATATGACAGAGATGAAGTCAGAAAAGTATAATCATTGACTGTTTCTCAAATTCTTCAAAATTGCTTGAGAATTTAGATTGACTTCGAAGCGAGTGAAGAGAATGATATGCAACAATGCTTTAACTTTGCAAGAGAAGAATTTACTACTGAAGATGTTGTTTAACAGAAAAGCAACAATGATCTGAAACTTCTCAAAAATGAGAAAGATAAAAGACATAGTTTCATTCTTGCAGCAAATTTGAACGATATTGCATGATGCATGATAGACACTCAATTTCTCAGTTTCTAAGACACTTCATCAAATCATCATAGACATGCTCAAGAATTGAATAAAGCATGACATACTGAAATCTTGTCATGACTCATATCAAAATCTTTGATTTCTGATCAAGAAAAAGTTCAATCAATATTGCATGATCAACGCAGCAATGAATATGAACAAGATTATCATCAGAGATGTCAATCTGCTCTCAGATGTGAATAAATTCTTTGAAGAATTCGTCGATATGATTATGATCTTTCTGATAGATCTGTTTTCTGAGTACGATTAAATTACGTTGACAAAAATATATTGAGATCTCACAGCATTCATGACATCTCTGAGATTATTGCGACAGACGACGTTATCACAAGATGTCATCAACTTCGTTGCTCAGTTTGTCAGAATCATAATCAAGATATTGAAGAATCTTCTTGAGATATGCAAATCTTTTCTCGATGATATTGAAGTAAAGAAATCGAAGACAATCTATGATAATGCAAAGATTGCTTCAGAAGTACATCAGTTTATGTTGAAGCACATTAAGAATCTCAACTTTGTACTCTTGAACTTTGAACTTGTCGATTGCATCATATCTGACGAAAAGTCGCAATTCTGCATATTGAGCATAAAGATTGTGAGATTTGTTTGTGACTTTCATGATTGCAGATCAGAAGATTTCAAAATTATCAAGATTCTAGAATGACGTCTCTGTCATAATGTCACATTTGTTTGAGCATTCATTGAAGTATGCATGTATTATCAAGTGTGAATAGAAAATTTCATCTTGATCGCAGCGTCAATATTTCAGCTCTTCAAAAAGAAGATCAAATTCATGTGAGAAAGAAAACAAAAGAAAGTCATGAACAAGTTGAAGTTGACACTGATCACTGCATCGATCATGAGAAGTCTGAATTATTCTGAGCAGACAGAAGAAATTATTCTTGTCATGAACACAAGTCTTCAAGAATGAAAAGCGATGTTACAGCAGACAGCATTGAATTCTAAGAATCAACACTTCGTATGATACGAAAGTGAGTTATGAAATGAGCAAGAAACAAGATATGATGCTGAGAAGAAAGAATGCAGAGATCTGATGAAGACACTGAAGAAGATTTGTTATTGACTATACAACATGAAGTTCATTATTGAAATAGACGTCAACACTCTGATAACACAACTGAATCAATCTGCATCAGACTTATCAGAAGCATTGATGACATGATGATTTACTTGAATTTGCTTGTTTGATTTTGATGTTCATTACATTTTTGATTACAAGCATAGCGCACTCGATGAACTCTCGCGCAGACTCAGAGAATCTTCAAATGATGAAGATGAGACTCATGAGAAAGACATAAATGACTTCATTGATGCTCAGTTAAATTTCATTCATCTTTGCTCAGTCAGTATAATTGTTGAAGAAGACATGTCAATATTGAAAGATTCATATTCAGAACACTTCAAGAAAATAGCTTGTTATTTAATCTTCTTATCACGCTCGTTTGAAATGTCAACAAAAGAATTTCGAAAATTCAAATATGAAGTGCTGAAATTCATGATTCAAGATAAACATTTGTTTAAAAGATTCAACAAGACTGTTTCTGTGCGAAAAGTGATGAATCTTTAAGAAAAACGCAGTAATATTTTGCAGAAACTGCATGATGAAAGTGATCATCATGAAAGAAAGAGAACATATCAAAAGATGATCAACAGATATTAATGAAAGAAGATATAAAAAAATACATGCACATATGTAAAATTCTGTAAAGAATGTCAATTGCAAGCATCAAGATGAAAGAAAAAGACTTTGCATTCTATCTGAATCTTGAGAGTCTGAAAGAAGATTGAAATGAATGTCATTTACATGTCTTCAAGCAAAGAGAAACGTTATATTGTTTTGACAAGAGATGACTTCTTGAAATGAATAAAAGAGAGAGCTCTGAAAGCAGCAACTTCGAAAGCGATAGCGAAATTTCTGTAAGAAGATGTGATTTGCAGACACGACTGTTCGAAAAGATTTGTTATGAACGAAGAATCGAAGAACAAAGAAATTGTAGAAACGCTGATCGAGAAATATAAGATAAAGCGAATGATGATGTCAACTTATCATTCACAGATGAATGATCTTGTGAAGAGAAATCATACAGCTGTTGTGAATGTTTTGATCAAGATGACAGTCGATGAAAGCATGAAATGAGTCAGAAGCTTTGTCAGTGTGTTATGAGCAGACAAAATCATCGTGAGAACTTTCATTGAGATGACTTCATATCGTGTCTTGTATGACTGCAATGTCGTTCTTTTTATAGAACTTGATGTTTCAATCTGACAGATTCTTTCATGAAACAATGTTTGCACGACTGATGAGTTATTGACTCTTCGTGCTTGACAACTTGAACGCAGAGACAAGAATTTGAAGAAGATCGCGTTGCATTTGAGAAGAATGAGAAAGATCGACAAAGATGTATGAGATGATCACAGATGTGTTCATACTAGTTCAATTCTGAAGAATGATCTTGTACTGCTGCATGACATCAAATTGAACAACATGCATACGCTGAAATTGACATGAAGATGACTGAAATCTTTTCGAGTAGTGAAGATGAACATTGAAAAAGAGTGATATAAAATTGCAGAGCTCGATGAAGCAATCTTGAAAGAAATAATTGCAGAAAATAAATTGAAGAAGTGTGTAAATTGAGCATCAAAAAGTGAGATCAGCAATGAACAGAAGAATGAAGATCAGAATCTATTGATGACAATGCTCATTGAGAAAACTGTGTCAGAAATTGCGATTAATGTTTCAATCAGAGATTCGAATGCATCGCTGAATTTTATTCATTATTAACTGAGAGTTTTCGTGAACTTGAAAAGAGCATCTGTTGCTAAAACTTCTGTTGAGTTGAAATAAGATTGTTCACACTCAAGAGTGCAGCTTCAATAACACTGTCTTGTACAACGTCACTTGTATTAACTCTTCTTCTGTCAAGTCATCAAGAAGCGAAGTTGATGCAAGAAGATCATAAGTTGTTAAGAATGTCATAAAGTCGCTTCGAGTTGCTTGAGCATATGAAAAGAAGAATGAGAATGAAGATGCAGACGTCTGCAATGTCAATACTGAATTACTTCAATATTGAAAATTGAAAGTTTCAAAATGCTTTAATCTCGAATGAACAAAGTGAAATTCTAATCAATTCGCAGAGTACGCGCTAAAGTTCACTGCGTAATGATTAAAGCTAGAGCTTAGAGCAAGAATCAAAATCGATCGATGATCACATATCAGAAAATATATCAAGATCGAAGATCAAGAATATATCAAGATCGACTTAAACAACACACGATAAGACAACATGATGCTACATTAAGTTGATCTAACTCATGTGATGTGCAGCAGATAGCGTAGAAAAATAGTCAATCAGTCAGCTGAGAGATTTGTTACTAATATCGAGTCATCAACATTCTCTCAGCTATGACAAGCGCAAGTCGCAGAAGAATTATTTGCAAAACTGCAAGCAATTTCTACTAGTGCTGAGCTTTAAAAAACTCAACATGTATTTTCTATCTTTCAACATAGTTATCATCTTTGTTATTTGAACTCGCACTAGAACATCTAAAAATCTCACGTATTTCATTATTTCTGTTATTTGAATTCACATTAGAACGACTAAACATTTCATGTAACTCTTCACTCAGCATTTGTTTTCTCAGACATTAAAAGCTCACATCGAAGCTTTCATCAATAAAAGCTTTTACACATTTTCTCAGAAGAATCTCATTCAAATTCTTTAACTATCTTTACTTTCATCATTTCAATGACACTCACTAGAGCAAGCTCTGTGATAACGCTGCATCATCTGAAACACTTCATAAATGATCAAAAAGAACTAGTCGATTACTTGAACTCTCTGCGCACAGAACAAGAACGACAGACAGCAATTCATCAATTTCAAGATCAGATTATGCAATTACACGTCAATGTAAAGAATTTGATGTACAGCTTCGTGAAATTTCTTGATAACAACTCACTTTATTCAAGAATGACTAGCGAGAAAGAAGAATGAAAGATGATGAATATTGAGCATGAGAGAATTGAAAAAAAGAGAAGAGATATAATTGAGACAAAAAGAATCATGATAAACAGATGAGATTCAAAACTACTGAATCTTTGAATTTCAAAGAAAGATTCTTCATTGTATTCAATAAAAAGAGAAGTGATGAATAAAATGCATGCAATCATTGCAAGAATTCAGAATGAGCATCTGATCAGAGCAATGATGAAGCAGATAATATATCATAGAGCGATGCAGACAACTATCAGCAGAGATCGAGTTTTGATCTTTTCATTCTTACAACTCACAGACTTCAACAAATTTGTTAGGACACGGCCCAAGGGACAACCGTTACAAAATTGATCACAAATCAAATTGAAGTTATGTTAACAAATGAGAAGTTAAATCACATGAACTGAAGATGAATAAAGTCTGACTTGTTATGTGAGCATATCAGCGACATGATCTTGAAAACAAATCATGTCGAGACTGTTTTTAACTCATCAGCAGTTTCGCAGTTCAATTTTGAAAGAAGATCAAGATCATTGATACTGTTGTCACAATCAAAATGCTCATCAGTAGTGTTGAAGAATGAAGACTCATACTTCATGTTGACTGCAAGCGATGTAGTAATGATCTCAGATCTTAATTCATCGATGTCAGCGATGCAAAGTCTGATGATAAGATTTCGTCAATCATCAAGAATTGTCACATCAATCTCTTTTGACACGATCACTTCGTTCACGTCGTTAAATTCTTCAAGAACATTACACGTACATCTTTTTATGTCTTCTCATTTTCTTATCTCGATCGCTTCAATGTTCTTGAAGCTAGCAGAATATGATGAGCAAAGACTTGCTCTTTCGCTAAATGTAATCATGAATAATGAAAAGATTCTTTTACAGTACAGCTTAGAAACAGAAATGAGTGATACTGTGAATGTCTGTGAGAAAGCTATCATTGTGACAGCGATAGAAAGTGTACAATCGAAAGTTCAACGATTGTGTTATCAAATCATCGAAAATATCTGAAAGATGAGAGAGAGTAGAGCATGCTCTTGCATATGAATGTCTCATACATGAAAGCAGAGACTTGATTATCTTGATTTAATATCTTTGATCGTGACAATGAAGTTGCTGAGAGAATATCGCTTCAAAACTAAGAGTGAAGAAACGTTTGTGTATCATTCACATCTTCAGAAGTTGAGAAATAGACTCAAGTTATTGACAAATGAGTTGTCGTTTGAAATACTTATTGATCATATAAATATCATATACGACTATAGATTTCGACTAAATTTCGTGAAAATTGATGTCACTTTCGCAGACTGATTTCGTCGAGATAGTCACTTCTTTCACTTCACTGACTCACTACAACTATTTCAACTATGATTGCATATGTCACAGAATTACAAGATTGATACATTTCTGATTCATAACATGTTCATAGAGAAGATCAAGTATCAGAAGTGAAAGAAAAATGATGCATTAGTGTTATCAAATGTGTTTGATTGAATATTGAATGACAATACATGAGTCTTGATAAGAGAGAAACTAAACATGTACTTATGACATCAGAGAAATAACTTAGATCTTACAAATCACAACTGATTGAGAACGACTATGTACATCATGTTGCAACAATTAGTACGTCAGAATATAGTGTACTATCTCATTACTGTGATTCTTCAATTGAATCATGAAATCAATCTTCTGACTTTCTCATATTTCATGAAGATCATTTTCAAGAACGATTCAGAACTCATAAGACATGTAAATCTGAATCTGAATGTCAATGATTTGATGAGTGATAGAGAACAAAGTTGAATTCAGAACACAATAGTGTTTGCAGATGAATTGATTGATAAAAACAATGAATTCATTCTTGATTTACATCTTTGTATGAAAAAATGATGAAAAGAAGCGATCAAGCGAAATCTAGCAACGAATGAATATACTCACTGCGTAGTACTCGAGATGTTCAATGAGAATGATTCGTGAAGATCAGATCTGAAATGAGTAAATCAGTCTTGCTTCGCAGACAGTGTTCATTTCTGAATGTCACATCTATCACACGATAATAAAGATAAATCTGATGAACAACGTATTGCAGTGCTCATCTATCACACAGCGATCTTCAAAGATGAAGTCAACATGAAAATTGCAAAATGTGAAACTAAGAATGAAGTGATCGTCGCACTATGAGATCAAAGACTCATCAACGTGATCTCTTCTGAACTAGAAAACGATAAACAAGAGAAAGTATCGTTTTGTCATTCTATCATCGTGAAAATTCGAGAAGTATGTTCGACTTCGAACGCGCTGATAGATTTTCAAAGCTGAAATTCGATGAAAATGTTGAAAGAGAGAAGTCTTTTGTTTGATCAAGATCTGAAGCAAGTAAAAGAATTTGTTGAATTTCATTGAAAATCTGCATTGAATCAGATGAGAAGAACTCATGAAAGAATGAAAGAGACAGAGATTGCAGTCTATGAATCTAAATTCTATTTCTACTGCGTCAAGAATGATATTAAGTCGATGAAAGATGATGAATGAAAGCGTTCGAGAGTAATTGCTCGGACGTTAATGATAGATTGTATTCTTTCTGTTTTCTCGAGCGTTGACGAATAGATTGTTCTCTTGCTGTTCTCTTTCTGTTTTCTTCTTGATTCTTTCTGTAGTGATCAAGAAACGATCACTAATTAGATGAGAAACGAATGTCGTGAGGCTGCCTGCATCATTCCCACGAGATAGTTAGTAAGAGGAAAGAGATCGGGGTCTGAGTCAATGATAGGAGAGTCGGAGGACGTTTTTCGAGTGTACATATAGATGTCATTGCGGCTTGTAGATAGAGAGAAGGGATATACACGTTTTACAGTACCTTTCTACTAGCACGATCATTGCACATGTTTGTTGTTTGCTTTCTCTGTTGCTTCGGTACGGCTTTCTATACCGCACCTGTACCCTATCTCTCGACAACAGCAGAATGAATCAAGAGCATCGATCTCAGAGCACTCATTTTATTAGAAGATGTGTGTTGATCGTATGTTTATAATCTAGCTCTGATTCTTCTGACAGTTTTAGCACAGACTTCTTCGACGTCGACAATGATCTCAGGCGACAGTTTCTGCTGTAGATGCACTGCTATCCGATCCTTCTGAGTGAAGGCAAGAGAAGAGATCATACTCTGAAATCGCGCTGAAATGCGCTGGAATCGCGCTGAAATCGCGCTGGAATTGATTCTGCAACACGTCAGATATACATGAAGGGATCGCATTTGTATAACCTCATATTACATACCGAATGGAAGGAATTAAAGGTCTGTGAGGTGGTGGTTAGGCTTCTTCAGCGAATTGGTTGGTTGCAGGGCAAAATTTGCAGAGGGTGGACCCTCGATTTTGGAAAATCTAAATTCTGGACAGCTCACTATGAAATAGGGGTAACTGCAAATAGTACTTTGTATTGCCAAATAACGATTTCTCACCTTCAAATCAAGGCATTCAGATATGTCTCTTTGGAGCGCCTCACGCCGAGGGCCAGTCTTATAACTAACCCAACCAGAAATCACTGACATCTCTTTCCATGGCTGTCTTGAATCCAATCATTCTTGAACTGCGCCGCTGCTGCCTGCTCCACGATCGAAAGATGCTACGACAATCGGATATGGGTATCCCTACCCTGCCCGTTCTTCAATACATCAGGTACCACCTTGGGGACCATTTTTACTGTTCATAGAACATCACTAGCGGAAACACATGCAGCCATCGAGGCTGTGGGTCGAGAGCTTTCAACTCGAGATGGGAAAGAATCGATGATCATACATATATGTCAATGATATCGTATTTAAGGACCGCGTATCCGAAAGATGGTATCGCTTGAGAGCATCAGGAGGTAGTGGGTCGAACTATTTGCGACTTTTACCACTTGACCATGCGGTGGGCAAAAGATTACTCCTAGGGACAGGACAAGTCCTGTCCAACAGCGTGCTATTCAAATGTGGTGAGGGGTCGCGAGGCTGAACGCAATCTTTCTGCAAAGTCAACAATTTGATTAGCTGTCTTTCGTCAAGGCGGCTCTAAATTCTCATCTCCAAGATTGTTTCAGACTCCGGACATTGAAACCATCGATCACCATGGCTCAGGAGAGCGCTTCCTTGCCCAGTGAAGAGGCTACTATTCTAAGTCAACGAAAGGTGTGTCCAGCAGCCATTCTTATCAGTCTCTAACGATCTGTAGAGGAAAGCAGATGAAGGACTCATGTCCGGACGTTCAAAGGCGTACATCAAATCCCACAAGCAAGTTTGGGACAAGACACTACGAGTGACAAAGATCCCCAAAGGATATGATAAGCAACGACTGCGACTGGTGATCGCTAATAAACTCGACCTTGAAGTCGGAAACGAGGTCAAGATTCACTCGTTGGCATTTGATGCAATAGATGAACAGGAACTGCAGTATAAAGTTGCGACGATTTCACTTAATTTTCGACCGGCGCTCTTACCCGAAACTTTGAAAGGCAAAATTTTGAAAGATTGGGATATTGATCTACCGAACGATGATAACGACGAGCACGGATGCCAGCAAATACATATTGATGAGCATTTCAACGTTTTCACTCCGTTATCGCCGGCAGAAGTGCAGGTGACACACACTATA
>JAABUV010004802.1_pt1 | contig 15827 bp, 14 predicted proteins | sample 5559971 | NCBI WGS metagenome assembly JAABUV01 (sample SAMN10711881, study PRJNA513362) | rock metagenome | isolation source: Antarctica rocks | place: Antarctica: Victoria Land, Knobhead nord | collected 2015-12-19
CAGCCTGGGAGCCGGCCCGGGGCGCCCGGCCTGGGGCCGCGCCCCGTGCGGGAGCGCTGCGGGCGCCGGCCGCGAGCCCCCGCTCGCGCTGACGCCCAACCCGCTCTTTGACGCCGCCGGGCAGGGCAGCGCGGGCGCTGGCGCGCGCGCGGGCGACCCCGCAGGGCCGCCGCTGCGCGGTTGGACGCCCGGCTGGTCGCCCGAGCTGCACCCGGCGGCCTGCGCGCGCCTGCGGGATGGCTGGCATGCGGCAGGCTCGCAGGGCGAGGAGCAGCCGGGCCGCAGCTGCCGGCGCTGGGAGCAGAGCCTGTCGCCCGCGCCCGCCGGCGCGCACGCGGCGCGCGGCGACGGCGGCGGGCGGAGCGGGGCGCCCGGCCGCACGCCCGCCAGGGAGCCCACCCCGTACTTCACCCCGGTCGCCACCCTGGCCTTCCGCCCGGCGGGCCCGGCAGCGCCACAGCTGGCGCACGGCGACCCAGGCGGTCTGCCAAGCCCCGGCCCCGAGGGCCAAGCTGCGGCGGGGCCCGCGTGCGCGCCGAGCGGCAGCCCTGGCCACGACCCTGCATCCCACGCCCGCGCAGGGCACGCACGCGTGCAGCGTCCAGCTGATGCATGCAGCGGGGCACGCGGGGCCCCCGGCTCAGCGACGGCAGGGGCCCCTAGTGCAGCGCCCCCTGCTACACTCCCCGCAGCAGCGCCTGCATCAGCACCAGGCCCTGATGAGGCCCCCTGTCGGGCCTGCGGCAGCCCCGGCCCTGCGGGGCAGGGGATGGCAGACCCCGCCGCCGCGCTCTCGCAGGGTGCGGCGCTGCGCGCCTCTGAGCACTATGCCCGGGCGCTGCTGGGCAGGGCAGTCGGGGTGTGGCGCGGCGAGACGGCGGCCGCCGCGGCGCTGCGCGCGCGCGAGCGCCTGGCCATCGAGCACTGGGCCGCGGTGCTGCTGAGCAGGGCCTGTGCGGCGTGGCGCGGCGCGGCCGGGGCCGGCGCGCGGCTGCGCGAGCGCGAGCGGCTGGTGGCTCAGAGATGCCGGCGCCGGCGCCTGGGGCGGGCGCTGGCGGCCTGGAGGGCGGCGTTCGCGGCGGCGCTTGCTGCGGCCACGCGAGCGCGCACAGCGGGCGCGCGCCGGCGGTCTGGGCTGCTCGCGGGCGCGCTGCGGCGCTGGCGGGCGGCTGCCTTGGGCGGCCGCGCGCGCCGCCACGCCCGGCGGCGGCCGCTGCGCGTCGCGCTGCGCGCGTGGGCGGCGCTCGCCGCGCGCCGCATCGCAGCCGCGTGCCGCGCGGACCACGCGCGGCGGGTGCACGAGGGCAGGGTCAGGGTCAGGGTCCTGCGCTGCTGGCTGGCCCTGGCAGCGGAGGCGCACGCGGCGGACGGCGCCGCAGTGCGCGGGGCGCGCGCGTGCGCTGGAGCGCGCGCGCGCCGCGCATGTTTTGGCGCGTGGGCGCCGGCCGCCGCCGCAGCGGCCGCCCAGGCGCGCCTGGGCGACGCGCACCGGCGGTACGGGCTGCTTGCGGGCGCGCTGCGGCGCTGGCGGGCGGCTGCCCTGGCCGGCCGCGCGCGCCGCCACGCCCGGCGGCGGCCGCTGCGCGCCGCGCTGCGCGCGTGGGCAGCGCTCGCCACGCGCCGCACCGCGGCCGCGTGCCGCGCGGACCACGCGCGGCGGGTGCGCGAGGGCAGGGTCGTGGGCCGGGCCCTGCGCGCCTGGGCGGCCCTGGCAGCGGAGGCGCGCGCGGCGGATGGCGCCGCGGTGCACGGGGCGCGCGCGCGCGCAGGGCAGCGCGCGGCGCTCGCTGGGTTTGGCGCATGGGCGGTGGCGGCTGCGCGTGCGCGCGGCGCGGCAGCCGCGGCGGACTGGGCGGCGCGGCGCCGCAGGCTCGCGGCGGCCTGGTGGGGCTGGCGCACGCGCGCCGAGTGGCGGCCAGCCGAGCGTCCGGGCGCCGCCATGTCGCCCGCGCCAGCGCCGCCTCGCTGCCTGGGCGCGGGCGCCAACCCCGACGCGTCTGCACGCCCAGCGCGGCAGCCGCCGGCCGCGGATGCCGCGACAGCGCTGCCCACTCCCGGGCACTTGAGGGCGCCGGCTGCGTTGAGGGCGGGGCTGGCTGGAGCGCGGCAGCCAGCGCTCGGCGCAGCGGCAGCGGACGGCCCGCCCCTGCCCTGGCAAGCAAGCGCCGCGCCCGCGCCCGGCACGCCGCAGGCACCCGCACCTGTGCCCTGTACAGCCGCGCCCGAGCAGCGCGGGCCGCCAGCGATGCCGGCCGCCCGCCAGGCTCCGCAGGCGCGGCCTGAGCATGCTGCGCCCAGCCCGCAGGGGCCCGGCCCGGCGCCTGCAGCGCTGGCCGCAGCGTTCGCGGCGTGGCAGACGCTGAGCGTGCGGCAGTGGCACGCGCGCGAGGCCGCCGCGGCTCCGGTGGCCGGCCGCCGGCGGTGGCGGTGCGCTCCCAGCTGTGGCTTTCTTGTGCCTTCGGTGAACACCCCCACGCTGGGCAGGCGCTGTGCAGCCTGCGGCGCGCACTGACTCCGGCGCACACTGACTCCTGCGGCATCACCACTCATAGAGCTCCGCATCAGCTTGCGGCACACCTCCTCTGTATCACAGTATACCCTTACGATGGCTATGTGACATGCCGCCGCCGCTCGCTCGCAGGGCGCTGGCCTGGCCGTTTCGCGCCTGGGCGGCGCTGGCCGACGTGCGACGATTCGGGCGGGCCGCGCACGCCCGGGGTGAGCGCGACGGAGGCCACTCGCCTGACCAGGCGCGGCTGGACACGCCCGCACGCGCGGGGCCGGCAGCGGCCAACGCCTGGCACGAGCGCCGGTGGCATACGGCCGCGGCCTTCCGCCACTGGCAGGTAGCCGCCCGGCCTGCCCCCGCTTCGTGGGCGGGCACAGTGTGCGCACAGCACGCGGCTTCGAGTGTTTAAAGCCGCCTTATCTAGCACCTGGCGGCACACACTGCAGCATGAGCTGCTTGCGGTGCAATGTCGAGGGGCAAGGCAACCGGGGGCGCCGGGGCGCGCAGGTTACGGCCGTGTGGGAGTGGAAGCACGACCGAGACAAAGTGGCCGCCGCACGCGCCGCGCGCGCGCAGGCCCTCGCAGCCGCCGCGCTGCGCGCGTGGCGGGCCGCCGCGGCCGCTGCGCGCGCGCAACACGGCGGCGACCCCGCGCCGACCACCGCGGCGAGCGGCGCGCTCTGTGCGCACGCGGCGCTGCTGGCGTGGCGCGCCGCCGCGGCTGGGTCCGCGCGCGAGCGCGACACGGCGGTGGCCGTCTGCGGCGCGGCGGCGCGCGCGCGCATAGCCGCGACCGCGCTCCTGGCCTGGCGCGCGGCGTGCGCTCGGGCGCGCGGCGCGGCGCTGGCGGCGGCGGCGCTGGCGGCCGCGGCGTGCGGGCGGCGGGCGCGGGCGGCGCTGCGGGCTTATGTTTGCACAGCAGCCAAGTGCTGCCCTGCGCGCCGGCAGGCATTGAGAAGGTGTCCGGCTGCAACCGCGTGCCGTGCGCGGTGTGCCGCACCAACGTGTGCTGGATCTGTGGCGCCAAGCTCAGCGGCAGCAACCCGTACCTGCACTACCAGCAGCCGGGGCCCTGCGCCAACCGCACCTACGGTGCGCGGCGCGCTGCCGGCCCCCGCCGCTTGCACTTTTGCCAGCAGCGCAGGGCAAGGCACCGCAGGGCTATGTGTTGAGTGGTGTGCCCAACTTTGTGCGTACAGGGTACACTCTTGTAACGAGGGATGTGGGCAAATGCTGTACGGCAGCGCTCTTGCTACAGCTGTGCGCTTATTGCGCGCTTGCAAATGAGTCCTGTACCTGGGGAGAGTGAGCGCAGCGGATCACCAGTCCTCAGCTGGCATGAACATGCCTGACGCTGTGCGCTGAAGCTTCACTCTGCAGCGGCAGGCTCAGCACTCTGCGCTGAGCTCGTCCATGGGTGCTGCAGCGCCCGCCATGGCAGCGCAGCCACGCCGCTGACGCTGTGTGGCTCCTGCGCAGATCGGGTGGAGGGCCCGCAGGTCGTCGTGCGCCTCCCAGCCGCTGCAGCAGCACGTCCCGGGCCTGCAGCCGCCAGGCAGCCGCGCCCGCCTGAGGTGCGCAGCTCTGCATCTCAGCCCGTCTGTCTTTCCCGCATGGTGTGATGCAGCCCGTGAGCAGCTGTCGCCGCTTCCAATGCAGGGCGTGCGCGACGAATGAGATCCTGCTGACGAATGAGATCCTGCTGCGTGAGCAGCCAGGTCCAGTGCCTGGGGCAGTGGCAGGTGCGGATTTGCATGCGTTTTACGCCGCGCCAAGGGCTGTGATGTCAAAAGGTCTGATGATGCAGGCATGATGCCTTGATGGGCTGCCGTGAAGCAACAAGCTGCCCGCGCAACCTTCTCCAACAGCGCTGCACCCCTGAACCCTGCACACCTTGCGGTGGACCCAGCCCGCCCCACTTCACGCCCAGACTCGGCCAGTTCCTTGCGCATGATGGCTTGGCCGGCGATGCTGCAGGGACCAGGCACTCTCGACATGGCGCTTGCATGCTCGTGGTGAACGCCAGTCCCCCAGAAGCCTGGTTCCCAGACCCTGCACAGGCAGCCCCGTCGGACCCGGCGCATGCCGACGCGGCGCTGCAGGAGCGCGCGCGCGCGGAGGCCGCGCTGGAGGAGCGCATCCGCGCGCTGGAGCGCATCCGCGAGCTGAACGCGCTGCGCCGGGAGCTGGCTCAAGACCGCGGTGCGCGGCCATGGGCTTGCTTACCTCAAGCTTCCATGGGACTGGCAAGTCAAAGTACACAAAGATGGTGCTCAGGCTGTCCCGCGCGCAAACTTGCTGGGCTGCTGCCTCTGTCCTCTCGTGAGCCAGGCCCGGGTCACGACATGGTGGCGCACCCCCGAGGGTTAGCAGGCAGGCGCGCGCCACCCTGGCGCAGGCTGCTGCGGCGCAGACCCGCCCATGCATGCCTTTCGCAGCATCCTTCGCCCGCCGCCTGTCGGAGCGCCAGGGTGCCAGTTGCGCCAGGCCTGAAAGCGTAGCAGGCCATCGACCGGCGCCTGAGCAGGCCTCTTCGGTGCATTGCGGCCTTGGTTACAAAGTGTATGCCTGCGCAGAAGCCTCTACCCTATCATGCCCTATTGGCACTGACACATTATAAGCTCAGGCGCAGGCCGGCGCCAGCGCCTGGATCCGCAGGCGCCGCTCCCGCCGCCGCCCGACGGTGGCGCTCCCGCGCAGCGCGCGCCGCAGCCACGCCCTGTATTTACCCGGGACGGCCGGCTGGTTCATGAGGAGATCGAGCGTCAGAAGCGCGCGTTCGCGCGCCGCGCGCTGTAGCTGTCTAGCAGGGGTGGCCAAAGCCCGTAGCGGCCCCAGCGTAAGAGCCGGCGTGCATGGATTTCAGCAACATCATGTGTGACTGGAAGCACCGAAGAAGTTTGAGGTCGGGAGAGCGAGATGTTGCGGTCCAAGGGAACCGGGGCCGGCAGCGCGCGCTGATGCGTATGGCGCGCCCATACATCCGGCTCTGCTGCCGCCCTTGCAGCGGCAGCCCCGGCGTCCATGCAGGGTTATGCGGCAGTGTGCGCGGCCAGCCGTGCGGCGCGCGCGCCGGCCGCCGCCGCCGCCAGCTGCGGCGGCCACGCCTGTGCAGGCGCCGCGGTCACGCGGCAGCCATGACTGCCATGGCAGTGGCGGCGGCAGCGCCCGCGTCTGGGCCGGCGCCGCGCCCAGGAGAGGCGTCGAGCTCAGAGCGCAGCTATGAGTGCAGCGGCAGCGGCGGCGACAGTGGAGGGGTAGCATCAAATCCGGCCTCGTATGGGCAGACGCCGCGCACAGAAAGGGGCCACGCTCAGAGAGCGGCCATGCACGGAGCGGCAACTGCGGCGGCAGCGGCGGCAGGTGCAGCGGCAGCCGCGTCTGGGCAGGCGCCGCGCACAGAAAGGGGCCATGCTCAGAGAGCGGCCATGCACGGAGCGGCGACTGCGGCGGCGGCGGCCGCAGCTGCAGCGGCAGCCGCGTCTGGGCAGGCGCCGCGCCCAGGAAGGCGTCGTGCTCAGACAGCCGCCATGCGTGCTGATGCAGCTGCAGCAGCGGCAGCCGCAACGATAAGCAAAGGACTCTGGCAGCCGTCTGCGGCGCGCGGGCCCTGGCCACACGGCCTCTGCCGGCGCGGGCTTGCCGCCCGCGCACAGTTGCGCCCGTGCGTGCCTCGACTGGGCAGCAAGAGCCCAGCGCGCTCGGACTGCACTTCATATCCTGACAAGGTGTGTTTGACAGGTGACAGTGCTCAATTATCCGGAAGGCAGTGTTCGCGCGTGTCTGGCACACTCAGGTGCACATGCAGGCCGTGCGCACCCACTGACATGGCAAGTTGCTGGTGGGTACAGGGGCAGCCAATGGCATGCATGTGGTGCATGGCCAGTGAGCGAGCAGCATAGCAGGCCCCTGAACTGCAGACCGACCCGACACTTGGCATGGGCAATTGACGGGGCACAACAGTATGCGCAGGCATGTGCGGCGCGCACGTACGCACGCAGCTGTGGCGCACTCGCGCGCGAGCGCAGACGCAGCAGCCACTTGCATAGGGTGGGCGCCCCTGGTCTGAGTGCCTGCTTTAGCAACCTCCTCATTGTTGACGGGGAGCAGCACTTGTAAGAAATCCTAGTCTAGGATCACAGCTGAAGTGAAAAATTAGAAATCTAGTCTAGGATCACAGCTGAAGTAAAAAATCATCACCCCAAAGTAGTGTGTGGTGTGAACGACCGGAAGTAAAAAATCATCACCCCAAAGAAGTGTGTGGTGTGAACGACCGGCGAACATTCGCGTGCCTCCTGGCTGTGCTCATGAATGATGTAAGGCTGTGGCTCCGGTCCGTAAGTCACTCCGAGGTGGGCCATGTGAGCCAATTGTCAGCGCGCCGCAGCTGCAGGTGTGTCCGTGAGGCGGTACACATGTGCCAGATACAGAGACGTGTGCTGCATTGCTCTGTATATTGCAGCTCTCTCTACGTTCCGTGCGCCACGCAATGATATCTTTCAAGGCCTGTGCTTGACATGGGTCAGCATTGTGCTATTACTTCTCAATGTGATTCAGGTTGCGCCATCGGATAGCAGCAAGTGGTGCATAATTTCTAGCAACCACCCTTGCCAGGAACAGCTGTGTAGCCAACGCGGAAGGCAGCGTACATTTGCTGCAATGCCTACTGTGCTCATCACGTCATACAGCGCCACAAACATTGTTCTCCTCACCGTACTGCGCTTGCTAGTACACGGAATTCAGTGCAGCGTTAACGGCCGCCAGGAACGCCAAACCGCCAACAGCCGCAAACAAAAGGGGCTTTAGCAGCGTGGCTTCGTCCCTGCACACCATGGAGAGCGTCAGATGACTGAACTTCCACATCGAGTCCATTGCAGCTAGTTGACAAGACTGTGCACGGGCGGCCGTGCGCACTCGTCCAGGGCCCCGCCCGCAGCCTTTGCGCTCCCAGCTTTGCTGCCACTCCGGGCGCCGCCCTTGCTTTTAGGCGCCTGCTGCTTAAACCTGTGTACGCGCAGAAACAGTGATAGCTGTAGCCTCGCAGCTAAAGAGACAACACGTTCCCTCACAAGGGCGGTGGCACACCTGCGCTTAGGCGCGTTGCAGACGGGGCACCGGTAGGAAGAAGGCAGGGAGTCAAAGGCTGCTCTTTCGTCGTATATCCACCCACCTATTTTCACAGAGTGCATGAAAGGTTGCAAGACCGTGAGCACACCACGCGCAAAGTTGATCTCGTGCACGTGAGGTTGCACTTGCTTTACGAGTACCACTTAGCAGCCTTTCACGCCTAAGAGCAGGCAAACACGCCTGAGAGCAGCCACACATTCCCCAAAGGTTGGCCAGTGGCAGTGCAGGAAGTGCGGGTGCGCACAATCGACGCACACATACGTCGTCTTTGTCGCGGTCTTGCCCCCAAACACCGCCTGCACTGGCGCAGAGCTCCTCCGCCCCAGCGCCCTGACCGTTGCCCTCCTCTGCACAGCCTGCGCAGCAATCGGTTGCAAGCACCAAGCAGATGCTGGACACCAAGCGCGCAAGACAAAATATCACTGCTTGTCGAGCAGCACATCAGCGCTCCGGGACGCGAGGGCTGGGCACCAGGCCAATGGGCTTCAGCAACTGCGGCTTTCCAGCGCGGCTTGGTGTGTGTGCGCTGCTGCTCTGTGCAGCACTAGACGTGCAAAGAAGGGCGGGCGCCATGTCTCTGCACAGCGTCCTACTCAATGGGGCTGTAGTGAGTCGAGTGGTTGAGTTGATGAGTGCTCAAGAGTGGCCTAGGATGGCAGGCTTTGCAGGCCCTGTTTTACCCCCCAGCTCTTGTAACGTATTAAGACTTGTAAGACTTGTTCGAGAGAGCCTCGGTCAGCTTCCCCATGCTCACCAGTGTCTGCTGGCTCACACGCTCTCCTGCCCTCCAGCACAGCCCCCTAGCTCTCCGAGCACGTAGCTGCTGCGCCTGCGCTGCGTGGGCGACTGGTGGGACCGCTGCCACCACCGGCATGCAGGGGCAGCAGGACGAGCAGCCGCGTGTTCTGTCCATACAGAGCCATGTTGTCCACGGCTATGTGGGTGTGTTACCTCCCTGCGTATGCCGGTGCTTTGCATGGTGGAGCATGCGCATGGTACATGACTCAGACGGACTTCACCTGTAGGCAACAAGTGCGCTGTGCTACCCCTACAGCTGCTCGGCTTTGACGTGGATGCGGTGCGGCTGCTCCCAAGCAAGGCACCGGCTCCACCGTGTTGTATTCTTTTAGGATGCGGCACACTGCCTGCAGTTGCCTTTGCTGAGTGGGACTGCGCGGCCTGCAGGTCAACAGCGTACAGTTCTCCAATCACACAGGCTATCCGACCAAGCGAGGCGCTGCGCTGGATGGCCCGGGGCTGTGGGAGCTCGTTGAGGGGCTGCAGGAAAACGGCCTGCTAAACTACACGCACCTGCTCACAGGTATTAATCACTGGCTGGCTCATGTGTGGTCACCAAGCACGCTCGTGCACAGTGTAGAGTGTCCTTGGGTGCTAAGCGGTGTACATTTGCCGAGCCGGGTGCCCGAGTCCTGAAGGGCTCCGCAGCTAACGGCTTTGCTTGTGGCAGCATCCTTCCACATGCATTCTGGCACTGCTTGCTGCGCAGCCTGCAATTTGCCAGCTGTTGGCAGGCATGCCCCAGTCTGCTGCCGTGCTCGATGCCATGCATGGATGTGTCAGCTGCAGGCAGTGCAAACGCACCCGCTGCCGTGCCGTTTATTGAGAACCTGCAGCACGGCGCCTTCTGCTGCTGGCGCTACTCCCAACTCGTAGCTGCTTCTAACATATGCATGCGCCCTATGCAGGGTACATTGGGTCCGAGTCGCTGCTGAAGACGATCGTGCGGCTGGTGGATTTGCTACGGCAGCGCAACCCCAACCTGACGTACGGTGCGCGCCTCCAGTATAAAGTGCTTTTTCCGAAGACAGTGTGGCACTTATGATGACAACGTGCACACATCGGCTGAGGCACCGCATGGGCTGGCATCAGTGCACACAGGCGCATGAGATGGCACTTTGTTACACCAAAGGCAGCATGCATGCAAGGACATACAACCACCTGACCATGCGCTGACTTGGCACATGCATGCCGGGCCCGCACCCTGACAACCGAGCTCCGCTGTGTGGCCATGGAGTGGCAGGCTGTCATGCATGCTGCCGCGCGCGCAGTGTGCGACCCAGTCATGGGCGACGACGGGCGCCTGTACGTGCCGGACGGCGCGGCCGCGACGTACCGCGACGCGCTCGTGCCGCTGGCGAGCGTGCTGACGCCAAACCAGTTCGAGGCGGAGCAGCTGACCGGCATGCCGCTGCGCAGCGCGCGCGACGCGCTGGCGGCCTGCCGCGCGCTGCACGCGCGCGGGCCGCACACGGTGGCGCGCGCCCGGCCCCGGACGGTCCCGTGCCCTGCCCTGCGTGGCTGCGCCCCCGTGCCCAGCCCTGGCGTGACCGCTAATCCACACCCACCCTGCGGTTTTCACTCTCACGGCCCACGCGCACTGCAGGTCATCACCAGCTTTAGGCCGCCAGGCCCGGGGGACGGCCACTTGTCGGTCATCGCGAGCACCACGCTGCCGCAGGAGCGCGGCAGCTGGCCCGCGCTGCAGCTGCGCCTCCCGCGCGTGGACGCCTACTTCACCGGCACAGGCGCGCCGCGCTGGCGCCTCAGTCCCAGCTGCTTGTGCTCTGACGGGGCGCCTGCCGGGGCACCCTGTCGTGGAAATGCTGGCTCGAAACCTGGCTCCTCTCACCAAGATGCGCCTATTTGCGCGCCGCTGTGCAGCAGTCATGGAGGGCGGCTGGCGTCTCTGCAGGTGCGGCGCCGACGAGATATACCACGTCGTGGGGCAGCCGTGAAGAACATGTGGTGAGTTGCGTGCCGCGGGCAGGGGACCTCGTGGCGGCGCTCCTGCTGGCGCGCATGCATGAGCAGCCGGGCAACCTGCGCGGGGCCGTGGCGGCCGTCATGGCGGCTGTGCAGGCCGTCATGCGCGCCACTGTGACCGCGGCCGGCGATGCCGCGCACGCCGCTGAGCGCACGCCAGAGGTTGGCATCCCGCTTTAGGGCCTCCCTCTCAGTTGTGCCCTGCAATCTAACGGCAGAGGCGCTATCTCCTGTCATGTCTGTGAGCTGCACGGCCGCGGCGGCGCATGCTGTGGACGTGGGACTCACCACGCTGTGGTCTCAAGTGCTAGCTCAAACGCAAAGGCAGCAAGTGTATGCATGGCAGGGCCGCGCCGAGCCTGGCACTTGATGTGCCGCTATTGTTGCGCGCGGTCACAAGTGAGCGCTGCGGCATACCTGGGTGCCAGCAAGTAGTTGCTGTACAGGCACATGTGGTCCAGACAGGTGTCACACAGACAGCACGACGAGAGCATGGCGTGTCGTAGGCCGTTGGCGACAATATGACAGGGGCGAGGGCGCTGCCGGCAGGTGGCGCGCCGGCGCGAGCTGCGGCTGGTGCAGAACCAGCACCTGCTGCGCGACCCCGGGATTGACCTGTCTGCTGAACCCCTGGAAGACGAGTGATTGCTGGGCTCGCCATCACCTCTTCACCCTCTTATAGCTGGCGCTGCCTGTGCCTTCGCCCGGGGCGGCCATGGCGCATGAGGTATGAGCTTGCACAGGCGCTACGTGACATGAGGCATGCCAGCGCTTGTGACCATTGCGAGTGTGCACAGACTGGCCAGTGAAGGCAACGTGTCAAGACCATCCCAGATGTGTCCTGTACCTTAGTGCACCCTAGGTCGCTGCATTGCTACTGCCTGTGCAAGCTGGGCGCTCAGATGGGCGTTCAGAAGCATCGTCATGGGTGCGTCTGTAACAGTCTGTTACTAACAGACAGGGCACATCAGTCGGCGTCACCTAGCTGCTCCCTCTTGCGCCTGGCGCAGGCGGCGGGTTGAGCCAGAAGCTGCCTGCGAAGCACGTGCACCACATTGTGTTTGGCAGGGTTCAAAGCTTTTTACGCTGCATACGAGAGGCAGCAATGCAGCAAAGTGCTGACTTGCTCAGCCCACATGGTGCGGTACCACCAAGGCTGGAGAGTATGTATGTCAGCGACAAACATCACACACACTCATGCCCACCAAAGACAGGCACGCATTTGGCCTGAAAGTTGCAGTCCACGTAGGCTGTATACAGACTGTGACATCTTCTGGCCGCCAGACATATTTATGATGACATCCTTACACTCTCATGCCTCATATGGAACGCAGGCACACTGAGGCAGCGCAGCCTGCCAGGCAGTCCTCGTCGATATCCAGCCCCGCATTCTGCAGACCCCATGCGGCCAAGATCCCAGCAGGCCCGCCCTAGGGCTGCGCAAACAGGGCGGCCTCGGGCGGCGGGTGGGCGCGCGAGCGCAGTGCGGTAATGCCTGGCGTGGTGAGGTCAGACAGGCTGAAGCGCTCGTCGCCGGCGTCGCCGATGCAGTCAAACACCGCGTCGGCGGCCGCAAAGTCTTCGTCGGCCGTGTAGGAGCTGGTGGTGACGATGCAGCGCATGCCGGCAGAGGTCGCCGCGAGCATGCCGATGCGGCTGTCCTCGACGACCACGCACCTGCGTGCGTGAATGGGCTTGACACCGGACGCCGGGCGCGACCCGCCGCGCGCTGCGCTCGCACGCGCGACGCGGCAGACACCCGCAGGCAGGATGGCAGGCCTGCCTGAGCGCGGCGAGATCTTGCTGCTGTGCTGCGCAGGCCGGTGGCCTGCGGATCCTGGTGGGCAGGTGGGCAAGCGGCGACGTCAAGATATTGGGCCCAAGCTGCTGCCACGTGACCCTGAAAGCACTGCCAGCAAGCACTGCATTTGCAGATGAGGGGGCACCACCCACCGCGCGGGGTCCACGCCCAGCTCGGACGCGGCGAGCAGGTAGATGGCGGGGTCGGGCTTCTTGCGCGGCACGCAGTCGCCGGCGAACACGCGCACGCCGGCCGCCTCCGGCCCGAGCAGCACGTCGCGGATGGCGGTCACTGCGCGCTCGTTGGACGTGCTGCAGATCGCGACGGGCACGCGGTCGGCCGCGGCCTCGCCTGCGCAGCGCGCTGGGCGTCGGACGCGCCATGCGGGAGCTCCACGCCATGCGGGGGCGTGGAGCGGCAGCGAGACGCGCGTGAGCATGGACAAGTCTGCTGGAGTGCAGCCCAGTGTTCAGGTGCGCGGGCCTGAAAACAAGGCGGCCCCCAGATTGATCCTCATCATGGGCTGGCGGCGCGCTGCATGCGCTGGTGTGCTGGCGTCAGCCGACGCGCTTGCATGCAGGGGCAGAGCGAACGGTCTGGTGGAGCGGCGCACCGATCAGCCGCTGCACGCCCGGCCGCAGCGGCATCGCGCCCGACTCCACCATGCGCATGAAGATGTCGGTCTTCAGGCGGTGCAGCTCCGCGACAAAGGCCTTGCGCTCCGCCGGGTCGGTCATCGAGCGGAACGGCTCCTCACCTTCGTGCTCCTGCGCTGAGCGCGCGCGCCGGCTGAGCTCTCAAGGTTTGCTGGGCATGAGGCCTGATGGCTGGAATGAGCTGGTTTTGCACGTAACAATTATGCAACTGCACGCCAGGGCCCACAGGGAGTTCAAGTGAAGCAAGCGTGCAAGCTTCCCTGGACAAGTCAGCCTGGAGGGCATCAGACGCTTTGGGCTGTGTGGGGACGCGCACGGTGAAGTACGCGGTCATGCGCTCCTTGCCGCCGCCCGTCTCCAGCAGCTTGCCATACAGCTCGAGGCCCCACTGGTGGTCCAGGCCTGCGCGCGGGGCGCGCTTGGCAGCGCAGCCCGCCAGGACTGGCCTCTGCACGGCGTCGCGGCAGGCAGCCATGTAGGGGCCTGTGAGGCGCTCGAGCAGGGGGCGCCACAGCCAGCCGAGCTTCCCCTCTGCTTACGTGCACAGCGGTGCCTTCAAAGTCAAGCAGGCTGCACACCCTTCTGCTTGAAGGCCTCGTTGAACGCCACGCGGTGGCCGTCTGCCTCCGTATCTACCAGCACGCCTGCGGTGGCCAGGTCCCCGTCTCGGACGTGGCCAGGCTGAGGCTCGCAGCGGGTCCCGCCCTCCAGGAGCGTGCCAAGGGGCTGGGGCGGCACCGTCGCAGTCGAACAGCAGCGCCTCTGGCTGGTCGATGTTGCGCAGCGCGCGGACAGCTAGGCTACCGCGCCGGCCGTGCGCGACCCGGGCTGATGCGCGCCTCAGACACAGGCACTGCGTGCGCCCGCACCAGCCCGCTGACAGGCTGCGTGCAGCGCGGGAGTAGGCCTCGGCTGCGCTCCGGCTCTGCTGCGCTTGTGTGACCGGGCCAGCATTTGCAACGCGAGGTGCGGACCGGCCGGCGGCGGCGTGCCCGCAGGCGTGTGACATTGTTGTGGACGGGCGTGCCCACCGCTGGATGTTGTTCCCAATGGCACTGACTGCTTCTCTTGGATATATGTGCTGTGTGCTTTGGGCTTACTTATCTGCACAGGGTCTGTGTTTTGTGCGCAACAAGGACAAGCACGGCCTCCTGGCGCACGCCTCCTGCGACGCTGCTTATCTCTACCTTGCACTGATGGCTGCACACGCGAGCGCAAGCTCTTGCAGGACAAGTCGCTGAAGTCTGCATGTTGAACGCCCGTGCAAACATGTTTACGCAGACGAGGGGCTGAGTGTCTCGTGCTGGCCGCAACTGTAGTGCATTCAGCAGCATGGTATCGATTTGCCACGCAAATAATGTCAATGCCGCTGCGCCTGGTGCACATCTGCTCTCGAGCAGGTGCAAGTAGGGAGGGCGCTCCCTCGACGACGTGCTGTCTCCGCAATGATGTGCAGCCTCACAGGATCTGTGGCCACCTGCCCCCCGTCAACACCCATTCGCCCGCACTTCCGTACGCTTCGCGCAGCACTGCGCCCGCGCTTCTGCAAAGACAGGCTGCTGCAGAAGCAGCGCCGCGCCAGCTGGCTGCTGACGCAAAGCTCCTTATTTGAGACGGCGCTATCCGAGGCATCTAGGCATCACTGACCGGTGGCTGCTGATGCAGCTTCAAGGCTCCTCTCGAGCATGTGCTAGGGTTTTCTGCCTAGGCTCCTGCCGTGGGCGAGGCAGGCTCAGTCGATGCAGCACTCTCACCTGACGGTCCGCCAAAGCCGGCACATGCAGCATTGCTGAGCAAGCTTCTCGAGCATCAGCGGGCTCGTGGTGAACGGGATCGTGGCCTGGTGTGACAGGCGGTGGCGTGATCCGTGGCCTCTGGCCGGTGTGGCCACGCATACGCAATGCCGCGGCCCAGCACTGGCCGCCGGGCCGGCGTGCGTCGCCCCGTCGGCTTGGTGAGGCGCTAGGCACGCCAGGCCATCAAACTGGCGAACCGAATGGAGCTGGGGGAGCAGCTGCACGACGAGGAGGCCTACAAGACCCTTGACAGCCTGGGCCCCGACATCCTGCGCCTGCTGGACGACTTTGACGCGCTGGAGGACGTGCCCGGCGGTCTGGTCGGCGCGAGTGCGGCGCTGGATGCCGCGCTCGACACGCCTGCGCTGAGCCTGGGCCTGCCGCACTCCAACACGCCGTCCCCGCCGGACGGGGGGCCGCTGCCGCCGGCCCCGGCCGGCCCGCGCTCGCCACCCCAGTCGGCCTTTGCGGAGGCGGGCCAGAGCGCGGACGCGGAAGGCGCGGCCGCGGCGAGCGCGCTGCGCAAGGCGCTTGCGCGCTCCAGCCTGGCCGCCAGCCCCAGCGTCAGTGGCGGCGGCGTGCCGCCCGGCACCAAGGCTGCGCGGATGCAGGGCATCCGCCGCTCGCGCACCAGCTTTGCGGCGCCGGCCAGCCCGCCCGAGGGCAGCGCCAGCGCCGGCGTAGGCGCCGGCGGCGGCGCGCTGCGCCGCGTGCTGAGCGGCAGCGACCTGGCCACGGCCACGGGCGCGGCGCCGGCGCCGGCCGGCTCGGGGGGCACCGCGGGCGGCGGACCGCTGTCCGCCGCGACGACGGTGAAAATGGAGACGCTGCGCCTGGACCGCGACGGCGGCGGCTGCGCGGGCGGCCGGCCCGGGAGCGGCCGCCGGCTCAAGCGCCGCGGGTCGGGCCGCAGCAGCTGCGACGAGACGGACGCGGCCGCCGAGGCGGCCGCGGTCGCCGGCGCGGGCGAGCCCAGCAACAACAGCGGCCAGAACTCCAGCGAGGCCGCGCCGGGCGAGGAGGCCGGGCAGCTGCGCGCGCTGCTGGCCAACCAGAAGGCGAGCTTTGAGGTGCGCCCGGGGCCGCCGCCTGGGGCGCCTGCGGCGCTGAGCCCGCTGCGCCGATGCCTTGAAGCCGGCTCCTCTGCGTATCTG
>JAABUV010004803.1_pt1 | contig 15827 bp, 12 predicted proteins | sample 5559971 | NCBI WGS metagenome assembly JAABUV01 (sample SAMN10711881, study PRJNA513362) | rock metagenome | isolation source: Antarctica rocks | place: Antarctica: Victoria Land, Knobhead nord | collected 2015-12-19
GAATGGCACTGACGCCATGCCCTAACCTGCTTTCGCCAAACGCTTTTTGAAGGTCCCGCGCGGCTCTTGCATCAACGGGTACTCTTTCGGCCGACGCTTCTGCACTCGGGGTTCGTAGCGGTCCGGTCGGTCTCCGGCTCGCAATGTGGCGATCACGCCGAGCAACCCTACCACAAGCCCATCGATCGGATCGGAGGTGTCCCGATTCAACCCCACGCGGAATCCCTCGATCATCTGGCGTGTCCCCGCGAAGCTCAATTGCTGTGGCCTCAGCGTACGCCTCGACGCCGCCTCGGCCATCACCCCACGGATCAGGTCGTACACCAGCAGATGGCCCCAGATCTCCTTGCGTACCATCTCCGGCGTCCGGCACCTCAGCATGTCCATTCCCAACGTTTGCTTGATCGTCCGGATGTCCAACTCCGCTTGCCAACGCGCCCGGTACAGGCCCTCCAACTCCTCACGCCCGAACGTCCCGGCTTCCAGCAGCGTCGTCACCACCACCAGCACCCGGCTCCGGAATCCCACCTGGTCCACCCGCACCCGCAACTCCCGCATCAGGATCGACCGTGGCAACTCCGCGAACTCCTCGCGGCTCATCCACTCCGGCCGATGGGCGTGCCGACGCCACTGGACCAGGTGGTCTTCGCGGCCCAGCCGCTGGCCGCGGCGGAAGTCGCTGGCCCTCCCGCCGTGCTGCCGCATCACCACATCGACCCCCGCCGCGGCCAGCGTGACCACCTCATCGAAGGAGCTGAAGTAGCTGTCGGCCAGCAAGATGTCGCCGCGTTTGAGCCGCGAGTGCAGCCGACGCATCAACGCCATCTCACCGGTCCGCTTGCCCTTGCCGGCACCGATGGCCGCATCCAGGACGCATCCGGTGGCCAGGGCGATCAGCACGACGATCCGAGCCACGGGGAACCCGCAGCCGGGCTTCTGCATCGAGTGCTGGGGATACTCGGCCTGGTTCTCCGGCGAGTCGGGCATGCTCACCATCGAGCCGTCGGCGATGATGACCCGGCGGCCGTGGAAGAGCCAATCGGCTCGGGCGTGGTCGCCGATCCGGTCGGCGGTGTCGCGGACCAGACGCGGCAGGAGCGTCTCGGGCAAGCGTTGGCGGGCCTTGCAGTAGCCGCCGGTGTCGGCCGAGCAAGTGGGCAGGCCGCGAGCGGTCCGCCAGGCGATCAGGCGAGCGACCACCGCCTGGCAGGAATGGTCCGGCGCGAGGATCTGGCCGAGGAAGGCGGCCAGGGTCAAGAGGGGCGTGAAGATCCGGTCGCGGGTCTTGCCGACCTCTTGGGCGACGATCGCGGTGAGATGATCGGCGGTGAGGATCTGCATGGTAAGCGGCCCGGGGTCGAAGGCGAAGTAGCGGAGCAGGCCGCGGAATTGAGCGGATGTGGCCGACGGTGTCAGATCGGACATGGGAGCCCTCCTTGTTGTCAGTCGAAGGTGGTGAGATACCCTCGATTGGAGGCGAGGAGGGCCCTCCTGTACATCCCCCGCCGATGGAAAGAGTTACGGCTCCGTCAGTGCCATTCGGTCATCAACGATCGTTCATCATCCTAGGAGTGACGCAGTTGATGGCTTATGTACAGTAGGCGTTCGGCTCGTCTTCTTGCCTCATTGACGGCAGGCTGCCTATCTTGTGCAGCGAGCAAAATGCACCTACTGGACAAAGGCCATCAACTGCGTCACTCCTAAGCATATCGTCCACTCCCATCTCGTTGGGTACGCCGCAGGTCTGGACGATCAACGGGGCGACCTCGACTCTAATGAGCGTGACTTACAAATGATCTTCCCAGCCAATCCGGCCCACTCCGTCTCGCAAGGAGCGATCAATGGTCAATCGCACGACGATTCTCGCCGCGGTCGTCGCCCTGATCCCGCTGGGAAATCCGATGTTGGCATCCGCACAAGCCCCCGGGCGGCAGGCGACCACGCCTCGGACCACCAATCCCAATTTCTACCCGTCCGCCGACTACACCTTGAAGGTCACATCCAATTCACGGCTCCCCGAGCTCCAGGCGAGGTATCATCGGCGGGTCAGGGATCTGCTCAATCAGGCCCGGATCGGCGTCCCCGACGACCGTGTCCGCCACTTCCAGACTGTCCTTAGCCCGAATTCTGCCCCGGTGTCAGGATGGCATGGCGCAATCGATTCGATTGCACCAGTCGAAGAGGGCATCGTTGTCGAGCTCAGGATTAGTGCCAACCAAGGGGGGGGGGAGGCCAATACCACCTACCTCATGGAGCGCTACTCAATCATCAACGGGAAGATCCAATACCTCGGGTCTTACGTGCCGAAGAACGCCGCCGGATTCTCCTTCACCTTCTGAAGCCCGGCGGTGGCCTCAATTGCCCGATAGCCCCGGCCTCACCCGCCGGGGTTCTTCCTGCGCCAAGCGCCACGGGTTCTCTCTTCGGAACTCGTGCGAACAACGGGGTTTGCGGCACGGACAAGTCTCTAACCCGCCGCACCCCAAAGCTGCTCGATTTGGAATTGACGGCCTATTACGCTAGAGGATCCCGTTCCGGGCGAGTCGATAGGACCGGCCTCCAACGGCCGCCCTCCGAGGGTCCTGGGGTTGACGCCGCCGCCCCCGCGCGGAATCATCCGGGCCCGGGCGAAGTCCGCCCGTCGGATCGGAACCCGGGATGACCCCGAGCATGGCGTACTGGCTGTTCAAGTCGGAGCCGGGCTGCTTCTCGTTCGCCGACCTCCGCGCCGCCCCGGGGCGGACCACGGGCTGGGACGGCGTCCGGAACTTCCAGGCCCGGAACTTCCTCCGGGACTCGATCGGGATCGGCGACGGGGTCCTGTTCTACCACTCCAACGCCGAGCCCCCGGGGATCGCGGGGGTCGCCGAGGTCGTCGAGGCCGGGCACCCCGACCCGACCGCGTTCGACCCGTCGGCCGAACACCATGACCCCGCGAGCCGCCCCGAGGCGCCGACCTGGTTCCAGGTGAAGATCCGGGCCGTCCGACCGATCGAGCCGGCCCTCTCGCTGCCGGGCCTCCGAGGGGTCCCGGCTCTGGCCTCAATGGAACTGCTCCGGAAGGGGAGCCGCCTGTCGGTCCAGCCGGTCCGGGCCGAGGAGTGGGCCGCGGTCCTCGCTCTCGCCGCCAACGCCCCGAGCCCCCCGAACCCCGAGGACGCCCCGCCATGGCCCGGATCGAGCACGTCGCCCTCTTCGCGACCGACCCGTCGGCGCTGAAGGACTTCTACGTCGGTGCCCTCGGCCTCCGCGTGGTCCTCGATAACGGCCGGGGGAGCCCACCGGGCTACTTCCTGGCCGACGACGCCGGGGTCGCCCTGGAGATCATCGGCCGGCCCCCGGGCGTCGAGGCCGTGGACCAGCGCTACTCCAGCCACATCGCCTTCACCGTCGAGGACGTGGCCGCCTCCCGGTCCAACCTGGAGCGGCTCGGCCTCCGGTTCGAGGCTGACACCGCCGTCGACGACGAGGCCATGACCACGGCCTTCTGCCGGGATCCCGAGGGGAACCGGATCCAGGTCGTCCGCCGTCGGAGGCCGCTGGGAAGCTGAGCCGGGCCGGTTCGGGCCGGAGATTTCCCACGCTTCGGACGCGCCTTCGACGCCCCGATGACCTACATTCCAGGGGTTGGGGCCGCCGATCCGCCGGATCGCGGAAAATCACTGACTTCCAGGCCCCGAGATCGCGATCCTTAGAGTAGGCCCGGGTCGATCCTCGCGAGTATCCGCGAGATTTCCGGAACGTCCTCGCGACAAGGGGAATGGCGAAGAGTCCCTTGATGGATTCAGCCCATGCGTGATATCATGACGGAACCGCCCGATCGAAGCTGATCTCGCCGACTACCGGGCATTCGAGTATGTTCGCCCGGCCATCGACGGGATGCCGATCGCTTGCGACTTCCGATGGGGGAGGCCAGGGAATTTTGAGCGGCAAGGACCGGGGCAAAACTCGGCGGAACTACCGGCCGGGCGTCGAGGCCCTGGAGGCCCTGCGCCTCCTGAGCGTCGCCGAGCTGCCGGTGGGCCTGGCGATCGAGCAGGGGACGTTCGCCCCGCCGATCGGCCCGGAGGCGCCATCGGACCCGGGCCACGCCTGGGACGCCGCCCTGGTCGCCTCGCAGCTCCGGGACCTGATCGGCCCGGCGCTCGCCCAGGATCCGGCCGACCCGGCCGACGTCTCGGCCGGCCTGGTCCAGCTCGATCGCTACCTGGCCCGGGCCTGGTATCGGGCGGGGATCGCCCCCCAGCAGCACGACGACTGCACCCAGGCCGTCTATGCCTCCCTGCTCCAGGGCGCCGGCCGCGACCACTTCGACCAGCTCCTCGCCGAGGTTGGCCAGTTCGGGATCCGCGATGTCCTGAGCCGCGAGACCGCCGACGGGCCCGACTTTTTCCGGGCCATCGACACCGTCAAGAAGCGGACCCAACGTGAGCGGACCTTCCAGCCGCTCGACGCCGCCTCGCTGAATCGCCCCGACGACCCCGGGGCGTCCGACTGGCGGAGCACTCTCCAGGAAGCCATCCTCTCGTCGCTCAGCCCCCGCGAGGCCGCCCTGATCCAGGCCACCCTCCAAGGCGAGACCCCCGCCGAGATCGCCCAGCAATGGGGGATCGCCCCCAAGACCGTCAGCAACGAGAAGACCCGGGCCCTCCAGAAACTCCGCGAAGCCCTGGTCGGCGAACTCGTCGACTGATCCCCCCGCCAGGGTCTCCACCTCCCGCTTCCCATCCATACGTGGATGAGGCCAACCCTCCACGTATCCTACGACGGACCCTCGCAAGTCAGGCGTGATGCGGTTCCGGATGAGAGCGGCATGGGCCTACCAATTTGCGCATTTAACCTATTTTAAGACATATGTCTTGAAATAGGGTGGCCCGTCGGTAGACTGGTTGGATTGAGTGCCGGGCTTCGTCGACCGGACCGAATCGTCCGGGTCGATCTCCCGCCTTTGCCATCGACGAAGACGCACCCCTGGGAGGACGCAACGATGTCTCGACGATCCCACCGGCCCGCCCGGTTCGCCCGGCGTGCCCCGATCCGCCGCCGCCCGATCCTGGAGTCGCTGGAGCCCCGGGAGTTGCTGACCGGCTTCCAGGTGATGAACAACCTCGACTCCGGCGCTGGCTCGCTCCGGGCCGCGATCACGGCGGTCAACGCCGACAACGTGGCGGGCGCGGACACGATCTCCTTCGGGATCGTCGGCGGCGGGTTGCAGACGATCGCCTTGAAGACGGCCCTGCCGACCTTGACCCGGACCGTGACGATCGATGCGAGCACCCAGCCAGGCTTCACCGGCACCGGCCCCGTCGCCAGCCCGGCGGTCGTGATCGACGGCTCGGGCGTCGCGCCCGGGGCCGACGGCCTGAGCTTCACCGGGGCCGGCGGCAACGTCGTTCGGGGCCTCTCGATCGTGGGCTTCACCTCGGGTCCTGGCGGGGGGGGATCCGGGATCCTCCTCGGCGGATCCGGCGGGAACGTCATCCAAGGGAATGACCTGGGGGTCCTCCCCGACGGGAGCACGCCGCAGCCCAACACCAACGGGATCGTCGTCCTCTCGTCGGGCAACTCGATCGGCGCGACGGGCAACGGCCACGCCAACCTGATCTCGGGCAACGCCGGCGCGGGTGTCCTGATCTACGGCCCCAGCGCCACGGGGAACCGGGTGACCGGCGACCGGATCGGCACCGACTCGACCGGGTTTTTCGGCGTGGGGAACACCGTCGGCGTGCTCCTGGCCGCCCCGAACAACACGGTCGGTGGCGCGTCGGCCGGGGCGGGCAACGTGATCTCGGGCAACGTCGGGCCAACCGGCCAGACCGGCGTCGGCGTCCTCCTGATCGGGGCCTCGACGGGGGACCTGGTCCAGGGCAACCTGATCGGGACCGATGCCTCGGGCGGGGCCACCACCGGGACCGGGGACCTGCCCAACGTCTACGGGATCTACTTCGGCACGCCGGGCGGCTCGAAGACCGACATGGTCGCCCTGGACACCATCGGCGGGACCACGGCGGGCACGGGGAACGTGATCTCGGGCAACTTCATCGGGATCACCGGCAACGTCTTTACCAGTCTGATCGCCGGCAACACGATCGGTCTGGCCTCGGGTGGGGCCCGGGCGGTCCCCAATGGCGACGGGATCCTCCTGGGGGCCACCGGGACCACCATCGGCGGGACCACCCCAGCGGCCCGGAACGTGATCTCGGCCAGCAACACCGTCACCGGGACCGCGGGGACCGGGCTCGACCTGACCGGCGACGGCGACCTGGTCCAGGGGAACTTCGTCGGCCTGACCCCCGCCGGGATCGCCGCGTCCGGGTTCAGTAACGTGACCGGGATCGCCCTGCACACGACCAACTCCACCATCGGCGGGACCACCCAGAGCGCCGCCAACGTCATCGCCAACAACTCGGGCGACGCCATCACCCTGGACAACAACGGCGGCAACCTGATCCAGGGCAATTATATCGGCTTCACCTCGGCGGGCGTGACGGTCAACGGCGGCAACGGGATCGACATCATCGTGAATCCCCCCTCGGGCGGGGGGCCCCTCACGCTGAACGACACGATCGGCGGGACGGCCGCCGGGGCGGGCAACACGATCACCGGGAGCTTCAACGGCTCGGGCATCGCCGTCCACAACGGCGGCCCCATGTTCGCAGTCTTCCCCCCCCCCCCCTCGACCCCGATCATCGGGCTGACCATCCGGGGCAACGCGATCTACGCCAACGGCCGGATCGGGATCGACCTGGCCGGCAACAACACCCCGATCCCGGGGACCTTGTTCATCACCTCGGCCACCCCCGCCGGCGGCGGCCTGACGATCTCGGGGACCTTCACCGGCTCCCCCTCGACGACCTACGGGCTCGACCTCTTCGGCAACACCGCCGCCGCCCCGGTCTCCCCGACGGGCTTCGGGCCCGGCCAGTTCTTCCTCGGCAGCGTCAACGTGACCACCGACCCCTCCGGCTTCGCCACCTTCAGCCCGACCGTGGCGACCCCCCAGTCCACCCTGGTCGCCTTCAGCGGCACGGTGACCGGCCCGGACGGGACCACCTCGGAGTTCTCGGCCAACTTCCCCGGGCCCCGGGTCGCCACCTCGGCCGATCTGGCGGTGACGGCGACGGCCTCGGCCGCCTCGGTCATCGTCGGAAGCCGGGTCACGCTCACCGAGACGGTCACCAACAACGGCCCCGACGCCGCCTCCGCCGTCGTCCTGACCGACACGCTTCCAACCGGCCTGGTCAACGCCCGGGTGACCGCCGGCGCGGGGACCGCGTCGGTCAACGCGAACAACGTCGTCACCGCCCAGATCGGGACCCTCGCCGCCGGCGGGTCGGTGACCGTGACGATCACCGGGAACGCCTCGCAGCAGGGCCCGCTGGTCGACGCCCCGGGCGTCTCCAGCACCACGCTCGACCCCAATTTCTCCAACAACGCGACCACCCAGACGATCACCGTGACGCCGGCCCCGGGCGTCACGGGCTCCGACCTGGCGATCACCCAGACGGCCTCGCCGGCCTCGGCCACGCTCGGGACCAACCTCACCTACACCCTGACCGTCACCAACAACGGCCCGGACGGCGCGACCAACGTCACCATCAACGAATTCCTGCCCGGCGGGGTCACGCTGGTCGGCGTCCAGCCGAGCCAGGGGGCGGCGGCCTCGGTCAACGGGACGCTGATCGTCGACAACCTGGGCGCGATCGCCGCCGGGGCCTCGGCCACCCTGACCGTCGTCGTCACCCCGACGGCTGCGGGGACGTACACCAACGCGGCCAACGTCTCGGGCAACCAGTTCGACTCGATCCCGGGCAACAATACGACCAGCATCTCCACCGTCATTGACCCCGTCACCGTGGTGACGCCCTCGATCAACCTGCAACTTTCGGCCTCGGTCTTCCCGACGGTCGGGGCGGTCGGGGCGGTCCAGCTCTTCACATTCACGGTCACCAACGCCGGCCCCGACCCGGCGACCAACGTCACGATCATCGACAGGATCCCGACCAATGCCGTGTTCCTGCTGGCCGGGCCGAGCCAGGGGGGCGCCGCCACCCTGGCCAACTTCGTGATCACCTCCGACGTCGGGACGCTGGCCGCCGGGGCCTCGGCCACGCTCACCGTCGCCCTGGTCCCGACCTCGCCCGGCGGGTTCTTCAACTTTGGCGGGGCCTTCACGCCCGACGTCCCGACCGCCACGCCCTCCTTCGCCTTCGGCGCGGTCCCGGTCCCGGCCCCCGCCCCAATCTCGATCGGGCTGATCGGCCCGGGCGTCACCGGCCTGGCCGGCTCGGGACGGAACAGCCAGCTCATCCTGAGCTTCAACGAGCCGCTCGCCGCGTCCACGGCGACCAATCGGTCGAACTACATCCTGACCGCGACGAAGGGCAACCGCCGGGTTTCGATCGTCGGGGCCACCTACAACCCGGGGGCCAACTCGGTCACGCTCACGCCGTCCTCGCCGCTCGACCCGAGCCAGACCTATCGGCTGGTCGTCGTCGGGACGGGCCCCTCGGGGATCACCGACCCGTCCGGCCATCGGCTCGTCGGGACGGCCGGCGGCCAGGCCGGGACCAGTTACACGGCCAACTTCTTCGCCGGGGCCCTGCCCCAGGTCTGACAGTCCTTGCCCCATCGACTCGATCACCGCGCCCCCCCACGCCCCGCCCCGGGACGTGGGGGGGCGTCCCGCTTGGAGGCCCGCCGGGGGAGCACCCGCAGGGTCATTCCAAGGTCGTTTCGACGCCTTTTGTCCCCTCTCCCACAAGGTGAGAAGGGGCCAGAATCACTCCCTCTCTCCTTGCGGGAGAGGAGGCCAGAATCACTCCCTCTCCCCTTGCGGGCGAGGGTGAATCGAGGGGGCCGTCGCATGGCCGTGAACCTTGGAATGACCCCGGCCGGTTCCGTTGAATGGATGACGGCCCCGTGCGTCTCTGCTATCGTGGAGACGCCCGAGCCCGGGCCCGGATCCCATCCCTTTCGACGAGTCCCAGCGATGGCACACCGAGCGTCACTCCGATCCGCGGCCCTCGTGGCGCTGGCGATGGCCGCCGGGCTCTCCGCCTCGGGCGACGAGCCGGCCGCCGACCCCCGGGCCGCGGCCCGGAACAAGATGGTCCAGCAGCACCTGGTCGAGCGCGGGATCAAGGACCCGAGGGTCCTGGACGCCTTCCGGACCGTCCCCCGCCACAAGTTCCTCCCGCCCGACACCCAGCGGATGGCCTACGACGACGAGTCGATCCCGATCGGCCAGGGGCAGACCATCACCCCGCCCTACGACGTGGCCTTCATGACCGAGCAACTGGAGCCCAAGCCGACCGACAAGGTCTACGAGGTCGGGACCGGCTCGGGCTACCAGTCGGCGATCCTCTCGCGGATCGTCAAGGACGTCTACTCGGTCGAGATCCACCCCCCGCTGGGCAAGCGGGCCGCCGAGGTCCACAAGGAACTGGGCTACGCCAACATCCACACCCGGATCGGCGACGGCTACGCCGGATGGCCCGAGGCCGCCCCCTTCGACGCGATCATCGTCACCTGCGCCCCCACCAAGGTCCCGCCCCCGCTGGTGGATCAGCTCAAGGAGGGGGGCCGGATGGTCATCCCCCTGGGGAGCCAGTTCGACCAGCGGGTCCACCTGATGGTCAAGAAGGACGGCAAGCTCGTCGACAAGCCGCTCCGCCCGACCCTCTTCGTTCCCATGACCGGCAAGGCCCAGCGCGAGGCGGGGGAGGCCAGGCCGTGACCCGGGCCCGACCGAGGATCGCGCCGATCACCCGGTGGAGTCGGTGGTGGCTGCTCGCCATCGCCCTGCTGATGGTCGTCCCGCCGGCCCTGCACGCGCAGGCCCCGGCCGGGCCGCCGCCGGTCGAGGACTTCGACACCGACGCCGACCTCGACGGCGTGCCCGACGGCTGGTACAACCTCCGCGACGCCCGGGTCGTCCCGGGAGGCGTCGGCAAGGCAGGGACGAAGTGCCTCCGGTTCGAGAACGACCGCCCCGGCCGCCCCGCGCGGGCCAGCCGGGCCTTCGGCGTCGACGGCCGGCAGTTCGAGGCGATCGTCATCGGCCTCTGGGTCCGCCAGGAGAACGTCGTCGCCGGCGAGCGGATGGGCGACGACCCGGCCCTGGTGATCGACTTCCTCAGCGACCCGCTTCAGCTCCGGACCGAGCGTCGGGGGATCCTCGGCCCCTGGAAGACGGTCGGCCCGACCTGGACCCACGTCGCCCGCCGGCTCCCGATCACGCCGGGGACCCGGCTGGCGATCCTCTCGGTCGGCCTGATCGGCTCGACCGGGGTCCTGGAGATCGACGGGATGACCATCGACCTCGTCCCCCTGGGCGGCAAGGCGACCACCGACCTCGCCCTCAACGGCGACTTCGAGCTGGGCGACCCCGACCCGGCCCACTGGCTCCTCGATCACGGGGCCCGGCGGGTCACCCCCGGCCACCGCTCGGCCGCCGCCATCGAGCTCAAGGGGAACGGGGCCCGGGCCTACTCCGGCCTGGCCGTCCCGGTCCGGGGAATGGCCAGGCTGGAGGTTTCCGCCGTCACCAAGGCCGCCGGGCTCCGCGGGGCCGCCGGCGCGGTGGGCCTGGTCTTCTTCCTCGACGACGACGGCCGGATCCTCCCCGGGTTGGAGGGGGGCGTCCCCGCCCTGAGCTTCACCGGCTCGACCCCCTGGGAGCCGGGCCGGGCCAGCGTCGACGTCCCCCGGGGGGCATCGCGGGCCCTGATCCAGTTCGAGAAGGCGACGGCCTACGGGACGCTCTGGGTCGACGACGTCCAGGTCGTCGCCGACGGCGGGGCGTTCTCCTGGACCCCCGACCACATCGAGCCCGAGACCGCCGGCTGGCTCCCGATCGCCCCGTCCCCCTCGGTCGTCGCGGACTCGGCGCTGGACGCCTCGGGCCTGCTCGGGGCCCCGGCCGGCAAGCTCGGGCGGGTGGTTCTCCGGGAGGGGCGACTCGCCTTCGAGAAGGGGGGCCGGGCCCGGTTCTTCGGCGTCTCGCTCCTGCCGCCGACCGCCTTCCTCGATCGCGAGGCCGCCGACGCCCTGGCTGACCGCCTGGCCCGGTCCGGCGTCAACCTCGTCCGGCTCGGCGACCTCGACGCCCCGCTCGGCCCGGCCCGGAGCCTCTTCGACGACGCCCGGGACGACACCAAGCAGCTCGACCCCGAGGCCCTGAGCCGGCTCGAACACCTGATCGCCGCCTTCAAGCGGCGGGGGATCTACGTCGCCATCGAGCTCCAGTCGGCCCGGAAGTTCCGCGACGGCGACGACTCGATCCCCGGTGCCCGCCAGCTCCCGCCCGGCGGGGGCCCGGCCGCCGCCTTCGACCCGGCCATCCGCGAGGCCGCCCGGAAGACCGCCGAGGCGCTGCTGACCCACGTCAACCCCGAGACCGGCCTCGCCCTCCGCGACGAGCCCGCTCTGGCCTGGGTCACGCTGGCCGGCGAGCTCTCGCTGTTCGACCTCGTCGACGCCGCCGAGAAGGAGTCCCCTACCGAGGCCGCCGCCCTCCGGAACCTGATGCGGAAGGACGACGTCCCCGCCGCCCGCCGGGGCTGGCAGGCCGTCGAGTCGGCCCAGTGGAAGGCCCTGGCCGACGACCTCCGGAAGCTCGGCCTCAAGGCTCCCATCGCCGGCGGCTCGCACTGGCGGCGCGACCCCGACTACTCGGCCGCCCAGGCCGCCCCCGGGCTCGACCTGATCGACGACCGCCTCTATTACATGCCCCCGACCTGGGCCGGCCCCGACCGCCGATCAGCGCTCTGGAGCCGCGACGGCGGGATGATCCCTGGGGCGTCCCGGAAGCGCAAGCTCGACCGCCCCTACGTCGTCGGCCAGTGGGCGGTGCAGACCTCCGGGGCCTGGGCCTCCCCCTTCGAGGGGGCCGACCTTTTGCTGGACGCCCAGACCGCCGCCGCCGAGGACTGGGACGCCCTGGTCCGCCGGGGCGTCTTCCTCTTCCCCAGAGTCTGGGGGGCCGCCGCCGCCGGGACCGGCGGGGGCGAGGACATCTTCTCGCTCCCCGAGGTCGTCAACGGGATCCCCCAGACCTTCGCCCTCCTGCCGCACGCCTCATCGATCCTGCTCCACGCCCCCGACCCGGCCGCGAAGCACCGGGCGACCCCGGCCAAGGCGGTGAAGCGGGGCCCAGCCGGCTGGTCCCCCGAGGAGGGCCGCCTGGTCGTGGACACCCCCCACACCCGGGCCCTGGCCGGCTGGGTTGGCGAGGGGGAGTCGAAGTTCGACGGCCTGACGATCGACGTGGCCGCCCCCTTCGGCGTGGTGGCCGTCTCGTCGCTCGGCCCCGAGCCGATCGCCTCGGCCCGCCGCCTGCTGGTGACCGCCATCGCCCGGGTCGAGCCGACCGGCTTCCGGTGGGCCGACGAGTGGCGGCGCGACAAGGCCGACCCCGGCCGCCCCCCCCTGCTCCTTGAGAGCCTCAAGGCCAGGGTCGCCTGGCGACGCGAGGGCGAGATCAAGGCGTACGCCCTGGACAACACCGGGGCCCGGTCCGGCCCCGCCCCGGTCGAGAAGGTCGCCGGCGGGGCCCGCCTCGCCATCGACGGCCGATCCCCCACGATCCACTGGGAACTGGTCGTCGAGTGAACCGGCCCGGATTGGCCTTGCCCCTCCGACCGGCCCCGGTATGATCCCGGCCACCCGACAAGGAGGTCGAGATGATCCGGACCATGATTTTCGGTGTGACCCTGGCGATCCTCGGAGGCTGCTCCTCGTCGCAAAAGACGAAGGTCACCCGCGGCTCGCCCGATCAGGTCATTGAATCACCCAAGCCATACCAATCCAGCGACATGAGCCAGGGCGGCTCCGCGGGCTCCGGGCGACCGCCGGCCAGTTCGAACAAGCTCGCCCACTGATCCCGGTCCTTCCCGGGATCCAGCCGCCTAGTACTACGTTACGACCTCAAAAGGGATTCGCATGAGTGGGTGATATCGGATGCTCGAAGCCCCTGTTTTTCAAGGGATTGTGTCAATCTGCTTGGATGCGATCGCCATCATGTGGCCATTTAGAGCAAGCCGTAAGTCCTGATTTGCCAAGATATTAAGCGATGTAACGGAGTAATACTATGTCCCCCTTTTATTCCTTGGCCGGGGGGTGGCTCGCCCCCCCGGCCACCCTGGGTCCGGAGCGATCCGACTCCCTGAAAGTACGGTTCGAGCGTAGCTGATGGAAGTGGCCCCTTTTCCCGCCACTGGGGAGGGCGTAAACTCCCCGGAGCCCACCGGCATATCGCGAAGAGTCCCGATCCGGAGTGCGGCCGATGAGAGACCACCGCAGATCCGTCGCGCTCGCGGCGACGACCCTGCTCCTCGTCGCCTCGGCCGGACTCTCCGGGCCGACGCAGGGGGGGCAGGCCGCGCCCAAACGGGACGAGATGAGGGTGATCCTGGCGGTCGGCCACCAGAACCGGGCGATGTGGTGGAAGGCCGATGACGACGGCAAGGCCCGGCTCGATCAGGATCTTCGCCGGCTCCTCGGCCGGGCCCGCCCGGGGCTCCAGGAGATACCGGCCGGGCGGGGGGATCAGGTCCGGTTCGCCCGGGTCGTGCTCAACTCGACCGGGGCCGGGTTCGACGCGGTCCGGTTCCATACCCCCGCCACGGGCGAGTCGTTCTCGCTCCGCTTCGAGATCGTCGTCCCGGGCAACGACGCGACGAAGAACATCCAGGGCTGGGACATCGTCGGCGTCGACGGCCCCGCCCCCGTCGTCGACAACTACAGCCGTCGCGACAACTTCGACCTCCCCAGCTCGGGATTCCCGGATGAGAACTTCTGCATCACCCCCTACATCCGCGGACCGTCGCTCCGGCCCGAAGCCGAGTACATCCTCTGGTTCGACCTCCGCACGGACGCCGTCACGCCCGCATTCGTCAAGGTCGGCCTGACGGCCGACGAGCCGGCCCCGCCCCCGCGCACGGCCGCCGTCCAGAAGGCCAGGGCCGCCTACCAGGGCGCCCTCCGGTCGATCCAGCAGCGGTACGACTCCGCCCTCTCCGGCCTCCGCAAGGGGTATCTGACCGAGCTGGACCGCGCGGCGAAGGCCGCCGCCCAGAAGAAGGAGGTCGCCGAGTCCGACCGGATCGTCGCCGAGTCCGACGAGATCCTCCGGGGCGAATCCGCCGCCGCGGGGCGCCGGGGCTTCCGGGTCGTCCAGGCGCTCTACGGGATCGACGACCGCTGGGCCGACGTCACCGACAAGGTCGCCCCCCTGGTCCGGGGGAACGTCCTCCGATTCGGCCTGGGGACCGACCTCGACCTTAAGGTCGACCCCGCCTACGGCGTTCTCAAGCGGTTGATCATCGCCTATTCGCTCGACGGCAACGCCGGCGTCTCGATCACCGGGGATAAGCAGCGCGTCGAGCTGCCCCCGACGGCCGCGATCCTCGACCGGATCCCCGCGATCGGTTCGTCCCGACCCTGACTCCACCGGAGGGGCTCCCGAGATCGCGATGACACGAGCGACGATCGCGCTGGCGGCGACGGCCTGGCTGGCGGTCGCCCCCGTCGGGCTCGGCCAGGCCCCGGCGGGAAAGGCCGCGCTCGCCCGGGCCGACTTCCGCGCGGCGATGGCCGACGCCCACGCCCTCCGCCAGCAGCTCGCGACCATGGCGGACCCGGGCCGGCGTGAGGATGCCGAGCGGGCGTTCGGCCGGCTCATCGTCTCCTGCCGAGCGTCGTTCCCCGAGGTCCCCGCCGCGCCCGGCGACCGAGCCCGGTACGGGCGGATCAACCTGAACGCCCGCGGCGGCGGGGTCGACGCCGTCCGGTTCCGCGTCCCGACGGCCGGGCGGACCTATGCCCTCTACTGGTCGTCGATCCTCTTCGAGGAGAAGGACGCCACGAACCTCGCTACGGTCAACATCCTGCCGGTCGAGGGGGACGACCTGATGCTGACCTACGCCGAGAACCTCGAAGACGTCTCGGTCGCCGGGCGCGACCTGCCCCGGCCGAACTGGTGGTTCCAGTACCGGCTCTCGGGCCGGAAGCTCGACGCGGGGCGGGAATACATCCTCTGGTACGGGTTCAAGGCCGACCGGCCGATGCCGGTCGACCTGAAGCTCCGGATCGAGCCCCTGGAAACCGCCGAGCCGCCGACGACCCCGGCCCTCCAGGCGGCGCGGGCCTCCTTCGAGTCGGCCGTCGAGGCGCTCGACCGCAGGTTCGACGACGAGACGAAGGCCGCCCGCCGCAAGTACCTCGACGAGCTGGACCGAGCCGGCCGGCCGGCGGCGAAGAAGGCCGCCGCCGGGAGGCGCGAGTCGCTCGCCGAGGCCGACCGGGTCAACCTCGGCGACTCCGACGCCGGCGACCCGCGGGGCTTCCGTGTCCTCCGCGCCGAGATCGGCGTGGGTGAGCAGTGGAACGACGTGACGGTCCCCATCCGGACTCAGATCCGGGGCGACCGGCTCGCGTTCGACCCGGGCGCGCTCGACTTCAAGCCCGACGCCGCCTATGCCACCGCCAAGACCCTCATCATCGTCTACACGATCGACGGCAAGCCGGGCATCTACACCGCCCCGGCGGACCGGAAGGTCGACCTCCCGCCGCCGGGCAAGAAATGACCATCGATGAGTTTCGGTGATTTCCGGCTCCTCTCACGGTCCTCCGTCGCGGGCCTCCTCGACGCGGGCCCGGGGTTCCGGGCGAAGAGAAGGGGACGGCGGGCGGCGAAGAAAAGGGCCGGGTCGCCCGGGGAGATTGCTCTCCTCGGGCTCCCACAGATCCAGACGTGCGGATTTCCCGCATCTGGCTCGTCATGTCATGAACTCGCTACCGGACGGCACACCGAGTGGATCGGA
>JAABUV010004806.1_pt1 | contig 15821 bp, 13 predicted proteins | sample 5559971 | NCBI WGS metagenome assembly JAABUV01 (sample SAMN10711881, study PRJNA513362) | rock metagenome | isolation source: Antarctica rocks | place: Antarctica: Victoria Land, Knobhead nord | collected 2015-12-19
GCCTCCGCCGCCTCCTGTGTCGCTGCGGCGGCGCGCCGCCGCGCCGCCTTGCCCGGCCGCTTCGTTTCTTTCAGTGTGGAGGCTGGCGACGGCGCCGCCAAAGCCGCTGGCAGGGCTGGGGCGGCTGCGCGCGCAGCCTTGCCTGGCCGCAGCGGCTTTTGCTTCGGCTCCGGATGCCTCGCCGCACTGGCTGCCCCACCAGCGGCCTCTGCAGCAGCTTTGAAAACGTCTGCACGGCCAGGCCCTGCCTGTACCTGCTGCGCTCCACCCTTCTGCTTCTTCAGTACCGGCTGGCCGTCCTGCAGTGCCGCCCTGCGCTTTGCCATACCTGCCGCACAGCCCAGATCACACTGACGCAAGACCTATAACGATCTTGCCTCTGTATTGCTGAGGAAGATTGCGGCCAACAACGCTGCCCTCCGAGCGAGCTCGGCCCGCCCCTCCATACCCTGCATATATCCCGGAGGGCTTTCAATTTTCTTGCCAATTTAAAATTTGGGTGTTTGGGCAGGACCGAGGCCAGGCGGGTGCGTTGGGAGGTCGCGTTCGCTGGTGGGTTGGTGGAGGGTTGGGAAGCGCGAGCTAGGCACTCTGCGCGCCATAGGTGCTTCTTGGGGGGTTGGAGGTGTCCGGGGGCCTAACCCTGTCATGCGCGCTGGCTGCCAACCCCGAGGCTGCGTTGCCTGTTGCGCCCTGCCAGCGCTCTCTGCGGCTGGGACGCTGCACCGGTGCCGCGGTAGTGCTGCGCAATGAGCATGGCAAGTGCAGAGCCCGAGGGCAACAGCGAGCTCTACTTGGAGGGCCTGCACCCGCATATAAACGAGCGCGTGCTGCTGGTGCGTACCCACGCAGCGCGATTCGGGCTGATGCGCCTATCTGCTGCTTCGCACGTTGCAGACCTCCGGCGACCGTAACCCAGAACCCCAGGCTGCGCTGCAGCGTCCTGCCGCGCTTGCGCTGCCCAGCGCGGCCCTGACTGGGTTGTGGCAGTGTGCACCAGCAAGTGCTCCTCAAGTGCCCCTCCCCTCGCGAGCGCCCTGCAAGCTGTTCGGGAACGTGGCAGAGACGGGCGTGCGCTCGCAGGACTTCTTTTCGCGCCTGGGCTCGGTGGTCCGCGTGCGCATGGTGCGGGCCCCTGGACGCGAGCACAAGCAGACAGGCGCAGACGCTTATCACGGCTGCTTGCTGAGCAGCAGCAACACCTGTGCAGCGCCAGCTTGAGTGGCAACTGGCTATGCCTTCAAGGCTCTTGGACTACAGAGGCGGTCCGGCTGACGGAGGCATAATAAAGAGGGTGTGCGGCGCAGGTGCGCAATGAGGTGACCAGTGCTGCCACTGGCGCTGCCTGTGTCTGCTTCAAGCACCCGGGGCAAGCGGCGCGGGCATTGGAGACCATCCAGCACCAGGCTGCGGGCGTGCCCGGAGCCCTCAAGGTGCGGGCCAAGGTGCCACATGCCTGTCCGTGTCAGGCGCACCAGCACCTTGGGGGCTTGGGGGAGCTGCAGAACCTGCGTTGGCGCCCCCAGGCGGCGCGCCTCCCGGCCGGCGCTGACGTGCGCAACACGGAGGCGGGGTGCACCCAGCGCGAGCTGCTCTGCGCCTGGCAAAGCGCACCAAGAGCTGAGCGCTGCGGGCGCTGCATGCTGCCCTTTGCCTGGCGGGCGCTGCCGGCCTGCGGCGCCGACCTGCGGGCGCGCGCGCGCGCGCAGGCGGCCTGGGCCCGGGACCGCGAGCACCAGACGCCCTGCCTGCTGGTGGGCAACCTGTCGGGCGATGTGGGCGAGGCCGCGCTGCTGGGCGCCTGCTACGCGCGCGGCGCGGGCTGGGGCCTGGACGCGCGCATCGCGCCGGCGCCGCCCGCCGCCGTCACGCACGGCTTTGTCTGGTTTGCGTGCGCGCCCTGCTCGGCGCGTTGAGCGCGCTCTGCCTGGCGCGCGCGCGCCGCTGCCGCGCACGTCCACAGTCGCTTGCACGCCTCCTGAGTGCAAGCAGGGCTTGGGAGGGCACGGGCGGCGGCAGAGCCTGCGCACACTTCATGCATAGCGTCCGCCTGTGTTGGAGGGAGCAGCTGTGATACAAGGTGCAGGGGCGGGGCGGGAGTGGCGCAGTGTGAGGGCTGTGGTCTGCACGGATGCGTTGCGGTTCGGGGTCACGCCTGGCGGACGGCCATGCGGCGGCTGCTGCGGCGCAGGCATGCCGGCGAGGCGCAGCGCGCGCTCAAGGCGCTGCGCGGCGCCAGGGTCGGCCGGTGGCCCGTCAACGTGTCCTGCGCGCCGTGGCAGCACCAGGTGACGCACGCGCGCTCGCGCGCGCAGCCGCGCTGGCCCCCCTTGCCCCTCGCGTCCGCGTCCGCAGCCCCCATTGTGCACGCTTCCGGCGGCCTCCTGTGTGGAACTACATGGCAGCACCAGCGCCGCGCGCCGCTGCCGCCGGAGCGTCCACAGCGGCTGCCTGCTGCCTTCAGGCGGCCCACGCCTTGCCTTGTGCGCGCCGGCCATGCACATGCTTGAGCGGGCTGGCGGCCCGTCGCAGGTCAGTGTCATTGCCGAGCGACCTGGGGCACTCCAAAGCATCCTGGCAGCCTAGAGAGCGCCGGGGCGCGGCTGTGAGCATGGCAAACAAGGGTCCTGGCAGCCTGGTGAGCGCCGGGGCGCGGCTGTTGGCAGGCGGCCGAGGCGGACCTGGGCATGGCCAGCATGATGGTGGACCGCCAGGACCCTGACAACACCCATGTCTACGTTGGCAACGTCACGCCGCAGGCGCGCCCGCAGGCCCTGCTGCGCGCGCGCGCGGATGGGGACGCGCTCCTGCCCTGTGCACCGCCAGCCGGACTGGAGCGTCCGGCCCATGCTCCGAGCCTGTGTGAGGCTGCTGACTTTGCGTCCGGACACGCGCGGCGCCAGGTGGACGAGACGGAGCTCGTGCGCACGATGGCGCGCTTCGGCGCGGTGCACTCAGCCGCGCGCGCGCGCGCGCTCGACTTCTGCGTCGTGCGCTTTATGCAGCACGGCGCGGCCGTGGCCGCGATCGTGGGCCTGCGCGGCGCGCACCTGCGCGACTGCGCGCTCGACGTCAAGTGGGGCCGGCCGGCGCCCGCCGGCGCCGGCGCCGCCGCCGCGGCGGCGCCGGCGTCGCCCGCCGGCCTGGCGCCTGAGGCGCCGGCGGCCCAGCGCGCGCCCGCCGATCCGCAGCAGCAGGGCGCGGAGGCGCTGGGCTGCCTGGGCCTGCCGCGCCTGGGCGGGGCCGCCGGCTCGTCGGCCGCCTGGCAGCTTGCTGTCGGGCCCGCGCCCGGGCCCGGCGGCGGCCCCGGCGGGCTGCCCGGGGTCCGGACGCTGCCCGTGAATCCAGCGGCCAGCCTCACGGCCGGCGGCAGGCCCCCCGGCAGGGACGCCCATCCGCCGCCGAACGGCGCCGGCCCCACCCTGGCCGGCGCGCTGCGTGGTGCGGGCGGGGGCGCCGCCCCGGCGCCGCCGCCCGCCAGCCTGCCCATGCCCGCCTGGCTGGTGCACGGGCCGCGCGGCGCCGCGCTGGCCGCGCAGCGCCCCGCCCACGAGCCCGGCAGCCCCGCTGCCGGCGCGCTGCCGGCGCGCCTGGGCGCCGACGGCGCGCTCGCCTGGGGCCTGCACCCGGGGGGCGTGCAGCCGAGCGCAGGCCCAGCGGGCGGCAAGCCGGGGCAGGCCTACGCGCGCGGGCCGCCCGGGTTCTCGCTCTTTGCGCACGCCGGTCCGCTGGAGGGCCTGCAGCGCGCGCACAGCGGCGCCAAGTTCTGCTTCCCGCTGCGCGAGGCCGTGCCGGTCACGATGGCGTTCCTGGGCGGCGCCGCGCTGGGCCCGCAGCACATCCGCGAGGGGCTCAGCTGATGGGGGGTGTCAGTGAATGTCGAGCACCCGGGGGCGCGTGCTGCGCATCAGCGTGCGCAAGCCCGCGCAGGCAAGCCCCGCTCGAGCCGCCAACAACCACGGGGGCCGAGCTGCGGGCTGGCCTCGGCCACGCTGAGTCACGTGCACGAGTATTCTGGCATTGAAGCCCATGACTCAAACCGTTGCAGTTTGCTGGGCCGGGACTTTTCTGCGCAAGGCATGTGACATAGGCCGGGTCTGGAGCACTCACCGGCATGCGTGCAACTTGTTCCCACCTCGAGGACGAGGTTCACGGCAGGTTCGGGGGCCCTGGCACTGAAGTGCACCGCTCCGCCCAGCATTCCCCTGTAAGAGTCCACTTTGTAGTGCTGCCGGTGCCAAGGGCGGGGCAGTGTGGGTGTGCCTGGCGGGCCTCTTGGCGTGCCGCGCCGGCCCCCACGGGGCGTTGAGGGCTCGTGTTGGGGTGATAGGGTGGCAGTAGGGTTGCTGCTGCCCCTGCAAGGCGCTTTCGCAGCCCATACCCTGGGTTGCTGCGGGGTCTCTGGTTGCCGGGGTGGTCTAGCGGGCCATGCGCGATCCTGGCTGCCCACCCTGCGCTGTTTTGGAGTCGCCTCATCCTGACAGTGTGCACGTATCATGGTGGGGCTCTGAGCGCGGCGGCATGGTATCCTGTTTCGGCAAGGGGTGTATGTGTGCATGGGAGGCAGCCCACTGGCGGCTGCCTGCCCTGCAGTAGCGGGGCAGCTTCTGTGCGCCCATGCATGGGGATAGTCATCCGCAGCTTTGGGGCTCATGCACGTTTCCAGAACAGCACTGCTTGTGCCCGCCCCCCGTTTCTGACCCGGGCGGCAGCGCCATGGGCGCCTGCTTCTGGCGGCCTGCCGTGCAGCGCCCTGGCACCCCGAGCCGCTACGGCAGCTGAGACTGGCGCCGGGGGCTGCCGGGCTCCCACGCCTGTCTGCAGGAAGTCATAGGCAGCACGCCTGGCCAGCACTCCTCGTCTGTTCTTTTTCGCGCGAGGCCACTTGGCTCGCGCGCCACATCAGTTGCTGACCGCCTGTCGCAATGTCACCACAGAGTTGCAGGTATCATGGGCCGGGCGGGGCTGCGCCCCCGCGCCGCGCTCTCTGTGTGGGTAGCCTGCTGTGCAACCTCCGCACTGTGCCCCCAGTGTGTGCATGTCGCAGCCCTCTGGCCCTGAACTCGGGCGCGCCTCCGCGCGCAGCGCGCACGCCCGCGCGCGCTGTCACAGGGGAACCCGGGTGTGTTTTCAGCTGCTGAAGGGGTAGGCCGTCTGTGCTGATGCGTTGTGCTCGTGTGCTCATTGTACGACTACAGCACTTGGACAGAGGGGCCATGTGCAGGCTGGACCCTGCTTTGCCGCGCCGTGCCTGGCCTGCATAGCTGGCAGGCCAGTGGCTGGGTGACGCTGCTTTGCTGCATGCACGTGAACGATGATACTCATATTAATAGTAATTTTTGTTTATGGAAAGTCTCCGAGCGCATGCGCAGCACTGTCGCATGGCGCCCCCGCACGTCCGCGACGGTCCCAGAGCCGAGCGCGCCCGCCGCGCCGCGCAGGCTCAGCCCTCCGCCGCCTTGCACTGCTGGCTCACCTCTATCCACCGCTGCAGCACGTCGCCGGCGCGCCCGGCGCGCTGCACCTCCTGCGCAGCGCCCCGGCGCCTCGCTCAGGCTCGCTACCCCAACCCTAATGCTGCAGCTCTGCGCGTGCACTCCACCACAAGCACACGACGCACACGACGCCGCGTGGTGCGCCTCGGCAGCATGCGGAGCCATGGAGGCAGCCAGCCGCCCTGGTGAGGTGGTGCGCGCAGCCAGGCCCCGCACCTCCGAGTCAGCAGCAGCAACAGGCAGCCCCTGCGCCGCGCTCGCGCCTGCGCGCTCGCAGAGCGAGCACCTGGCCGGCTCGGGCGGCGCGCCTGCGCGAGCGCGACGCCGTCCTCGGCGCTCCGCGCGAGCTCGGCCGCCGCCAGCGCGACGCCCGCGTTCAGGTTCAGCGCGTCCGCCACGGCCGAGCGCGCGCCGCTGAACGCGTCGCGCAGGATGGCCGCGTTGGTCGCCGCGTCGCCGCCGGCCAGGTCTGCCACCGTGCACGGCGGGATGCCGAGGCGCTGCGGGTCCAGCCTGCGCGCGGCGCGGGCGCCTGCCTCAGGCGCAGACCGCGCTCGCCGCACACGGCGCGCCTGCGGCGCCCGCCCGGACGCCCTGCGGCGGCAGGCAGGGGAGGCGGGCGCCGCGCCGGCATACGAGCGCTGCGGCGCCGGGGGTGCCGCGGCGGTTTACGCCCAGGGTGCGCACGGCCGGCATGGCCGCAGCCAGGGAGGGCGCCACTGGGCAGGGGAGCGGGCGGGCGTGCGGCGCGCTTGTGTGGTAGGGTAGGGTCAGGGTAGGGATAGGGCGGGCGGCGCGCCTGTAGGCGCGCGTCGACGCCTGCGTCACCTCCACAACGTCGGCGGGCGCCATGGGTGTCAGCTCGTCCAGGCCCGCGCTGTGCACGACCAGCGCGCGCCGGCTGCCCAGCGCCCGCAGCACGTCCGCCATGAGCGGCGCGACGCCCGGCGCGTACACGCCCACTAGACTGAATGGCGTTGCCGCCGGGTTCAGCAGCGGCCCGAGCAGGTTGAAGGCGGTGCGCACGCGCAGCGCCTTGCGCGTGGGGTTGACCACGGCCAGCGCCGGGTTGAAGCGCGATGCGAACATGAAGCCGAGGCCGACCTCACGCAGGCAGCGCGCCACGCCGTCCGGGCCCAGGTCTGCCGCGACGCCCAGCGCCTGCGCGCCCGCGCGCACCTGAGCGTCCGCCGCCGCCGCGCCCGGCGCTTGCACACTCCCACGCGCTGGGCGTCGCACCAAGCGCCGCACCGGGCCCGCGGAGTCGAGCACCAAGGCCGCCGACACGGCCTGCCAAGGTGAACGGGCGCAGGAAGCAGCTGGGAGGCATGCTGAAGAGCGCTCCAATTTTCCAGCGTCAGCCAGCCGCCCCTGGCTGCCCCAAGAACGTGTGCGCAAAACTGCCCAACGAGGCCACCCGCTCCCTCCCGGCCGCCTCAGCACTCTTGAGCCCCAGACAGAGAGGCAGGGTCGGCGGGTGGATGGAGTACCTCCAGGACATCGGCGCTGCCGCAGAGGCTGGACACCGAGCGGCTGCCGTGCTTGGCCACGCGCGCGCCTGCGGCCGCGGCGATCACGCACGCTCCGGTGCTTATGTTGACCGAGCCGATGCCGTCGCCGCCGGTGCCCACAATGTCCAGCGTGTCCAGCCCGACGTCTACGGGCACCGAGCGCGCGCGCAGCGTGCGCGCAATGCTGGCCACCTCCTCTGCCGTCTCGCCCTGGCAATGCAGCAGGGCGTGCACACGTCGGGAGTGGCCCGTCGGCACTGCAGTGCCCGAGGTCTGTTTACACTGACGGCTGCGGGCTCACCTTCATCCTCAGCAGAACCATGAAGGCCGCCATCTGTGCCGGGTGCGCGCCGTCGAGCATCGCCTGACACGCAGTGAACCTCTGTCCGTGAGTGTGCGTTCAAATGCTTTTGCGAGCCTAAGTTACAGGTTCGTCAGCGTGCGGAGCGGCGCAGCATTCGCGCAAGCTGCACCAGCGCCGTATGGCCGCACCTCCACCGCCGTGCACACCTCCTGCTCGCTCAGGTTGCGCTGCTCCAGCAGCACCTCCAGTATCTGTGCGTGCCATAATAATAATGTTTCCTTTTTCTCGCGGCTGCCCTTATGCAGGCGGCCCTGCACCCGTGAGCTGCTGCGAGGCAGAGCGGCTGTACGCACCTCGCGCAAGTCAGTCGAGGGCACGCGCGGAGGTGCTGCCAATGCCGCGGCACGGCACCTGCACGGCAGCGGCTGCCCCACCCGCTCCGGCTGCCTGTGCGCTGCCCGGCCAGCGTACACACCCGGGCGCGGTGTGAGCTGCGGTGCTGGGAATGTGTCAAGTGCCCTGCTGTGCTGGTGGGGCGCAGGCAGGATAGGGGATACCATGATCAGAATTTTGACACACTGGCCGGATGTAGATTGAGTGTCGGCAGGCGCACACTCGGCGCGTTGTAAGCAGCTAGACTCCAGCAGCAATTCTGAGGCCCTACTGCAACCCTAGCGCAGGTCTCCGAGAAAGTCGTATTTTCCGCAACAACAACACACCTCCGCCGGACGTTGGAACACTCGCTGATGACCCCCACCTCTCGTGTATAGTATTGATAGGCGATCCGCTGAGCACGACGGGAGGGGACGACAAGAATTAGCATCAGGTTGTAGTGCTCCGCCGAGCCACTAGCTTCTGTCGTCGGCAGCTTTGCTGTGTTTGGTGCTGATATTCAGTAGGAAGCTCGTGGAGCCGCCGCGTTGCACGTCTAGCGGCGGCAGCCAATACAGCATCCTTAACCTTGGTGCGAGCCGGAGAGCCTGCCGCCTCTCGGCCAACCACCGTTTAGCAGCCAGTTAAAATTCGCGCATAGCCTTAGATCGCACACGCGGCTCCGCGTGGGCACGCTCGCGGACGCTGTGGGCGGATGAGGTGCGACCGGGCATGCTGTCCGTTGTGTCCACGCGCCGGCGTGCAGTCGTGCCCGCTGCGCCCCTGGCACCGGGCAGGCACGCTGTATGGCTGACAGAAACTTGTCACGGCACGCTGGAGCACGGCCGGGCAGCTCCGCTTGCTGGGGCCACTGTGGTTGATTTTGGCAGAGGGGCGTGGGCAGAGGTTTGCAACCAGCCAGAGCGAGCGTGCACAGGGGCCACAGGCCGCTGCGGCGCTGACGAGCCGCCTGGGAGCTGTTTGTGAGTGATTGGCCGCCCCAGGACTGCATCACGGTGAGCGCGGGTGGTCTGCGCAAGGTGCACTTCAGCAGGGGCGTGCTGGCTACAGGTAGCGGCGACGCGCTGTGTTCCTGCAGCAGCTGGCGCGGATGGACTCAGTGTCCTACTCCAGGGCCGATATGTGGGACCTGGAGGCGCCCGCGCAGCTCCCGCCCGCAGGTGACGAGCGCTCCTTGTGTGGCTGCGCAACGCAACCTGTGCCTTGGGCACATGCCCGCCGGGCGTTCTCAGTGCCTGACTGGGCGCTGCTCTCTGCCGCGCAGGCGAGGGCCGCTCCAGGCGCAGCCAGCGGGCCAAGCAGTGCGCCCCCACGCCAGGCCTCGTATGCTGCGAGCTGCACGCAAAGCCACGCGAGCAGGCCGCCCAGCATGTCGGCGCTGCTCTGCCCAGCCGAGCCGGCAGCGCCTCACATGACCTGCACGCCCTGGGCAGCCGCGCAGCTCCCTTGCAAGAATGGCAGGAGTTCTGACGCGAATGCATTCGGCGGCTAGGGCGCCGCGCGGCGCGTAGGGCGCCCAGCGACGCCGACGCAGGCGGCAGCGTGCTCAGCGAGGAGCACCTGTTCTCCGTCTTCAATGAGCTGGGCGTCCCGCTCGGCCTCGACGGCGACCTGCCGCCCGGCTGCGGCGGCGCGCTGGGCGGCGCCAAGCCCCCGGCGCCCTACCCGGCCCGCGCCGCGCGCCCGGCGGCCAGCTGGGACGAGCCGGGCGGCGGCGGCGCGAGCGCGAGCGACGCGCAGGCCAGCAGCGAGCCCGACCTGGACGACGAGGACGACAGCGGGGAGGACTCGGGGCCGGCGCGCGGGCGCGTGGGCACGCGCGGGCGCGCGCGCGCCTCCGGCCGCGGGCGCGGCCGCGGCCGCCCCGACGGCAGGGCGCGCGGGCGCGGGCAAGTGCGGCCGCGGCCGCGCGAGCTGGAGGTGCGGCCCCGCTTTGGCTGGTCCCGCGGGGTGCTATAGCCCGCCACCCGCCGCAGCGACGCGCCATGCGCTGCCGCCGTCGCATCGAACGGCCGCGTGCCTGCGGCCCCATCCGCGCTGCTCGTAACGGGCGGGGCAGCGTCTGGGGCGCCGACGCGCCACGCAACATCTCTTGGACCGCCAGAGATGGGTGGTGAACAAGCAGTGGGGCCCCTCACAGGGCAATGCGCATGCGCAGGACGCCGACGAGTGGACGGACGGCGAGGACGAGGAGGCCGACGTGGGCGGCGGCCGCGGGCGCGTCAAGCGCGTGATGGCCAACCGGCAGAGCGCGCAGCGCAGCCGCATGCGCAAGCTCCAGTTCATCTCCGACCTGGAGGCCGAGGTCAACCGCCTGCAGGCCGACCTGGAGCAGCTGGCGCCCGCGGTGGCCGCGCTGCGCACCAAGCACGCCGGCGCGCGCCCGCGCCCCGTCGCCCGCCGCCCCGGCTGCGCAAGGTTGGGTGCTGGGTGCTGAGCAGCTTTGCTCGCACACGTGCCAGACTGTCCTTCGCGCGTCTTGCAACCACTGCCCCGGCAGACGCGCCGCTGCCAGCCTTGCGGTCTCTCAGCACGGGCGCGCTGTGCTCGCATGCGTCCAGGTGTTGGGAGTGGGGCTGACGGGCGCGCGGCGCGCGTGCGCAGGCCTGGTGGCGGCGCACGACGAGCTGTGCACTTGCGCGGCCAACCTGCTGCAGAAGTGCCGCCAGGCGGAGAAGGTGAATGCGGGCCTGCGCGGCGAGTGCGTGCGCCTGCGGGCCCAGCAGCAGGCGCGCCCACCGCGCCCGCCTGCCGCCCGCCAGGGTCGCCTCGTGCACAAGGTCTGCACATTGCTTTTCATAATATGCTTCCAAAATATGCTTAATTTCTTACATGGCCGGTCTAGGAAGGATCCATTGCGTGTGCAGTCGCGCGATGGCGCGCCGGAGCCGGACGGCGCCGGCGCGCATGCACGCGCAGACCTGGTATGACAGGCACCCATGCCTCCCGTGTCATGGCGCCACCCTGATAGCCTCGCTGCTTGCAGGGGTGCGCGCACCTGCCGGTCGCCATGGATGAGGACGCGCCCGGCGTCGGCACCGGGGCCCTGGCGCAACCTCCGGCCTTCCTGATGGCGGCGGCCATGGGCCAGGTGCGTGGCCCAGCGCATGATGGGCGCGCTGGTCGTAAAAAGGCAAGGGCCGCGTATGCACCTCAAGCAGGTTTGTGTTCTGGGCCTCTGTCAAGCGCGCATATGGCGATGAACAGACATGAATAGGAGTTACGGTGCATCGGTCACCGCTCGTTGTGTTCCGTGTCCTTCTCATCCGCAGGGGGCTCACTCACCGTGGTAGCTTACCGACCATGCCAGATACATGGCGTGAGCGAGCTGTGGCACTTGAATGTGCAGGCCACAGCAAGCCCTTCCCCTGTACAGATGCGCCCGAGGACGCTTGCCGCCTGTGTGAGCGGGTGGGGGCGCGGCGCTGGGGCTGGTAAGAGCAAGGCGCCGGCACCAGCCGGGAGACGCTCCGGCCTGCAGACGGCTGCAGATGCACCTGGGGCTTGGGTGTGACCGCTGGTGTGACGCGCGTCGCAGGGCGGCGCTCAGCTGCAGGTGCACGCGCGCGCCGGGCCCCCGCCCGACCCTCCGCTGCTGTGGCGGCGGCCCTCGTCTGCGCCGCAGCCCGCGCCCGTGCACGCGCATGCGGCCGCCGCGCTGCACACCTGACGCGGGCGCATGCGGGGCTGCTCGCCCGCCCGCCGGGCAGCTGCCGCACACGCGTGCCGCATGCGCCGGTGCCGCCGTGCTGCTTTTCGCGCGACACCACCGGTGCCGGGTCGGTGCTCCTGGCGCCTGGCATGCGGGCGCCTGAGCAGCGGCGTGCTGGTGTCATGCATGCTGCATGCCCCTTGCGCGGCTGGTGCGTGGGCTCTTCCTGGCCCACATGGGTACGCAGCAGGCAATGCAGCGCGCGTGTAGGATGCATGCGAGATGCGCCATGCTGGGGGTCTGCCGGCCGCGCGGCACGGCATGCGGGGCCGGGCGCTCGGGCTTTTGGAGTGATGGGCTGGAGATGGGCGCGGCTCGGCCGCGTCCGGCCCTCGCAGGCCTCTCCAGCGTGCAGGCATGCAGGCCTGCGGGGTCTGGGCGCGTGGAGGCACAACCGCATCAAGCTTGCATGAGCTGGGGTGTTTTGCTAGAGGAGCGGGGGCCAGGGGCGCTGCCGGACACGGCGCACACAGAGCGCGGAGGGGTTTTATGCGCGCCAGCGCATGCTGGTGGCTCAGGTTGCAGAGTGTTTTGTACACGGTCGCTTGCGTTTGGGCGTAGGGTATAGGCCAGGCCCGCTGCGGGCGCCTGGGCGCCCCCGCTTGCCCAGCATACAGAGGCTGGCGGCGGCGGCGCAGCGGGGCGCCCCACGCAAGCGCCCCGATATTTATGCTATGTACGTTTCGTGGCTTTGAGCTTCGCGCCGGCTGACAAGCTGACCAGTGCGCCCTGCGCGCTGTCCGCTTCTCGCCGGCCCCATAGGCGCAAGAGCGCATCTGCTGTAGCTGCCCCTGCCGACAGAGTCAGTGTTTGCGGGGTCCACACAGGCTTGCGCTTCTCGGTGATACGCTTTGGTCCTTTGGACCCATGGTGCCCAGGGTTGGCTGCTCCAGACGCCCCCGACGGCAGGGGGTTCCTTGAAATGCAGCGGCCGCTGTTGCCTCTGACACTTTTGAGCGGGCGGCGGCGCTGGAACATGACGGCCCTGCTGAGCGGGCGCCAGGCATAGGGTAGGGATAGGGCGCCGGGCTTTCCGCGCGCATCTGCCGCCGCTACTTGCCAGGCTTGGGCGCTCTGCGGGCCTTGGCACGCCTGGGTTTTGTGGTGCCCTTGCTGGAGCGCCTAGCCGTTCCTTGCAGAAAGCTCCCGCCCGACCCCCACATCGGACAGCAGAAAGGGGAGGGCGGGGAGGGGGGCCGTGCATGTGCACTCAAGCAGCTGTACAAAGTGTTGTTGGTCCGCAGACACATCGCAACGCCTGCACACCTCTGTATAGCTGAGGCTCTTGTTACAAGTGGGCGCTGGACACTTCATGGCAGGCTCGCTGGTAGCCACTGCGCATCCCCAACAAGAGCGCAGTCTTTGCCACACGGTGCACTTTAAACACGGTCCCTCTTGCCCAACTGCGCATTCACATCGCACTTCTCTCCACTGGCATTCAAGACTGTCCCTGCTCAGGCCGCATCGAAAATGCCCCCACCGCGCCGCACCGCGCCTCGACAACCCTCACAGCGCTGCTGTTCACCCGCTGCATGCGCACCTGAATCACGCTGCGCTGGGAGGCTGCCGATGCACTGGTGCAGGAGCCAGCTAGCGACAGTCGCTGCATGCATGCGTGCCTGCCTTGTGTGAAAGTGAAGGAGCTGGAACGCACGCACGTGAGTGTGCAGGTGGAAATCGAGGGAGTTAGGCTGGGAGCACCGTGCACGCCGGCGGCGCGCGCGGCGCGGGCTCTCCCAAGCCAAGCGGCTGTTCCGCAGCGGTCGGCGCGCGTCCGCCGCGGCGCCCACCGCCCGTGCACATTCCCGAACCAAAGCGGTCCCGCCCCTCCCTACCGAGCTGCAGCCAGCTCCCGCTCCAACCTCACTGCAGGGCAGGCCCCCACTGCCTGGGCAACCGTGTTGCTCAAACCACCCAAAAGGCCCTGCCAGGGACGGGCGCTCTTCCAGGCACTCCACAGCCAACCCCACAGCGCACAGGCATGCTTGAGCAGGCACCCTGTTGCAGCGCGCGCATCACCGCCCCCAAGCAGAGGACCCGCAAAGCAGTGTCAGCACTGCGGGTGCATGGCAGGGCAGCCTGGCGGGGGCGCACAGCCTGGCAGGCTGCACGCCTGTGCGCTCCATCCACAGCCACAGCGACATCCACTGACAGGCCGGTCCACAGAGCGTGTGCTCCCCGCTGGCTGCTCCCGCCCCAGCCGCACGGGCGCTGCTGCTCCGCCCGCCGCCGCGCAGCCGGCGCTCCTCCCCACCCTCCGCCACGACAGGACGGGCCTGCCACGGCCACAGACGCTGGGCAATTGATCCGCACAGGCACAAACGCTTGCAGGACTGGCAAGGGCGGGCGGCAGCCGGCCAGGCAGCTGCCGCGGCGCGTGCGCGCATGCAGACAGCCGACGTTGTGCGCGGCGCGCGCCGCCGCGCCCGCCGGGGATCCCGCCGTGCTTGGGGTGTCCAGGCCTTGATGTGCATCCTCTCCTTGTCCGCCACTCTCCTCCCGCCCGCTAAGGTCCTGCCGCAGGCTCCAAGCAGAAAACAGCCGCCGCGCACTGCCCAAACCCTCAGCGGCGCTGCTGCAGGCCGCGCCGCCGCCGCGCACTCGCGCCCGCCGCGCGCAGCAGTAGGGCGCATCGGCCGCCGCGCCGCGCCCAGAGTGCGCGCCAGACGCGCGCCCGCCGCGCCCCGCCCTCCACTTTAACCCTCGTCCGCGGGCTTGTCCGCCTCTGCAGGCTTGTCGTCATCCGCCGCGGGCTCGGCCCCGCCCGCGGGCTTGTCCTCCTCAGCGTCGGCATCGGCGACGTCGGCGCCGGCATCGGCGCCGTTCGTCGCAGGCGCATCCGCCTCGGCCGCCGCCGGCGCATCCTCCATCTCCTTGTCGGCCGGCGCGTCGTCTGGCACGCCCTTGTTGTCGGCCTTGTCCTCATCGTCCGCATGCTTGTCGGCCTTGCCCTTGTCAGCCGGGCTGCCCGAGCGCGAGCGCGACTCCGACCTGCGTGCGTCCATGCCAGCATCGCCCGCACATCCTCCGCGGCCTTGCTGCTACCGGCACAGCCCGTCTATCTTCCTCGCCAACCTAATGTCTGCAGGAACCCTAGCATTGCAGCAGACAACACCGGCGTACCAGCTCCCTTCACAGCGCAGCCTTTTCAGGCGCGACAAGCTCAACGTTGGCTGAGCTTGGGAAGATGCTAGTACATCTACCAATGCACAGCGTTTGCACTGCTGCTGGTAAGCATGGCACTCACAGAAGCCGGACCCAGGGCCCCAGCCTGCGGCCTTGGGAGGCAGCAGGGGCCCGCCCCTGCTGCACAAGCGCAGCATGCTGGCGTGGGACCGCTCCGCATCTCGCAGCAGCAAACCGCAGCGGAACGGCATCGCATCTCGCAGCATAACGCAGCCGAACGGTGACTACGACCAAAACGAGCACACGCGGGAGCGGCTCGCGGCCATGCCAGCGCGCACAGGAGCGCGGCCGGGGGGCGCGCGCACCGGCTGCGCGAGCGCGAGGCGGAGCGCGAGGCGGAGCGCGAGCGGCTGCTGCTGCGGCTGCGCGAGCGGCTGCGGCTGTCGCTGGACGCCGAGCGCCCCCTGCCCGCGCGCGCGCAGTCAGCCACCGCTTGGGCTTGCGAGCTTCGCCCCGCTCGCAGCTGGCTGAAAACCACTCAAACAAGCGCCCCTGGAACGCCAAGAGTGCCCGGCACTCATACGCGCTCGGCCACCTGCGCCCTGCGCCTCACGCGGGTGCACATGCATGTCTCAGCCAGGCCGCGGAGGCGCACCGCGAGCGCGAGCGCTCGCGCGAGCGGTCGCGCGCTTTGATCCGCGACGAGTCCGAGTCGTCGTACACGCGGATGTACGCGCGCTCAAAGGGGTTGCGGAACTCTGTATCGTCCAGCTTGCGCACCTGCCGCATGCGCACACCCTCTTTCAACAAGAGTCAGATTGAATATGACCTTGATGGCCGCACGGCCAGCTTGCGCTTCTGGGCGACACACAGCTCCTCTCACGTCTCGACTTCCTCACGCATCGGCCTTCAACAGCTCCCGCACGTTCTTGCCTCAATCCGCTAACTCTTCACACCGTGCACGTACATTCCATGGCGCGCAGGCGCGGACACGCCAGGGCACCGCCCACGCTGGCAAGCCTTTGTGAGACGTACTTCATAGACTATGCCTCAGCGTGACACACGGCAGGCGCCGGGGGCCCCCGGGGAATGTGCCGGGAGTCTGGGCGCGCGCCGCGCGGTCCAGGTCGTCGGCCGTGTCAAACTCGACGACGCCCATCACGCCGCCGCGGTCGCGGTACACGTTGACGTAGTTGGGCTGGCACACCTTGCGGAAGTGGTCCTGCGCGGCGCGCAGCCGGAGCCCCTCGCATGCGCGCGCCTCCTACCCTAACCCTACC
>JAABUV010004807.1_pt1 | contig 15819 bp, 13 predicted proteins | sample 5559971 | NCBI WGS metagenome assembly JAABUV01 (sample SAMN10711881, study PRJNA513362) | rock metagenome | isolation source: Antarctica rocks | place: Antarctica: Victoria Land, Knobhead nord | collected 2015-12-19
TCCCACGAGTGCTCCACTCCTTACATGTACAGGCTGGCAGCATCACGCGTGCTCCGCGCCAGTGCAGGAAAGGTCACGACAGCGCTGCCACCGCCGGCGTTGCTTGACGCCGCCTACATGCAACCTATTGGTACACCCAAAACTGCCTACGGAGCTCCTGACGCTGTGCAAAAGCCCGGGTCGCCCCGGCGGCCGTACGCCGGCTCGAGCGCCGTGCGGGCAGGGCAGGCGTACGGGGCGCCCGCGCAGTGCCTGCCAAGCTGTCCATCAAATTGCTCTGCACTACCAGACACATGCGGCAATGCACCCGCCCGCAACCTCAGGCCCCGCGCCTGTCCTTGGGGCGCTCAGCGCTGCGGCAGGTCTACCACCCCGCATGCACAAAATAACAACTAAACAGGGGGGCGGGGCATTGGTGCGCGCTTAGCGGCTCTAAAGGCACCCAGAGGCGCCGGCCAGCAGGTGGGGTCGCGAGCCGGGGCGAGGCCCTTGCGCATGCCGCGGGGCGCACTTGCATCCGGAACCCCGCCCGCTGCAGCGCTCAGGCGCGCACAGGGCTGGCGGACTCGCTGCGGCGCAGCGACACGGCGGAGCTGACGCGCTCGTTGCGCGTGCGCGGTGCGGCCAGCGCCTCCAGGCCCTCGCGCCGGTGCGCCGGCAGCGAGGCCGCGCCCAGCGCGAGCGCGCTCAGGCGCGTGATCTGCGCGTCGGCTGCGCTCAGGCGCTCCTCCAGGCTGGCGACCAGCGCGCGCAGCGCGCCGCACTCCGCCTCGGCCGCGCCCCTTTCCCGCCCCAGCGCCGCCGCCCGCGCCTGCGCGCCGCCGGCCGTCCAGGGTGGGGCTTGATTGGGAGGGCTGGCGCGAACGGGGCGCTTGCTGGGTAAACCGAAGGGGCCCGGGAGAGGGCTGCCCGCCGCCGCTCGAGCAGGAGAGGCGCTGGGCGCGCCTGCAGGTCGGCCGCGGATGCTTCCGCGGCCTCGGCGCGCGTGCGCAGCTGCGCGGCCGCGGCGCGCTCCTGCACCGCGCCGGCGACCACGGCGGCCAGGCCCTCCAGGCGGCCCTTCAGGAAGGCGAGCTCGGCCTGGGCGGCCGACGCGTCGAGCGCGCGCTGCATCTCCCGCACGCGCTTCCGCGCCTCCCACTGCTCGGCGCCCAGGTCCTTGTTCACCTGCGCGCGCGCCGCCGCGCGCTCGGGCAGCCCGCTCCTGGCGCATTGACACAGCACCGCTCGGCCGCCGGCCCGCGGCGCGGGCCCGGCCCAAGAGCGCGTGTCGTGCAGGGCCTGCCCCGCCACGCAGCCAAAGCTGCTGTGGCCCTCTGTGGCAGGCGCCGCACCTGGACGGACGCCGCATACTTTGTCTCCAGCAGCGCCACCTCCGCGGCCAGCTGCAGCTCCCGCGCCTCGTCGCATGCCGGCTGCGCCTGCGCCTGCGACGCCTGCGCGGGAAGCAGCACCGCGCCGCTGCTGCGGCCGCTCGCGCGCGGCTGCGGGCGGTCCCGCCGCCTGGTCGATACGGTGGCTTCGTGGTGCATCTCAGCAGTGACCGCGGCGTGCCGCGCGCGCTTCGGCGCGGCGGGCGGCCAGGCGGGGGCCTGCGAGCGCGCGCCGACGACCTTGGACACCGTGACAGCCAAGGAGGCCCCAGCCTGATCGCAGGAAACGGTGGCAGGGCGGGCACGGCCATCGGCGCACCCGAGCCGGGCACCGCGGAGGCGCACACGCCGGCCAGACTGGCGTGCCTGCGTAGCTTGTTGACGGCATGCCGGACGGCATCGCGCGGCAGCGCAGCGCGGCGCGGCGGTGATCTATTTGCAGCAAGGGTCACGCCTGCGCGCCCGACTATGTTCCAAGTCACGCCGCTGCAGTGGCGCTCCGCCAGACAGACAGCAGCCCTGCTGGTCTCAGGAGCGCCCTGGTGCCCAGCTCTCCGGCCCTGCAACGCAAGTGGGCTCGGCCAAGCTGGCGATCAAGAGCTCTACTGCGCCGTGACCCGAGCGCCCCCTCCGCACACTGTTGCAGCAGCACTGTGCAAGCCTCGGAGCTCGGGGAAGCCCGAAGCAGCACACTCGGTGCTGTGCCCATCGCAGCCAGAAGTGTACCGGCCCGGCTGGCATTTCTGCCATCCCCCGGCACAGCCCGGAGTCCAGGACGGGCGGCAGGTTGCCACAGGCCGTGGCACGAGATAGCCCCCTCGCACGCACAGCCAGGGCACTCTTGAACACTGAGCAGAGCGCCCATGTGCACCTTGCCAGAATGCGCCCAGGTGAGGCCAGGCGCCCGCTCACCTGCGCGCAGAGCGTCTCCACGGCTGGTCACAGTGGCAGGCTCGCCAGCCTTGCCGCCGTGACTGCCTGCCGATCACCGCACGGCTGTAAGTGCCCCGCGCAGCCCGCGCCCTCCTCCTTGCCCCCGGCTGCTGCAGCTCCTTTGCCTCGATGTTGTACGAGTTTCCAGCCAAGGCCCGGGCACGCAGCGAAACTGCGTGTGCCTGCCTGCCTGACGATTTCCGAGACTGCCGGGACACCCTAGGGTTTCTGGTTCCGAGACTAGCCGCTGGTCTGAGCGCTCCGCGAGCAGCTCTCTGCGAGCAGCTGACACGCGGGTGTACTCCTGCGTTAGTCGGCTCCTGCCCGAGCGCTGTCTGGGCGGGTTGGTCGCGCGATGCTCTTGGCGCGCTGCACTGGGCGCTTGCAGCACTGGGCGTTTGCGCCCCTCCCGGCTGTCCGCCACGGCGCCGTCGCACGGTGCGCGTGCGTGTCGGCGGGCGGGCAGCCGCGAGGCGCACACGCGCCGGCGCGGCAGCGCGGCGCCGCCTGCGCGCGCCGCTGCGCGGCGTCGGCTGCGCAGCCCGCGCGGGCGGGCGAGCGGCCGGGCGCGGCGGTGCTGCCGGTGACGGTGCTCTCGGGCTTCCTGGGCGCCGGCAAGACGACGCTGCTGACGCACCTGCTGGCCGGCGCGGGCGGGCTGCGCGTGGCCGTGGTCGTCAACGACGTGGCGGCCGTCAACGTGGACGCCGCGGCCGTCGAGAGCCACGTGCGCAGGTGCGCGCGCCCCCGCCGGCGCGCCGCCCGGGCGCCGCGCCCGCAGGCCCGACCGCGCCGGCGGCAGCGGGCGCCTGACGGGGCCGCCGCAGGGCGCAGGCGGGACGGCAGCGCGCTCGTCGCGCTCGCCAACGGCTGCGTGTGCTGCAGCCTGCGCGACGACCTGGCGCGCGAGGTGGCCGCGCTCGCCGCGCAGCGCCGCTTCGACCACGTGCTCATTGAGACCAGCGGTGCGCTCGCGCGCGGGCGGCGCCCCACGGCGCGGCCGCCCTCCCGCCACTGCAGCTTGGCTTTCTGTATGCCCGGGAGGCGCGGCACGACTGTGCGGCTCAGCTTCGCGGGAGCCTCCTGTGCATACCGCCGTCCCGGCGCGGACACCCGTGCCGCCGCGGCCCTGGGCCAGGCCGGGCCCGGCCCACCGGTCAGGCCAGCCCGCGCTGCAAGACCAGGCACGGCGCCGGGCCGATGGGCCGCCGGCCCGCGCGCCAGGCATCTCCGAGCCCATGCCCGTGGCGGCGGCGCTGGCGGGCGGCGGCGACGCGGCGCCGTACGCGCTGGACACGCTGGCGACCGTGGTGGACGGCCCGCGCTTCCTGGCGGACGTCGCCGAGGCGCGCGCGCTTGATGAAGCAGACACCGGCGTCGAGGACGTGGACGGCCGCACGCTCGCCGACCTGCTGGTCGAGCAGGCGCGGCCGCGGCGCGGCCGCGGCGCCCACGCGGCCTAGCCCGCGGCACCCATGCAGCCTAGCTCTGACGCCACGCACTTGGTCAGCAGCCACCCCCGAGCTGCTCGAGCAGGCTGGCCGGGTTGTGTGAATGGCTAGGACTGTGGCCGGCGGCCGCCCGGCGCGAGCCGCCCGGCAGCAGGCGAGGCGGCGCGCTTTGCTGGGACCCGGGCTCGCACAGGGCACCCCCGGGACGCCGTGCTGCGCCTGCACGCGTGGCTCGACTGGCCTGCTGCGACCCGGTTGGGCCCCTGCGCCGCGCATGCAGTGAGGGGCGCGCGCGCGGCGCCGCAGGTGGAGTTTGCGGACGTGGTCGTCGTGAACAAGGTGGACGGCCTGGCGCCGGGCGAGCTGCCGCGGCTGCTGGCCGCGCTGGCCGCGCTCAACCCGGGCGCGCGCCTGCTGCCGGCCGAGTACGGGCGCGTGGACGCGCGCGAGCTGGTGGGCGCGCGGCGCTTCGACGCCGACGCGGCCGCCGGCCGCGCCGGCTGGCAGGCCGAGCTGCACGCCGCGGCGGAGGCGCGCGCGGGCGGCGGCGGCGCGGCTGAGCGGGACGGCGGCGGCGGCGCGGCGCCCGCGCGCGGCCATGCCCATCCGCACGCGCATGCGGGCGCCGGGCGCGGCGCGCCAGCGGCGCACTACGGCGTGTCCACCTTTGTGTATCACGCCCGGCGGTGCGCCCTGCGTGCCGCCCGGCGCTGCGCGAGGGCCCCGTGCTGCGCGGCTGCGCGGCATGGCGCCGGGCGCTGCCAGGCACTGCAGGACCTCGCGGCGGGCGGGCGGATCATGACCCGATGCGCCCGCCCGGCCCGCGGCGGCACCTCGGCCTGGCGGCGCCTGCTGCAGCCCGGCGTATGTCAGCCAGCTGCTGAGCAGGCCGCGCGCGCAGGCCGTTCCACCCGGCGCGGCTGCTGGAGGCGCTGGAGCGGCCGTGGCCGGGCGTGCTGCGCAGCAAGGGCTTCTTCTGGCTGGCCACGCGCCACGACGTGGCTGGCGTCTGGCAGTCCGCCGGCGGCGCGTGGCGCGGCGACCCGGGGTGCGGCGCGCGCCGTCTGCCATCGCGCGCGGCGGCGCACAGCCCCGGAGCGGCCGTTGTGCTGCGCATGCGCGCAGCACACGCCGCGCGCGGACACCTGCTTTTGCCACCTGCAGCAGCCATTGTGTCCTAGCACAAGCCGCTGCACGGCTGAGCGAGCCTTGCACTACATTCAGGGTCGGGAATTTGGCTCCACGGCGCCCTGTGCGGGTCAGGAGCAGGCCGTGTCCGCAGCGCCTGAGGCGCCCCGCGCGTGCAGGGCGCCCTGGACGGCCGCGGCGCCGGAGGCGGAGGCGGGGGCCGCCAGTGGGGCCGACTGGCACCCGCGCTGGGGCGACCGCGCTCAGGAGCTGGCCTGGATCGGCATCGGCATGGACGAGGCGGCGCTCAGGTGGCGCTGCCCGGCGCCCTATGCGCTGTACGAGCACGCGCACATGCGGGTGCCGCACGCTGAACCTGGGGGAGGGGGCGGCCTGCAGTGGCGGCCATGCAGGGGCCGCCAATGCGGTGCATGCCGTCGCGTGGCGGTGCGAGCAGCGCTGCGCCGCCCCCTGAGCCCTGTTGGCTGCCGCAGGGCAATGCTGGACGGCGCGCTGCTGACGGAGGAGGAGACGGCGGCGGGGCCGGCGGCGTGGCGGGCCCTGGACGACCCCTTGCCGCCCTGGGAGGAGGCGGGGGAGGCAGAGGAGGAGGACGACTGGGCAGACTGAGCCGTGCCTGTTTAGATGGCCAGGGGAGCAGAGGCGCCGGCATGTGCGTGCAGCAGTGTAACGGTGTCCACAACAACGTCAAAAGGGCTTCTAGAAGATAGCTTCACAAACTTTATAAAAAAACTCAAAAAAAGCAGAGCTGCCGCAGCCCCGCCGCGCGCGCCGCGCCTAGGCCGGGAGCAGGAGGTCGTAGTGGTTGCCGCCGGTGTAGAGCAGGCTGACCGGGCGCCGCGGGCCGCGGCTGCCCCGCGCCTCGGCCCACTCCTCGCCGTACTTGACGATCGGCACAAAGCCCCAGTCGGACCTACGCCGGCGGCCGCACGCTCACACGCACGGCGCGCACGGGGCGCGCGCGCGGCGCGCGCCGGGCCGGCCGACGCACGCGGACGGGCGGTCGAGGCAGGGCGGGGCGGCGCGCACTTGCCCGCCTCCTCGGCCGTCTTGTACACGTAGACCGGCACCTTGAGCATGCGGCTCAGCACCAGGATCTCCACCTCGCCGCCCCAGAACGACGGCTGCTGCAGCCGCTGGCAGTAGCTGCGCCCGGCCGGCGCACACCGTGAGGTCAGGTCCCCCGTCATGCACTCTTGTCCTCTTCGTTCGGCACTCTGTCGCTCTATCCCTCGCAGCAGCGCGGCGGCGCGCGCGGGCGCACTTGGTCATGCCGCCCTCCACGGCCTCGATGCTGGGCACCACCTCCTTGAACTGCGCCAGGCGCTGCTGGCTGCGGCACAGCGCGTCCGACACGGCCGCGCGCAGCTCGTCCGCGTCGGCCTCCTCGCTGGCGCCCTTCAGGAACTGGTTCTGCGCCGCCGCCAGGCCCTTGGCCTGCGCGCGGCGCGTGGTTAGGGCTAGGGCATCGGTTGCGGCGGCGCAGCGGGGCCGGGCCGGGACGGCCGGGGCCGGCCAGCGGCACGCAGGCCAGGCTGCGCTGCACTCGGCTGCAGCAGGAGTGCCGTCCTTGTGGGGACCCGCGCGCCCGAGCGCCGCAGCACCGTCGGCCGGGTCGGGCAAGTGCAGGTTGGCGTGACACTTCGCGCCGCACGCATGCCGGCAGAGCTGGCATTGGAGCGGGCGGCCCGGGTTGGGAGCGGCAGGGGCCGCACCAGTGCGCGGAACAGGCACCGCCCGTCGCCCTGTATCCTGACGATCCGCAACCGCTTCTCCAGGCCGCCCGGAGCGGACGTGCGGGCTTCGGCTGCGTATCCGCCCCGCAGCCCGGCCGCACGCCCGCCCTGCAGTCCGGCGGCGTGCCCGCCGCGCAGGCCGCCCGGCAGCGCAAACTCCAGGCGGCCCGAGCAGCCCGCCCGCGGCTGCTCGTCTGCCAAGCAGAGGCCGGCCACCGTGCGGAAGCGGGACGCCATCGCCGCAGGATGAGAGGACGGCCTGCTTGAGGGGTGGCAGGCTCGGGGGGAGGACAGCAGCGACGGGGCCGCCGACATCTACCTGCCTGCCTCGCGGCGGCATCGGCGGCATCAGGGCCACATGCGGGCTTGGGGTGAGTGTTCACTCATGAGCAGGAGGACCGCAGGGATGGCAAGTCTGCTTGACTCAGCCGGCTAGCTGGACTAGCTAGGCCGGGCACCAGGGGCGGGCATGGAGGAGGGGCCGCGAGCGCCCCTGCAGGCAGCGCCGCCGCGCGGCGCGCGGCGGCAGCCGGCGCCGCCCGGCGCGGGCGCCGAGCGCACGCCGCACTTCCCGTACGACGAGCTGGTGGACGCCAGGTGCGCGGCAGCGCTGGCTGCAGCCATGCCGCCGCGCTGCCCGCCGCGGCTGACGCGCCTGCGCCAGGGCGCGCCAGGCAGGCGACGCTGGCGGCGCTGGGCGGCTTTGCAGAGCGCGAGCGCTGGTGCGCCAGGCTGTGCTCCGTGCGACTGCTCCCTGGCTCAGGCGCGGGGCTGACGCCGGGCGCGGGCCAGGGAGGCTGCCGCCGGCCAGCGGTGGCCCGCGGACGGACAGGCGAAGCGGCCCTGCAGCTCAATCAGCGTCCTGGACATTGCGCAGCTCCCCGGCGGCAGCACGCCGCCCGCCGCAAAGCGGGCCAGGCACGGCGCCGCAGGCGAGGGCGGCGCCGCGGCCGCGCGCCCCCCGCAGCAGCGCGGCACGGCGCCCGCGCCGGACGAAGCCTGGGAGTGCATCCAGCTGCTCGGCGCCGGACGGGACGAGCCGTGCGCCCCCGGCCCTGGCCCCCTGCGCTGCCCATCGTGCCTTCCTGGCGAGGCGGCGCCCTGGCTGCGAGTGCGGCGCCCTTGCGCCCGCCCTCACCGCGCCTGCCGCGGCGCCAAGGCAGGGGCCGCGGCCGAGGAGGCCCGGGCGGCCGCGCGCAGGCGGCCCTGCGGCTACGTGAACCGCTACACCGGCCTGGAGTGCGCGGCGTGCGGCGCGCCGCGCTGGAGCGGGCCCGGCGGGCAGCTGCGCGCGCGGCTGGCGGCCGTGCTGCAGACGGCCGATGCGGGGACCACCAGCACGCGCCAGGCGCGGCCTGGTCGGCCCGCCCCTATAGCGGCAGCGCGCGTTCTGTGGAGGCGCTCTGCAACCCAGGGCGGGAGAGGGCAGGCCTGCCTGGGCTGGTCACGCTGCCCGGGCTGCAGGGGGCGGAGCGGCGGCGCTGCGCAGGTGCTGCGGCGGCTGGAGGCCGACGGTAGCGGGCAGATGCCGCCGGTGGCGCTGTCCGCGCGCGGCGTGCGCGCCGAGCTGGATGCCGTCCTGCTCGCGCGCGGTGCGCAGCGCGCTCTATGTGAGCAGGTCCGGCGTGGCACGCCGCACACGGCCGCCGCGCTCAGGACCTGCTGTGCCGCCCGGAGCCGCTCGGCGCCAGGACCGTTTGTGCCCTGCCCTGGACGGTCCTCAGCGCCTGGCTGTCTCCGCCTGCCGTGACCCTCGGGGGCGTGCGCCTCTGCCGCGCGTGCAGAGGCATGGGGCCTGTTTGGCTCAGCCTGCGTAGGCGGGCCTGTTGTCCTGCAGCAGCTTTAGGAGTCCGTTCCGCCACGGCCGCGCAGCGGAGGGCGGGGCAGGGAGCGCGGCCGGCGGCGCGACGCGCAGCGCCAGTGGGGACGACGATGCTGACGAGCCATGGGCGGTGAGCGTGGATGAGGAGCTGGCCACCGACTTTGCCGAGCTCGGTGCGGCCGCTGGGCGTGCTTGTTGAGTCGAGGCGCACGCGCTGCGCATGCTGGAGCGTGTGTCTGGGCAGCGCAAGCCCCTGGCGTGCCGAAGCGTTGCTGTTACAGAGCAGCTTGTGACAGCGCCGCGCTCGTTTTTTGGCTGCGCACGGTAGTGCGCACGGGTTGGCAAAGGCGTTCCGGGCCCGAGGCTAAAGCGGCGGTGCCTGGCTGCCAGGATCTGGCGGCAGCGCCGGGCAGGGCCCAGCAGCCTGCATGCCGCAGCTGCGCAGCGCGCTGTGGGGCCTGCTCCCATGCCAGGAGCGGGCGCCGCCGCCGCCCGGGCCCGTGGTGACCGCGGACGCCGCCGCACCGAGCTGCGGCGGGGCGGCCGGCGGGCGCCGTGGCACCACGCTGGAGGCGGCGGCGCCTGGCGCAGCCGGCGCCCCGCATGCAGCTGCTGGGGCCCGGCAGGACGGGCGGGCACCGGCCGCGCAGCCGCATCAGCCTGCGCCCGCTCAATGTGCCGGCGGGTCCGGCTTTCCTGGGCCAGCTGGGCATGGCCCCGGTCCAGGAGCGGAAGCATCGGCGCCTCGCGCCGACGGCGGCGTCACGGGCGCCGAGGGCGGCAGCAACGCCGCCGTCGCGCCTGAGCGCGCCGCCGCTATCGCGGGCGGCGGCTCGACGGGCTTCGCCTGGCAGCTGCTAGGTGCGGGCCCCCGCCCCACGCCGACAGCCAAGTGCCGGCGATCCTGCCAGCGCGCCGCGCGCCCTCCCGCCTACGCGCCCGCGATCGGCTGGCTGCCTGCCTGCAGGCGCTGCATGGCCCGCGGCGAGCGTGACGGCGCTCCCCGGCGTGCAGGCGGGGCGCTGGCGCGCAAGCAGGCGCTCTCGCGGCCCATACGTGCGCGCAGCAAGCGCGACCGCGAACGCGCAGACTTCAGCATGCGGCCGGCGCCGGCGCCGCGCCACCCGCCTCGCGCCGGCGCGCGGCGCGCGGCGCTGCCGCCGCCGGCGCACGCCGCGCGCGTGCGGGCGCGCGCCGCGCCGCTGCCGCTGGCGACGCGCGCAGCGCTGCTGGGCATGCCTGCGCTGCCGGAGCAGGCGCGCCTGGGACGCGCTCACCTGCCTTCCTCGCCGCCGCTGCCAGGTCGTCTGGCGCGTCAGCAGGTGGGCTGCACGTGGTGGCCGCATGCGCCGCTGGCGCCCGCGCCCGACGGCGGCGCTCACGCGTGCAGGTGCCGCCAACGCAGAGGCGGGCGACCCTCACTGCCGCGGACAAGCAGGCCAGCGCCTGGCTGGCGATGCCGCCGCTCGGCGCTCCAGCAACTGCGGGCGGCGCTCCGAGCGGCTTGGCGGGCGTGCGCGCCCCGGGCGCGGCCGGCAGCGCGTTCAGCCTGGCGGACCCTCGGGCACCTGTGGCGCCGATGGCCAGCCCTGGCGGAGCCGCCGACGCCGCGCTCGGCGCGCCGCCTGTGCCGGGACCCACGGGCGAAGCGAATGGCCAGGCGCCCGCGGCCGGCCTGGCAGCGGCGGGCCACGGGCCGCCCGCGCTGTCTGGCCTGCCAGGTGACGCGCGCGCCATGTTTGACGCCGCGGCGGCCGCCGGCGTGCGCGGAGAGGTGCTGGCGCGTGCTGCGCGCCGCGTACAGGCCCTGCTGCAGCCCTGATGGTTATGCTGGGCGGCCAGCGCCTGCAGTGCTGCGTCCCTGTTGATGAGCCTCTGTGCCCGCGCCCCTGACACTGCAGCGCACGCGTGTGCTCTGGCATGTTGAGCTGCGGCATTGTGTTGCTGGGCCGCGCATGGCAACGCACGAGGCCTGTAACACTTGCGGATTGCGGAGCGGCCTACTTCTTATTGAAGGTCTGCCCTGCTTGCACACCCCGTGCCGCACCCCAGCACGGCTGACCGCCCAACCTCAGGGGACAAACCGCACGCTGCGTACCAACAAGACCTCGCAAACTTTGCGCCGCACAGAGTGCTCGCTACACATCCCAGCCTTGGCCTGCACACGGCGGGCGCAGGACTGCGCGTGACACACGCCCTGCCCCCCCCGGGGGGGAGCACAGGACGAGCGCGCGGAGACGCCTGACAGTCTCCCTCGGCTCCAGGACGGCGCGGCTGCGCGCCGGGCGTCACAGCGGCCGCCCGGGCGGCGGCGCCGCCAGCAGGCTCTCCTGCTTCGCCCGGAACTGCGCGCGCGGGCGCGGCTGTCGCAGCCAGTGTCGCAGCCAGTGCGCGGCGCGCCGGCTGGGCAGCACCGGCAGCGCGGGCCGCGCGCCTTGCCTGCCGCCTGCTCCAGGCAGTCGCGGCCGGTCACGAGCAGCCGCGCCACCTGCACGAGGAGTCCCCGCTCAGAGTCGGGCGCACCAGCTCGACCAGGGCGGCATGCGCAGCGCGAGCCGCGCACCGCCTCGGGGTCGCGCTGGTGCCGCGCGGCCTCAAATTCGGCGCGCGCGCTGTGCCGTATCACGTCCCGCCTGCGCGCGGGTCGGCGTGAGCGTTGGGGCGCCGAGCGCTGCGCGCTAGGCCATGGCGCGGCGCGGCGCGGCGCGGGCGCGGGCGCGGGCGCGGGCGCGGGCGCGGGCGCGGGCGCGGGCGCGGGCGCGGGCGCGGGCGCGGGCGCGGGCGCGGGCGCGGGCGCGGGCGCGGGCGCGGGCGCAAGCGCGGGCGCGCACCAGGGCTGGCCCCGCTCGTTGTCCCAGGTGTACAGCAGCGAGTGGCGCAGGATGTCGCGGTACCTGCGCTGCGCGCCGCGCAGCCCGCCCTCAGCACGGCGTGGCGCCTGTTGTACACAGCGAGCGGACGGGCAGCGGCGCGCACAGCGACAGCGCCTCTCGCCGCGTGGTGAGCAGCGGCTGGCTCCCCGGCTCCGGCGCGGCCTGCACGGCGCGCCCGCCGCTCTGAGTCGCGGCACACCTGCGCGGGCGCGCGTGCGGCAGCTGGGCGCGCCGCGCACCAGGCTGCGCGCCAGGAGCTCCTGCAGGCGCGCCGCGTCGGGGCCGTAGTGGATGCTCAGCAGCCTGCGCGCCCCGTGGGCGACGCGCCGCCGCGCGCGGGCGCTGTGCGCCATCAGCATATCGGCGCCCTCCTGACCGCCGGCGAGGGCGCCAGGTGAGGCGGTGAAAACGTACTGGCTCGAGCGGGTACTACCAGTACCATCCACCCAAAAAACTCTTGGGGCATGAAAAAGGGTAAGGGCGGGAGGGCAAGCACACTCCGCGGCTGGGCGGACTCCTGCTTGTAAAGATCTCCCACTGACGACAGGCGGGCCGCAGAAATAAATGGCTAACCAATCATGATGCTTGCCGTGCCAAGTATGGCGGACACTGCGCCGCGACTGTTCCCTATGGCGGGCCTCGCGCTGCAGCAGGCGGAGGTCGTGCTGTGCCCGCGCACGATGATCGGGCGCGTTATAGGCAAGAACGGCGAGACTATAAAGGCGCTGCAGGCGCGCGGCCCGCCCGGGCGCGGGCTGCGGCTCGCGCGCGCCTTGACCGGGCGCAGCCCAGAGGTGAAAACTGCTTGGAATCCCAGCCCGACCTCCCTGGCCTGACCTGCCCGCGCCGCGCAGGCCTTCACCGGGGCGATGATCCAGATAGACCAGTCCACAGACCCAACCAAGGTCACGGTTGCTGGCGAGGCGCACAGCCTGCAGACGGCCGTGGACATGGTGAAGGTGAGGGCCTGCGGCGCTCCCGGCCCTGCCGCCCCTTGCCTGTAGTGTGTGGAGGGTCTGCAGGGCGTCCGGACGGGGCGGCGGCGGCTTGTTGTGCTCAAGATACTGTGCCGTGAAATGCTTGATGAAAGGCCATTGTGATTTTGGGCCTGGGCCGCCCGCGGGCCCGGCGCCTGGACTGCTTGGGCCTGCAGGCCCGCCCTGGGCCCACCGTCGGGGGGCGGGCCACCGCAGCGCCAAATGCTGGGCTGTGTGCCCGGGTCATGATCGTCGTACGGCCGGCGCAGGACATTGTGGCCGGGAACTTCAAGGGGTTTGCTCTGCTTCGGCAGCTGGCTATGGCTGCTCCTGACAGCCACAGCGGCGGACCGTCGTCCAGCCCGCCCAAGCCTATGTACATCAGAGTGCGTCCCAATCACAACCCTGTTCATGACTCCTTGCAGCCTGTGTTCCGTGCTTGCCTGCGTGCCACCCTGCAGTTTGTGGGGCGGCGGCTTTGACAGGCCCTCTGCGGCTGCGTGCAGGGCTACGGCATCGTGCCACCGACGCAGGTGTGCGCGCATGCCGGCCGCACCTGGCCCCTGGGGGTTGGCTTGCGATGCCTTGCTATGTCTCCTGGCTCTACTGCATGGTATGCTGGGTCTAGCGCGTGCGCGCATCATGTATTGCTGCCTGCTGACACGCAGCTGCTTCGCTGACTGCTGGGGCGTGACCGTGCAGCAGACGAACGACCTGGACACGGCCGAGAGCCGCTCGGCCAACGCAGTGCTGGGCCTGGCGCTGGCGGAGAACTATCGCAGCTCGTCGCTGGGCACGGACGGGATGCACCACAGCCTGTCCCTGGGAGCGGACGACGTGCGTAGCCTGTCGCTGTCCAGCACCACCACGGCGCAGTATCTGGGCATGGTGCGCGCGCGGCACTGCAACCCGGCGGGTTTCGCTTGTGCAGCACCTTTGCGTGTGCAGTGCCGCGGCGTTGGTAAGCTAAGTGTTTAGGCCTGCGTTGCGCAGAACGCCATGGACTCGATGCAGCCCGGCACGCCGAGCGCGGCGCAGTCCAGCCTGCACAGCTTTGCGGGTCCGCCCGCGCCGCAGCCGCTCGGCCAGCTGGACATGCACGCGCTGCTGGCGCGCCTGATGAGCTCCGCCGGCAGCCCCGCCCTGAGCCCGACGGCGAGCTGCATGGCGTTTGAGCCTGGCGCGCTCGCGGATGCGAGCTCCGGCCTGCACCCGCTGCACACCACGCCGCGCAGCGCGGCCGCCACGCCGCTGGGCACGCCGCTGGCGGACTCGCCCGTGGCCGCGCTGGGCGGCGCCGAGCGCAGCGCACTGGGCGCGTACGGCAGCCCGCTGCCGGGCAGCCCGATGCTGTATGGCGGCGGGCAGTGCCTGCAAATGGGTACGCCGCAGCTGTACAGCCTGGGCAGCGCGGATGGCGGCCGCGGCGGCGGCTGTGGCGGCGATGCGGGCAGCCTGTTTAGCACGGGCGGCCCTGCAGCCGGGCAGGGCTTGCCCGGCAACTGGGCGCGCCTGAAGGACCCTGAGGGCCGCTCGTTCTACTACAACAGCCTCACGCGAGAGTCCACTTGGGAGCTGCCCTGCCGCTCCTGAGCGTGCCGCGCCCTCCCCCCCGCCAGTTTTGCTGCGCGGGCGCCGCCGCGCACCCACACGCGCGCCGGGCCCGAGCTGTCGGAGTCAAGCTGCTTGTCTCACGTCTTGCATCTGCGGAGTCTGTGCAGTGGGTGCGTGCCCCTGGGGCCATATATATGTGTCCCGTGCCCCGTCGTACCACCACACTGGCGCGCCGGGCGAGGCGCCGGGCGCTCGCTCTGGGTGCCAGCATGGGGTGGTCTTTGTTTGGCGCGGGTGCCGCGCGGCGGGTGTTTCTGAGTCCTCTGAGGTGCTCCATGCATGCTGCGGAGCATGAACAGCGCCCGCTCGGCTGGCTCGGCTTTTTCTTGTTCGCTGGGTGTTCTTCGGCTTGCCGGCTTGTCCCTGGGTGTCGCGTCAGAGTAGCGGGGGTGGTGGGGAGGCTGCGTGCGGAGTGAGGAGGCCACAGCGCGGGGTGGGCGGGCGGGCCGGTCGGTGGCGCGCGCGCGGGCATATGGGGTGTGTTGCGATGTGGCGCCGCCCAGCGTCTGGGCACGCGTGCTGTACATTTGAAGTTTTGACCTCTATCATTTCGTTGTCTTGGGCGCAGCAGCATACCCCCGACTTTATTCTGGCTGTTTCTAGTCGTAGGCGTGTGAGCACGGATTTTCGGCGCAGTTTGTGTGTCGGCTTGCAAGCGTGAGGTGCTCTTTTGCTCACAGAATCGGGGTGGGCGCGGCGACCGCGCTGCCATGGCGTGTCGACGCCCCTGCACGGCCCTGTGATTTGGCTGGCTGCGCGCCGGCGCGGCGCAGAGAACTTGGTGGCAGGGCAAGGGGCTCAAGATTGAAGGTCCTTTGTGCATAGGCCAGTGAAAGGGTTTTGCCTGTGGTACGAGCATGCGGCTCGCGCCGCCTCCCACGTGACACGGGGGCGGCCGCGGCCGCGCCTGCAGCCGTCCGCGCGCTGCTGGGCACGGGGAACATGCGGATGCGGTTTGGGCGGGCAGGTGTGCTGCGCGCGGCTTGTGCATAGGCCCCGCATGCTTTGCAGCGGCCTGCGGCAGGCCTGCCGGCCCTTGGTGATCTTTATGTGTGTGTATGCGCCCTGTACCTAGCTAGGCTCAGGCTCTGCATGAACTACTGCATTGACGTAAAGGAGGGATTCATTGCCGCACTGCATGCACCCCGGCTGATGCCGCCGCACTAGCATTGGAAGGAAGAGCGTCTTTGGCCTGCGTTGCAGCGCGCACTCCGCCCTTTTTTCTTGGTATCCAGGTGCTTTCTGTAATGACTGCGGCCCTGTGCGCGCCGCCGCTCGCGTCCTGCATGCCTCCGGCCCTGCTTGCATCACGCGTTCTGGTGGACGAGCTCACACGCATCTCTGCTGCAAGAATAAGCATCCAACCGGCTCTGGCACTCGCCCACACGCAAAACATACTGCATTGTACACATGATCTTGGAACGCAGCCAACGCAGGAGACTGTGCATGAGATCCACAGGTCTGCGCCAAGCGGGTCAGCGGTGTTAGCCAAGCTTGCGCGCACCAGATGGGGCATGAGTACAGCTTGCGTATACTGGGGTCGTGCATGGCACACATACAGTACAGCGCACTCACAGACTTGCGACTACAGGACATGGCGTTGCTGTGTGCGCCTCAAACTTACTGTGAGAAGGCTTCCAGAAACTGGCGTCCTGGGCTGCCCGATCCCCAGAAACCCGCCTTACACCAGCGACCCGACATCGCCGTGGCGGACAGGCCAGGGAATGAAGGCACGCGCGTTATAAATGACACCCAGACAGGCACTCCAAACATTCCCTGAACCTATCTGGGGCCTAGGCCACGGCCGCCGCCAGCGCGCGCTGCTGGCGCGCCAGGTCCGCGGCCACCTCGGCGAGCAGGTCCGGGGCGTAGGCGGTGCCGTCGCGGTAGC
>JAABUV010004808.1_pt1 | contig 15816 bp, 21 predicted proteins | sample 5559971 | NCBI WGS metagenome assembly JAABUV01 (sample SAMN10711881, study PRJNA513362) | rock metagenome | isolation source: Antarctica rocks | place: Antarctica: Victoria Land, Knobhead nord | collected 2015-12-19
GCATGTCATTGTAGGTGCAACAGGTGCTTTGGTGTGTGAAGTGGTAGATGTATATCCTAGGCGGCACGTCGTGTGCTTCAGATTTTTACCGACAGCCGAGGCGGGCGATGCAGGTAAAAAACATGGATCGGAGGGAGGCGCAGCTCGTGGGGGCCTAATTACATGCGGCCAGCTTTATTTGTCTGTCAATCGTGCAATTGCAAGGGCTCCATGCGTTGCCGCTCCGTGTGAGAGTTTATTCTTGACATTGTTGGCCAGTTGCTGGCGGCCAGGCTGAGAGCCTGTGCCCCCACCTAACCCAGGTCCTACCTGCGCATGCAGGACTCTTGACGCTGAGTTTACCATCACAGACTGACGGCCCAGGCCTGTCATGTGTCAGCGCCTTGCGCCGCATGGGACAGCGTTGTGGCTCAAATGGGCAATTGCCTGGCTTGAAGGGTATGTATAGGGTTGTAGGTGTTAAAATACTTTTAATACAAAAAGCGTCTGAGCTAGTGCAGTGGGTGGAAAAAAGCAGTCCCGTCGTCAATTAAAGTGCGTTAGTCTGCCAGCGTGCGGACCCAGTAGCGCGTCACAGGACAGCTTACGAGGGGTGTGAAACCTTTGCCAAGACTTTGGTTCAACAGGTAACACGGCGGCAATGGCAGGCGCTGGCTCACAGAAACTTAAGGAGATGGCGCTGGCTATGGAGAAGCAGGTAAAACCAGGCCATCAACACTGATTGCACGAACCTGTGAAGTTCTGTAGAGCTTGGTGGCAAGTGTGGCGTGTGTGTTGTCATGGTGTGCTGAGCGTGGACCTGACACTATTCTGTACCTCTTTGCACCAGGACCACGATCTCCAGGACGCGCTCGGGACTGATGCCAAGGCAGATGGCGCGGAGCACGTGATAAACATGAAGGGAGTGGGGACCTTTCGGGTCGCAGACGGACACGACACTGCAGACGAGCAGCGCAGGCTGCTCGCAAAGAGGTCCCTGGCGGAGGTGCAGCACGGCCTGCGCTCTTTGAAATTGCCAGGCAGCCGGTTTGATACGATGCCGCACACCCAGGTTGTGGACCCACTCGCTGGCACTGTTTGCGCGCAGGAGAAGGGCGCGCCAGTGAGCATGCGGACGATTTATGTCATGGTAGCGCTGGCCGTGGGCCTGGCCTGCTTCCTGCTGTGGCTGCTCTTTGGCGGGAGCCGAGGGGGCGACCAGGCGCGTTGCACACCCTCGCCATTGGTTAGACCTGTGATCACTGGCAGTCCGCAGAGTCACGCAGTTGAGCAGCAGCGCTGAGGAGAGTCTGCTGGGTGGACCAGGAGGTCGCCGCGCCGCCCTTCCTGACAGCCAGGTCCGCACGCGGCCGCGCTCAGCAGGACGCGTGATGCTCACGGCCACAGCAGGGCAGGCACTGACACGGCGGGGGCTTGCTGCAGCGCGCTGCTGGAGGCCCAGGGCGCGGAAGCGTGCCCCGACTGGCGGTGCGTGCCCCGCCTCCGCTCCAGCCTCTCTGGTGTCTGCAGCGCGCTGGCTGCATGGACCTGCGTGACCGTGCCGGAGCACGGAGCATGCCTCCACGCTACTGGCATCGTGAGTGACGCGCGCCCTTGTGTTGGCGCACAGGTGGATCCCAGAGGCCTGCCTGGGCTCGGCGAGCTCGGTCAGCGAGAGTGCGTACGTCAAGTGCAAGAGCTTTATGGCGACGAGCGGGTGCGCGCCCGTGCTGCATTCTTTGGCACTGGGCACGCTCCGCCTCTGGGCTGACCCAGGGCATCCGCATGTGCAGGTACACCATTGAGAAGCTGCGAGGCTGCGGCATGATGAACTAGGTTTCTTGTGGGGGGGGTCCCCTATAGTCTAGCTAATTAAGCTTGCTGCTGCCACCCCAGTGTGCGCTTTGAGGCGCATCTCTGTGCGTGCCTTCGCCTGATGCATGTATGCTTCTGTGTTACTAGGGATGTTGGCTGAGTAGCGGGATGTAAACTCGGGATTCCTGAGTCGGCTTTTGCAAACGGGCAGACGACGCCCGGCCTGTTTTGGCAACATGCACAATTTCAAATGTGTTGATGCCGATCTGGCGCACCGTGCGCTGCGCCGGCAGAGCTGTCTTGCAAACGAGGTCGCCACGGCTCCTGTACAGGGTCAAGCACACTCCCTGCAGCTGGTGTGCAGACAGTTTACAGTCTGCTGTGACACCTGCGCAGCCTGCAGACCGCAGACTCCATGGCCGGCCGAAGCTGGGCGCCTGCAGCCTGGCGTGACCCGTCGCTGCCAGTGCGCTGACACGCCGTTCAAGCACCCAGCTTGTCATGCCCAAGAAGTCACAGGCAGCACACTCGCACGGTACCTGCTGACGGTGTGCACTGACACACCAGGGAGTCCTGGAGTATGACAACCCTGTCGCGAGCCTGCCGCACTCTGCACCGCTGGAGCGGGTCAGCGTGGAGTTGATTGCCCAAGACAACGTGCTGCTTCAGCACTGCCCCGGGCTGCTTCGCCCAGCCGACGAAGAGCGCCCCGCGCCCCTGCTGCGGCCCGGCCCGGGCACCGCGGCGGAGCGCACGGCGCTGCTGCAGGGCTTGGGGACTGTAAACGTGCCTGCCCCTAGTCCGAACGCAGCGTGCTCGCCGACGCGCGCTTTGGCTCCCGCGAGCCCAGCGGCGCCGGCTGGCGCGGACGCGAGTGCAGAGCCCGAGCCGTCGGGGGGCGGCTCCAACGCGCTCGCAGTGCTCGCCGCGCTCGTGCTGGCGCTTTACCTGCTGTACATGTGCGCGTGCATGCCCAGCAAGGTGCGCGCCGGCACACCCTGCGCTGCGCTGTCCCACAGTCTCCGCCCGTGACACTCCACGATACTGTACCCACTTCCTGCATTGCTTGCACATTGTAGCCATACGCACAGCTTCTGACGGCTGGGCTGGTCGTCAGCCGTCCCTGCAGCCCCTGTGCACAAATAGCAAAGCCCTGCCAGCCTCCCAGCCCTGCAGCTCCAGCGCCCGGCGCGCGGCGCAGGGGGGCTACCTGGTGGCGGGGCCGGCGCTGTACGAGGCGCTCGTGCTGGGCGCCGCCGCGCAGCTGCTGTGCGCGCTGGTGCGCCGCGACGCGCGCTACCCCGCTGCGCTGCACTGCAGGGCCGTCGTCCTGCTGCTGGGCGGCGCCGTCGCGCTGCAGCTGGCGCTCTTCGTGGCCGGCCTCGCGCACGTGCTGGGCGCGCTGGAGCCCGCAGCGGCCGCCGCGAGCGGCAGGCGGATCGTGTACTTCAGCGCCGGCGCGCCGCCCACGGTTCGCCTGGGCGCGTCCCTCGGCCCGGAGTGAGGCTGGGCAGCACAGGCCGGCGGTGGGGTCGGGCAGGGTGTGGCGACGAAGTAGAGCTGGGTTGCGTGCACGCGCCAGGTTGACCTCCCCGCTCGTGTCCCACAGTGTGTTGGTCACCACAGGAAATGCCTCTTGTTTGGTTGTGGGGGTGGTTGGCAGGCGTGAAGGGCGTGGCACAGTCCTGGGTCCTTGTACATAGCGGCGCGATACACTTTTGCAGGGCAAGGACATGCAGTCGTCGTGACACAGTGTGGAGAGCTTGCATGTCAGCTACTGCCATCTGCACAGCTTGGTAGGCCCTGCTGGGCAGGGGCAACATTCAGCTCCAGTACTGTTCTTCAGGAGCATGCTGCAGAGGAAGCATACATACAGGCAACCCAGTGACCCTTGCCCAAGGCCGGACAAGGAAGCTGAGAGCCGTTTTCGTCGTCGCAATCCTGCAGAGACTTTTGGCGAATTGGCACGTTGATATGTTGCCGGTTGACGGGTCCTTGCTGGGTGTGGTATGTGTTTGCTTGCTGGCATGCAGCACCGGTGATGCTAACAGTGCCTATATACAGTATACATACGGTATACAGTATACATGTTCACCTCCTCTATGGGTCCTTGCTGGGTACGGGTCCGACCTTGCTGGGTCCTTGCTGGGTCTGGTGTGTGTCTGCTTGCTGGCATACGGCACCAGTGATGCTAACAGTGCCCTTATACTGTATACAGCATGCACGTTCACCACAAGGTGACAAAATTGCTGGCATGCATGTCTGCAACTGCAGCGCATGGGCGGAGCGCTTGTACCCGAATCACCCACCGCTAGCGCTGCCCCTTCCTACACGTCCTCCAAACCTGTGCCTGTTCTACAGCACATGGCCTTCCTGCGCACACGTCGAGCTGTCTCTCAAGCTTTTTAATGCACTAGTTTGACACCCTCAGAGCCTGACGTCCTGGCCTGGTCGTACGGATGTTCACACAGTACACATACCCACGACCCCATCGAGGTGGGGGGTGCAAAGCCTGACTATGAACAGTACGAATCAAATACAACGTGGCTGCCGAACAACCAACACAAATGCTACACACAAACAGGCATAGCTGCAGCGGCATGAGGCGGCACTGCGCATGTCAATAGACACCTGCACCAGTCCTGGCTCGTTGAGATCGGGTCCACTCTGCAGCACGCCACAGCTCCTCAGCAGGCAGCCATCACCGCGGTGCTGCAGCCGCGGCAGAGGGCGGGAGGGTGCCCTGCGCAAACAGGACTTCCACGGAAATCATGGTGTGCATGCGTGCCTGGGCTGCGACTCAGTCGCAGCTCGCGCGCCGCAGCGCCTACACTCTGCACCTAAGGCCGCGAGGCCACAGTCCCCGCAACCCTAATCGCCGGGTGCTACGCAGAAAAAGACACGCGGCGCGGCGCTCCACTGTCCGCCTGTGCGCCCGCACCGTCCCACGCCCCGGTCAGACCGCCGCTCGCCTTGGCGAACGCGCTCTCGCCGGCGCTCGCGCCGCCCCGCGCGTCGCGCGCCGCCTTGCCCGCCCAGCCGGCAGTCCCCCCGGCTCCGTTTTCGCCAACCAGCGTCGCGCCCGCCGCGCTGCGCGCCCCTCGTCCGGCTGCCGCGCCCGCGCCTGCGGCGCCGCCCGCCGCGCCGGGCCCGCCGCTCATGTGCAGGACCCCTCCCTGCTTGCGCATCTCCTCGGCGCTCGGCGCAGCGCCCGCGCTCTGAGCAGCCCTCTCACCAGCGTCTGTGCAAGCGCTTGCGGCGTCCGTCGCGCCGTCTGCCTCCCGGCCCCCCGCCGCGCCCGTGGCCGCCGCGCCGCCGGCGCCGCCGCCCCCGGCGCCGCCGCGGCCCGCATTCCCACCGCGGCGCAGCAGGCTCCAGAGCGAGCCGGCCGCGGTCCAGCCGCCGCCGCCGCAGCCGGCGGCGGCCGCGTCGGCCGGCAGCGACCCCGCGGCCGGCAGCTTGCCGCCGTCGTCGCCCAGCGTCCGGGAGCGCGCCATGTGCTGCTTCGGCGTCGGCGGCGGCACCTGCAGCATGAGGTTGCTGGCCTCGCGCAGCCGCTGCGCCGCCACGAACTCGGGCGGCAGGTGCCTGCACGGCGCCACCCGCATGCAGGCTGAGTTGCCATGGTGACGTACAATTTTGACCGCCAAGAATAGCCCTGCATGCAGCCACCGGCCCCGTGCGCAGGTGTGCCAGCGCGCGCCGACGGGCTGCGGCTGCCAGTGCAGCGCGGGGCCAGAGGCGCACGCGAGCCGGGCGGCGGACGGGCAATGATGCAAGAGGAGCGGGTGCCAAAGCAGGCACGTCAGGTCGGCGCCGCGCGCCTGTGGAAGGCGTCGACCGCGGAGGCCGCGCCGTCCTCGTCCTTCATCCTCTGGCCCATGGCGACGGCCGCCTCCTTCACCTGCGGCGCCGGCCGCCCGCGTCAGGCGCAGTCTGCACAGGTCGACTTCCCCCCAGCACGTGCTGCATCACTGCTTTGCTGCAGCTCTGTTACTAGCTGCCTTACTGGCTGCCTCGCGACGCGCTGCAGCGTGGATGCCGACTATCAGACGGTGCACGGGCACGCGTAGCGGGGCTGCGCGTCACTGCGCCTCGGCAGAGGAGGGGCCGGGCGCGCGCCTCCGGGCGCGCCATGAAGCGCAGCGCCGCGGCTAGCTTCTTGGTGGTCACGCGGTCAATGGAGATGGGCGTGGGGCCCACGCCTGCGCTGGCCACGGCCTGGCCCCAGAACGGCTGATCGCCTGGCGCGCGCGCGCCGCGCGGCACCTCAGTTGGGGCGCCTGGGCGGCAGCCGGACAGAGGGACCGCCTCAACAGCTTGCCAGGCATGCCTGGCTGCTTGCTGTGAGTATCCGGAGTCTGCAGCAGTTCCGCAACAGCCGACCCCATGGCCATAAAACCAAGCAGGGAATGACAGACACTTTCGACTTTTGCCAATGCCGCCAGGCAAGTCCTAGCCTTGCATCACGCGCCCACCCGCAAACTGTGGAAGTGCACTACAGACAAAGCAGCACTGAAGAGGCGCGAGCGCGGCAGCATACCAAAAATGTACACGACCGTTGTGGGGCAGCCCCCGAGCAGTCCCGATGCAGTCGTCCCTGCCCCGCCATGGTGGACCACCCCTGCGAGCAGCACACAACAGTCGCCGCCTCCAGCCTGCGCCTGCTCCCCATGCAGCAGCCAACACACCTGCTGTGTCGACACACCAGTTGGCACGCCAGAACAAACGGCCTCCATGTCGCTCAGCAAGTACACCAGGTTGACAAAGTGAAAGAGCCACAAGTTGACAAAGCCACGCAACTGCACCGGGCGCAGACAACCCAGCAAGGCTGCGCGGGGGGCGGCGCCGGGCGCCGCGCCTGAGCACTGCGGGAAGAGCCAGTCGTGCGGGACGGAGCCGATGGCAAAGACGTCGGCCGCCGGCGCGGCCGCGACGTCCGGCAGCTCGCCCAGGCCGCCCCAGCCGCGCGACACGATCGCGCGCACGCCCTCCGCGGCGCACGCCTCGTGGATCTTGAGCGTCAGGCCCTGCGCGGCGTGGACGTGCGCCGTCAGGCCCATGCACGGCAGGTGCGCTGACGGGTGGTGGTCACGTTCCTGTTCATGTGTGCAGGTGTGCGCCTGGCAAGCGCCGAGGCCAATAGCACACACTTTGGCACAGGCGTCACGCGCAGACGGGCCATGCAGGTGCATTGGCAGAGGGTAGAGCGCGCCGGCCCCCTGGTGACCTGGCGCGGCGCAACAGCTTGCCAGGCAGCCACGCGCCCACGCTGCCCGAGCGGCGCGGCGCCGCGGCGCGCGGCGCGGCGCGCCCCGCGCGCGCACACTTCAGCGGCGCGCCCGGCCAGCGCGCACCTTGGGGTCGTCCACCATCAGGCTGCCCCAGCCGAAGTACACCGGCGCGGGCCCCGCCGCCAGGAAGGCGCGCAGGTCGTCGGGCGGCGCGTAGCCGGTGCGCTGCGCCACGTCCAGGAAGCAGAAGCCTGCAGCCGCCGCACGCATGCGCGTCACAGCACACACAGGACCGCGGCAAGCAGCAGGGGCTCGCCGGCTGACAGGCGCCAGCCGCGCAAGCTCGGGCCGTGCCGTGCCGGGCAGGCAGGCGCCCGGCTCGCATGCAGCGGGCGTGCGTGCATTGCACAAGCTGTCAGGCCCAGCTGCCGACGCTGCTTCCGTCTCTGTGTTGCAGTGCGCGTGCTGCATACTGCTAGCCACGGCCTGTGACCGCACTCTCATGCATTGCGGCAAGGAGGCACCCCCGGGCCACGTGAGCACGTCTGCTATGTTAGAGGTGGGCGGCGCACTGCTCGCATGGGCACCGCTGGCAACACGTGACTCGCTGCAGCGCGGGGGCGCGCCTGTGATTTCGATGGTGCGCCCCCAGTCGGGCGGCTTTGGGACGAGGTGCTTGCTAAAACAGTACATGTACGGGATCTGCATGGCCCGCAGACACGCGCGATGCTGCTCAAAGCGCCGATGAAGGTCAAAACAACGCGGCTGACATGATGACAACCAGTGCAACACAGGCCCGTTAAATATAGAACGCTGCTGTGCGACAATCACGCTATCAACAAAGGTGTTCTCGCACACCGGAGAGCTTGCACATGCACGAGATCTGCAGGCCCGACCGTGGTCCCATAAGGCAGCATGGCCACCCTTTGGTCAAGCTTACCTGGTCCTCTTCTGCTGCATGCGCGTAGCCGCGGCCGCGCAGGGATGGCAGCCCGATCGACGACCGGAAGCCATCCAGGATGTCTGCCTGCACAGTGTGGGCAGCCCGCATGTTGTAGTGCTGCCTCAAGAGTGCATACCAGCGCATCTCGGCAAAGCACACCCGAGCCCGCCCGCCCGCACAAAAGCGTTGAAACTGACTGTGCGAGCAGAGCCAAGCAAAACGGAGCTGGCCATAGTGTTACCCAGCTGCACCTCAGATTTAACCGCTGCTGCCCAGCGCATGCCAGCGCACTCAGCTCTGGAGCATGTGGCAGCGCGCCGAGCGCGCATCCCTGTCTCCAACATCCAGGGCACGCTCTGAGGCGAGGGAGCGCCATGCTTGCGGGAGGCGCGCGCACCACGCCAGAGTGCATGAAGCCCTCCACGCCGCGGTAGCTCATCCGGTTGGCCGCCTCAATCTGGTGCAGGAGGACCGCCGCGCCGCGCCGGCGCATCGCCGCGCGCCACTGCCGCATCTTCTTCACCGGCTTGTCTCGCGTCCGGCCCTCCTGCAGATAAAAGCGTGATCAAATGCGCCTGCACAATCTCGGCGCACAGCACATACACTTTACCTCAATGCTCACTGCTTGCACTCGAATATGCCACCCAAGCAGGCCACCCAAAGCTTGTGTCTCAGTGCGTGCACGCATGACAGGACTGAAGGCAATAGGGTAGGGGCGCGGCGGCCGTCGCGGCATGCATGCCGGGGGGCCGGGGCGCGCACGCGCAGCAGCTCGCGGCAGGTGGCCTCCACGCGGCTCTGGCAGGACACGCGCTGCGTGAGGGTGACCATCTTTTCGCTCACGCGCGCCTGGTACAGGATGCGCGCCTGCGCCGCCGCCCCCGCTCAGCCCCGGCGCCCTGCCCAACGCGCCTCGCCGGCGCCCTCCGCTGCCATGGAGGCGGCGCGTATAAAAAGCGGGGCGCTCGCGCCGGCCGTGCCACCGGCGGGCCCTTCCGCCGACCCGCACGTCGCAGCAACCCATGGGACCAGCAGCAGAACCTGGCCTCTCCACAGCAGCAGCATTCCGATGGCCGGTGCTCTGGCACCAGCACGACGACGGCCGCTGTTGCAGAGCGGCTGCACGCCATGCACGTCGCGGCGCCCGGAGCGGCGGCCGTGACGGCAGTAGGGCGCGCCAGGGGGTGCGGGAACGACCCGGTGCGGCTGTACGGCATCGTGAAGCACAGGTGCAGCGGGCAGCCGAGCGCCTCGGCAACATGGATGTGCGCGTAGGTGACCGGGTTGGCGATGATCGCGTCCGCCTGACCGCGGGCGCGGCGCCAGGTCAGGCATCCCCTGATGCCGCCGCTGCAGGACGCTGACAGCACTCCAATGCCGGGAGGCTTGTGCCCTCTGACTCTTTCGCCTCGTTCAGCGTGGTGTGTCAAACGCCAGTCAACGACAAAGCGACCCAGCTGCCTGTCAACGACAAAGCAACCCAGCTGCCTGTCAACCCGCATGACATGCACGCCGGCGGCAGCAGGCCGGCGGGGGGCACCCTAAACAGCCGGTCCGCATGCTCCGGGTCGGGCGCCGTGCAGGCCGGCCAGGCGGAGTAGATGATGTCCCGCAGCTGCGCGCGCTGCGCCAGCACCTCCGACACGCTCGTCGGCATGATGCCGCCTGCGCGGCCGCGGGACGACACGCGTTGGCCCGCACCCTGGGGCCGGACGCATGGCTGCCGCGCCGTGCGCCCTGCAAAAACCTCCGGGGCGTTTCCGGGAGGCCGCAGGTGGCATGCATGCATGCGAAGCGCCGCCTTCCCTCCCTCCCATGCATGCTCAGCATTCGCGTCACCCATGGCCGCTGCTCCCGCGGGCTGGCAGGTTGCTTGCTTGAGCAGGCACGCGGTGAGGGCGCACGGTGCTTGACGATGTACTGGCTGAGCAGCTTGGGGTCGCCCCCGAGCGGGTAGAACTCCAGGCCAAAGTCCTCGACGAAGCTGCGGTATGCGCCGTGCGTGGCCAGCCGCACGCGGTGCCCGGCCTCCTGCAGCTTCAGGCCCTGCGCGGCGCGCGGGGCGGCGTGCGCGATGCATCACACGGCAGCCGCCTGTCCACTGGCTCAGTTAAGAGCCTGTTTCCTGCACGCTTGTGGCCCGGGAGCGCACACGACGCATTGTCAAAGTGAGGGGTGCGCATGGTCCCCAGAGCCAAGCTTGCCAGTGCATGCAGCGTGTCACTCGCACCACCCGATTCCTACAATGCACTGTCGCACACACAGCCGTGTGGCAAAGAGTAGCGACACGCGGGCGCCGGGCCGCGCACGATCGCGACGAACGGCTGCACGTCGCCGCGCGTGCCGCACACCAGCAGCACGAGCGCCAAGCGCGGCATGTCCGGCGGCGCGACGTCGGCCGGGAGACGCGGCAGCGGCAGCCGGTGCCGCGGCGGCGGCGCCGCGCAGCCAAATGCGGCCGCCAGCCGCCGCAGCGTGCTCGCGCGCCGGTCGGCGCGCGCGACGTGGCCGGCCTTGGCCAGGCGGTGCCGCTCATGCCCAGCAGGTCGCCCGGGCGCAGCGCCTGCGCGCGCGGGCCCTCTGCTCGCGCAGCCCGCCAGGCTCGACGCGGCGGACTCTTGGGCTCGGCGAGCACGTCTCAAGCGCAGCGTCCGTGCACGACCCCTGCGCCACCGGCTCGGTCTGCGCCGCCGCAGTGGCTGCGCTGGCCAGGTGGCCGCCGCTGCAGCACCCAGGACGCCCCCGGGCGCGGCGCAGGCAGCCTGGCAGAGCACGCTGCCTGCGGCGGCCCCCGACGTGCGGTGAAAGCGTAGGGGGACATGCCTTGAGGGCGCCCAGGCCGTGCCACGGCTTGCGCACGTCAAAGGTGAAGTGAAACAGTCCGCCTGCGCCCTGCGAGGACCCGGACGTGCTGGCATCGTCGCTGTCGGTGTCAGCCTCTGTGGGGCTCACCGTGCGCCCGGCCTCCTGACGCATTGCCTGCTCGCCCAGCAGCGGCCACTTTACTCAGTGTGCGCCTTGTTACGCGGTGCACTCCTGAGCAGTCCAGGCAGGCAACGCACATGGGAAGGGCGGCTCGTCTGCTTGTCCACGCCGCACTTTCCCTCCATGCTGACTTTCGCGGGAAAGGGCGCAGCCGGCGCCGCTCCCGTCCACCGCCTACAATACAAGATGGGACTTTTCAGTGCTGGCCACAGCTTGGACAAGTGTTCTGCCATGTTACAAATAATACATATGCCCCACCGTGTACAGTGCGGCGGCCCAGCAGTACCTGGTGTGTAACAACGGGACAGCTAGCGAACTGTCTCATGTGCACTACTCACCGTTAACGGCCTGCTACAGCCTGTAGACAACTGTCTTTGCAAAGCTTGCTGTACCTGCAAAGCGCGGGTCGTAGCACTCAGGATGCTACACACAAGTGCGTAGCATCCTGCACACAAGGTGAAGGTCTCGCTGACAACACGCGGAAGCGCGCTTCTAAGACCAAAGAGTGCGCTCTGCTCTATGTTCGAGTTCACAGTTTGCAGTTTGCACCTTCCGAGCACAGAGCGGCATCACCTAACTTGGCTGCTTCCTCGAGCAGGTTGCCGTCCCAGTGAAGATTAACGGTCACACAGCAGATACATAAACCAGTTAAGCTGTTCCTAGTGACAGCAGGAAATGCCTGCAGCGCGATTGCTGAGCCGGCCGCTGGACATATTGGTCGTGATCTTCTTTCTCAGCCACATTCCTATAACAATATTTGTAGACTCACAGGCTGGTGCGCGCCTGCATCACTGGAACACTCTGAAGTCAGTTGTTGTCTGTTAAAAGCAGTGTCCCGCTGCTTGCACATTGCTCAAGGCCACTTGGACACCAGCGTTTTGCAAAGCGCGCCATGGTTTTTTACTCAGGAAGAATTGCCTTGCAAGTACGCTTGTGACTTCTAATCACTTGCATGCTGGAGCTGAGCGACCAACTGCCGCGCAGTGCTCCCGCGTAGCTGGTATCCCGGATGGGCGTTGAACCTGATGGACTGGTACTTGGAAGCTTATGGCGACCCCCTCTGCAAGCGTGTGCCGCCCTGGTTCCGAGTGCTCGTGTGGAATGAGGTCCTACTCCAGCTCCCTTTCTTCTGCTACGGCGCGTGGGCGTTCGCCGTAGGGGACCAACGCGTGCGAAAGCCGGTGCGCTGCCGCGCCCTTGCAGTCCCTTGAAGCTGTGCGGCAGGAGTTGCTCCTCCACCCAGGCAGCTCGCTACACCCTTTGCTGCTCGGCGCCCCGGACTCCTGGCATCTGCTGCGTTGTTATGCATATTGATTTTTCTCCGTGCTTGTACAGTTGACTGCACACTGTATGAAATGAAGTAAGGAATAATGGCGGCGCCTGAAAGGGTTCAGGCTAGTACATTGCAGTCTGCTGCTGATATGGTGCTTGCCCCTGCTGGCATGCCCTCTAGCGGACAGAGCGCTAGCGATCTCTTGCACCCCGTCAACCTCCTCCCCGAGACGCGGGTACCAGGGGCCGACCCGGTCGCCCTGTGCAGGCCATCATCTACGGCCTGACGACCGCGGCCACGCTGCTGCCGATCCTGGGCGAGCTGCTGCTGGCGCCCGCCGGCAGCTTCGCGCGCCTCCCCCTGCTGGCCTTCTACCTGCCGTACCTGGTGCTGCCGGCCTACATCGGCCTGCGCATGCTGCTCTGCGAGGAGGCCTTTCCGCGCGCGGCGCCCAGGCCGCGCAAGAAGCGCGCGTAGGGCCGGCCGCCTGCGGAGCCAGCGACACACCGTTTGCAAAAGCGCGTCCGTGCTTGTGCAGACAAGGCCGCCCCATTTGGCAGACTTGTCTGCAGCACCAGTGCACTGTGTGCACTGTGCTCTGGTTGGTACAGTGCATCGTTGACGACATGCGTCCAAGTCTTGAGCAGGCTTGGGTCCGAGTCTTGAGCAACCGTGCGTGTTCGGTGTGGAGAGAGCGTGCTGTGGAGTGTGCGTCCAACACAACGTCCAGAATCAGGACAGGACAGCATTGGGGAGGCCGGGGGCGTCGCGGTGCTGGTCGCGCTGCTGGCGCACTGAGTTGTGATCGGAATCAGCACTGTGGTTACATGTAGCTCTCCGTGGACAGCCACACGGGTTGTATCGCTAGCATGGATTTTGCGTGGCAGTGCGTGGACGGATTTTTGGTTCATGTGACACAGTGATTGCAGCTGATGAGGGATGTGGTGAGAGCGTGTGACAGAGAGTGCGATTATAACTGGAGGGCGTGCGGACTTGAGGTTTTGAGGCAATATAATGCAAGAACACTATACTGATGAGACTGACAAGCTCTCGAACAACGTTGTACAAACTTACATGTAAGTGCTGTTTCAGCTGTGTTCTGAGAAGGCATCGGGATGGACCTGCGTCTGCAGGGACTTCAGGCCTGGCAGACTTGAAGGCAGACTTGAAGGCAGACTTGAAGGCAGACTTGAAGGCAGACTTGAATCCAGACGTGCCCTTTTTCTCTCATATGCACTCATGCAGAGGACTTGGGCAGGGTCCATGTGCTGCATACCAAACGCAACCTTTATACTTATGTGTTGTTCTCATGTACTACAGCGGGCGCTTGCAGACTACATGGTCCATTGGCGTGGATATGAATGAATGAATGAATGAAAGGCCCTTTGGGTGCGCGCGCACCCAGGGCGTATCTGGTTACAGCCTGTTTCAGCCAACTAGGGCTGTTTAGGCAAGCGAGCAAGCAAGGCATCCCACCCCACAGGTCAAGGGACATTTGGGACAGTTGGGCAAAGGTAGATCTTCAGGCATGCAAGAGTGAAGCAGGCAACGCCGCGAATGTCCCGCTGCTGCATGAACTCCAGCATCCAGGCGTAAACAGGTGCGCATACTCGGCACGGACGCAGGCAACAAAAGGACAGAGGATAAATGAGCTGCCGTTCAAGACGAGTCAGGGTCAGCAAGGGTCTGCCAGAGGCTGCCGGAACCGCTGGAGGATCGGAGCGTGTCGCACTCTGTCATGCAAGGACTTGTGTAGCTGAAGAACGAGCAATCCTCTTCTCCGCGACACCAGACCTGGCACAGGCAAGCACCGGATGGGACAAGGAGCTGCTGATCACGGTGCTGTACGGCAGCCTCCGTTGCCAGCCCGGAGTGCCGGCGAGGCCCGTGCGGCTGGACCTCTGGCTGTCAAGGCGAGCCAAGAAGCCGCCGCTGACTTGTTGCAACCGAAACTTTGTACGACAGCTGCAGCGATCGCCCGTTGCCTGCTTCAGAGCGCAACATACTGTCCCAAGAGCAGCTTGCTTGTCAGCAGGCAGTCGCTCGCAGCGCAGCTGGGCGGCGTGCATCCAGCTTGCACGCCATGCGCGCAGTGCTGGCTGCACGTGCGTGCTTGGTCCTGGCACCGGACGGCACCAACGGTGATCCTGTGACGCTGCCGGGCCAGGTGCAGTATTCAGTCCTGGCACAGCCGTGTCAGGATGAGCAGCCCGCACTCCGACTACTGCCCCAGGTGCATCCTGGGCGTCCACTGCGCGCACTCCCAACCCTGCATCGTGACAGCTGCCATCCTACTACTTGCGTCGGGTGAGGCCCAGACACGGCAGCACCTTCGCGCAGGCACGCGATGCGCGGCGCGGCCTGCGCCGAAGGGCCCCTGGCAGCGGCAGCCCGCCCCAGACGGGGAGGTGACCCCGCCGCAGCGTCCCACGGCACGCTGACAGGCACTACCATGGTGCGCCGCCTGCTGCAGCCGTTCGACTACCCGTCACGACCGCCCTGGCTCCCGCAGGAGGTTGTGGGCACGAGTGTCTGACCTCCTTGTGCAACACGCAGGCTGCACGCCGCACCGCTGGGCTGAGCCTCAAGCGCTCACTGGCGGGCCCTGCCGCGGTACTCGGGGTGGTGCTGTGCCCTGTGGTGTCCAACCTGGCGGGCGCGGGCTCTGTCTGCCGCGCAAGCGGCTCCGGCGTGGGGCCCAGCTGCCGCTGGCTGGGCGCCCGGCAGCCATATGCCGCTGCACTTCGACGACGTCGACCAGGACACATCCGTCTGGCTCACTGGCATGCCCCTGAGCAGCCGCCGCGGCGACTGCGGCGCTGCATGTGCGTTTGGGACGCGCTCCTTGCTGACCTTCTGGGGGGACCTGGCGGCGGCGCGCCAGCAGCTTGGATGTAAGTTGATGCTACCCAATTGTACATGCGATGCCGCCTATCGTTCCTACATTCAGCAAATGTCTGACGACCATGTGGCTGCATGCAGCCCCAACCCTGGGCCTGACCGCATGTTCTGTCTGGCCCCTGCACCTTGTTGGACTAGCTTGCTTGTGTAGTATTTGTTTTGGGGCGTTGTATGGAGTACTGCCTGCCCTGTGCGCAATTTGAGCTCGCTCCTTTTCTTCATTTCTTTTCTGCGCGACCCTGCCTGTGCGGGCATGCGGGCGCAGGCCCCCTCGCACCGGCTTGTGGGAGGACTCGACCTGCATGTGTCTGTGGCCTCATTGAAAGTCCTGAGGCTGCCGCCACCCCACGCCAGGAGCAGGGGATATTGCCTGATCCGTATGCAATGTTACATGGCGCCGCACTGTCTCTCCTGTCAGGAATACCGGGACCTCCAGCGTCAAGGGCCAAGCTGCAATGGCACTGCCACAAAACCGCGCAGGGCAGGCAACCTGACGGGCCCTCGGGCCTGGCATGCAGGCGGCGTCACACGCCCTGCACACCTGCCACGAAAGCGCTTCAAGGGCGCCCAGGCTGTCCTGCCCTGCCCGGAGCCTCCGGCACGGTCACTTGGCCCACATTTACGTTGGCAAACACAATGCACAAAGAAAGCAAAGGGGGTGGGCACATGCAAGCATGCCTGGCCGC
>JAABUV010004811.1_pt1 | contig 15813 bp, 8 predicted proteins | sample 5559971 | NCBI WGS metagenome assembly JAABUV01 (sample SAMN10711881, study PRJNA513362) | rock metagenome | isolation source: Antarctica rocks | place: Antarctica: Victoria Land, Knobhead nord | collected 2015-12-19
GGATGCGCCGCGCCTCCGGGTCCGTGACCCCGCTCAGATCCAGGTCGTCCAGCATACTCACGCTCCGTCAGGCCCCGACTCAGTGGCCTCAGTATACCTGCCCCCCCGACTTTTTGAGAGGATACAAGGATTGGATATGTTGATGCATTCTTCATGAGCGCGAGTGCTGTCCGTGAGACTTACAAGACCATCAGTTGTGGCCTTACCTACAACCGCTCCTACCGCGCCACCAAGTGCAAAGCTTCCAGTGGCGGCGGTCACTAATCCTCCAGCACAACCACCAGCAATAGCGCCAGCGTAATCTTGCCAGCCACCGTTGCCTCCGAGGAAAGCGCTGACGCCTGTTTCAACAACGCCCAGCCCCGCACCAATTGCGCAACCCGCTAACAACTCGACGAAACGCCCGCTAGGATCTGTCAAATTGCCAGGGTTATCCGTCGCATAACTGTAGCGATCGATAGTGGTAGGGGCGTAGGGGTCGAACGGGTAGGGGTCGCGCTGCAGGAACACGCCTGTAACGGGGTCGTAGTAGCGGGCGCGCAGGTAGACCAAACCGCTCCCCGCGTCGGTTTGCTGGCCGGTGAAGCCAAAGGCGCTGCCTGTCCCGCTGGTTGTTTGCGCGCCGTAAGCGTCGTAGACGCTGCTCCCAATCGCGGACCCACTGCCGTTCGTGACCTGGCGTGTCGAGCCTAGGCCATCCGGCAGCAGGAATTGCTCGCCCGACCCGTTGTCCTGTGCCAGTAGGCCGCCGCCATACAGATACGTCGTGGCGCCGCCTGCCGTCGCCTCCTGCACGACTGTTGGCAAACCGGTGGCGAGGTCAAGCACATAAGTTGTGATCGTGCTGCCGACTGTCTTGCCCACACGGTTGTGGTCGCCGTCGTAGCTATAGGCCACGCTCTGCCCGCTTCCAGAGATGCCGGTCAGGTAGTTGACGTCGTCGTAGCTGTAGGTGGTCGTGCTTGTCCCTGTTGTGGCCGCGATACGATTGCCGTCGGCGTCGTAGTGGTACGTCGTGCTTCCAGCGCTGAGTAGTTCGTCAGCCACGTTGTAGGTGTACGTCGTCGTGCCCCCAGGTGTAGTCATGCTGGCCCGGTTGCCCACGCCGTCGTAGCTGTAGGCCGTTGTGCCGGTTGGCGCCTGCGTGCGCGTCAAGCGGTTGAGCGCGTCGTAGGTGTACGTCGTCGTGCCGCCGTTATCGGTCGCCGTCAGGCGGTTGCCGTCGGCGTCGTAGGTGTAACTCACGCCGAGCAACGTTGCGCCGCTGGAGGAATAGCTGATGCCGAGCAGATGGTCTGCGACATCATAGCTGTACGTCGCGCTCACGCCGTTGGCGTAGCCTCTGGTGCTGACGCGTCCCGTCGCATCGTAGGTCGTCGTGGTGACGCCAGCATGCCAGTCAGTCACGCTCGCCAGGCGACTGTCGGCGTCGTAGCCGTAGCGCGTCGTCTTGCTGCCGGGCACGGTCATGCTGGCTCGGTTCCCCACCGCGTCGTAGGTGTAGCTCACAGTCCCGTTAGGTTGGGCCACGGACGTCACACGGTTATCGGCGTCATAGCTGTATGTCGTCATGCCCGTCACATCCTTCATAGACGTGCGTAGCCCATTGGCGTTGTAGCTGTAGGCGACGCTTGTTCCGTCCGCGTAGCCGATGCTCGTCTGATGGTTGTCCGCGTCATACCCGTAGGCGATGGTATGACCGCCTGCGTTGGTCTTGGCCGTCAAGTTACCCGCCGCATCATAGGCGTAGCCGACCGTCTCGGTGAGCGGGCTGGTGACGCCGGTCACACGATTGAGCAGGTCGTAGCTCGTCGTGGTGGTGTGGCTCAACGCGTCGGTGACGCTGATGCGGTTGCCCACCACGTCGTAGGCGTAGCGCGTGGTATGCCCCAGCGCGTCGGTGACAGAGGTCAATCGGTTGAGTGCGTCGTAGCCGTAGGAGGTGGTGTTGCCGTTGGCGTCAGTCACGCGCAAGCGGTTGCCCTCGGCGTCATAGCTTGTCGTAGCCGTATGGCCCAGCGCATCGGTGACACTCAGCACGTCGTCGTTCGCGTCGTAGCTCGTCGTAACGGTATGACTCAACGCATCGGTCACGCTTGTCGGACGCCCCACTCCGTCATAAGTCATAGTTGTGGTGTGACCCAACGCGTCGGTTGTGCTCGTACGATCACCAGCCGTATCGTAACCATAGGTCGCGGTATGGCTCAGGGGATTGGTCGTGCTCAACAGGTCGCCGTGGCTGTCATAGGTATGGGTGGTCGTGTGGTTTAGCGCATCGGTTGCGTCCAGTAGGTTTTCGTGGCTGTCGTAGGTATAGGTCGTCTCCTGTCCCATAGGGTCGATCACTGTGAGCGGTTGGTTGTGTTCGTCGTAACTCCAGGTCGTTATATTGTTGAGCGAATCGGAGCGCGTCAGCATATTTCCGTGCCCATCGTAGGTATAGGTTGTGGTGTGCCCGTCCGGGTCGGTGGACGAGAGGCGGTTGCCCCGCGCGTCGTAGGTGTAGCTCGTCGTTCCGCTCAGCGGGTCGCGCACGGAGGTAAGCTCGTCCTGGGCATCGTAGCTGTAGGCGGTCACGCCACCGCGTGGGTCGGTTACAGTCGTGACGTGGTTGGCGAGGTCGTACGCGAACGAGGTCTGGCCGCCGAGCACGTCGGTCTGGCCGACGACGCGCCCGTTGGCGTCGTAGGTGTTGGTGATGAAGGTGTGGCCGTTGCGGTCCGCCCCACTGAGCATCTGGTGCGCCCCGTCGTAGCTGTAGGTCATGGTGTGGCCGAGCGCGTCGGTGACGCCGGTGAGGTCGCCCCCAGCCGAGTACGCGAAGCGCACGACGCGGCCACTATTGTCCGTCACGGAGGCGATATGGCCAGCGCTGTCGTAGGCGAAGGTGATCGTGCGACTGCCGGCCGCCGAGACGGTTGCCAACTGGCCGCTGCCGTTATAACTCAGGCTGGTGACGTTGCCGTTGCGGTCGGTGATGGAGAGTAGGGCTCCAGATGGGCTGAAGTGGTAGTCGGTCTGGCGCAGGTCTGTCACGTCGTAGCTGCCGTCGGCGTTGGCCGTGAGCGTATCGAACTGACCCGTCCCTGCGGTATAGGAGCCATCAGCCTGCTGAGAGAAGACATCGGCGCGCCCACTGCCGAAGGTGACCAGAACGGTAGGTGTCGTGCCGCTCATCGAGGTGGTTAGACTGATGCCATAGCTGAAGGTCCAGCCGTAGCCGAGCGGACCGGGCGAGGCGGCCGCCGTGCGCGAGTTGTAGCTACGGGAGAAGGCCAGTGGCGTGCGGCCACCCAGCGAGAGGTCGGTATGGGAGTACTCGAAGGAGCCGGTCGCCGTGTTGACAGGCTCGCCCGCAGACGCATTGTACGTCTTGGCGCTGCCTTCGCCAGCGCCGCCACCGTTGGACGACCCGCTGCTGGAGCCATTGTATTGCTTGAGAAAAGTCTGCTCGCCGACCCACCGTTCGACCAGCACGTTCCCGCTGATACCCGGCCCACTACCAGACGGACCCGGCCCATTGATCGCACCCCAATTATTGTTCTGCGCCTGCACCGGGGTACAGACAGAACAGTTTGAGATGCCGAAGCTATCATCGACGATGGTGCTGTTATGGATACTTACAACGGCATTATCAGAAGCGCTGATCGCGCTGCTAAGGTCATGGCTTATGGTGGCGTGGTCGATGGTGAGCGTCGCCCCGGTCGCCTGCACGGCGGCTACGACGCCCTCGGCGTACTCGTACCCGGCGTACTCCACTGTCGCGTAGCTCAATGTTCCCGTCGCCCCCGTCGCGAAAGCGAGGCCGCCCCAGTCCCCCGCCGTCGGCGTGGCCTGCGCGCTCGTGAACACGATCGGTGCGCTCGCCGTTCCCACCGCGCTCAAGGCGCCTTGTATGTTAAGGCCGCCGCTGAAGCGAATAGTAATCCCTGGATCTATCGTTAGGGTGGCGCCACTGTGTAGGGTGGTCCCGCTACTCACGTAGACGCTGCATGGGCTGGCTGTGAGTTCCGTATTGGTGGTAATCGAGCTTGGCAGAGTTGTAGTACAGCCGGACGTGGACGTAGCGGTGGGGCTGCTTGTTGCCGTGGCCGTCGGAGCATTCCCTGTCGTGGCTGTAGCCGTGGGACTGCTCGTCGCGGTTGCGCTAGCCGTAGGTGACGGTGGGGCAGGCGTGTACGTCGCCGTCAAGGGGATGGATGGTGCCGTCGGCGTGGACGATGAAGCGGACGTTACCGTGGCTGATGGGATCGGGCTGGTTGTCGCCGTCGAGCGCGGCGCCGAGGTCGGCGTAGCGGTTGGGCTGGAGGTGGACGTCGAGGTTGGCGTGGATGACGGGATGCGTGTCGAGGTCGGCGTCGCCGATGGGTTGGAGGTGGACGTCGGTGTTGGTGTGTTTGTTGGGACAGTAGTGGATGTCGTCGTCGCCGTCGGGGTGGACGTAGGCGCCAATGTCGCCGTTGGGGCAGTGGTGAACGTCGCGGTCGGGTTAGGCGTGGACGATGGCGCCGGTACGGATGTAGGCGGTGGTGGCGGGACCTGTGAAGGGCTGGGCGGCGCGGGCGGGTTGGGGTTGGATGCGGTTGTCGGCTGCGGCAGCGGTGGGACGGATGTGGCCGTCGCCGCAGCTGGTGAGCTGGGTTTCGCCGTGGCCGTGGGCAACGGGTGCGATTGTGTGCTGGTTGGTTGACCAGGAGGCGCCACTATGGGCGTGTACCTGGGCAGCGAGCCCGTCGCGGCCGTGGCCGTCGCGGTAGGCCGCTGTATGCGTCGAGGCGCGGTAATGCGCGCCATTATGGTATTGCTCTGTACCCGCGCGTCCGTCAGAACATCGTTCCATGCCAGCCGCAACTCGCTTACTCCCGGCCGTATCCAGGACGGAACCTCCGCCGTGACCGCGCGCGATCCCCAGGCGTGGATCGGCATCGTGGCGATAAGCCGGCCGCGCACGACGAACTCGATGGTGGCCGCCGTGGGGCGCGGCGCGGGAAAGGCGCCGCGCACGGTGATCATGGCGCCCGGCGCGCCAACGATGCGCTGGCGCCCGTCGATGACGGCGGGCTGCGGAAACAGCCATGTCCCCGCCGCGCACCGCGCGCCGTGTGAGGGGTGATAGGCCACTTCCTCGTCGGGGTAGTCGCGCGGGGCGGTGTAGACGGCCAGCGTTTCGCCCCGCAGGCAGGCGTAGGCGGGGTCGGCGGTCTGGAACCGTGTGAGGCGGCCGGACCAGCGCGCGTCGCGTAAGCGCGGCACGACGATAGCGGGCTCGACGCTGGTCAGCGGGTCCACACGGTCACGTCCCCACATGCCCTCGTAGGTGTAGCGCGTGCGCGCCACGGGGACATACAGCGTCGCGGACGCCGGCTTGTAGGTATGGTCGCCCGACCAATGGGCGCTGATGGTGACGCGCCCGGCGTTACGCATGGACCAGGTGACGACACAGCGGCCGCGAACCGGCGTACAGGAGTACGAAGACAAGCCGGGCATGGTGGGGCGCCATGTGATGGTGACGCGCCCATCATTCAGCGGGCGGCCAAGCGTTGCCGTCACGTGTAGTAACTCGGAGGAGACGGGCCGAGCGGGTGAGATCGCCAGGGTGAGGTGTAGCGGCAGCAGGCGATGCGGCGCTGGGCGCTGGGTTTGCTTATGCGTGGCCGTCGCGGTCGCGCGCGGATGCTGCTGGGCGTGGCCGCGACTAACTTGGTACGCGGCCGCAGCGACCGGCGTGGGTTGAGCGGCCACTACTGCCGTCGATACGGTTTGCGCGAGGATACACCACAGCGCGATAATCCTCATCCCATGTGCTCGCCCGGTCATACGTCTTCCTCCAATGGGCTTAATGCGCCGCCATCATGTTATCGAGGTGTACTCTCTTTTAATCCCATGTGTCGTGTCTAACTATGGCCGGGCTGTTGACCATTGTGGTGGAGCGGGCTAGATCCACATCGCGGTCAATCATAACACAATCAGGCCCCCGAAAACCGTGGTCGTGTAATTTCATGCCTTGACACACACTTGCCCGTCGCGCATCATGAGGCGGCGGGCGGCGTCCAACGAATAGGCGCCCGACGATATGAATGGGGCGCCCGCTACTTTGTCGCGCTGGTCACCGGGGCACGCGTCATATTAGTCGGCGATGATGTCATAAATTGTCCCCACGTCGCCGCGACGATCAACCCACTAACTGCCAAAGCGCGCGTCATTGTAGCCATGACTGACAACTCCTTTTCCGGCGCATAGCGATAGAGCGCCGTTGATCGCGGGCGCGGGCTGTCACGCCATAGGGAGAACGCCGTGGCTATCATAGCATCGCTTGGTAGATTTGGGAGAAAGTCGCGCAATTTAGTGCCATGGACGTCAGCGGCATGTTGCCGGCGTTGGGTGGCGCCGTAGGACGTATGCCGGCTACAGTCCCGCTCCCTCGTGCCCTCTCACGTCCCCCGATGCCGGTATGATGGGGCGTCGAGGCGAAGGTCGGCGGCGACATCAGGCGCGATCTGCTGTAGGTACTCCTGAAATTGCGTGCGCATCTCTACTGATTGAGCGAGAGCGATCGTCTTAACCGCTCGAAGAAAGGCTTTCTCCCATGACTGGACGATGATTCTTAGGCGGGTTGGAAGAAGATGACTCTCGTTCAGGTTAATGTCGTCGCGCTCGCTGACGATGTCCGCCCACAACTCTATCTCGGCATCGGGACATGTGCGGCGCGCCGCGATGAATGCGCTCATCGCCGTCAGGAGTATGTGAACCTCCTCAGGCGCCGGCACAAGACCTCGACCGATAGCGTCGTTGACGCGGGCGAGCGCCACGGCGGCGTGCGTCTGGCAGACCATGGCAAGGTGCGCTGTTTCACCCTCAAGCGCCCACTCTACCGCCCCGACCGTCGCCTGGATATTCCACATCGCTGCCGCTATCCACCTGCCGTCTTCGCGCTCTATCTCGCCTTGGTTTAAGAGCGCGTACACGACGCGATCCCACTTCGTGTTCTGTTGAGCCGCCTGCTTGTATGCGTCGGTCGCTCGCGCCGCTTTCGCGCGCGCTTCGTGCAGCAACACGGTTGTCGCTTGGGGATCGAACAGCCGCGTCCCCCTGGCCTCGGCGATCAGGGAATAACTGGCCCAGTAGTGGTAGTGCGCCGGAGGGCGTCCGCTATCCCACCGTCCAAGGGCGGGATAGTTCCATCTTTCGTGCGGGTCCAACCCTTGCCGTTCTTCGTCGGCGGTTTCCTCTCGTTCCAGCGCGGCTAGGTGGCGACGCAAGATGCCTTGGGCGCCTGTGAGGATGCGCACCTGCGCGAGTGGGGCTGCATCGAGACGTAGCAGCGCTTCCAGATCATCGCGCGCGATGAGAATGTTGTACTCGATCAAACCCAGACGGGCGGTCAATAAACAGTCGCGCTCGGCTCCCTCACGGGTGAGGATCTGCGCAAGCGGGGGGAGCAGGCCGCCCTCAAGAGCGGGCAGAGCGCCACCACCGCGGATAAGCGCATGGCGGCTGGCCTCGGTTTGGCGTAACTGCCACGTAACGAATGCGCCTTCGATCACGATCAGCGCATGCTCCGCCGCGACACCGGCCCATTCTTTGTGGGATAAATCGTCGTGGCGCGCATCATCAGGGGGTAATTGGCTGAGAATAGCATCGGCGAGCGTGACAAGACGGACATGCAACGATACCTGGCCGCTCGGTCCCAGGATATCCGACAGCACGCGCCACATCCACCGTAGCAGTTCGCCTGCCGCCCTGAGCGTTTGGCCGCGGGACTGTCTCACCCTCTCCTCGGACGTCGCGTGCGCCACAAGGTCAAGGCAATCATGGACAAGGGGCTCGCCCATATATTCCTCGAAGAGCAGTACCAGCGTTTTGAACGGACGTCGTGAGGTGTACTTCTTTTGCACGCGTGGAATCAAGAGGTAACGCCACAGGTTCGCCAGTCCTTCAAGCGCGGGTAGATCAGTGTCTGGATGTAGGGCCATGGCGCGATAGGTCGCGGGGGGACAGATATAGGTCGGGTGGCGATCTGGAACGCGCACACGCGCCAACCATCCACCCTCGACCAATGACGCTAGCCGCGCATCCGATCTACGCGTTCCCGTAGCAATCGTGTTCAACTCCGCCTCGGTCCATGCGCGACCGGGAAGAGCGGCTGTTGTCGCCACGATCCGCTGATCGTGCAAAGGCAAGTCCGACCAAGTGGGCATCGGCTGCTCCGCATGTTGACGTGGGACAGCCTGGCGTAGCGCTTGTGCGCGTGTCACCGCTGCCCATGCCGTCGCCAGCATCGTATCGACTGTCCAGGAGAGGCTAACCGGATCGAGTTCAATCTGTTGCCTGACCCAGGCACGGACGCGCTCGGCTAGCACGTCAACGTCCGTTGGATCACCGGCTGTAAGCTGCCATAGATGCAGCGAGAACATACCGGGCTCGCCAGGTAGCCGTCGCTCATAGGCAAGCGCGTTCGTAAAGCGTTGCAGCGCCGCACGTCGAGTCCGGGACATGGATGGTTCCGGGATGTCCTCTTCATCCTGCCGCCCTGGCGCCACACGCCGTAACACCATCGTCAAAATAGGCGTGGACAGGGGATGACGATGGGTTGGGTGCAACGCACGCTGCAAATGAATGGGGTCCCACAGTAACCCATGATCGCGCCTGAGTTGAGCACAGAAGGCAGGGAATGACTGCTCACCGATGACAGCCCGTAAGACCGCGACAGGGTCATCATGGTGGGCGATGTGGGGCGGCGCAATCTGATGCAGAAGAACGTTGAGGCGCTTGCGCTGCTGACTAATCGTTGCCTCACTCGGAACGACTCCTGTGCCCCCTGTGGATAGCGCCAATTCACGCGCCTTTTTGATGGACGGCAGATGGAGGCGCCGTCTGATGTAGAGGATGGTAAGGATTGCATGGTCGCGTTCTGATAGCGCTAGGTCCGCGGCCTGCATCGCCTGCTCTAATTGCCTCACGAGGTGGGCTATCTCTTTACCCTCCGGCATCCTGTACGCCTCCATGAGTTGTGTTTGTACACTTTTGTTTAGCTCGACTGTTGTGATGTGGGGAGGGACTATGATCGCTGTCGCGATCAATCATAACACATCCGCGCCCCCCTAAAACCGCGGTCGCATAATTTCATGCCTTGACACACGCTTGCCCATCGCGCATCATGATGCGGCGGGCGGCGTCCGACGATGTGAATGAGTGGTGCGGGCGAGGGGGCGGGATATGCCGAGGGGACGCGCGGAGAATCGCGAGGCGACGGGGGATTTATGGGCCGAGTTCGACGCTCTTGCCCGACGAATGGAGGAGCCTCTCTCGCCGCGTGACCGCGCGATCCTGGCCGTGCTCTTCGTGGCCGAGCGCCGTGGCCTCGATGTCAAGTATGCGCGGCCTATCGTGGTAGAGGCGGGCGTGGCTGGCCCTGTTCCCAGTGAGCCGACGATCAGCCGCCACCGTGAGCGTCTCGCGACGCTGCTACGTGCGCTCGCGCCGCCGGACGCGGGCCCGCGCGATGACCCCGCGACGCTGCTACGCGCGGCGGTCGGGCTGGCCTCGTACCCGGCCTTCTGCGCCCGGCTGCGGCGCGACTACGGCCTGCTGCTGGACCCGATCCACTTACAGCGTGCCCTCAACCCTGACCATCCTCACCCCGCCTCCGCGGCCGTGGCGGCGACGGTCTTGCGCCACCTGGGACTGCGCCGTCGCCGCCGCACGACCGTGGTGCCGCTCACGCCGGAGGACGTCGCGCGCCGTCTGGCCGAGGACCTGGCCTACGAGAAGCGCTTCCCTGGAGACCCTGGCGCCGTGGCGCGCCGCCTCTGGCGCGTCACGATCGGGCTCCCCGTCGAGGTCGACCGCCTGGCCGGCGCTATGCGCGCCCATGTCCGCGATGTCGTGGCCCGCGATCCTGCCGCCGCGTCGCGCGATGCTGTCGCGCTGTTCGCCGACGCGTGGGACGCGACGACGACGGGGGCGGCCCTGACCCGTCCGCGGCCCCGCGTGGGCTCCGCGCCGGGCTTGCCGGGGGATGCCCTCTCGTGGAGCGCGCTGGCGCCGACCGCCCAATGCGTCATAGCGGCGCTGGCGCTCCTACCGGGCCTGGCGTGGACGGCTGACGACCTTGCCGCGCTCGTGGCGCCACAAGACGCGCTATCGCCGGAGCTACTCGTCGCTGGCGGTTGGCTCGCGGCCGAGCCGATTATACAGGGCGCAAGGGGCGCCGCGGGCGCGACGGCCTATGTGTGTACGCCGGCCGCGCGGCGCGTGGCGTCCGTGCAGCCCGCCGTGGCGTCCCTGGCTCTGGAGAGCTTGCCGCGCGTGTGGCGGGACCTGATCGTCCCCCGTTTGCAGCGGGAGTGCGCGACATCGCGGCAGCCCTACACGACGATTGGTCCCGTGTTCGAGGCGTGCGGGGGCGTGTCGCTGGTGAATGAGTGTCTCGACCTCGCCGGCCGCGCGCTCGACGCGGCCGGTCCGGACGATGCGATCACCGCGGATGTGCGCCATGCGGGCGCGCTCGTGCGCTGGATGTGGCGCGCTACCTCGGACCTGCCGGTCCCCTACAGCCCGCTGCTCACCCGCCTCGGGCGCGTCGCCGACCCGCTGCTCGGCCGGCTCGCGCGCGGTGAGCCCACCTTCGCCGCCGATGACGCTCCCTGGGCGGGCATCGTGGCCGAGCACACGCTGATCGTGGCCGAGCGTGTGTTCATGGAGGCCGACCTGGGCGACGCGGCTGACGGCCGCCGCGCGCTGGCCCGCCTCGTCGGGACGCTGCCGGACCTGGACGGCGGTCTGCTGCCTCCGCTCGACGCGATCCTTGCCCATGTCGGGGCCGACCGGCACTGCTGGCTCACGGCTTACCTGAGCGCGCTCGAGTATGGCATCCTGATCACGCGCGAGGATGTCACTGTGCTCCTCGCCGCCGCGCCGCCCGTCCCGGAGCAGACGCGGGAGGCCGTCGAGCGGCTCACCGCGTTACGTGAATGCCTGGACGCGCTGGAGCGCGCGGAGGGCGCCGATGAGGCCGCCAGGGGACTCGACCGCGACGCGCGCTGGAACTACCCGTCGCTGGCACAGTAGGATCGGGGCCGCATCCCGGTGACCTTCCGCTACTGGGCCGGCCTGGCGCTGCTGGGCGAGGCGCGCGGGACGGATGTCTACGACCCACAGGCCGCCGCGGCCCTCTTCGACCAGGCGCGTGAGGCGGCGGCGGAGGCCACGCGCCTGTACCGCGCCGACCTGGCGCGAACCGGGAAGTGGGACCGCGTGGTCTTTGCCCTGCTGCAGCAGGGCGAGGTCGAGTTGGCGGCCGGCGCCCCGGTCGTAGGCGCGACCCGGATGGTCGAGGCGGCGACGGAGGCGGTGCGCGGTACGGTGGAGATGGCGACGCCGCGCCTGGCTGTTACCTGCCAACTCGCCGTGGCGGCGGCGCTCGGGCGTGTCTTGCCGGTGGTCCACGAGGTGGCCGCGCGCGGGCAACGCCTGGCGTCGTTGGCCGCCGCGCTGGAGTCTTTCGCCGAGTTGTGCCAGAGCTACCCGAGGGCGGACGCCCCTCATTGGGTGCGCGGCGCCGACCGCATTGTTACCGCGCGCGGGAAGCGGCGCCGGAGAGGCCGGAGTCGGTCACTCGCGGCTGATCTGGAGACGTGGAGCGCGACGTTCATGCGCGTGGTCGAAGAGGTTGCGCGTGTGCAGGAACCCGACGCGCGCCGGCGTACCGAGGCAGCGCTCACGCGCATCGCCACCGGCTGGGAGACCGCGGATCGGTGAGCGCCTTGAGCGTGCGGCGCGTGGGTGTACGATAACCAACGCGGCAGGCCCGGCGTGGAGCGTGTTATCATAACGCTAAACAGCGTTCCCGCGACGGCGAGCACGGTGAGCACGGGGAACGGGTGACAGGACAGGTAGGGCATGACGACTCACGCGAGCACGGCCTTTGGCGCGCTGCTGCGGCGCTATCGGCTGGCCGCTGGCCTCTCGCAAGAGGCGCTGTCCGAGCGCGCCAGACTCAGCAGTAGCGCGGTCGCGGCGCTAGAGGCCGGCCGGCGCACGGCCCCGCGCCCTGGAACGGTTGCGCTACTCGCCGACGCCCTCGCGCTCTCTCCGGTGGATCGCACGGCCCTGCTCGCCGCGGCCGCGCCACCCGATCACCTCGGGACGGCGACGGCCGTGCACCCAAGCCACCCTGCCCTCCCCATGGCCGCACTCCCCGCGCTGCCCCTACCACCAACCACGTTGATCGGACGTGAGCGCGAGGAGGCTGCGGTCGCACATCTGTTGTTGAAGGATGAAGGCCACGGTCTCGTTACGCTGACCGGACCCGGCGGCGTCGGCAAGACGCGCCTCGCCCTGGCCGTGGCCTCGGCTGTGCGCCCCGCCTATCCGGATGGCGGCGCCTTTGTCGATCTATCGCCGCTACACGACGCCGAGCTGGTCGCGTTGGCGGTCGCGCAAGCGCTGGGCCTGCGCGAGGATGGCGGCCGCGGCGTGCGTGATGTGTTACGCGTATTCCTGGGGCAGAGGAAGCTCCTCTTGGCGCTGGATAATTTCGAGCAGGTGGTCGAGGCGGCCCCCTTCGTGGCGGAGTTGATCGCGGCCTGCCCACACCTCGCCGTGTTGGTGACGAGCCGGACGGCGCTACGGGTGCGCGCCGAGCAGCGCTTTGCCGTGTCGCCGCTGGCCGTGCCCGCCCCAGGTGAACCCAGCGTGGAGGAGGTAGAGACTTACGCCGCGGTGCGGTTGTTCGTGACGCGGGCGCGCGCGGGGCGCCCCCATTTCGCCCTCGATGCGGCGAATGTGGCGGCCGTCGCGGAGATCTGCCGGCGGCTGGACGGGCTGCCCCTCGCCATTGAGTTGGCGGCGGCGCGGGTCGCGCTGCTGCCTCCGGCGGACCTGTTGAAGCGGTTGGAGGGGCGCTTGGGGGTGCTCACACGGGGCGCACGGGACATGCCGGCCCGCCAGCAGACGCTGCGGGCGGCTATCGACTGGAGCCATGCGTTGCTGACCGCGGATGAGCAAATGCTGTTCCGTCGCGCCAGCGTTTTCGTCGGCGGCGGCACGTTGGAGGACATCGAAGTGATCTGCGCTGTGGATGGCGCACACGATGTGCTCGGCGATATGGCCTCGTTGGTAGACAAGAGCTTGCTGCATATGGAGAGCGGGGATGAGCCGCGCGTGAGGATGCTCGAGACGCTGCGCGACTATGCGAGCGAGCGGCTGGAGGCCGCGGGGGAGACGACGCGGCTGCGACAGGCCCATGCGGTGTATTATCTCGCGCTGGCGGAGGCGGCGGAGCCGGAGTTGCGCGGCGCCGCGCAAGCGATGTGGCTCAAGCGATTGGAAACTGAGCATGACAATCTGAGGGCGGCCTTGCAGTGGACGCTACGACATGGAGACGCCGCGCTGAGCCTGCGTCTAGGCGCCGCGCTCTGGCGGTTCTGGTACATACATGGACATGTGAGCGAGGGGCGGGGCTGGCTGACGCGGGTGCTGGAACTTCCGGACGTCGACGCGCGGGGCAACGTGGCGCGCGCGCGGGCACAGGCGCTCGAAGGGGCGGGTGTGTTCACCGAGTTGCAGGGCGACTACGCCGGGGCACGGGCGCTGCACGAGGAGAGCCTTGCCATCAGGCGAAGCGAGGGGGACACCTGGGGCGTCGCCGCCAGCCTGAATGACCTGGGTGTCGTGGCCGATAGCCAGGGCGACTTCGCACAGGTGACAACCTACTATACGCAAGCCCTGGCGCTCTTCCGTGAGCTTGGGGATGCCTGGGGCACGGCCCTGGCGCTCAGCAACATGGGATACCTGGCCTGCGAACAGGGCGCCTACGCCTGGGCGGCAGCGCTGCATGAACAGAGCCTGGCTCTATTCCGAGAGGTGGGGGATCAGCGGCATATCGCTTTTACGCTGAATAACCTGGGCGAGGCGCTGTGTAACCAGGGCGACTGTACGCGGGCGACAGTCTTGTGCGAGGAGAGCCTGGCGTTGCGTCGGGCTCTGGGTGACACCTGGGGTATGGCGATTTCCATCGGCAGCTTGGGCAACGTTGCTCATATACAAGGCGCGTATGCGCGGGCCATCGCGCTATACGAGGAGAGCTTGGGCCTGTTTCGCGATCTTGGCGCTACCTGGAACACGGCCTGCATCCTTGATAGCTTGAGCAACGTCGCGCGAAAGCAGGGCGCGTATGCGCGGGCCGCCGCCTTGAGCGAGGAGAGCCTGGCGTTGTTCCGGGAGATACATGACGCCAAAGGGATCGCGCGAGCGCTCACCAGCGCCGGACAGGCGGCGCGCGCCCAGGGCGATAGCCCCCGCGCGGATAGGCTCTGCCACGAAAGTTTGGCCCTGTACCGCGCCAACGGCGCACTGTTTGGGGCGACGCGGTGCCTGGAGAGCCTCGCGGAAGGGCTGTGCGCCGCGACGGAGGGGGTGTCGGCCGATACGGTAGAGAGAGGGGTGCGGATCTGGGGCGCGGTCGCCTCCTTGCGCGATAGGATGGGGACGCCGCGGCCTCCTGCTGACCTCGCGGCGTATGACCACTCCATAGCGACCGCGCGCATGGCGCTGGGCGCCCAGGTCTTTGACAAGGCGTGGGCGCGGGGCGCCGCATTGTCGCTGGAGCAGGCTATCGCGGAGGCCATGCAACAGGGAACCATAACAACAAACAGTAGTGGAGGTTAGGAGATGTCACGGCCACACAAACCACCCCGACTCCGTCCGGGCATGACGCTTGGCGTCGTCGCGCCGAGTAGCCCCGTGTTGGAGCGTTCGTCGATCTATCGCGGTGTGGACGCGCTCGAAGCGCTCGGCTTCCGCGTGGTCTTCGGCGCGCACGCCCGCGACGGCTACGGCTACCTGGCGGGACAGGATGTCGATCGCGCCGACGATCTGTTGACCATGCTGGAGCGCGACGACGTGGACGCGGTGATCTGTCTGCGCGGGGGTTATGGCGCCCTGCGCACCGCGTTGCGGCTCGACCGCGAACGCCTCGCACGCCTCGCCAATCGGCCGGCCAAGCCCTTCATCGGCTACTCGGACATCACGGTCCCTCATACGATCCTCGGACACGCGTTGGACTGGGTGACCTTTTACGGTCCTATGATAGTCTCGTTCGCCCACCCAACTGACTATACGGTCGCGGCCTTTCGTCGTGCGCTGATGGAGACCGCGCCGTTCGACATCTTGCCCGACCCCGCCGACCCGTACGTGGAAACACTCGTCGACGGCGTGGCCGAGGGCGAGTTGGCGGGCGGTTGCCTGCAGTTGCTCGTCTCACTCATCGGGACACCGTGGGAGCCCGACCTTGCCGACAAGATTTTCTTCTTTGAGGACGTCCACTGCGCGCCGTACGACATTGACCGCATGCTCTCACAACTCCTCGCCGCCGGCAAGATACAGCACTGCGCGGGTATCGTGATCGGTGAGCACGCCGATTGCGCGCCGAAAGGGCCGGGTAACACGCTCGGCCTCGAGCAGGTCTTCGACGACCTCATCCGTCCCCTGGGCATCCCCACGCTCTACCACCTGCCGATAGGACACGGGGAGAGCATAGCGACCCTCCCGCTCGGCGTGCAGGCGCGGCTCGACGCGACGGGTAAACGACTGCGTATCCTGGAGAGCGGCGTGCGGTGAGGCGCGCGACGATCGACGGCTGTATAGGATGACTACCAACCCGCGGAGTTTGTCGGTAGCGCCCACATGTTAATGTCCAGTGATTCTGTCACCCATAAGTGTCCAGTGAAAATGTCACCGGGGCCGACGCGCCCGTAGCGCTCTCATCCGGTCACGCGCCTGTTCGCGCGTGCGCTCCTCGCGACAAAAGTC
>JAABUV010004813.1_pt1 | contig 15806 bp, 15 predicted proteins | sample 5559971 | NCBI WGS metagenome assembly JAABUV01 (sample SAMN10711881, study PRJNA513362) | rock metagenome | isolation source: Antarctica rocks | place: Antarctica: Victoria Land, Knobhead nord | collected 2015-12-19
TACTATGATATTGATAAATCTTGGTTTTTAGTGGAGATTTGGCCTAGACCCGGATCCGTCAGGTGAGAATGATGGGTGTTACTTTTCCAATCAACAATGAAGATACCCATGCGGCTGAATCGAATGACGACTTCGACAATGTCTACCACTTCTAGCGCGCCTTGCGACTGGAACTGAAAAGGGGGATACCAATGGATAGTTTCCTGGCAACCCTCCTTTGAACTGTAATGGAAGAGTCGTATGAAAAGTCCCCCCGCCTTGGGAGCCTGTTTCCTGGTTATTCTTGTTTTCTAAAATCCCTTCTACCTGCGTGTACGGCCCCCATCCGTCTTATTCCACATGGGTAATATCCCTTCTGGCTCGATTGTATACATGTGAGCTCTAGAATTTTCAGGTCTCTTAGCGAGTTGCGATCATCTTCATCCATCTGATGCTGAACATAGTCTCATCTTTGAGATGCAAAACTACTACCCCGGTGACTAACAGTCGATAACTAACCATGGAGTAATCTATAAACTGCCTCAAGTGGAAATTGGACCATGTTAGGAGTTTTCCAGTGGTCCCTGTGGTACACGCTTTTGTCCTTGAGCTCGAGTCGGTAAGATACTTCTACCGGAAAGTTATCAGACCGGTTTTTCATTTAGACATATTGACGGAGATTTTCTCGTGGCTACTCATAATGCAATGGCAAGATTGCCATTCTGTTTCAATAGAAACCCGGACGCCTCATTGGTCATGGAAATCGGTTATCAACAAATTCGTCACCAAACCCAATTGGCTGGGTGGGAACCCTAACAACAACAAAGACGATGAGGAGACAGAGGAGGAGGAGGATGAGGAGAGAGTGAGAGGAGGAAGAGCTTCGCGAGGCTATTATGTTTTCTCTTTGTGCAATTTTGCACCAGCGCGATTACCAACAAGAGCCAAGAAAAGACAAAGGTTGGAGAAATGTTGGGGTACTATCTATCTGCTCTGTGTGTACCTACTCATGGTTGCAGTGGGTTGTTTCCCCCCTGATTTTCAACTCCGCCGTCGTGCTTGGGTATCGAGCCATTTATAAAAGGTCGCAGGAGCTTGTAGCAGGTAGCATATAACTTCCTTATCTTCAAGCATCAATCTAGACATCCGTACAAGTGCCTCGTCAAAGCTAGCAAGATCAGTGGGGGTCTAGTGATCCGATGTCGATTGATGCCGCTGTACTCGAACGTGATAAAAGAATCTAAGTGGAGGACGATAAATCTTGAGATCGAGAAGAGAAGATGAAAGGAATGGCAGAGGTATATAGATAATTATGACAGGCAAGTATTTGGAAAAGCAAATACGTCTTGTGAATGCCAAAAAGGCTTCAGCATTCCAGACGCTTGTTTCTATCTAGTCCAGTCGTCCAATCCCATCCCCCATCTATGCATTTCAGCGACCAGTCCCCTCCTCGCTTCTCCCATTGCATATCAACTAGCAGTCTACCCCATCTGGGTATAGGTTAACGGTATGCATACACAGGGAAAGAAATGGCAGCATCATTCCGAAAGCGAAGCGTCGGACAATGGTGTGAAGAGAGTTGAGTCGAGGAAGTAGTCGGGGAAGACGACGTAGTCCTCATGATCCTTAGACCGCCCCAACTTTATTCCACCTCCAAGCCAGCGCCGAAACGCTTAGGTAGGCCACTCGCAGATAGAAGCGCCGGACGTATCAGTACGGTAGTGGGTCGAGAGGTGATCTGCTGTCAAAGCTCTTCGCATCCTGCAGGCTGAGAAATCGAGACTTTCAAATCGTGATATGAAGGATCAAGAGGCGGAGCTGACGAGCGAGCGCATCGGGATCTCCTCTTTCGTTTCTGAGGTCCGAAATGTTCATGTGATGATGAAAAGGGATTTGTACTGTTGTTGACACTGCCCGAAGAATTTCTACTGGCTCGAAGCATTCTCGTCGTTCCTCTTATGATTTAATAATGATAGAATGGCTCATGCCCTAGAACCAAACGGGTCATCTGATGACGGAATTGCATAGTTCAATATGCGGGAAGCTCGACTATATCTACGCTCGCAGTGTTCCAGGATCTACGGTATAGCCTCTGGAGACATCGTTGTGGCTGAAGCCATTAGGATATTAGCAACAACTTCTGGATGCTAGATCGATGATCGATCTGAACTCAACTGATTCAGACAAATGAGACAAACGGGCAGTGTACTGACGATTCTCACTTTCAGTCCCACCTCCTCTCCTCCCAAAAACGTTGAACTGGTGCCGGCTTTCGAACTAGATAGGGCATTACAGTTATCATGTGCTTGCCATACTTAGGTAATCTGAACGGTATCTTGCAAACAGTGCCTTTGAAGCTTTCGGCAATCTCGTGCTCAGGATGGAAATTAGGTAAAATGTAAGGCATCATGCACTATATGATGCTATGTAGTACTACCAGTAACTGAATTAGCCGCGGATCGTACAGCCAGAAGGTCGAGTGGTGGAATGCAGATACAGAAGAATACATACTGTGAGGACAGAGTCATCTGCTCCGCTATCATCATTCGAGAGGTAAACGTAAAGAATCAGAGCATGATCATGGCAGAAACCTGTTCGTGTCAAAGTAAAGCATCAGCTGGAATAAGAAAAACTCCATCTCGATTATCCCGAAACTCACAAGCAATGACCCTTCCGCCCAACCTCCCGACACCCAACACCCTTCCCCAATCCCTTCCCTCAACCCTCACAACCGCCCACCCTTCCTCCCCTTCCTTTTCCTTCATTCTTGTACTGGCGTGTGCCCTGATCCCCTCTTCCCCACCCTCAACCTGCCCTGGGTCTAGCTCTGGATTGTTCAGTCCTTCCCATTTACTTTCGATCTTGAGCGCAGGGGTGGTAACTCCGATTTTCAATCCACCGTGCATATTAGCTGATAGTACTAGGCGAGATTGAGAGAATTCTGTTGCGCCACTTTGGGTGGGCCGATTAGGTTTTGAGGTTGAGGTTGAGGGCGATAGGGCGAGCTTCGTAAAGCGTTCGGAGATTGCTTTCAGCTGTAGGAGGGGTGGGAGCATAATGTATACATCTGGTTCGCGGCAGTGGGGTTCGTGAAGAGAAGAAACAGAGGCAAGGTCCAGCACAAGGACGGGAATCGATTGCGTGATGGTTGTTTCGCGGTCATGGGAGAAGAAGCCAGGGAATTCCGGGCCTCCAAAGGATTCATCGCCATTAAAGCCTGAAGGAAGGGGTGCATTGTCGGCTTCGAGGGCGGGCTTGGTTTGTTGAGGACGGGAGGATGTGAGGGTATTGGTAATGATGGTAAGGGAGAGGAGGGGGATGTTGTCTTTCTTCGTAAGACGGAGGGAAGCCGATGAAGCGGCGAGAGCAGATCGTAGAGCGCGATGGAGGGGTGCGAGAGACACACGGAGGTTGATAGTATTATCGGCAATGGCAGACTGGATTACATAGGTTTCGAAGATACTGTCCTTAAACGGAAGGGTCAGGAGAATCGAAGATGAAGGTGTAATATTCTACTCACTATTGATAGGACCCTTGATCAAGGTTAGGTATCCGATTTTATTTATTGGAAGAAGAACTCACGCCCATACTTGTGAGCCTCGCTCTGGTATGACCGTGAATCGGACTTGATCATTGTCAAGTCGGATCCATACTTCCTTGCCGAGAGATGACAGCGATGCTGTCAATTCTGGCACGCTCGTCAATTATCTGTTTCAATGCATGATAGAGTGGTTTTCAGTACTTGTGAACGTGCTGATGTTTTTGATCGCAGCTTTGAACCTCATCTTCTAGATACAGATGGAGGCGAGGATTCACAGGTGTTCCGTCGACTAGGCGTCCCTTTGCACAGTGCCCTTAGCCTCTAGTTAAAGGCTATCGCAGAGTTTCACCGCTCTACTGTACAATAAGAGATCAAGGGCTCCGGAACATTGTTTTTCAGGGCATCCAACCATTACAGGCGAATGTCTGTTGGAAAGATGAAGACTAGTTTGCTACAAGTATTGGAAACTCTAATGTAATGTGTCGGATTCAGCATGGGTATCGTCCTCCAACTCCAGTTCCGAAGCTCGAACACGATACGCCCAGCAATGCTCGCCTAACCGCTGCATCCAACGATTCCTCCCATTTGTACATTTCAACCGTCTTTCTTCGACTTCAAAAAAAGTCTTTTCGTTCCTCCAACCTTTCCTAAATCACCAAAGTCTCCCTCTCCGAATTTTTTCTTCTCAGCACTAGTATTTCTGGCTTGATCGACCATACCATCCACCCACGCTTGCTTTCTAGGAGATATCTCAACCTTCTTGATTCTCGGACCCGCTAAACCCAATGGTGGATCATCTTCGGTCCACGAATGGCGCGAGGATGGTCGTACTGAAGCTGGACTAGAATCTCGCGACTTAGGCGTAGAGTTCTGACGCGCATAGGTCAAACTGTCTGGGGTCATGGGTGTTTTGAACTCAGAAGGAGCGAGCTCGGAAAGCCGTCGGTTCCTGGTATTGAGCATCGAAGGAGAGACGGGCCTGGTCCTGGGTGTATCATGAGAGCTAGAATGTCCGGTTAATGCTGTTATGGGGGAGCTCGACTGTGACTGCGAAATCCCTTGAATTTCGAATCTTCCATCCGAACCCGATCGTCGTCCGTGGTGGCCCGCGTATTCTTTCAAGTACTCTCCAAGATCAGCCCAACCGCCACCGATGCGAACCATGACACGTTCGCCATTCTCTCCCACTAGCCGAATATAAAGTTTAATAGGTGCTGCCTTGCCTGACTGATGGAGGTGATACAGTTTGATCTCGGGGTCCCCATTTTGCGCCCGCACTTTTGATGATTTTGGGTGAGCTGGTGCGAGAGTCATCGGAGGCGATGGTACCAAGCTCTGGCTTCTTAAGAGTCGCATAGCAGGAGGACCTGTAGCGGGTGTGTGAGGGTCTTGAGAATCTTCTGGTCGAAAAACCTCAGGTGCGTCGGCTTCAGGCCCAGAAGTGAGCCGTATATGTGCTGGGATATCTGTTAGTATTGAGCTAATCCGGGCCTCAAGCTGGTCATCAGAGCTCTTAGTCGGGGTTCTGTTGGATAGTTGCAATGCGGATTTTGGTGTAGCGATGTTAGCTTCTCGGTTCCGCTGCCTGACCCTGATAGGTGTAGAGCCAGGACCCAGGTCTGCAACATCCTCGAATCTATGCCGGGATTTTGGCGGAATTGGGGGTGGGGAATCTAAGGAAGGTTGGTTTGCAGAGTCCTTCACATACTTTTTGGATCGAGAGCCTAAAGCCGATTCGTAATTGTTGTTAAGCTCGAAGGGCTGAATTGGTTTCTCGGGAGTTGAACGTGCAGATTCTTCTTGTTGTAAGCGAAGTAAGGCAGACGTTAGCGGCTGACCCGAGCCTAGATATTCGTTTTGGGATTGCCGGAGGCTGGGAGATGCAGATGAGTAGCTTTCAGCTCTTTCAATACTGTCGTTGCGCACCTGGACGAGTATTAGTAACACAGAAGGAGGTGGCGATATTGCTGATTAGATACCACGCTCTTGGGTGCAGCCTCTACAGACACGGTTGACGCACTCCTTGCCCTTAATTCTGATTCAAGCTGGGCTGGACTCGGAAAGAATCCATCTTTGAATCTCGCAATATCATTCACACCCAATTCTTTTTTGAAGGTTGAAGCCCGACTACGCTGAGTCGTTGGGGACGCATAACTTGGTGGAAAATCACCTTCGTTAGTCATGCTGTCACCTCGCTCCGTGCGCTGACTTGACTGCCGAGAGACAGTGCCATTTGGACTCATTGGGTCTTTCGAACTATAACTTGGAGTTGTGACCTCAATAGGACCAGCAAAATATTCTGCTCTTGAAGCATCACGTATCTCAGGGCTTGACATGTTAGAGAAGTATTCAGATGTCGCTGATCCTGGATACGATGTATTTGGGGACATGTCTGAAGAAATGTTGCTCAGCGCACGTGAATGTGATTTGTGGAATACGAGAGGGCCGGGTCTAGCTGCAGGACCATGCTTTTGTTCAAGTAGCTCAGCTTCCAATGTGTCTAAGATATCTAATTCCGAGTTGACCGGCAATGGCGTTGAGGTAGCAAGGTTTTGTGGACTGACCGTAGAACCACTCGCGACCTTGACAGCATGAATATCCCCATCCGGAGATTCGGTCCCATCAGTTCCAAATAAAGAGTGTTCTTGCGTCTCAGAGGACTCGGATGTAAGAACTACATGGGACAAGATTTCTTGACTTGGATTCCCGTACCCCAAGAGCCCAGTTGACAGATCATTGACAGATCCAGCAGTAGTTGTCTTGGTCTCTGCGCTTCCCGGACAAACAGCAGAGGTTTCACTCGGAGACTTTGGGAGAGGTGATCCTGAATAGGAATCGGTTAAAACGTTTACCGTCCCTCGAGCGGCACCATTGCTCTCGTTCGCCTTCCGATCGGACCGGTCAGAATATTCGTGGCCTTGGATTGCTGGTGACCCAGAGCGAGCTGAACGATGATTTTCAGATTTGGCATCCGGCGTATTTCCTATCTCTTTTGTAAGATGGCGTTCAATTGGTTCGATGCCCGACTGATTTTCCGAAGAACGTGCATCCCGCGGTGGATCTTGTATCTCTGTATTCTTTTTATGACTGGTCTGGTCGATAGCCTCAATACCTTCGTTGGATTGTCCGTTTTTCAGCTCGTTTTTCAACACCTGGTTCTCAGTCTCAACGACCCACGTGCCAAATTCGACTTCCAGGATTTCCATGCTCTCAACCCACCTCTCCGGCAAAACGTCTTCTCTGCCTTCTAGCATATCCAACATGCTGTCTAGTATTCGACCGAGTTCCGTGATTCTATTCCCGAGGACAGTTCGCATAGTAGCGAACGCTTCGCGTGAGACTAGCGACTCTAGATGCTCCGTAGTAATATCAGACTTGCCAACCGCGTTCCATGCAGACTTGATCGCCGTTCGAGATTCTTCAAGACATGCTAAAAAGTCAGGAACTCTCCGCAAAACCATCAAGCGTACAGACCAGGTATCCAGCAACAAGTATAGCTGTGTTATGGTAGGCAATGCTTGCATGATCGTGGCTGTTATTACTGCAGTGAAATCATCGAGGCGATTGTAAGCGGTTACATGACCACTGTTTGGCTCGGAAACTTGCAGCGACGGACGCGCTGAACCGGCCGTGAGATGAATATCTCGCATATAGTCCTTTAGTTCATCTAGTTCAAAAGAGTCCATATCATCCGAAATCGTCTCGATACGATCTTCGTACTCTTGTACAACGAATTCGGGGAGACTACCATAGTGTGCCTCCTCTCCGGCATTATTATGCGCTTGCAACCTTTCTCTATTCGGCCAAAGCTTATTAAGCCGTTGGGGGTACACGTATTTGCCCATGTTCCTTGATTCATCCTGTCCGGGAGGGCAGTCAAAGCCGTTATGGTACCCATCCGCGGAAGGCCAGGGCCATGCCATAAGCTCACGATACCATTCTCTTGTTTTCTTCGCAGCTAGCGCCGCTCTTATCCCCAGCGCTCGTTCCGAAGTCGTCGCAGCTGCAACGCTATCTCGGAGTATACTGCTAAGAGAATTTTCTCCGCTTTCGACAGCTTGTGTGGCCTCCAAGGCTTCTAGTGTTGAGGTTGGTGACAAGTTGGATAGCAATGGATCCAATTCATGGCTTTGTAGGCGCCGACTGGGCGAGCGCGAAGGCGAGCGTGAGAGTGCTTGGTTGGGGGCAGCAAAGCGTGCCGTCGGTTTCAAGGCGGCTGGATCCATGGTCTAGATGCCTGATTCAGTTCGTACAAGGCGCGGAAGAAAAATGGCGCAAAGCATGACCTTAGATACACTCCACAATCGTTGAACTGGCGAGGTCAGAAGAACGTGTTATCGGTAGGAAAAGACCCCAGGCATCATGCGATGGAGAAGCGCTGAGTGAAGCCTTGGACTGATCCGACTATTCAAGAAGACGAGGCATTGTGAATGGATGGGAGCTTCAGGGCTTGCGGTAGATATTTCTAATATTGGAGATAGTGTAGAGTAACGGCCGCTAAGAGCCCCACGTGCCAGCGTCATCGTCATCCGGCTCCCGTCTCCTGCCACTTCCGATCTTCGCTCTCTCTCTCATCGACGGACAGCCCCAATATCCGCTTAGAAGACAGCGACCCATGGGCTTTGGCGCTACCGCCAATAGATGATCACATTAATTCCACGTCTCATGCGTGAAAGGCTGTTCAAGTGTACGGCATACAATGTCTGCAGAGAAGAGTTGATCTACTACCTCTGGATGAATCAGATGCGGAAGTCATGTCGCCAATCGATGACTTTCAACTTTCTTGGTTATGCAAACGTCTAATGTGTATTTCTTTGCTTGCTTACGACGTTCAGTCTACGATTTGCACTTAAGTTGTTGTTGTTCTGGCGCTGGTAATGAATGCATGTTAAAGAAAATTCATGGGGGGTGAAAGTCAGAACGATCCTTCTTTGTCTAAAACGAGATCAAGAGCATTGTATTATTTCGCTTCTCATTGCCTTATCTTCATATAATTCCTTCGTTCTCGAGTTTCCAATCTCAGAAATTCCTTATCTGCAATCCCACCACCAGCAAAGCCTATCCAGCATTTCCAATATTCTGATTATGGGTTGCGGCCTTTCAAGACCTCGCCCTTTACCTCCCGACTCATCTTACCGCCCATCCTCTCAGGCACCTCTCTTCGCCACCAAAGAATCTTTGCATTCAGAAACCGATTCGGACGCCGCGTCCTCACCCTATCGTTCTATCTCACCCACCAGAGATCAACCCCTACGCCAACGACAACAGCAGGAATGCCACGAGCGCTACACTGGGCACGGAGTTGCTTATAACCGCTTGGTTAGTGAGGAGGAAGAACAAAGATTAAGGAAAGCAGCCATGAAAGAGCGTTTAAGGAGAGGGACGAGAGACGAGATAGAAAGGCGGGAGAGAGAAGAAAACGGATCTAGGGCCTCCGCTCCCAAGTCATTAAGCGTTTACTGACTTTAATTTCATATCACTGCTTCGGCGGGAGTTCTGGAACTCTAAATGATGAGGAGATTTAATGTCAAAGGAGGCCAAGGCTTGAGATGAGTCATCAGTAAATAGCAGAAGCCTCTTCTCTGTACATATACATCTTCGTTGATTGGTTGCATACGAAACCTAGAAATCTGACGCGAGAAGTCTTGTGAGAACGTCCCCTACAAACGCTCCGAAATAGCAGCCTCCTCGTGCTGTAGCGAGCAACCTCTAGCCTTTTAGTCTTTGTTCCCATTTTGGCGAGATAGAAAGGTCATCGGTTCCCTACTGAGCGATCTGCCTCTATGATGAACACTGCAGAGTTTTCAAAGTATTGCGACAGAGGACAAAACCACTCAGGTGCCCCAATCATCTTGAATGTTGCGGTATGAGTTCATTTGATCATATCCTGAAAGGGATATTGTGACTGGCCAAAACAGGACTGTTTAAAAATTCAAATAGAGAAAGCATGTAATTAAAAATGCCAAGAGAGGGGTGCGCGAGATAGACAATAGCATATGGAGGACAATAGTACGAGTACAAGAGGCGGAGAGATGAAATTGACAAAATTAGCCGCATGAGAGGGATATGGCGTGTTTGATCTCCCGGTGAAGAGAGAATAAGTACAGACGAATTTTTGTGCAGCAATACGTAGGTAGATATTGCTGACCTTCTTGAGGATGTATGTAACTATGTACCAATGTTGCATATTTGCCAAAAAGGATTATAGACCGGGCACTGAGAAAGAACTTGGACGTGATAAGAAGGCTATATCTAATCCATGCGATAAGTTTTAGTAGTATATTTCCCCCAACGAAGACATGATTGCTTCCATTGTAATGCTAACAGCAACCTCCAAATCAAGATGATGGTTTGAGAGATCAAAAGTTGTACATATCTTTCTATCAGCGGCGTAAATTCTGCAACGATGCTAGAATTCACGATCAACATCTTACCGTCTACTCGTACGAGTAGCTGTTGTAGAATTATTACCCGGTGCTCTAACCAATGCGCTTACGCATTATCTCAACCCAATCACCCAACCATGGGGGACTGCCTGGGAAAGCATGTGTCGTTTAACTAGAACCTAGAGATAGATGATTGCGGTCTCAACGTGCGATCCCTACACATATATCCCTTTCAACCCTCATGAAAAGCATGGCGCGAGTTCAAGATCCAGACCGCGACGGCAATGAGCGATACCCCTTACTCAAGCCTGTCGAGCAAGCTCTGGCTCATCCAAGTTCCTCCCATGATTGGATACTTGTTTTGGCCGTGGCATTGGTCATTTTCACAGACGTCTCCATCAATCTTGCTTCCGCCCCACAAACACGTCTCTATGAAGCAATATACTGCACTAAATGATACGAAGACCATGACCTAAATTGATCGGAGAAAGTGGATGGGTAGACGAACAATACTCCAAAATTGATTCCGTGCAATCGCAAGTTGCGTCGTTGAAGGGTAGTTGGCAATGTTCGATCAACTTCCAGGTTGGACTCTCCATCTCTATTACCACACGCGCATTTTGCAGGTATATTAGTTGAATCAACCTTTCAATACCAGTTGGACTTCTAGCAGAGAGATACGGGAGGAAATAGCTTATAGTTATAGACGTATTTTCACTATCATTTCGAGATAGTTGGGTTTACGCTGTTTGTATGTTCTTAGTCTTGGTTTCCAGTTTTGAGAAGTGTTATGAGCGTATTGAAGTTCGTATAACGGGTCGCTCTCCTAATGTATTCCCAATGAACCTGATCTTATTCGAAGCGCTTGCTGGCATCTTTGGAGACGGCTATTTTGTGTTAAGAGCTTTGCCCTATTCTGTTTAGTGTCCTCGTCCTCACTTTGTCTTACTACTTACGACAGAGCCGTCCTTTTCTTCCGGCTTACTGCGGCTGCGTATGTGTCTTACTTGATCAGCCCTCCGATAAGCGCTGTACTGCTTGAGATGGATCCTTGGATTCGGATGAACATCTCATTAGCCCTTCATGTTGTTCCTGTGGTACTCGCGTTAGTGCTACCGAAGACTTTGGCCAGTCCGGATTCGGTGGTTCGACATCTGACCGCGGCTATGGGCAGTCATGATCCGATAATCACCAATGCCGGAGATCAGGAGCAACCAAGTCAAGCTTCTCCCACCTTTTGCAAAGGATCTCTTCTGCATCGGCTCAAGGCAATTTGCTACTCAACTGTATCCAAATCCAACTTCCTCGTCCAAGACTGGCGCATCCCATTCCTACTATCACTCACTATATCTTATATACATGAATATCAATGCGCTTAGCGATCCAATCCTCCTTCGATGCATCTCGAAACGTTACTCGATCACTCTTGCTCTGGCATCGTACTTCTGGTCTTTCGAAGCGGCTGCGAACATGCTAGTAATTCTGGTCATAATTCCCGCAATTTCTACGTGGCTCGTTCGGCAGCGGGGATATACCCTCCTCTCGCAAGACATCTTACTCCCAAGGATTCTTTTTGCTATTATTTCTCTGGGGCTTATACTTGTAGGTTTAGCGCCGAAATTGTGGACAATGACGTTAGGACTCCTCGTGATGAATTGCGGACCAGGTGGTCTACTAATGGTGCGCCTGCTCTTGACACCTTTCGTACAGCACAACGAAGTTGCTCCCATGTACGTTGTGATGTTGGTTCTTGAGACGGCTGGCATGTCTACCTCGGGGCCTTTGACGGCAGGCTTGTTCAATGCCGGGCTAGGTAAAGGCAACGGCACTTGGCTTGCCTTATCTGGTCTGTGGGCTGTTTTTCGCAATTGCTACTGCTGGACTATGTGCTGCGAATTTGTGTAGCGAAGCGGTCCCTCCTGAGGGAGAGGAGGGTGGTGAAAACAGCTTATTGCATGCATAATCGATGTATCGAATATACGCCACTGGGACATGTGACGAAAGTGTCTCGAAACGCATCTCTTCAAGGTGCTGTACAGTAGCAACTAATAGGTAAGCACTCTGAATCGCTATCTCTTCTCGAAATCTGTCACCTCAACACCCAATTTACATTCGTCTTCCCTACTCAGGTTCACTACCACGACTAGGGGGACTTCTCTCTTCAATTATCGCTCACCCGGTCTTTGGAATGTCGTTGGACGCCATTTCTATCTTAGGGCTGAGATCAAGTCCAAGACAGGAAATGACCAATAGAAGCTCGAGTATAAATGCCTCCTCGCTTAGCCGCTTCATAATATTAATGATCTCCTTATGAAACAGACAAGGCTGGTGCGCCGAAGTTTATGACACTGTAACACAAAACTAATCATGAGGCTGGGCGAGCTGAAAAAGCTGACGCCGTAGGATTCGCCATGCCGTCACGGCGACACGCTGGCAACAGTAGGTTATACCGTAGGTCTGCCATTATCCAAATTGCGAACTGCCGACGTCGTCGACCCCATTTCATCTCTCCCAGGAAAACAGAATATCCAGCGCTATGATTACAGTACCAGACATTGAAATGAATGGAGAAGCCCTAGCGGACGACAAGCCGCAACAGACGCTACAGAGACCGCGCCTAAACACCCAGCTGACCGTCTTCCGAGAAATTGTTGGTATCAATCCGACGCCTGCCCTTGGAATTGGAAAGTCAAAGAGACCAGCCCCGAATAAAGGCATTTACCAACGCACATGCCAAGCAGAGTCGAAAGCCAGGCTCCAGTACTATGCCTGCGCTGCCACGTTCAATACCTGCTTCCTGTTGCAAATCGTAGTAGCCGCCGCGTTGACCGCGATTGGTGCCGCTAAGGGCCCTCATATTGCCGTCACGGTGCTGGGGGCGGTCAACACCGTCATTGCAGGCATCCTTACTTACTTGAAAGGCCAAGGTTTGCCCAACCGCCTACGACAATACCAGAGTGAGTTGCGCAAAGTTAGAGAGTACGTTGAGGAACGAGAACGTGATTTTAGCCGTTTGGATTGCAAATTAGACCTGGATCATGAAATAGCCATCATCTGGCGCCTGTACGAGGCTGTCAGACAAAACAACGAGGATAACTTTCCGGACACTTATCACAATTTCACTGGGCCCGATGGAGCGAAACCAGCTCAGACCCCCGGGGTGCAGACACCTCCTTCGAAGCAAGTAAACGCCGACCCAGACGCAAAGGCAACAGCGAACGGTACGCAGGTCAACGTGTCCGCTATTGAAGTACCTCCAGGCCTTGGTGAAAGGTCGTCAAACGGAAACAGCGTACATGTACCTATCGAGGCTGATGGATATCTGAACGGAAGGCATTCAGGCATGAGTGGTGGACATCCGAGTATAGAGAAAACTGCATCTAGGGATGGGCGGCCCCGAAGCATGGACATTGAGCCGGCAGCGACTGGAAAACTTATGGCGCCATATGCTGGCTTACGGCGCACGAATGGTGCCATATCTTCAGGGCGACCTTCGTCCTCCGTCGAAAGATCTCTGCACAGACATGCTTCTACAGAGAGACCTGCAACTTCGAGGGAACGACCGAACAGCATGACTGATCGACGGAGATCTATAGATATATCATCTGGAGCAAAAGATGGATCTTCGGACAGAAATATTACTTATGCACCTCTGGAGCGACCCATAACCCCAACCGGAAGATCGTCCAACAGAAACAGTGCATACGAACATACGCCCCCGGAGCGACCTAGAGCGCCAGCCCTAAGCGGTCGTTCGTCCAATAGAAACAGCCCGTACACACTACCACAGCTACCTATGGCCCCGACTGAAATCATGCCAGGTTTTGATAATCCAAATCTTCCTATAGACATGATCCGAGCTCCAAGTGAGGGTTTAACAAACGGCAATGCGGGGCTGGCGGTCCCGAGTCGTAGAAATTCTACCACGCCGGTTAAGCAATTTTACACTGCTGCCCAACGGAGAGGCTAATGGACTGGCTCCAACTTAATGGTAGATGCTCGAGTCGCCTCGGCACTTCTGCCGGTCTTAGGTCACAAAGTATGACTCGGCTTGCTGGCTTCAAGCTTTGGAGGAGTATTGCTAGTTGACTTTGTGTAAACTGTGCTAAACACCAAGCCATTTATCGTTCTGTCACTACCATTTTGATGCTTGTGGTACCCCCAGCGATGTTAAAGGACCGATGTGGTTTCTCTAAAGCCTACGGGTCGAATCCATCTGCAAGCCGGTAAAAAGCTATTCAGGAAATATATGCAAAAGGACGATCAGTAGATGCTTACACCTACGGGTCTCGGTGCTAGCAAGCACTTTGGACTAAAATGTCATATTAAGTTCGACGATTAAGATAAAAAGGTGCAAGGCACCGACCAAGTTTCTTGAGAAATTCAGGAAGGAAGAAAATTGCAATTTAAAGCTTGTCTTGTTGGAACAAAGAGAAAATATACTTCACTTTGGTGGAGCTATCTTTCGGTCACCGACTGCATAACAAGCACGATATAATCAGTCGACCAGGCAGCAGCAATAGATGATAATTGCGGATTGGCCTCACTCCCTACGCCGAGTGAGGACAGCCTCGGTAACTTGTGGGAGTCTCGTCGAAGAACCAACATGTTGGGATTGGAGTGGGCCAGATTGCTGACCTCCAATTTGCCGCTAATCTTAACACCTCAACATATTCCTGATGTCCTCTCCCTATACGACCGTAACCCAACGTTCAAGCTCAATGCTTCTCTGGTCGTTTCTATACATCTATATGTCTGTGTCTCTCACAATGTCGAATCTTATATTATTCCTATCCTCCTCAATTTTCTTATAAACGTCCAGCATTAAATCATCTAGAATTCGTTAAATCATCCGCAATGTCGTCTTTCTTAGCAGACTTCGTACTCATAGGCCCTCAAACGTCGCTCTACACCCCGCCGAACCCCATCAAGGGGCAGCTCATCGTCCTCTGCACTTGGCTCGGTGCCGCACGCAAAAACATTCGCAAGTACATTTCTCTCCACCAACGGATCGCGCCGGGAGTCCGTGTTCTACTCATTGAATCCACAATCCCCATGCTTATGAGCACCTATGCACGCCAGCGAAGTGCCATCAACCCTGCAGTCTCCGTCATCCTGGACGTCCTAGCCGAATGCAGAGAATGTTCTCTCCCCTGCGAGAAGGCACACCCAAACAGCCACATGGCCAACGCTGGACCCAACATCTTCATACAGCAAAACACCTCTTCCACAGCTTCGTCCCCCAGAATCATCATCCACGTCTTCTCCAACGGCGGCGGAAACACCGCCACCCAACTCCTCCTCACCCTCCGCTCCCGCCTCGGCTCGCCCCTCCCGCTCACAGGCCTGATCCTTGACAGCGGTCCCTCAAACGGCACCTACGGCAAATCCTATGACGCAATACTCCTCTCCCTCCCTCCATCCCTGCTCTCCCGCCTCCTAGGCCCCACGTTCGTGCATCTTTTCCTCATCGCCCTGTTCACGTGGATCGCGTGCGGGAACGAGAACCCGGCGACTCTGGGCCGGCGCACGCTGCTGGACCCGGATGTGATTCGAGGAATCGGGGAGGCGGGGGAGAGGAAGGTGTGTTTGATTTATTCAAAGGCGGATCGCATGTGTGAGTGGAAAGATGTGAGGGCGCATGCTGAGAAGAGTAGGAGGAAGGGGTGGGGGGTTCGGGAAGTGGTGTTTGAGGATAGTGAGCATTGTGCGCATTTTTTGAGGGACGCGGTGAGGTATACTGAGGCTGTGGAGGGGATGTGGGAGGGCGGTAATGAAATCAAGGGGTTGCATGTCTGATGCTTTTCCACCGAGTTGGCTAGTCCCTTCGAGAGGAGCGCAGGAAACACAGCTCACTAAAGCAAAACCAACCTCCGAGTCAACCATGTTTGTTGGAAATA
>JAABUV010004815.1_pt1 | contig 15792 bp, 12 predicted proteins | sample 5559971 | NCBI WGS metagenome assembly JAABUV01 (sample SAMN10711881, study PRJNA513362) | rock metagenome | isolation source: Antarctica rocks | place: Antarctica: Victoria Land, Knobhead nord | collected 2015-12-19
TATTCACTGTATGCGAATTTGACACTGATTCTGACGTAAATTGGTCAAGTTTTGTCGTATGTCATCGAATAACTTCGCATTGACGTTGCTCTTTGCGTTTAGTCTTTGCAAAGTCATTTGACTGTTCGTGTACACTCAAATTTCGCTGTTTTTGAGTGCTTTTTCGCTGCATATTGCGATTGCATCGCTAATAGCTTGCAGTTCCGCTTCCGTTGTGGTTATTTTGTCGTAAACGCTTGTCGCTTTGCTGTATCTGACGAGTTCATGCGTGAATATCACTGCCGTTCCAGTTCCTGTTTCGGCCTCTGCTATCTTTTTCCGGATTTGCGATGCGTCGATATACATCACTATGTTTTTCGCCTTTTTGATAATTCTTTCTAATTCCCTGTAGTGCGAATTGACCGTTTCGCGAGTTTCGCTTTTTGCAAATTCGATTTGAATTCTTGCTAAATGCTCGATTTCTTGACCTCACGATTTCTTGAAGTGAGGAATTTCGATTTCTTTTATTGAATTCAGTGTTTTTTGCACTTTGTTCAATATTCGATATATCTGCGTGAGTTTGTCTTTGCACTTCTTGACTTTTCGAGATAAGTTCTTCTTCGTCTCGTTTCAGTTCAGGTATTTCGATGCGTTCAGATCTAGGTTCAATTCGGTAGAGTATTGAGATGAGTATGAAATAGATGTTCTTTTTCTGATAGAGTGTTTTTCCGGTAACTCAACTATTCGAATTGCATAGTTCTTGCACTTTTGGTCTAATCGCATCTTCATCGACGGGATTTCGGCTTCTATTTGCATAGTCTCTATTGATGATGTTTGAAACGCACTCAGAATTTTCCGTAATGCAGCGTTTTGCAGTTTGCGAAATTTGACTAAGTAGCTTTTTTGATTATTTCACCATATTTCGACGCCATAATCGCTAATAGACGTGACGCATGCCAGGTATAACTGCTTTCCTGATTTGGCATTTAGTTCTCACTCGCTATTCATTAATCTAAATAACGAGTGTAGCGTTCTTGTGACTGTCGCGATTTTCGTTTGCACATGAACTTTGAAGTTGAGCTTTCGATTCAGTCAGACTTCTAGTCATCGTACGCATGTCTTTGATTTTATGATCGTGTTATTGAGTAGAATAATCATTTGGTTGAATGTCGTCTTGTGACTTTCAAAGTGTATCAATTCAGATTTCTAGTCATCGAATTGCACTGCGTTGTTCTCAGCTCATGTGAAAGCGATTTTTGCTGCGTTTTCCAGTATTTTCACATTCTTGTCAATATTCCTTCCCTCAATGTATAGCGTCACGTCGTCAATATAGCTGAGTGACTGTAAATTTCCGAACTTTGCGCGAATCTTTGAAAACAGATATCGAATATAAATTAGAAATAAAATGAGCGAGATAGATAAGTCTTGTGATATTTCTGTGCTTATTTTCTTTGATTTCTGACATTCGCCGTCAAATGCTAAGTCAATAACCCGGTTTTGTAAGAAACATTTTACTCAATTGATTAAATTGACTGATATTTTTAATCTAATCAATATTTTGACCAGCTGTTTCAATGCAACATGGTCAAAGACTTCTTTGACATCTAGAAGTAGGCAGGTAAGCGTGTTTCCTCAACTTTTCGCCATTTGCGCATCATGTACTAGGTTTAGTACTGCGTCTATAGCTGATCTTTGTTTTCTGCCTCTCATTTGATCAAAATTCAGCAGCTTATCGTTAATTTCAGCTGTGTAAGACAGTCGCACTGCTATTATTTTTTCTGCTACTTTGCCTAAACAGTTTAGCAGCGTAATAATTCTGTATGCCTTCGAAATTGAATAATTCGGCTTGTCTGATTTTTTTAGAATAATACTCGTGCCTTCGCGTCATATCTTCGAATGATAGTCGTTTTCAATCAAATCTGAATACACTAAATTGAAGATTTTCGATATAGTTTTGTACGCTCGCTGTATGATTGCGAATGACATATCGTCTGGTCCGAGTGCTTTCCTGAGTGCTGAGAAGTTAATAGCGTGCTTGATTTCCCCTTCGATAACTCTTGATCACTGTATACTTTCGTTCAATAGTAATTCTTCATTGATTTGAATTTTCGAAGGTGGTGAGTACATTGCTTTCAGAAATGCCTCGCACTTTTCATTGAATTCGATCTTCAATTCTTTTTGCGAGTTTTGTATCGGGGGTAGCTTTTCGATTAGACGTGGTTTAGTGAACTTGTATGCCTGAAACACTTCTTTCTCTTCGACGTTGTTCAAAAAATTGGTTCAGAATTGGTTTTTGACCAGCTTTATTGCATCATGATACGAATTTCGCATTTGCACCACCTCTGCCCATGCGTCGTCATTTCTGCATCTTTTTCAGGTTCGCTTTTTTGACGACAGCGTCTTTCGCATTTCGATGAGCTCATTGTTTCATCAGGGTTTTGATTTTGCGCATATTCGCTGTTTAGATACGAATAATTCCACTGTATTCTTGATGCATTCAGTCAAATAAATGGCTTTTGCTTTCAAACTCGTGATTCTTTGCATCTTGACAATCATTTTGTCTTTCGCCTTTTGCAAATGCTCATCAAAGCCTTTTCAGTCGGCTTTTTGCAGATTGTATGACGCGTTCAGCGAATTTTCGACCAACTTCACTTTTTCCGTAACTATTGTAAATAGAATTACTTCATGGTCGAATTCTGTGTCTGCGTTCTCGTCTATATGTCAATCTCTAATGTGATTGCGCATATTCTTTGATGCGAATGCTAAATCAAGTACTGAGCTTGACTGATCTGAATAGCTGTGATATGTGTCTATATCAGAAGTGTTAACCAGGTCGCACTTATGTAAATTTACTCACTTTATTAACGCTTTCGTTCTAATAGAGTTTGAAATTTTTGCGTTTCACCAGCTATGATGTGCATTAAAGTCTTCGACGATAATAACTTTTTGCTCAGAATTTAGCATAACTTTTGCTAATTCTCGCTCAATCGTGTATAATTGCTCGTCATCTGCGTTTTGTGACTTTTCGTTGTAAATATTGAACAATAAAATTCTTCCCTGAATTTTATTGTTCGCTATTGACTATGTCTGATCTTGATGTGCATGTAAATTTCTTTGCGTTTTTCGCAACAAATATCAGTACTCTGGCACGAGTATTCTGAACATTTGGTTTGATGCAGATAAACGACGGATGCGAAATTGTTATATTTTCGTCTCTCATTCACGATTCTTGTATTATAACAATATCTGCCTTGTTTTTCGCAAATTTCATGCATGCATGCATAATTTGCGTTGACCTTGCGCAATTGTGTTGTAGAATTCGAATATTCGACGTGTTTGCAAAGCTTTCGTCATTTGCGTTGTTTTGTGACATTTCGAATGCAATACTCATTACAATTTCGTGACTAGATGATCTTTTTGTGAGCTAATAGACTGAGCTGCCTGATATGTTTCGCACATTGCGCTATTTGCGAAGTGCGCATTTTGACAGTTGCAGCATCTAGGAATCGTGTGATTGCATGATTGCTTGTCTTCGCATGTAGGTAATTGACATTTATGATTTCAGGTCTGATGATTTCGCTCGCAGTACAAGCATCTTGATGATCTGTTACATTTGTTCTGTAAGTGCTCGAATGTTTGACATTTTTGACATTGATCATTTGGTCGATAGTCTCGATATTCGACTGTTTGATATGTCAATCTCGCAGCTAAAAGTCGTTTTTTCAGATGTCTTTGCGCTTCTGCTTCGATTCTAAATGCTAAGATCGTCGATGCATGTCTGTTTCGTGATCGGTTTTCGCTCTTCGATAATCATATAGAGTTGATTATTAGTTTCAATCCGGAATTGTACGACTCTAACTCAGTTTTTAGATTTTTCATTTCAGTTTCCGTGTTGAAGATTTCGGTTTCCAGACTGTGTATGACTATTTTATGTCATTTCTCGTCTTTCTTAATGCTTTTAACATCAAAAACATGCTTCTATATTGCTCTTTGCGCTAGTAAGGCATCTGCTGTGTATTTTTCCGAGATCGTCAGAACAATGTTGTTTCCCTTTTGCGTTTTGGCTACCGTGGCAACTATTAGATCGCTTTTCGCCTTTTTCAATGCGTTATTCATCGAATCTCGCATTTTCATCATCTTTAAAGTTCAGTTCTCATTTTTGAAATTGACAATGAATCTTCTTTTGCAATACGATATTTCTTGTGATTTTGACGAGAATTTCTTGATAACTCAATTTCATTCACCTGCATTTGCATTCACATTTGCATTTGTGTTTGCATTTGCATTTGCGCTTGTGACTTGAGCTGCTTTTTGTGCATATGTGAGCTTCTGCGTTGATTTTTGCGAATTTTGCATGACTTGCGACGTTTGCGAAACCTGCATCTTCTGCAAGATTTGCGAATTCTCTGTCATTTGCTTTGCATTGATTCTCTTTTTGATGTTTTCAGCATTTTGTTGAATCAATTGTAGAATGATCTTCAGTTTGTTGTTTGTTTAACTTTGAAGTTGATCAATTTGCTTCTGAATTGAGTTTTCTATGCTTTCGTTGCATGCTTTTTAAATGTAAATTAAGCTATGACTTATAGTTTCTTTCTGTTCTGATATTGCTTGTCTTAGCTAATTGACTGCAAATTCAATTCTTTCTTGCAGTCTCTTTATCTGCATCTCTTTAAAGGTGACATTGTAGCACTTACTAGTACTAACTTCAATGCTAGCTTCTTTTTACGAACTTTTCATCGCTTTTCGCTTTTTCATTTCTTTGACTTTCACAATCGCTCATGTTTGCCTATCAAAAATATGTTGCATACGTTGCATGCAACATACATAAGACATAATCTCTATGCTGATTTTTCTCTTAGCAAGAGATAGTCTTTCTTGTTGCAAATTCACAGTTCAAGATAAGCAAAATCTCTTACTGCTCAGATTTTGACAGTTTACTTCTTAAGCATGAATTGCAGACATTTCATCAGTGATATGCATGTATATTGCAGTCGATTTCTTCTTTAATCACATTAACATGCGCTACTGTTCTTTTGAGCTATATAAACAATGTCTTTAACTAGAAATTGATTCTATTATCAAGACATTCAAGAGTCAGAACTCAGTAAAGAAATGAGATTCTCAAGATCAACAGTTGTCATCATTGTATATCATGCTTCGCAGACGCTCACTTCGCTTGTAAGATGTGCAACTCATCTGTTTCATGTTATTTGTAGAAATCTTTCTCATGCAAATCAATCATGTTTTGTAGAAATGTTTATATGCTACACTTTTAATCAGACAGCGAACTTTAATCATTCTTTACTAATTTGCTTGTGTTTCTCTTCTTTTAACAAAGTCTTCTTGTCAGCATATTACTCATGTATAAAATGTCTGTGTTTGAACGTTTGTTAAATGATATTAATGAGATTTTTGAGTTTACTCATATCAAACTTAACAAGTCTTGTGAGTTGCTTATGTCATAGTAATAAATATGCAGTTTTAACAAAATCTATCGAAAATATGTTGTATACATTGCATGCAACATACATAGAGCATGATCTTTATGCTGATTTCTCTCTTAAACTTAAGAAATTACTTAAAGAGTTTTCTTGCAACAGATTTACAATTCAAGATGAATAAAATCTTTCACTGCTCAGATTTTGACAGTTTACTTTTTAAGCATAAATTGCAAATGTTTTGTTTGCAATATGCATGTGTATTGCAGTTGATTTCTTCTTTAATCACATTGACATGCGCTACTGTTTTCTCAAGCTATACAGATGATATCTTTGACTAGAAATTGATTTTATCATTAAGACATTTGAGAGTCAGAGTTTAATGAAGAAGTGAGATTCTCAAGATCAACAATCATCATCATTGTATATCATATTTTGCAAATGCTCACTTCGCTTATTAAATGTACAACTCATTTATTTTGCATTATCTGTAGAGATCTTTCTCATGCAAATTGATCATGTTTTGCAAAGATGTTTATATGCTACACTTTTAATCAGATAGTGTAGTTCAATCATTTTTTACTAATTTGCTTGTATTTCTCTTCTCTTAACAAAGTCTTCTCATCAACGTATCACTTATGTATAAAATGTTTGTATCTGAACATTTATTAAACAATATTAATGAAACTCTTGAGTTTGCTCATGTTGAACTTAATGAATCTCATAAGTTGCTTGTATCATAGTAACAGACATGCAGTCTTAACAAGATTTATACATAGTTAGCATGTAAATTTAAAGAATGTTTGTGATTTAAGTTCTTTCTATTAATCATTCTCAACAGATCAAACACAAGAATGTTTTGTTTCAGTTCTTGTTATCATGACAACAAGATATTGAATTGAATGATTTTCATAAGCAATTTTTCTCATAATTCTGTGTTTTATTTAACTTTCTCATCTGCATGTAAATTGCTTATAATATGTGCATTGAGATTATTGAAGTCTGTGCAATCACGAAAACTCTGCATGCAATCAACGCACAGCGCTTTATCATCATGCAACATTTTAATATCATTCAAACTTTTAATAATCTTTAAACTTTACTGTAGCTAAACAGTAGATTCATAGTCAGCATTGCATACAGATGAGTTTCATCACTGATCTCAAAAGACATGAATCTGCAGCGCATTAAACAAAGTTGAGTTCAGACAGCATTGTTACACAACAATCATGTTAATCTCATGCAGCTTGCTTGAGATTATAAAGACTTCAAAGAACTTTCAAAACACAGTTGAGTTTAACTTTCACTTTTAATGAAGAGAACATGTAAATGATTTCTTTAAGAAATGATTCAGTAAACACATTGTTTACATTGATTTAATGAAGTTCAAGATTCTTCATTGTTGCAATGATTAAAAAGACTTGCAGAGTGTCAAACTTGATGATTGATGTAAAAGTATTTTCATAGTCAACTTCATGAATTTAAGAGAAATTTCTGACTATCAGTCTTGTCTTCAGTTTGTCAAAAGAATCATTGATATGCATTTTTAATTTAAAGACTCATTTGCTTGTCATAATGTTGATCTTTTTGAGTGATACTTCTTCTTGTCAGATTTCATTAATGACTAGCATCACAAGTTCTGCATTAATCACTTTTTTTCAAAGTTTTTCTTAAACTGAATTTTGCATTACATCTTTATAAATGTTCAACATAAGAATTCTTATTGCTTTAAAAGAATCAGATTCATTAATGTTGAATAATGTTTATGACATGCTTATGTCAAAATCACTCTCATTATTATTAACTTTCTTTGTGATGAATCAGATCATCATAGCTCGCAAGATTTTAAATGCACATTCTTTCAGTTGTTGATTTTCGCTATCTTTTTTTCTCTTTGAAATGACTACATGCAGAAATGTTTGAGCTGCTGATTTAAACATGCTTAATGCAAAGACTTTTTAAGTGATTTGAACATTTACATGAACTTCATGCTCATCTGATGTATGTGACGTGATCTTAGAATTAAGTACATTCAAGTTGATCACAATAGTTTTCAATGCATCAGTTGATTTAAATGAAACATCAATCATGAAAGCATCAGATTTTGAAACATTAGTTGAAATGTTATTCTTTAATGATCTTTTCACAAATCTTCATTCTGAAAAAACATTGAATGTTTGCTTGTGAAGTTGCAAGTTCATGTTTTCATTCTTTTCATCTTCAATGAACTTGACAATGTGATTCTTGATGATTCAATTGAGATCTGAAACTCAGAAATGATATTACTTGTTGATATTTTTCACATATTTCATGAAGACATTGAGTCTGTCTCTGTTTATGAATTTGTCTCATTTATCTTCGATTGACAATGACTTAAAATCAACATATGAGTAACATTTGCATTTTCATACTCGTACATGATCAATTGAGAGTTTGATCTCAATGAATGTTTTCTTTAAAATCATGAGAACTTCGTTGATCAAGAATCTTGTAATGATTTAATTTCATAAATAAACATCTGTTTTTGCAGTTTCTGTTCAGAACTCAATGAAAAGTTCAGCATTCTTGATCATGATTTGCATCAAGTTTTCTGTGATGTATATAACTCTTTCAACTACTTCATTTTGAATCAACATGTGTGAAACAATGTATTGAGAAGTAATGTCAACTGATAAGCATCAATTATTCAAAATAACTTTAAGTTTTATAATGTTGTTACTGCATACTGAGAGAAGTTTGACATTGCTGTGAAGCTTTACATTGAGTTTTCATTTTCACAAAGCATCTGATGCATTGAATTGTTACTTCAAAGAAATGCATCAAGTCTTTCTGAAGTAATTGTCAATTATCTTTAGAAAGTATGATTTGTTATTGAGAAATGATGATAGTGATTCACAGATGTTTATGAAAATAAAAGTTAAGATACTTGTTTTTGATTGCTGACATTATGTTCTTATTTGTTAATGAACTTGATGAGCGCACATATTTCACATACATTCTTGTGACTATCTTTGATGAAAATAAATTTTTTCAAAGTGATGATTTTATGAAGTTGATGAAGCTTTGTTGATTCAAGATGAATGAAACAATGATGTTACAGTTTGTACAACTTGAAGCTTTTGTCATTTGCAAAACTAAGTTGATCATGATCAACTTCGATCTTGTTTTCATGATGAATCACATCAATGTAAGATGTGAAGTGATCTAGATTTATTGAATTGTCAAGATTCATTGAACTGTGCATTATTGAAAATGCTGATGAGACGTCATGCTGCATAGCTGATAGTAATGCAAATTCATCAAGATTGTTTGCAATTCTCTTTACTATGTAAACATTTTCACATTCTAAAGTTTCAATCATTTGCTTTTCTTGCTTGTCATGCATGTACAAATCTTTATCATCAAAACTCTCTTGCAGATCTTTCTTACACATTCTTCTTTCAGAAAGAAGATTCACTTCAAACTTAGAAACATGAAGAACACAAAACAACTTAACTGAGTTTTTGTAATGATCTTGCATGACTGCTGTGTCACAGTGATTAATATACAATTTTCTCTTTTCAACTTTAATGATGCATTTTTTAATGCAAATTAAAAAATCACTAAAAAGTTAAAGTTGATCAGTCATATGTAAGAAAACATCAGAATCTGCAACTCAGTTGAATTCAGAAATTTTATTGACAATGTTTTTTAACAGAGCTGCAATATTCTTACTCTTCTCATTCTCATCTTTCTCATTATCATCAGAGATTTCAAAGTCATCACTTTTCACATTGTAAACTCTGTGTTTCTTGTGCTTACTCTTCAGAAGCTCAGTGAGAGTTTGAAAATCATCAACACTTTTGTGCTTTGTTTTGTCTTTATCTTTGCATTTCTTCACAAGCTTTTGAGCTGCAGACAGATGAGAACAATCGATTAAATAATGTTCATCTTCACAAAGAAAACATTTTAAAAATCATTGCAACTGACAACAATGCAATTGATTGCTGTTGAAGTCTGAAAGACTTTTGTAATGATGACTGATTTTGCATTTGTTCTGCTCATGATCAGTGCGCTCACATTCATTTCTTTGCTTAACTTATAACACAGTCTTTATTGTCTTCAATTGTGCTTTCTTCTCTTGTAGCTTTTAAAGTCTTTTCTTAATGTTTGACTTATTTTGCACATCAATGATATCTCAAATAATTGTATATTCATTTGACAGCAATTGAAGTAAAACTTGAAAGTGACATTTTGACTTGAATAAATTGCTTATGTCTTTCTGTGTTGCAATGATCTTTCAAGTCAACTTGATCAGATGTGTTCATGTTTTTTTAATGAAGATATTCATCGACATTTTGTAATCAATGAAGTTCATCAGATATTGTTTTTCAGTGATTTGTAGCTTCTCTTTGTATTTATAGCTCAAAGCATCTCAAATCTCTTTTGCTAACGTCTTGTCTGCAATATGTTCTTAATCATTAATGATGATGTAGATGATTAATTAATAATGAGCTTTCACATTGATCTTTTGACTTTCAAAGTTGAAAGATTAAATTTCGCTGATGATGTTGATGATGCTGTCAAATGTGTTTAAGTCAGACTTGTCTTCAATAATGAATCACAAGTCTTTCTCAATGAGTCATCTTTTCATAAGAGAAAATCATTGATCGCAGTTCTTGCAAGTGAGAATAAAGACAAATCATCATTTGATGAAAAAGTTATTGAAGTTCATGATGTGTAATGTAGACTCAGCTTGTTGTTAAAATTGAAGAAAAAAAATAAAGATATTAGATAAATTGATGAGTGAAGTGAAAAGAATTTAATCTTGTCAATGATAATGAAAGTTTATGCATTCTTTGATGCAATTAAGTATGTTTATTTATTCACTTTCTTGAGAACTTGTAGTAAACTATTGACTTGATGTGAGTGCTTATTTATCTTTTTATGAGATGTGTAATAAGTTGTTGAATTTCACTGAACTTCTTTAAATCAGTGTACTTATTTGTCTTCTTGTGAGATGCATAGTAAGTGATCACTGATTGCTCATTTAAATAAATTTCATATTGAGTTGTCAAGCATCAAATGCTTAGAGTGTTTCAATTTAATTATGTTGAAAGTTTCTTGCTAATTGAGCTCATAATTTATTAAAAGAGTAGAATGAACAGTATCACATTTAATAGAATTTATCTAGATTATGAAGAAAAGTCACAGACTGCTCTATTTATATACTGTCATGCATGACAAAGTTGCAACATGCAACTTTATCTTTGACGCTAGTCTAGAGAAAGCTGCTAGAAACAAGTCTGACTGAATTCAGACTGAATTTAAAGCTATCACAATAAGCTGCTAGAAACAAGTTTATCATTGCACTTCTCAACAGATTTTTCAATTTATCAGATCAATGTACATGCATTGCAATCACATACACTACGAAGACACAACACAGTTTTTACTCATATACATAAAATGACAGCAACGTCTTTGCGCACATGCTGCAACTCATATACATCACACACATATACATTGCAAAGACATGATTCAACTTTTGCACATTTACATGTCTGCATAATGCAGTAAATCGATCGATTTTTCGCTTTATTAAATTGATCATCGATCATTTAATGAAATCAGCTAAAACTGACTATAAGCTCATCAAGCTAGCATCAGTCAAAAATATCTGTTTAGTCAAGCTTTTAGCTCACAAGCTTTAATAGTCACTCATCAACAACTAATAGCTAGCTACAATCACTTATAGCTCTTGATGACAGTCATTTGCTTTTTATGCTCAAATAATACAATGCGCAATATGTATCATCTGATCAGTGTTTACATTCAGCGCTCATTATTATCAGTATGTGAAATTTGTAATCTGTGCACGTTTCTTGACAAATACTTATCACGTCATTATTTCATGATAGGTAAATTGAGATATTTTATTCAGATTTACCTCGTTGTTGTATTGAAACATCATGTTATGCACTGCTCAAAAGTTTTAGTTTCTTGAAGATAAGCTTGTGTATTTTATAATGTCTTGTATGATTCTTTATTCTTGCAAGCACATTGTATAAGTTACTCGCAATCAATAGAATTAAAAGCATCAAAGCAACTCACGATTATGTTCATTGTTCATATACAAAATATTCTACTACTATCACTTGAATTCTATATAATTGCTCTTACTTTCTCGTTGAATGTCAACATTGACATTCAATTTCTTCTCTACTTTCTTCAGAAAAATCTGATACTCGTCTTCAAACGTCAATACACATTCACTTTCATTTGTTCTTTGATAATACAAAGTCTTAGTGTTTATCTTCAGCTGCTTGCGAAAGTTGTTGAATGATCAAGCGTAGCTCATCTTTCAATTATCTTTCATCTTCAATGTTCATAGTCAATATGTATCTCTGACTTCGTCAAGCGAAATTTGATCAGATTCGACTTCAATTGTGTCTTCAAATTCTTCAGATATTTATCTTGCATTAGTTATTACTCATTTCTATAGCTGAAAAATGAACGCTCACATCTGAATCATTCTTCTGATCTTGATTCTGTTCATCATTCAATATTTTCTGAAGTGTTTCATGTTCATCATTATTCATTGATTCTGATTGATTTGTTGTATTCTTTGTCTTTTCTGTCGCGATTTCTGTGTTGTTTGACTTTTCGAGCTGCGATATTTAATTTCTTATAAGACTAGAGACTTCATTCACAGAATACATCAATGAGTACTTCAAATTAGTGAAAGAAGAGAAAGAACATTCTCTGATGATTTTTCAAGACGCATTAATAGTCAGTAAATTATCTATCTGATTGCAATTGAGATTATACGTCGCAGAGATGCAATTGAATACGTTGTTTTCATGATATTCAACATGACTTACAACGCGTTCATGCAGCATGCTCAATATCAAATTTCTTCAAGTCTCAATTTGCTTTCATCAGCTCTTAATCATTCGCTTATGTATTACTGTTGCATATTAGTTAATCATTGTTCAATCATTTTAAAGATAAAGTACAAAAAAACATTGACAGTTGAGATGTTATACTCTTTACTGCAATCTCTTCTTATTTCTCGATCTTCTTCTGATTACTTGTTCATTCGCTGATGACATGTTGAATCGCGATTGCTATGAGTATCATGATTTCATCTTTCAGTTCAGCAAACATGATTCTTGTGTTTAATAGTTGATTAAAATTATGATCTTCTTGATTAAAAAATGAGATAGCAGTGATTTTCACAATTATCGAGGCTAGAAAACAGCATTCTTCAGACTAAGTATATGTCAGTCAACGCATCACGTCTGTGAAGATGTTTATCTTTTCAATATCAGAGCTGATGAAATTATCATTAACTAACAATCTGATAACATAGTTTAATGTATTGACTTTCTTGTAAAAGACATAATGATTCTTCACTACATCTTGAATCTGAAACATTATTTGTGCTCAATATTGTTCAATAGAATCATATAACTGTGTCTGTCAATCTATTAATGATATGACAAGATTTGAGTTGCACATTATTCTTCAAGCTTCGTTTATTGTTGATCTTTTCATGACAAAGTAGTTCATTCGTGATCTGTGTTTTAATTAATGTGCGCGATCTCTGTTTCAGAAATTGTGCATAAGATTGCTCAAGAGAACTCATTGCAGCTCTGATCATAATGTTATGCTCTTTTCTAATTCACACGTCATAATCGTTATCAATAGAATGAGTTCTATGTATTTAAGCACATCGACATAAGCTGCAGCAAAGACTGTTCTCAATCATCATCTGAATTCTGCTCAAAGAATTTTTCTAAAGTTGTCATCTGAATCATCAATCTGTGCTGAGTTGTATCATGAAATCAATGCAAAAAAACTTGACGAAAATTCTGTTAATCTTTAAGACTTTAAGATTCGCTCATTGAGCTGAGAAGATGACGAGATTGATAACGACGAGTGAAAATGCTGTTTACGCTGATGCATTTTTTTCTTTGACAAGATGTTCTTGAAAAATCGAATGACTTTAGTGAACTATGTTGAGATCATATTAGCTGAGAATATACATGATGATATTGACATTGATTTTGCCTTCTTCTACAATCATTTTGCAGATCACTGTTTTTGAGATGATAAATCATCATTCAAGCTGTTCAACATGTCAAGAAACTTGCGTTCTTGTTTTTTAAATCTGAGTTCAGATTCTTTCAATAATATGTTGAAATTGTTGCTTGCTTTCTCAACTCTTCTTTTGACACTTCGTTGATAAATGAACTAAACATGATTATTGAGTCAGTTAACTGTGTGTCAACGATCAGCAATGAAACTCATCTGTACGCAATGCTGACTACGAATCTACTGTTTAGCTACAGTAGAGTCTAGAGATTATCAAAAGTTTGAATGACATCGAGACGCTGCGTGATGATGAAGCGCTGTGCGTTGATCGCGTGCAGAGTTTTCGCGATCGCACAGACTTCGATAATCTCAATGTGCATGCTACAAGCAATCTGCACGCAGATGAGAAAGTTAAATAGAACGTAGAACTACGAGAGAAATCGCTTATGAAAATTATTCGATTCAGTATCTCGTTGTCGCGATGACGAGAACTGAGACAGAACACTCTCGCGTTTGATCTGTTGAGAGTGATTAGCAGAAAGAACTTGAATCACGAACATTCTTTAAATCTACGTGCTAACTACGTATAAATCTTGTTAAGACTGCGTGTCTGTTACTACGACATGAGCAACTCACGAGACTTGTTAAGTTTGACATGAGCAAACTCGAGAGTCTCATTAATATCGTTTAACAGACGTTCAGACACAGACATTCTATACATAAGCGATACGCTGACGAGAAGACTTCGTTAAGAGAAGAGAGACACAAGCGAGTTAATAGAGAATGATTGAACTACGCTGCCTGATTAGAAGTGTAGCATATGAACATCTCTGCAAGACATGATTGATCTGCACGAGAAAAATCTCTACAGATAACGCGAAACAGATGAGTCGCACGCCTTACAAGCGAAGTGAGCGTCTGCAAGGCGTGATATACAATGACGACGACTGTCGACCTTGAGAATCTCATTCCTTCACTGAGCTCTGACTCTTGAATGCCTTGATGATAGAGTCAATTTCTAGTCGAAGACATCATCTGTATAGCTCGAGAGAACAGTAGCGCGTGTCAATGTGATTAGAGAAGAAATCGACTGCGATACGTCTGCGATTCATGCTTAAGAAGTAAACTGTTGAAATCTGAGCAGTGAGAGATCTCGTTCGTCTTGAACTGTGAATCTGTCGCGAGAAAACTCTCTGAGTAACCTCTCGAGCCTAAGGGGAAAACCAGCATAGAAATCGTGCTCTATGTATGTTGCATGCAACGTATACAACATATTTTCGATAGACGTACGATGACTAGAAGTCTGACTGAATCGAAAGCTCAACTTCAAAGTTCATGTGCAAACGAAAATCGCGACAGTCACAAGAACGCTACACTCGTTATTTAGATTAATGAATAGCGAGTGAGAACTAAATGTCAAATCAGAAAAGCAGTTATATCTGACATGCATCACGTCTATTAGCGATTATGACGCCGAAATATGATGAAATAATCAAAAAAGCTACTTAGTCAAATTTCGCAAACTGCAAAACGCTGCATTACGAAAAATTCTGAATGCATTTCGAACATCATCAATAGAGACTATGCAAATAGAAGTCGAAATTCCGTCGATGAAGATGCGATTAGATCAAAAGTGCAAGAACTATGCAATTCAAATAGTTGAGTTATCGAAAAAACACTTTATCAGAAAAAGAACATCTATTTCGTACTCATCTCAATACTCTATCGAATTGAACCTAGATCTGAACGCATCGAAATATCTGAACTGAAACAAGACGAAGAAGAACTTATCTTGAAAAGTCAAGAAGTGCAAAGACAGACTCACGCAGATATATCGAATATTGAACAAAGTGCAAAAAACACTGAATTCAATAAAAGAAATCGAAATTCCTCACTTCAAGAAATCGTGAGGTCAAGAAATCGAGCATTTAGCAAGAATTCAAACCGAATTTGCAAAAAGCGAAACTCGCGAAACGGTCAATTCGCACTACAGGGAATTAGAAAGAATTATCAAAAAGGCGAAAAACATAGTGATGTATATTGACGCATCGCAAATTCGGAAAAAGATAGCAGAGGCCGAAACAGAAACTGAAACGACAGTGATATTCACGCATGAACTCGTCAGATACAGCAAAGCGACAAGCGTTTACGACAAAATAACCACAACGGAAGCGAAACTGCAAGCTATTAGCGATGCAATCGCAATATGCAGCGAAAAAGCACTCAAAAACAGCGAAATTTGAGTGTACATGAACAGTCAAATGACTTTGCAAAGACTAAACGCAAAGAGCAACGT
>JAABUV010004817.1_pt1 | contig 15789 bp, 16 predicted proteins | sample 5559971 | NCBI WGS metagenome assembly JAABUV01 (sample SAMN10711881, study PRJNA513362) | rock metagenome | isolation source: Antarctica rocks | place: Antarctica: Victoria Land, Knobhead nord | collected 2015-12-19
GAATAAACGATTGCAAGTTGATCACCGGGTTCTGCCCGCCGTCCATACTCGAAACATACGCCATGCCGGTTTAGTGATGCTGGGAACTAAGCGGATCGGATGACACTACAACTCGATCAAGGCAAAGTACCTCAGGTACCTCTACCACCTTGCAAGACTCTGATACTCTCGCCATACCACCGCCCAGTACCCTATTGCTGCTCTACATAAACTCCATCAGCATCGGCCTACTTACCCTTATCCAACAATTCTCGGAGGCTGTCCATAGAACGCGTCTAATTCCCAGCCTCGGACCCAGACTGCTACCTATCCCCCAGGTCCAGAATCGTCTCGGTTATTCTCTGAAGCTCGATTGCAATAACAGTTGCCGCCGGATCTGAATTCTGGAATCTTCTCAGATCTAAATCAAAGCTTCAATAGAAACTTTGAAGCTGTCAAACTGCGGGGCAGTGGCATCTTCCGGATATATACTACCAAACGTCTACTACCACAGAGGCTCTTCGAATAAGCTTTGATTCGCGACAGTTGAGAGCTCTGCTATCAGAGGCTCAGCCAGCATAAGCGGTAGCCCCGCTATCTTCGTCCTGGCAGACGAAGCCCCCCTCCACCAACTATCCCCAACCACTTCCGACCATCCAGCCAATCCCAGTCCCCCAGAACCTTCCTCCATCACAGATAACTCAGCCCCATATATAAACTCTATTCAAGAAACGCAACGAAGTTCTGCTACAAGAGAAGCCAGTACAACAACCTCCTCTTCTCACACATTACATACCTCTGCGGGTTTCGATCCTTCTCCCGCCCGAGTCAATCCGCGGCGTCGTCGTCGAAGTTCTTCATCAGAGGTGGTGGTTCTAGAAAATCCGGCTGCCCGGCCAGGGTTGGACAATACAGAGAACAGGGAGCTTCCAAGGACCGAAGCAGGGGGCATCGATCCGGGGCCTCAAGGGGTGAAACCACCATCGCCGAAGCGTAGGCGCCTCATGAGTAGAACCATGCGTCTCGACCAAGATTCTTCAAACTCAAATGGCTCACGGCCATACTCAAATGGTTCACCCCATTCGAACCACAAAGCCGGGTTGTCAACTTCGACAAACGGCCATTCCTCTGCGACCAACGGCACATCATCTCCGCATAGAAATGGGAATGGGTTTTCGCCACCAATAATAAGAGCAAAGAATACGGACTTTTTTGGGCACGACAGGGAAGAGGTTACTCGGCTTCTCATACAAGGACTAGGAGACCTAGGGTATCACGGAGCTGCCGATAGACTGAGTCACGAAAGTGGCTACGAGGTGGAAACGCCAATAGTTGCGGCATTTCGGCATGCCGTATTACAGGGAGAGTGGTCAGAAGCAGAATCGTTACTGTTTGGTTCGAACAGCATAGATGATGGTGGAGGCGTGAGTATAAGCAATGGATATTCACATGAGCATGATGGCCTGAGATTGATCGAAGGGGCAAATCGGGATGAGTTGAAGTTTCGTATGCGGGAGCAGAAATATCTGGAGCTCCTTGAGAAAAAAGATCTCTCAACTGCACTTGTGGTTCTTCGTCAAGAGCTCACCCCCTTGAATCAAGATACCGGGAAGCTGCATAATTTATCGAGGTAACGAGACTTTTCTTATACGCTAGTTACTATCTCCATAATCCTAGACTGACATTCCCTAGTCTAATTGTATGCCAATCACCGGATGACCTAAAAGCACAGGCTCATTGGGATGGTGCTTATGGGCAGTCGCGACGGATTTTGCTGCAAGAACTATCTAGTATGTATTCTTTTTTCGCTTCTATATATTAGCTAAGCCAAGGCTTTAGAATCGATATCACCCTCCGTTATGATTCCGGAGCACAGATTAGCAGTCTTATTGGATCAGATAAAGCAAAACCAAATATCAAAGTGTCTCTACCACAATCCTTCAGCAAGGCCCTCATTGTTCTCGGACCATATGTGTGACCGAAGTCAGTTTCCATTGCGGACTGTTCTGGAATTGAACCACAACGCTGGTGAAGTATGGTATCTTGAATTCTCGCACAACGGTAGAAGGCTAGCTACAAGTGGCCAAGACTGCGCGGTGGTAATTTACGATACGAGCACTTTCCAAGTCAGGCATACCTTGACGGACCATACTGCTCATGTTGCGTACGTGACCTGGAGTCCAGACGACAGGAGACTCATCACTTGTTCCCATGACCGTAAGGCCAAAGTATGGGATGCAGAGGTATGTATGTTCTTGTTTGGTTCCGCAGTCTGCTAATCTTTAATTACAGTCGGGACAGTGTATATTGACAATAGATCATGATACTCAACCGGTAACTACAGCTTCTTGGGCACCCGATGGCCAAAGTTTTGTCACCGGGTCCTTGGATAAGAAGTCCCAGCTCTGCTTATGGGCCTTGAGTGGTCAGGCTTTACACAATTGGGCAACAGATTATCGAATACAGGACTGTGCTATTTCTCCAGACGGGCAGCGACTGGTGGCCATCTCCTCCGAAAAACAAATCTTTGTCTACAACTTTGTGACCCGGGAAGAAGAATACAGCATTCTGCTAAAGACCAAGATGACTTGTGTTAACATTAGCCGAGATTCAAGATATATGCTTATTAATATGGCTGATAACGAAGTTCAATTGATTGATATCGAGACTGCCGAGATAGTCAGGAGGTTCCTTGGACAGAAACAAGAAAGTTTTGTGATACGGAGCTCGTTCGGAGGCGCTGATGAGAATCTCATAATTAGTGGCAGTGAAGGTAGTACACGGTCCAGCATATAGAGGTGGGATATGCTAATTCGCCCCTCAGATTCCAAAGTCTATATATGGCACAAAGAGAATGGAACCCTGATCGAGACTCTCGAAGGCCACTCCACGGGCTGCGTCAACGCTGTTGCTTGGAACCCTGCAGATCCATGTATGTTTGCTTCTGCAGGCGACGACAGAAAGGTTAGAATGTAAGTGCACTGCTAGATACATAATCATCATCATTCTTGACTGGCTTGTTAATTTCAACCGTCACCAGATGGTCCAAAGAAACTGACCCAAGCCCAAGACGGCGGACCAGCCAGAACTCCACTCGTCCTTCAACCTACGAGGTAGCCGTAACAATCCTATAAACCGCTCAATCCCTTTTTCCTATGTCACCCAGCACAGCGCTGCGATTGCATTCCCTCGGCGAACAACGGTCATGGTCATGTGGATAAAGAAACCTATGAGAGACGTCACGTTATCAGTCGGGAATAAGTGTCTCTGGCGTCACGGTTATGGGAAAGGGTTTCTAGAGTGCACTCAGCCACCCCTTTTTGTATGAGCAACATTGCATGGCGGGTGGAGCAGTCGCTGGGCTGGGCTGGGCTGGGCTGGGCTGGGTAGATAGAGGGGCCTGCTGATCCTGGGGGATTTAATTGAACCATATCTTATCTAGCCCCGCACTCGGCAAGCTTCAATTCCTGCCACAATCTGGTATTATATGGTGTCCCCCTTTCTTCTTTCCCCAAAGGAAACCCAACGCCGCCCGGATACACTTCTTTTTACAAGTGTATACAAACCCCCTGCTTTCCACATGGGGGTTATGCCATACAAAGAGCTCCTGGATAAAACCCATCATAGAGCACTGAATAAGTCACTGTATAAAGTCCCTCTTTACCTACCTATGCAGGGCTTTAAAAAATCGGGCCATCGACGGGGTTTCCCCGGACGAGAATCTGATTGCGCCACTTTGCAAAGCCTGCCTTTGGTTTCGTCGAATAGGAAGTTCAGTATATATATATATATTATATACACCCCGAACTTAGGATTGGTGATTGCCGTTTTCGATCGGGAAAGGGAGCAAGGCCGCTTTAGAGGGAGCAGCGAGGGAGCAGGGGGAGCAGGGAGGGAGCACCGAGGGAGCACCGAGGGAGCATCGAGGGAGCACTGAGGGAGCATAAGGGAGTACTATGGGGCGTTGTAGGGCGCAGCAAGTGGGAGCCTGAATTGGCTGCCTCGTACCCGGCTACAGCTGCTCACGTTATTTATGACAACATTCGTGAACACTGTTGCCATGGTTCAGCCTCCTGCTGCTTAGACTCAGCCCCTCACCAGTGGCCTCCGGTTGATTTTCTTGTGCTTGTATTATATTAGACTGAGCCTAAAAAGTGCGCTTTGCATCGGATACGGTAGGTCGAAACGTGGGAGTAATAGGACTCCAACTTCCAGAGTCCCTTGTGTTATAATTGATGACGGGAGGCTGTTGGAAGCAGCGGCGACCATATCAGCGACCGCTCGACTATCGAGGATATAAGATGAGGAGCAGTATCCGTCTAGTACCAAATCGACTTCCGTGGCGAGCCTAGAAGCCGGGTAGGACCCGGAGACTTTATTGCATAATCCGTGGCTCAAGCGGTATAAGGAATTATGATGTATTAAATATGGTAATCGACAGGGGCTGCGCTGGATGAAGTGTATATTTAAGACCGGGTTTGGCAATATCTCGACAATATCCCTTTGACCGCCACAAGGTCGGCCACCCCCTATGATCTACGGGGCTTACAGTTGGTGGGGGGTTGGAAAAGTTGAGCCAGGGTCGGAACCTTTTTTTTTTGGTTTCGGCCCCGGCTCAACTTTCTGCACATGCTAACCATGAGCTCAAAATTATTCCAATCCCGACTCAGCTTTCTGCATATGCAAATCATGAGCTGAAGAATTAATATTATATAGCTAAAGTAGCTAGAAGACAAACAGCAAGAGCGAAGTATTGAAGTCGTGCATATGCACAGCTTGAGCGAAGCATCGAGAAAACAGCACAATCACAGATCACGCATATCATGAATAGCAAGACGAGCAAAGATTTTTCTACATATGCTTAGCACATGCATCAAACATGCAAATCATGAACTCAACTTGTGACATGCTCATTCACAAGCTATCGCTCACGATATCTTCATCAGATCTTTCTTCTGCATTTTCTTCTTCATTCTCGTCGTTCTGCTCATGATTTGCACTAGAATATCACTGTTCTCATCATCTTTGATATTTGCATTGAAAGAATCTTGAGCGAGCTGAGTTTCTTCTTAGTATATGCGCAGCATATGCGAACTGCGACTTTCATCTTCAAATCATTTAATCAATCTGTTATCTCATTCATTCAATTTTCAGCGTTGATGCTTTCGTCATTCATTGATGTTTTTTTATGCTCAGTTGATGCTGTGCATATGCACAGTCGAGATCTTTTTGATCAGATGTCAATTTTTTTGTGATCTCACTTTATGCTCTTGACATATGCTTCGCATAGGCTTCGAAGCTTTTTCAACTCGACGTCAAGTCTTGAATGTGCGGGGCATATGCAATTTTTAAAGCTCAACTCGACGTCAAGAATTTTTTCCGACCCCGGCTCAACTTTTCCAACCCCCCGGCGAGCTGCACCCTCACAGAATAATCAGATCACCTTCGAACGTAAAGCAGTATACGCGTACGATGTTCTTCGGAGCACCTTATGCAAGCGACTAAAAGGCTCCAAACAACGGTATATAGCTAATCGTATAAAGCAAAAATTGACAGAAAGAGAAAAGCATACATGTATTATATATTCCCCGAGCTTAGGATGGGAGATTGCCGTTTTCGATCAAGAAAGGGAGCAGAGCCGCTTTGGAAGAAGCAGCGAGGAAGCACGGGGGAGGGAGCAAGCAGAGTGTTTTCAATAGCATAGTCAACCAATCTTTGATTCAATCATAACGTTGGTAATTGTAAGGCCCTTGTACTCTTAAGAGTTCTTTTTTAATCACTCTAAATGCTGTTTCTCTTCGCCCTCTGCTCGTTTCTTTGCTTCTTTGATTCGCTTGTATATTTTTTTAGTAAAGCGGTCATCTCGATATACAGCTTCAAAGAACAAGAGAGACCAGGGCACGTAAGTCTCACTCCTGCAATATAATCCCCTTCCATGTCTGCTCTAAAATACCCTCTTTGTTCGATTAATTTTCGCCAAATCCCCAAGTCATCATTCTACCGCCTCCGCCCAGTATAACTAGCAAAGTGAGCATTTTCTTTGCTTTAAACCAATGCTTGTCAAATCGCAAGTTTCTTTGAATCCTTGATGCCAAGCCCTAAATCGTTCAAGACCTAATTGCCGCACGCAAGCTTCCTTATAGCCCAAAACGGCTCTTTGTCCCACATGTCTTACAACTCATACCTGCCTTTTCCATGGGATCAAGATAAAGCGGCTAATCGGCCCCTAATCGAAAGGGAGCCACTGGGTAGATACTCAACGTTTCCAATTAGCGCAACAAGCCCCGTCTCCGATGGATGAGATATTCAAAGCATAAATGACGAGCAGCGGCGAGAATATACATATCTGCACCCTCGTACCCTTTGTTAGATGTTGAATGTTCCAAACTTCCCAGATGAAAGCGGAGTGGATAAAGATAAAAGCCAAGTAGACCCGCAGATCCAGGCAGAGGCTACGGCCACCAGTAATGGTGGTTGGTGGTGGTGGTCGGGGTCGGCAAAGTGGAAGAAGGAGAAGACTTGAAGGCGAAAGAAAAGGGTTCCACATACGAGGTGCTTGAAACAGAAGGGGAAGTGGAGGGCGAGGACCTTGAAATCTTTGTTCCGTAGGTAATGATCGTTCTGACCTTAGATTGCTCATGGCACGTATCTATCCATGAACGTGCTTTGCTTTTGCCATCACCAGAAGCAATCGCAGTCCCCTAGCTTAGAATCTGAGAAGCCCCAATAAAAATGTAGGAATTTTCACTTTACAGGCAGTTTAGACTTTACGCAGATGACATCTGCATGCCTTTCATTCGATTTAGGCATCGCTAACGGTTACTCAAGCGTTTCAGTATGTCATTTCACACTTCTCACACCCGTCATGATTCTCGGATATTTTTACCTTATTCCAGGTCGTTTATTCTGCCGGCGATGATACAAAATTCTCCGAACCCCGAAGTCCTATCTAAAAACTTCGTCCTGTTCCCAATGATCCTCCTTACTATACATTGCAAGCACGCGTTCTCTTGTAAAATCAGGATCGGGTTAAGATCAAATCCGCGGTGCCACTGACAGGCCAGCCACTGGGCGAGATCATTTTTTTCCACTTGTTGATAATACAGAAATGAAGCGTACTTAAGAGTTCCATCGAACGTCAGCTGCATATGACATGTTCGGTCGCTTTTGTAAAGGGTAAGACCCGGGAACAACGCGAAGGGAAATTCTTCTTTACGCAACGAGTCTGGATTTTTGAAAATGGTGTTGTAGGGATGCGCGCAAGGCTGTGCAACTAGCATCTTCCTTATAGCGACAGATATCTCGATAGGGTGAGCGACAGTGAAAAGTTCTGAGCCATCCAAGATTTCATGGCGGGCCCACAATGTGTCTTCAGAACCGCTAAGGAGGAAGCGACTTCGTAGAGTAGGAGCGATGTCCATCGGCTGCACATCTTCGTGGAGGCTCGTTATCGGCTTACATCGTACATCGTTCTCGAACGCCATCCTTATGACTTCTCTTTGTCGTCCTTCGAATGAGATATGACCTGGCAAAAGCGAGAACACCCTCCCTTGAACCTTGGCTATCGAGTGACAATTCAATAACGTACGAAGCACGACCACACCATCAAGGTTCAGCCCAAGCCAGTCGGGTGTGAACATCTTTTGCGTCAGCGTTTGCTCATCAATAGTATCAGTACAGGCAAGTAAGGCCCGACCAAGCCCCTCGAATGGGCCTGGCTCCCGAACCGAGGCAGGCATAGCACGCGTCAGTGCTGGGCGAGAAGTGGTGTGCCCATGAAAATGACGCGCCGACATGGTTTGTAGGGTTGTGTTCCAATCAGTGAAAGCCATCTGGGACGCAAATAGGATTGCTCTTCCTAAGACCTCGCATACTCGATCCGAAATACGGTACAATGGGCTTTCCTTGTTGGTAGTGGCATCCCTACGTTTGAGGATACGGATCAGAGCCTTCTCGTCCCTAAACTGCCCAATCAGATTACATGCCAAAAGCGCATCGTTAGGAGTGCCCTCGCAGTGGAAAGACAGGTCAAATCGATAATGGCCCCGCTGCTTTGCTTTAAAGCCTAGTAAAGACAAGATGTCTAACGATCTCTCTTGAATCTGCGGCAACACAGAGACGAAGTATGTTTGAAAGCCCGGTAAGGATTCCGTGGTGTCAATATCCAATGCTCGTTGCACTACCTCATTGAGGGTAGATACAGCCGCTATTTCGGACACAGTACTGACATGAATCGGATCAGTCAGCTCTGGAAGGTTGTGGACAAGGAAATCAAGCTCTGAGCAATTGACACTCCACGCACGTCGAGAAGGCTGTTCCATGGGCTCGATAGCGATGAAATCGCTCAGATTGCCTTCCATAAGAAGTTCACATGTACTCTCTTTCGCTGCTACTTGCATGATCACCTTGGCTTTGCCGTAACTGTCACTGATCGGAATCTGGACACCCGCACTGTCGACAGCACAGACCGAGAATCCAAGGATGAAGCTCGCATAAGCAGCAACCCATCCAGAACCCTGAAAGCCTTTGTATACCAAGATAGCGACATCTCCAGAGGTGGCAATTTTATGGCAGAATTGTATGACTCGTGGTAGATTGTACTTGCTAGGCATCGCGTCGAACGGGCAGCGCTTGTTGGGTATGGTAGCTTGCGGAGGCTGCCGATTTACAACTCTCTCGAGCAGAGAATGATATTGCAGAACTCTCTCCTGAAAGCCGACACTACGCGCAAAAGAGACGAGAGCGCTGCGTAATTTGTGAAACTGGTTCACACCAGGCGTGTGATCGAACGGCACCCCTGCAGTATCAAATAACGCAGAGAGCGTCGTCGAGCAAGCATCCGGTGACATGAGCGGCACTATTGAAGCCAGGAGCGCCAGCACGTTCTCCCCCGCCCGCGTTTTGAGCAAGTGATCCACCAAGAAAGAGGAGGCGGCTCCAATCTCAACGAGATTGTAGAGCCACTGGCACTTAGCCCGCTGCTTCTCTCGTTGAGCATTGAGGGTAATTCGGAAATCTTGCGATGCCGGAATTAGTTCGCTCACCATCAGCATGCAACCAATAGTATGGATGTCGACGCCAGAGAGCGCCAGCTGCTTGAGACCATGAGCGCCAGCGCCCATGACCAGTTGAGAGAGACCAGGTATATCGACCTGCCAGGATGCCATAACTAGCGGTCGCAATTGACAGATTTCAATGCGACGTTTGAGGAATCAGAGAAGATTGACGAAAATCAGAAAAGAGGATATCAAGCAACGTTGTCAAGAGTTTTTTCACCTCGTCGCTACTTTTCCTTCTAGCTTCCTCTTAGACGCAGCATGCAGGAGCGCGATAACAATGCCTGGGGCTAGGCTTTAGTTGCCTCTTTGGGGTGCTTACTGCTGCCTAGACATTATAACTATAACTGCTTGATTCCCACATTCGTCCCTGTCCTTTACAAAAATAGGTGTGTAACATAATAGAATTAACTCACTTCTACTCATATTATATGATTTGCTTTCGTGCTAATAAAAACGTGATGTAAATGTATCGTTGTATGCAAAAGTCTGGTTCAGTTTTCGGGTTTTAGCGTATGCAGAAAGGTTTAGAATCCTTGGCATTCATTTTTGCATTAGAAGGGTTCACCTAGCACTGGGCTAAACCTAGCAGTGGGACAGCCCTATAGGGCTGAAAATTCACATTTCATTTTTTATCGCTTCAACGATTCGTTTTAAATGAACTACGTAGCTAATAGAATCTCTTTGAGGCTCTTCTGATACGCATGCCTCGCTCTGATTGATCATTTGTAGATATCTCGTTATTTCTTTGCTTCTGCTTCTGCTTCTGCTCTTGCTTCAGCTGTCTGACTCGTAGCTTAACTATCAGCTGCTTCTGCTTCTGCTTCTGCTTCAGCTGTCTGATTCGTAGCTTAACTATCAGCTGCTTCTTCTTCTTTTGTCTAGAGCTTGCTATCATTGATGTCGTCGTTGATGAAGTGAAAAGCTCAAAGTCTAGACGTAGTAGATCATTGATCTCTTTATTTCACAGCTTTGTTTGTTGAGCTGAGATTACAACAGCTCATTTTCAAGTAGAAGAAGATTTTGAAGTAAAGAGCTCAGAATTTAAACATAGTAGAAAATTAATCTTTCTTTGTCATATCTTTGCTTGTTGATTCTCTCTTCTTTCATCAACAATCTCTTGATTCATGACTCTTGCAATATCATAATTATTCTTAATTCAATTGATCTTTTTCTTCTTTCTTTTATTTAACTCAAGAAGTTTCTGATTAATAAAATTCTGAATAGTAGATTTCATCATTGTTCATAGTGCTGCTTTACTCATCTTTTGAAGAATCTGATCAGAACTTGATTCTTCTATTGCTTGTTTAATAAGCTGTTGTACTTAAAAGATATTTGCAAATGTTAAAACAACTTTTAAATCTTTGTTAAAATCAATGTATGTGACTGTAGCTTTGAAAAACATAGTTGAACATATAACAATGTTGTACTGCTGTGATTACTTTAATTTCTTAAGAGAAGAAAAGTGCTGAAGTAATGCTGAAGTACTAAAACTGAGTTGAATGATAGAAGTTTTATAGCTGTTCATGTCTTTCTAATATTCAATGATGTAATTGTCTTATGTCAAGTCAGTTGATAAAGCTTCAGAAAGTTCATTTTATTGATTGAGTAACTGATTTCAAGTTAAGTAACTTGCTGAACATGAATCTTGTACACAGTAATTAATGAAGCAAAAACTTCAGCATTGAATGATTAAAGCAGATGAGTAATGTGAGTTGAAAAACACAGTAGAATGATTTTCTAACTGATGCAATAGTCAATCATTTAAGTAGTGATATAAGAAACATAATCATCAATTAATAGCATTTGATATTCATCTTTCTGACAGATTTCAGTTTCTGAATCAAAGCATTTCTGTATTTAGACTAAATTCAATTCGTTGTTGATTCAATCATTCTTACTCAAAGCAATATGATCTTCTTTAAGTATTTCATATCAAATCTTCTGCTGTAGTTTTTCTTTAAAAATAATTCACAACTAGATTAATTACGACAAATTGAGTACTTAAGTTTGAGTCAAGCATTCAACTTGAAAAGTGTTAAATTGAGTTGAAATTTTTTGAAAAAAGTGTTGAATTGAGTTGAGAAGTTGAATTCAAGAACTTTGTGATGATTGAATCTACTAAATAAATAGACGAAGTCTATAAGAGTGATATGAAAATGTGATATTCTAAGCAGACACAGAATGAGTATATATTATGATAGAGCTAATTATTAAGAAGCTCTCGATAACTTGAGAAAATTGATCAACTATAAAGAGTTTATCAAGCATTGTCAAGTTGAACACGACATAATTCATGACATATTAAGTCAAAGATATGACGTGATTTAAACAATGTCTTGACAAAGTCACAGAGTCTCAAAGTTAATTCAGATCTGATCTTTAACTCAATCTTTGACTTTAATCTCTGATCTAATTTTTATGTATCAATTCATCATGACAATTGTCTTCTTTTCTAAGTGAATTCATTCTCAATCTCAATAATCAATGTCTTGATTTATCTTGATAAATGATGACGTGTATTCATGATTTCGCTTTAGAAGCTCTCGATAAAAATCTTCAAATCTTCATAAAAAAACAAGAAAAAAAGAAACTTTTGATTAAATGATGATTCATCTTCAATTATAATGCGTGTAGATGACATTATAAATAGTATATGTGATGTGTAGTTGACATAAGTAACAGCATCAATCATGTATGAATGATGCATAAATATTATTTATCTTTCAATTAGATTGTGTTATTGAGATGATAAAGCATAAACAAGAGTGAATAATAATCATTGTTTTGTTTATCATTTCTTCAGTTTCTCTCAATCTTTATTTTCTTTTCACTTCATCTTCGTTCTGTATCAAAGTTCTTTTTCACAACTTTGATAAAGAATTGCTTGTACAGATAATTATATTAGTATTTACTTGAAAAAATTCTGTTTCAAGTATTGAAATAATGCACGCTCAATTTATGATGATTTCAAAGATGTAAAAGATGAACAAAGCTGATGACAAAGTTAATGACAAAGTTGATAACAAAGCTGATAACAAAGCTGATGATGTAAGCAAGATATGCAATGCTTATTCTGAATTTCTTTGATTGAAACTGCAATTTAACAATCATAAATCATCACAAAGAAATTTACTTTTCAACGTCTTTGCAATCATGTAACATCATCTTCTGTTTTGAAACTCATTACATCTGTTGATTCTGAAGATGATCTAAACATCTTTGATGAAGAGATGAGTGACAAAATGAGTTTTAATACTTTCTCAGCATTAGAATTCTTGCTTGACTCATCTCAAACTTTTAGCAATAGAAGAATGATAAATTGAATACTCAGCGTTTAAATGTTATTACTGATTCTTTTCAGCTTTCAGTCGTGAGAATTAGTGAAAGAAGTGCTGATGCTTCTGAAATATTAAACAAAGTAATGTGCATTAAATGTGCATGTAGATTTCATGATGAAGAGACAGCGCAAATCTGCAACGTTGAGTTTCATGAAAAAGTGATGTATCAACGCTGCATCTGATACACAAAGAAAGATGTTTCATGCATTGCAATGAGTAAACTTACTTGATGCATTCATTAAACACTTATGTTTGAATTCTTAGATTTCAAACATATGCATTCAAACATTAAATGAGTCTTTTTGACTCAAAACAGTATTCAAGACTACATCAGAAGATGATGATGTAATTGCTATTATGATCTTTATGATCAATCAAATGAAACTGAGAAAGAAGTTTATGATCATAACGTGTGTGAAAGATTATTTAAATAATACACATAAGTTTAAGTCATTTGATGTACAGAAGTTGCAGCTGAAAGAAGCAATGACAGCTAATGACATTGCTTGCAATGCGCTTGACGCATTTTGCTATTCTGTATGTTTTATCATGTTTCAATATTGTTTGATCACAGTTTTATAACTGACATAATATATTTATAAATGAATCTGCTTACTCTTGATTCACTCGTCTTACGTTTCAATATGAATCTCAAAATGAGTGAGAAGAAGAAGATTGTGATTGCGTCTTTTTCAAAAGATAACTGATAAAGTTGATGTGATTATGCTGAGATTATGCTTTCATGTCGAGCGCGTTTTGCGTCTCTGCACTTTTTCTTTTGTTTGAGTGTTAATATCTTTATGTGATCATCTCATTAAAGAATGAAAATCATCATAATACAGTGATTCTCTTTCTTTTTAATCATGAATTTATGCTTGAAAGTGAATGACTATACTTTTTGTTCATGTTTCAACTTAATTTTGAAAGCTTCTTTAAGCTTCAAAACTTCTTTCATATCTTCGTTCAATATTCATTGATTATATTTCATGAAATACTCTTTTCATTATATCTTATAATATAAGATTTTCTTTCTTTTTCACTTTTGTAAAATCTTTTCTACTTTTCATTCTTGCTCATCATCAATAAGCTTGAAAGCAAAATACTTGAGTATAAAGTCATCATTTAATCTATGATTATACGACTTTAAGAGAAATACATGAAAGACAGAATGAATTCTATAAATGATTAAAAGACTCAGATGATACATCTGCTTGTCTATAAATTCTTGTATATGAATGAACTTTAACATCTTATTTGATAGTTTTTTGCTTGATTTCTTCTGCTTCCGATTTTTTGCTGATAGCATGATTAAATCATCAATATTAAAGAACTTAAACTTATGTTTTTGATTATAGTACTTTGCCTGAGCATCAATCGCATTTTATCATTATTGTGTCAACGTGTTTCGTATGTCTTGCAGCATTTCAATATGTTCTTTTGCTGCTGATACTTCTTCGTTCATAGCATCATTCTTGATGTGTATGTCAAAGATTGACATATAATCATACATGACTTTAAAGAAACTACAGTTTAATGAAGAGTGCTTCATCTGATGATACATGAACTCAATTATGAGTAGAAGCGTAGCTCAGTCATCTTGCTTTTCTGAACAATATACTTATAGATAATGTTTCAGTGTTTGATTCTGTTGTTTTATTTGATCATCTGTTTGCGAATGAAAGATGATGCTTAATCATCATTTCATCTTCATGTGAAAACAGATCTCTGATCAGAATGCACTGATAAATAAATTATTTTTATCAATGATTATATCATTTGAAACTTCATATTTTAAAGCAATCTTCTTGAAGAACAACTCTGCTAACTTCATGACAGTCAGAGTTTTCTTCATAGACAGATAATGCATCATCTTCATGTAGTAATTAACTATCACAAGAATTGAGTCATACATGACTTCTTTTTATTTATTAAACGACAGATCTGTTATGAAATTCATAGTGATTTCTTTTCAGAAATTTGTGAATCGAGATAATGATTTCAACTCATCATATAATAGATGACATTTCATCTTTACTCTTTAACAAATGTCACAAGTATTTATATACTTTTTGACATTCTTGATCATACTTTTTCAGTAATATTTATGATTTAATAGCTCGCTGATCTTGTCAGCATCAAAATATTTTGCTAAAAGATCATCATGATGACGTTTTAATAACTCTTCTCTGACAGAAAAATCTTCTGAAACATACAACAATTTATTGTATTCTATCATTTCTTGACTATTCAATGTTCAAGCTTTGACATCACTCTTTCATATACTTGTCATCTCGTATGCTTTTAACTTTACAACAAATTCATCTTCTTGCTGTAAAGTCTTGATGAGTTCAACTACGAATTTACTACTAAAGTTGTATATTGTTTCATGAATTGTTAATACTCTGACAATTGCATGTGAAATGAGTTGTTTGCAATCAACAGTTTCAGCAACAGAATTAAGCTGTTTCTCAGTTATGTTGCAATCTTTATAAATCAATGTTTTAATGTTTATTCTTCTTAAAGTTGTTGATTTGAATTGAGAAATTTTATCTTTGAAAGAATGTACTTCATTTAGATGCGTTTCTCGCACTGCTAAAATCATGATTCTCAGCAGCATACTTCTGACATGTATTGCTGAACATGTACTCATGTTTTTACTGACATTGTGAACAGACATCTTCTCAACTTTGTTAATTACTCATGTACAGTAAATTTCATCTTGTGATCTGCTTTCAACATGTTTCGCTGAATATCTTCTTTCACTGACATTGTGAATGAACATCTTCTCAACATCATTTATCACTTATATTCATTAATGAATTTCATCTTGCAGTCTGCTTTCAACATGTTCTGCTAAATATTTATTCATACTTATACTGTGAATGAACATCTTCTCAGCATCGTTAATCATTTGTATATAGTATAGTTCTCTGAATGCTATAAATATAGAGCTATTTAAGCTTTCTATTTTAATCAGCTTTCGCTACAGAGTAAGTAACAAATGATTTGCAAAGATGTTCTCATTCTTATAATCAGATCATCTTGATGATGCATTGATTGAGTTTGTCTTTTCTGATTTATGTGTTATTTCAAAGTTGCAAATCAACAATTTCATGATTCATCTGACTTGTCTTTCATTTAGCTTTCAAATGTTCATAAAATTCTTTAAATTATTATGATCAGTCAGAACTTCAACAGTATGATAATTGTCTTCTACATAGTGTCATCAGTGTTTAAACATCGTTACTATGATTAAAAGCTTCTGATCATGCATTTCATAATTTCTTTCAACGTCTATCATCATTTTGAATCAGAATGCAATTGAATGTCACTGATCTTCATTATCTGACTGAGACAAGATACTTGCAACTGCATAATTGAATGCATCAATCTCGATGTATATATGTTGCTCT
>JAABUV010004818.1_pt1 | contig 15788 bp, 10 predicted proteins | sample 5559971 | NCBI WGS metagenome assembly JAABUV01 (sample SAMN10711881, study PRJNA513362) | rock metagenome | isolation source: Antarctica rocks | place: Antarctica: Victoria Land, Knobhead nord | collected 2015-12-19
GACAGTAATACCATGTCTTATATCGGCACAGAGCATGTAAGTTTCTTCTTGAAGCACAAGTTCCCTTTTATCGAGCTGTAGAGATAGTAGTACAGACATGGGATAGAGAAGATAAGCGGCAGGATCTTTCCGCAAATGTCAATGCCCGGATGAGCTCCCTCAAGCAAAATCCGAAAAGCCGTTCCTTGGCGCACCAACCACCTCAGCAACTCCCGTTCCCTACATTAAGCCATCTCGCTGTCAGATCCCAAGAAAAAAGCCATTTTTGTGTATGAAGTAATCGTAAGTGGACTGTATCCCGCACAGCGTTCAAGTGAGCCAGGAGGTAGGTCGTCATGCCATTGATTCGAGCCATAAAATATTTTGTAGAATCAGACGACACGATAGGCATCGTAGATAACTGGAATTCTTGTTAGTTCTAGCCAAAGCCAGAAATTAAATCCAGTACGTACTCTCAGTGCCCCTGCGCACACCACTTCCAATCCACATCCCCGTATTCAGGTGCAAGTACCTGGTATCCCCCGTCTCCATGTGCACATACAGCCTAAACGAGTAACACTTGGGGTCGACCTCATCTGCCTGGGCGGGATCCTCGAGCTTTTCCAGAACCTCCCTAGGGCCGACTCTCCAGCCCTCAGTCTTGACGGAGATGAAGGCGGGAGGGTGGTCATGAGTTTGAAGGAGATAGTTGCTGTCGAGGTGAGTGGAGAGGTCGGGGGCGACAAGTTGGGAGTCTTGACCGCCAGGCTAAATGTGTGTTAGTAACGGGGATAATGGTGCTGGGGCGACAGTGAGGGGATGGTGGGGCATACAACGACGGTACCCTTGCCCCAACGACCGTTCCAGTGACCACTGATGAAGCTAATCCAGTTGCGCTGACCCCAAATACCAGGTCCGACGGAGATTTTTGGGTTCAGCTGAACGCTCATCTGGAAATCACGCTCAAGGTTTGGCTTCGGAATAGGATACGAGCGAGACGCAGAGGAATCGCCCTGAAATCCATTGATCATGGTGTCAAGATCTCTTTTCTTTGGTGTTTTGACGGGCGTTGGTACCGGAGTACCGTTGACAGCTTCATGAAGGATTGGGTTGTCGGGGTTGTGTTCCTTCATGGCAGCGAGGTAATTCGGGCATTCGAGTAGATGCGAACGCTGGCGAGAGGTATTCTTTGCACGGACAGATTGACAGTAGATGCATTGCGCCGAAAGACACTGAGTACATGATGAGTATCGAGTATAGAGTCGTGTTACAGACGTAAGGGATTGATTACCTTGTCAGATTCTTTTGCGCGAAACTCGACGTAAGCAGCGTGGACGTCTCCGTCACCTATTCTGCCCATCATGAGCACGATCGTGTTATATTGACAAGGTGGTGTGGATCCTCTGTTTCGTAACTGGTGGCGGATAGGGTTCCTGTATTCTGTGATGCGGCTTCTGTCGATACGATTGTTATTCGACTAGTGGGAGTTGATTTCTCGTGGTTGATGAGTTACGATACGAGACTTTGTAAGGAAGTGGAGAAGCGAGAGAGTAAGGAACGCATTCTGCCATTTAATGAACCGGCTGGAGAGGTTTCTAATCCCACGCTAACCCGTATTGAGTGACCCCGCGTTTAGCCGCCCAGTATTCACTCGAAAAGTCGAGACACTGCCCGTCACACCTGTATCTTCCCACTTTGGTAACACAGTGTGTATTTCATGATACACATCGATATTGAAATCGCAGTGACTTGAAGCAGTATCATTATACGCAACTGGAAACGTCTTGCAGCATCCATATGTCGGTACCCCTGGAAGTACACTCTACATGCTTAGTTTACCATACCACAAGTAATACCTTTACGAGAAACCCCAAATCCAGTGTAAATCTCACATCTGCAGCTTATAGGATATCTGATATGCGGACAATATCGCATGATAGAGCTGGTGCCGGTTACTCTATGCAAGGAATGTATTGGTGCTAGAAACGGCGGTGTGAGGGTTGACTGATTTCGATAGCTCTTGACATGCATCATGTATCACAAGTGAGAACAAAGGACGGTACGACGGCCATGAAGCTGACGTAGGGCCATGAATTGCCGGAACAGACGTATAGAAATATGATAGTAGCTTGGAATATGGTCGAACCCTGCTGTTGCATGCGGGACAGAACAAGTAGTACCAAACCCCGGTGACTGTCACTATACAATCCAGGCTATGATCCTCTTCCCATACGGCTCTCATTCCACCCACTGCTTGGTTACTTACCTCTCACGCTTCCCCCGACATCTTTGTTACATTCTCAGGCCGTATCCTCTGCTTCAAGTTAGCAAGAACTCCTCCATCAAAGGGTAGTAACGTGCTACTCACTCTTCCTTTGCCCACAGTAAAACCCTAAGCCCCCCTTCTCCGTCCGAAACGTAATCTTGCTCCCCTTCGGAAAGAAAAACACATCCCCCTTTCCCGCCTTCACTTTCTTCCCCGTCTCGTCCGATATCTCAAAATCCCCATCGACAATGATCTTAATCTCATCGTAAGTGTAGTCGTAGACAAGCTCTGGGCCTGGGTCGAGACGGTAGAAACCGGCGGATATGGGAGTGTTGGGGGAGAGGTGCTCGCTGTATGAGGGAGTGTGTTAATTGATGGGCTGTTTTTGATTGGATTGGAGAAATCTTAGAGCAGAGCCGGAGAGGTACCTAGAGACTACGTCACCGAGAAAGGCGTTGTTGTTGGCAATAAGGGGCGGTTTAAACTCTGTTTGAGCATTGGGGAAGTGGGAAAAGGGTGGGGCGGCCATTGGAGGGGCGATGGGTTTCTCGTAAGAGGTGGTTTTTGAGGCTTCTGGGGAGCTGAGCAAAGAATCCAGAATTAGTATAATAACAAGAGAGAGACGATAGGTTATAAACACTTGAGAATAACGAGCTACCAGTGCTAGCTATACGTACCTAATAGGCAGCTAGGAATTTCTGGCTGCAAGAAGTCAAGGTGACAAGTGAAGGGTTGACAATGCTAAGAAGGAAGACAAGAGTAATTAATTAAGAGAGGAAGAGGACAGCGAGTTCCTGATATTCATCGGATAATCCATATTTGAGATTGTAGTGAATGCCCCGCATCGTGAGAGGCCGAGGATGATTTTGCTGCATGTGGTACAGCGTTGCCTTGGACATAGCACCGTGGTATTGGACCCTTCAGTCCAAACCTCTCTTGAGAGGAATATGAATCACAAAGACCAGTGGGCAATTCGGTCAGAGTAGTAGGTCGTGGTTGTAGACCAGGATGCAGAATACACATTTGGCAAAGTAGAGTCAGGCATGTCAGGGAAAATATTTCTTCTTTAGGCCTTGCTTATCGATAACATCATTCAGCCCTAAGGTATCTTTCTGTCGTCCTTACATCTTCATCAGAACATGATCTTATTTCGCTGAGCATCAATCTTCCTAAAGCCTTTTGCTTTCCCAAGATAACAGAAGGCTGAGGGCAAAGCTTCATCCAATCTGCACACACACGCAGGCCCCTCGGTCACAACCGGCAATTTGCTCTGTTCGATGTCCTATAATCAAATCCTGCTCATTGCACAGCGATCTCAAAGTCGGCTCAGATAAAGAGCACTGTTCTCTGACGGTTTCAAAACTTTGCTATTTGTTAATCCTAGTTGAGTAAGACTTAATCTGACCCTGTTTTCACATTTTCGACGTGTGCAGATGAGTAATTTGAAGGATCGTGGAGCCAAACAGGATCGTACAGTTAGAGACAGAGAGTTAAAATGATTAGTGATACACGCAAAAAAATTCGGAAGACTGGAGAGATCTGCATTAATTGAGAGAAGAGAGCGTCGACTTTGAGAAAGGAGATAGTTCAAGAAAAAACAATATTCCTCATATATCAATCAATCAAGACCTGTCCTGAAGTTATCCTGTTCGCATCAAGCAGGTAAAAACAGACGCAAAACCAAGGAATTGAAGACCAAAGCAGAGGACAGACGAAAACAGGACTTACAGGCTCTCACCTCAGCTCAAATCCACATCCTCCAGCCCATCAATCGAATCCCTCCCCACATCCGGCGCCGTCTCCCACGTCCCAGTTCCCAACTCGACTTCCATAGATGTTATCCCTCGTCCCACTTCTTCCTCCCTTGCCCTATTCTCATCCTCCGTCTCAGGAACATGATGTACCCCCAAGATTTCTCTGTTCCTATGCTCCTTGGCTGTCCCATTTCTCTCGAGATCCGTCACAGAACTCTTCACCGAATCCGCCTCCCTTGACTGATAGAAGGCTCGTTGGGCCTCATCTGGATAAGTAAAACTTGCTGCGTCTGAAGTGGTTCGGCAAGACGTGCTAGCGACGCTTACGGGGCGAGACATTGAGGTCAGCTCAAAAGAGTCCGCCGGCGGGATCCTGGTAGCGAAACGACGGTCTATTTCCGCCTGAGCCCACCGGCTGCTGTCAAGTGACCCCGAGCTGTCCCGAGGGATTTTTGCTCTGGGGCTCGAACGGTATGGTGACGGTGGAGCACGGTACGGTGTCTCCTGAGGGGGAGGACTGGAATTTGGACGTTCGCCGAGTACGCTTGTTTTGAAGTATGCGTCGTAATGTTGTTGTGCAGCAGGTGATCGCCAGTCCATCGCTCTCGGGTCGTTGGAGGTGGGTAGAACAGGAGTCGTTGGAGGTGTCTTACGAAGGCCCAGGCACTTCAACAGGGACTGCATGCAGCCCATCTTGAGCTTTGTGGAATGAAATCCTCTCGCCGGTGTTGAGTACGCCGGGAGGTAGATGGTTGATGTTGTTTTTTTCGATCGGTAGAAAAACGGTCTCTTTTCCTTGTCTTGAGTGTTCGTGTATGTAGGAACTTAGGGTCAGAGAAGAGGAAGGGAGGTGAGAAATTATAGGAAACGATGAACAACTCCATATTCTGTCGTACAAAGAGAGGTCATATTCCAGAAAGCAAGAACAAAGGCATACTGAGCGACGAACAATAGACAATGGGAGAAACCATGGCCGAAAGCACAATGCTATTGACACTTAGCAGACATGCAGAGGCAAACAAAGCATGGGAGATGAGGCTGGCAATGGCTTTGTTGAGCGAGAAAAGAGATCCCAACTGTCATCTAACGATTCTTAATCAGAGACGAGGTCCCTAATGTAGGTATGTTGAGGGCCCTTCAAATGCGGACGAACTTTCTTAGTGTAGATGCAGTTGGAACGATAGGATATGGACGAAGACACAGCGCTTGTAGAGAATGTTGTGATCTGGAGCGTTGGAAAAGAAGTGGGAAATGCTGATCAGCTACGCTTCTTGATCCGAAATTTCAAATAAATCAACTATATTTCTGCAGTGGACCTTTATTCTGCAACGGCTATGTGGGTTGAAGGGTTTTTGCAAGTGGATAACATTATATTGCCTGACATGTACTGCTCCGTTTCGTGAGGTAAAGAAGTCATCAAGTCTGAAACTCGGTTCGACACACACGGTCATTTTTGGACGGCCTAAATCTTCAAAGACCTTAAACGAGGTTTTTATGTCAAACTTCTCAGTTGATGTATATATTCGCGAGTCACGATAGGAGATTAATCGTTAGAGGCTCAAGAATCGTTCGGATCACACATACTGCAAGTCCGTGAACGCAGACAACCTAGGTTTCCTGAACAAAGACCCAGATTCCGAATAGCAAAACCCAACACCTGCTCTACAATGAGCCGGGCACATCGACCTCGGCCAGCAATGTGATACTATCTCCTAAGGCTTTCCGAATCCGCTACCCGTCTGCGTTACATAGCCAAGCCCAGACTCAGAAAGCATAACATGGTCGATACCGTGAGCTGCTCCCCCAGTCAATCGCGCTGACCGCCGGGTGGGAATGGGTGCAGAAATCGACGGACCGGCCGAACCAAGCAAGGCCTTACGTCGCCGGGTGGGCTGCTTAATGGTAGTGGCTACAGTTGCCGGGGGACCAACAGGACCAAAAGCGGTCGTACCCTGGACCACGAACTTGCGGCACAACAGGCAGGTTTTGGTATTCTGAAAACCCTCTCTTAAGACCCGACGAGCCTTCCTGATACCACAGGCTGGACAGAATCTTGTTCTTCTAGGTTCTTTCCGGTCGTATCTAACCTCTCCGTTGACACGGTGTACACGTTTGAGTCTTCTCCTGAGCGCATGCTGCTCCCAGTAGACTTCGTGAAGAGAGTCTCCAGCGCACATCAGACAAAGCCAGCGGCGTCTCTGCTGGTGCTTGCAGGTACACAAGTTTATGCCTAGAGGGTGGCGAACTTCTTGTCCTTGAGCGCACGGATCACAAACTTCTGCCAGAGTTCCGAACCATGGCCACGGGTCGGGGAGAAGCCCACGAAGAGGTGCACGATGATTTTGAATACCATCCACATAGCGATTGAGACGCTTCCAGCCGCCGTTATTGTTGAAATTGTGGTTCCTGCACGTGGCGCATACGAGAAAACCTCCGTCATGATCCGGTTCTGGCGGTTCCCAGGTGTAATTCCAACTGCCGTTATTACGTTGGACGTCTGCATATTTCCTACGTTCGCAGTACTTGATTCGTACCTGACTGTTATCTCCATTCGGGCATGATTCATTGTCTCCAAGACCGGTAATCTCATCACATCGGTCAAGTAACAAGGCCTGAACGACGGATTTATCATAAATCTGGAAGCTGAGGTAGTGGTACATTCTGGAGCTCGTGAGTTTGAGGGCGTCGAGCGCTCCATTCTCCAGCGTACCGAAAATGGTCGATCTCTTCCAATCTCAGAATTAGCAAAAGAATGAAGATCATAGCCAAAAGCTATCGACCATGTCATGATCATGTCTATGTACAGTTGTGACATATCTCATCGGTTATGATACAGTCTAGCTGAGAAAAATTGACTAAAAAGATAGACTTACTGCTTCCTGAAATTGGGCCGAGGGATTGAAAAGACCTTCCAGCGCTGATTGCGGCCGTCCTTGCGGGTCACGCTTTAAAGTGACCAGCATTGGCTCGGAATAGGAGTTCGGATGAGCCATTGACAAGGAGAGGCTGGTGTTAATTAAGAACTCCAAGATTTAGGAACACGAAGACAATGTTGTAAGACCTTGCTTCAGAAAGTGATGGTTTTATGCTAATGTAAGGGAAAGCCCAGCTGGTGATGGATCATGTTGGAATCCTTGAAAGCCAAACCAAAGCCAAATTGTTCTTTGATAACTGAATTTTCTTTGACACCAACTCTTCGACATTGAGACATTCGCAAACGGAAATAAAGTGAATCACAGAAGGTGACAAACATTATCAAGAGTAGACGAAATTCTAGTACGAGAGCAACCTTTCACAGAAGGAGCGCGAGGTGTTGTCGCCTGCAAGCGAATGTCGATCTATTCTGATACGAGATCCCACCTTCTAGAGAATGAATGTTTTGATGTTATAGTAGGAACGAAATGCCCAATGGATGGTACTTGATGAGAAATTGTAGAACTCAATGATATCTTTGAGAATGATTAGAAATCAGAACCAAATAAAACTGCGGAAAAGGGAACTTTTGCATGAAGAATGAAAAACAACATGGAACCCGCAGTCTGGGCTTGTATTGAAAATACATTCTAGATGTTGATGGCCGTTACGGATGATAGTCATCAAGCAGTAATACCTAGCAAAGAATTTGCAATTGAGGCGATTTTCTAAACTGCTCCGCGGTGCATAGCTGCATTGGGCAGATTTAAAAGAATGGCAACAGGGCTGCGAATGATCGTCGCGTTGCTACACCCTCAATTCTTGGACCGAGCGGGAACGAAGACTGTGCAGACAACAGCCTGTCGCGAGTCGGATTGGGTCGCTCGCATGCTCTTGTAAAGTTGAATCATGGTTGGGGTCGGCCCGTGGGGCCTCACATCAAAGAACGCTTATTGGGGATGTTTCTGCGGCAGGAAACGCGAACCTTCAGGGTATGTACTCATAAAGAAACTTGTGCCGAGATACAGAAGACCGTTGTCGACTATAGAAAGGTTGCAGGAAGTAGAAGTGGCATGTTGCCTTTGTCGCTTCGACCCGTTGCCGCAGCGAAATGAAGACCTTCCATTTCATATTATGGTAGGATCTGGATGACAGCAACAGAGCATTGAGAAGTTGACAGAGTGTATGCGTGGCCAAACAATGAGTTTCGACACCGGACCGGAGGTGGTTGCAACCACGAGTAACAGATCAGGTACATCATGGGTGTTCCTGCATGAGCTGCCCTGCTGCGGCATCCGACGGCACATCAAAGTGGTTGTGGTGGTAGTGGTGGTGGGGCGGAGATATCGCTACACGTTTCCCTCTGGAGTCCCCAAAAGATTGCGCATTACTCTGTTATGCTTGTATCTGACTACTTTACTCCCTGAGATGCTCATGTCTACTTCATCCGGCTATCTTCGTAGAGAAGTGATTGAAATGCGTTCGAGACGAGATCCCAAGTCATGGCCATAGGTAGAAGACTTGAGATCGTTGTGGTCTCGTAACGACAGAAATAGCAACAAAACACGGCAGGACGCACTCGCACCCATGCCTTGATCTGAAACCACCACGAGCAGGCGGTACTCGACCACCTACTTCCGTACCTGCGCATGTGTCTACTACGAGAACAAAACGTACGCAGCTGCTCTCAAGCTAGAAAGGTGCAGGTATCTAGCACAGATGCACCAATGTAGTCTCCAAACTTAAGCTCTACTAGAACACCTGGATACGAGATCCCGAACAATGTTCGACAGGAAGGCTTACTCATGACGCGATGTCACCCAGCTTCTGTGACTCCCCGTGTTGGTGAACAGGTGTGTGAATGGCGAAGGGCAGAGGCTGACCGATGAAGGACACGGCGGTCGATGTTGGAGTCTGGTCGGAATCGAGGACCCGTGGAGGGAGGAGAGAGATATAACTACCTACCTTACCTTATCTTACTACGGATCAGGATTCAGGAGTGCGCCAGAATACCAACCAACCAAGACACGCTTGCGGAGGGATGCAACCCGAGCTAAATCATGTGCAGCTAAAAGAGTTAGGTCGGCTTTCCCGAGTGTGTGAAATGACAGGTCGTGAAATCTGCCTTGTTCTTCGGGGTATTTATCCAACCACGATGGAACATGGTTCACCGAGGAGATTTGCTTTGGTTGGCTGGCCTAGACCATCTGACGTGGGGTTTGACACGAGCATGGAACGTTTCATTGCCCAAACATCGGATCAAACAATTCTGATGAATTGATAAATGGATCAATATCGCCATGAGGAGCCTCTTGAATGCTGGGTCATGTCAGAAGCCAAGCTGAGAAAGCAGTACCAAAGTTCTGTGGTACACGTACGCCAGTATTTGTCTCAATGATGACGTAGGGAGGGGTATTCTAGTCCTGGTCGTTAGGGTTGCGGGAATCATGCCACGTGAAAGTTAAAAGAAATCGACGAGAAGTTGATACTTGATCATAGTCGAGACGTCGATTGGATAGATGCGTGTGAGAAATTCCTCCGGGCTTGGCTGATTGGCCAGACTACCTTACTTAGTGCCTCCGCCCTTAATCCCTTAGAAGTTGGAAGAGTTCCGGTTGTTGTTGGAGACTGGACTGAGACACGCTAATCGTAAGCTCACCAAGCATTTCGTTGGTTCCATCCGAGGAGGCCATCTTTCTTCATTTGTTTCGCGCATCAACGACGTCTGGGGTAAACTACTGTACTCACTTATTCTACTTACCGCAAATCCACCACAAAACCATTCGAACCGCACTTGGCATTGATCTCCGTCAAAGCGGGCGAATACTCTACTACTGGACCCAAGCACTGGGCTTGTACTCGAGTAGTCGGCACGGGCTGGTCGAGGGCATATCGCGTGCTCTTGTAGCATTCTCGTTGCGAAAGGTTAATGTTTGCGCAGAGAGATCTTGGCTCTGAAACGGCGCGGAACATTGAGTGGTACGGTAGAAATCCTCGAACGTTAGCACCGTTGAACAGTCGTACAGTTTGTTGCGCCTGCCGCTCAGCCTCCACTTACGACGTAGGATGTACGGAAGTAGCTATGATGGTAAAGAAAAAGGCGACCAGAGAAAAGCGCAGCGCAATGCTGATGAGCGAAGCACGAGATGGATGAAAGTACCTGTTGTGCGTAATAAGCACTGCCACGGTACTTGCGGGGGTGCCAAACTCACTTGGTGGTTTCCATGATCCCCATGATCCCCATCGGATCCTCTGCCGGCTAGTGCCGCTTATAATCAACTGCTTCAGTGGCGTGAGTGGGTTCAACCAGTCCTCTGTCCCTTACCTAGTGAGTCAGTGGCCCATCTTTACTCGTGCCAGCCAGAACTGGGGGCCTCAAGCAAACTGCCAAGCCACGCCGCAAAACACACCCAGTAGTCCGTCGCACACACACACAAACACGCACACGCAGATGACTGAACACCACCACTGGCCCCCAATCGCCCAATTGCACTACAACTCGGCAGGCAGCATGGCCTGCACCTTCGGGTTGTTTCAGAACTCCACGATGCGCAGATCCCCAGACGCAGAAACGGCAGAAAGCCAGTTCTGCCCGAGCTCTAATACCAGAGCATCGCGCAAATTATACAGGCGCTTTTGGGATGTACCTTAGGAATCACCTCCCTCAAATCCTCCAACATTCTCTGCCTCCAGTCCATCGTTGAGTGCCATCGTTGAATGCCATCGTTGGTGGGTTGTTGGTAATATCAGCCGTTTTCGTCAGCCCTCACGGTTACCGAGATTGTCTCAGCTTTGGGGTACCAGGCCACCTCAGCGGATTTGCCTGCACTTATCTGGGAGTTTATGTGCAACAGGAGAGCTCAATCTCTCCTCACCCAGGTGTTGCGCAATTGATGTGAGTTTTTTCTCCTTTCAATTCCCATGCCGTTTTGGCGGGGTGCCTGGATTATCGTGCTGATGGCTGTGCCGGAATTTAGAAACACCCAATTTCTTTTAGGGTAATCATAACCACTTCGCCCCCATGGCACAACCAGGAGATGTTATCATTACCGCACCCTCCCTCAGGATTGACCGCAGCTTCAGCGAACGAAGGAAGGACAGCTCCAACAAGTTGGACCCAACCAACAAGTTGGACCTAACCAACCGGACACGTTTTTCAGCTCCCAAAATCTGTGGCATAGGGTACTCTGCCAGTACATCCAAGATAACCAACAGAGTGAAGAGTCTCCGCCATAACAGAAGGGAGAACGAAGTCATGGCGCCGCTTCAGCAAGGTTTTGTGTCGAAGAGCTCAAAGCACATCGATCTTGTGGAGGCTTCGACGTTAAGAGACCGCTGTGCTGTGCAGAGCCGGCCACGTCATCTGAGATATAGCTTGGTATCACCTTCGGGTCCTGGTACAGGACACGAGAGATCGAGGGTGGAGATTAAGAGAATGGAAGAACCGCTCCAGAATGACTCCAACCGCCAAGTTGGATACAATGAATACCTCGGTCAAGCGTTCGGTCTCACCGCTAACCAGCAGAGGCGGCTTCTCAGTGATAGAAAGACGTCGACTGTCGGACCAAGTGCCGGCAGAGCCAAGCAAGGCTGGAATCAAGATGCTTCCACAGAGGTTCCGACTCATATGAACGCCAAAGATCGACGGCCGAAGATACATGTCACCATTCCCGGAGCGCGACCTGAATCAAATACACATATAGCTCGTCTGAGTACCAGGGACAAAGCGCCCTGTAAGAGCCTGGAACTACCAAGCGGAATATCCCCCCCATCATCAACACCTCGCCAAAGGCTGTCGGTTGAAGTTGCACCTGCACGGCTATCTATAGTTTCGCCATTATCTGTCGTGGAAATGCCGAAACCAAGACGGCCCTTTTCGCTTCTCTCCCTCGAAGACATGTCTTTGGATATGCCCAAGAGCGCTCCTCCAGTGTCTCACTCTGCCGTCTCGGATACTTCCGATGAAACTGGCGAGATCGACGACAGATCATCCAACTACAGCGCACGGTCATCGATGTCAAGCTTGCATTCTGACGAGGCTTTGCCGAAAGAGTCAGAACAACGGAGGGGAAGTGTCGCATTCTCAGTCCTATCGCCTGCAGCAGCGGGTGTTTTCGATAGTAGGCCGGTAACGGCAAACTTTCCCCCGAAATTACGGATTACGCAAAGCAGCTATTCTTTGGCCGACAGAGTGAACAGGAACAAGCCCTTGCCACCGGAGCCAGGTCTGGAGGAGGTTGCGCCATTAAATGTTGCCAGTCGACCTGCTTCGCGGACAAGTAGCTACAGAACAGGCCGCAAAATACCTGCTCCTCTCAATGTCTCCGGACAGTCTAACATGGATTTTCCGTCGCGAAAAATCTCACGGGTATCTTCGTTGCGATCCAAGTACACCCCAGCGGACCTGGACGCGTTGGACGATGCTTTTAGAAAGACCAGCCCTTCGAAACCGGAATCACCAGCTTACTCCCAACACCTACTGTCCTCACTAAGCCAGGCCCAACTTGCTCTTGAAGCACAGCTTGGAACCATTAGTGAGGACACTACGTTTGATTCGGACTTGATTCCTCTCATGCATGACCCTCTTCAAATCAGTCGCGGGCCTATGCATATGGAACCATCGCGAAAAGCTCCGTCTCCACCATCGTCTCATCTATCCAGTGAGGGTGGGTGCGACGGGAGTCGAAAACGAAGCCAAAAGCGACTCACCAATCATGTCGCATTGCAGATGCGGGCGAGCATGATAAACAGTCGTGACAGTGTCCTAGGCCGAAGGATATCTGCACCTGTGGTCGGATCCAGTTTGAAAGCGCACAAGGTTCTCGGCAAGGAGAGCGCAGCAACTCTAATGGAGCGGGAGGATAGCGCCGAATCTAATTGGAGCTCTAGCGACTCCCCCAAGGCTTACTCCTCTACATCGAACATGTCGAGAGAGGATATCCAAACTCCAGACAGTGATTCGTGCTCGATACCGGATGCTGCCTTTGAAGAGGTGCGCGCAAGGCTGGAGTTGTTGAGCCCCAAGAATGACGCTTCAGCGACATTTGTGGCTTTCCGGGACAGAACGCGTCAAGGCTCCGAGTCTTCTGTTAAGCTGCCAATACAAGAGCAAAGTGGACACCAGACGCCGGCGCATAATTCTCATGGCACCAGCTCTGAAGCCGACAAGGATGAATTGCAAGCGGAGCTGGCTGACGTTACCATTCACTTGAGCCCAGTGCTAGAGGACCAATTCTTCCAAATACACGCCGCGCCCGTTGAAGTCGAGGATGAAAGCAGCGTTCATCCGCTCGAACGTGGTGGCTTGGGTCTTCACATCGAGAAGACTCGGCCGCGCTCTCTGGGTTCTATTGCCGTGTCTGAGATTCCAGATATATACGCCAGCCTTCCCTCGCCCATACCAACGCTATACTCGTCCATGTCTGCCGAAGAGGTTGAGCGCAAAATCTCTGCCTATGCTGCTGAACAGGAAGAAGTCGAACGCCAGATATCGGCTGATGCCGCAGAGGAAGTTCTTTTCCGGATACTGCAAAACCTCGATAACCTGCAAGACCTCTTCGCTACTGCTACCGTCAGTCGAGGGTTTTACCGCACCTTTAAGCGCCACGAGCTTCCTTTGATGAAGAATGCCTTATTCGGCATGTCTCCAGCTGCTTGGGAGCTTCGCGAAATGAGCCCTCCATCCGACACACCCGACAAGCAATACACCCCCACTCTCTATCTCCAACAATACATGAGGGACATGTACACCATGATTGCGCTCAAATCAATGATTCTGATCCACTGCGAGTCGTTTCTCCGCGCTCACACAATCACCGCCCTCGCAGGAGGCGAGACCGACCGCGCTTCTCAAATCGACGATGCCTTTTGGCGTGTATGGACCTTCTGTCAGGTATTTGGGTGTGGCACAAACAGGGAAGACGATATCGTCAGTCAAATGGACTGGCTAAGAGGTGGAGCTATGGCAAAACAACAAAGGAAGGATGCTGGCGAAGGCGTCAACCTTTTCTTCCCACCAGCTGGATTTGGCGAAGGTAACGTGGGTGGACTTACTGCCGAGGATCTGTACGACATGACCGAGATCTGGACATGTCTAGGTGTTTTGGTTCGTGGCTTACATGGGAAACGTCAAGAGGCTCGCGACTACGGCGTCTTCGAGAACATGGACATTACCGTTGGTGATGATGAGAAAGAAGACGTAGTCCTTGGTCAGTAGCTTCATCTCTTCAAATATTACCCAGCTAACCTTGGAATAGAGGAATGGACCTATCACCTCCTCACCCTCGCTCCGCCCACAATCCTCGACGTCACTTCCCCTACATCCCCAACCGCGGCTACCTTTGCCCACGCCCGCTCCAGAGGTTACACCGCCTGGTCCCAACCTACGCACGGCTCCTCGCGCTCCACCTTCCTCAAAGAAGCCGTCTCGCGCGTCTACGAAGAGAAAATGGCACAACGCCATCCGACAGTCCACGCGACAACCTCTCCTCACAACTCCCCCTCTCCCGACCTCTCCGACCCCATCCTCGCCTCCCGCCAGAAAGTAGCCGTGCACGCCGCCGAAATCCGCGCAAAACGCAGTGAACCGGGCTTCAAAGCCCTTCCCCCCAGCGAAGACCGCCCCATGAGCAAATACCCCGACATCCTCGAAAAACTCGACATGCCCACCCCCTCTCCTCCCATGCCTTCTCCGAGGCCGCAAACCGCCCTCCCCACCTACTCTCAAACCCTCACCCACCACCCCTCACTCCCCCTCCTCACCGTTCCCTCGGGCCCTCAAGTCCGGGACCCAGTCGACGTGGCGGTAGAGCGGCTGGTGGGCATGGGGTTCGAGGAGAGGAGGGCCAAGAAGGCGTTGGCGGATACGGATAGTGGGAATAGCGTTGATTTTGAGCGGGCGGTGGAGGTGTTGGTGAGGGAGAGGAAGAGGGAGGTGGCGGGGTTAATGTTTATGCCTGCTGCTGCGTTGGATTAGTTTGTTTGTGCGGAGACTGGTAGCGGGTGGTTTTCGGGGAAAGGGGAGTAAGTGTGTGGTTCTGGAAGTCGAGGGGGATGTGATTGTTTTTTTTGCGTGGAGTACTTGAGCGTGTGTGTGCAGGCAGATATGGCGATGCAGATATCCACTTGTCGAAGTTTTTCTTCATCATCGACTAAAACCCCATCTACAAAATCTCTCTGTCTGCTCCACTATGACATGTGTGCTTCATTCATCCCCATCTCGTCCTCTCCCTCGTCCTCTCCCTCTCCCTCTCCCCCTTCCCTTCCCTCTCCCTCTCCCCCTCCCCCTTCCCTTCCCTTCCCTTCCATTTCCCTTCCATTTCCTCCACCTCCACCTCCATCTCACCATCCCTCCCCACCCCCCTCTAGAGAAAACGGCAGAAAAACAGACGAACCGTGAGGTCACCTTCTTTGTTTGTTTGTTTGTTTGTTGGTTGGTTGGCTGGTTGGCTGGCTGGCTGGCTGGTTGGCTGGCTGGCTGGCTGGTTGGCTGGCTGGCTGGTTGGTTGGCTGGTTGGCTGGTTGGCTGATTGGCTGATTGGTTGGCTGGCTGGCTGGTTGGTTGGCTGGCTGGTTGGTTTGTTGGCTGGCTGATTGGCTGGTTGGCTGGTTGGTTGGCTGGTTGGTTGGTTGGTTGGCTGCTTGGCTGGCTGCTTGGCTGGCTGGCTGGCTGCTTGGGGATACTGTAGATAAGGTTCTACAGTAAGTGGGAGGGAGGGGGGGCGGGGCTGGGTTGGGGTTTGGAGGATTTGGGGGGGGGGGGGATGGGGATGGAGGGGATGGGTGTGAGTGTGGGTTGGGGAATCTGGGGGGGATGGATGTGAGGGTGGAGGGGTGGAGGGGATAGGTGTGGGTGTGGGTGTGGATGGGATGGGTGG
>JAABUV010004820.1_pt1 | contig 15783 bp, 23 predicted proteins | sample 5559971 | NCBI WGS metagenome assembly JAABUV01 (sample SAMN10711881, study PRJNA513362) | rock metagenome | isolation source: Antarctica rocks | place: Antarctica: Victoria Land, Knobhead nord | collected 2015-12-19
GTGGCGTTGAGCAGGCCGCCCACTTTGCCGCCGAGGCGGTCGGCGAGGACCTCGGTCGCCGTGCCGATGAACGCGGCGAGCGGGATCACGGCGCCCACGGAGAGGAAGAACTGGAGCCAGGCCGGCGTGCGCAGGGCAGCGGCGAGCAACGTCGCGGGGACAAGCAGCAGGAGCGCGCCCATGACGCGATCCTCGCGCGAGAAGGCCACGCGCGGCACGCGCCGCGGATCGCTCATAGGGCCGGGCGTCCCGGCGTCGCCTGGTGCAGCATACCTGTCAGCATACCGCAGCGCAGGGGGCCGCCGCTGGGCGTCACGGCGCGGGCGGACGGGGGGACGGGGACCGGACACCCCGCGTGGGAGCTGCCTCCTGATCGCCCTCCTCACCGCTCCTGTGCTGGCTACTGGACTCATCCATGGACCCAATGGATGAGCCAGCACAAGAGTCAACCTAGCTCTCCGTCGTCTCCAATCCCTCGTTCTGCGCGGGCTCGAACGCGGCGTCGTGCGCTTCCGCCGCAGAAGCAAAGTAGACGCGGTGTTCCTCCGCCGGGAGGTGATCGGAATCGGCGCGGTGGAAGATGCGCGTTTTCGTGTTCCCGATGTAGGCGCCACTCGTCCGACCGAGAGCGTCGGTGTGATCGAGCATAGGCGGCTGCGCCATACCCGTCGTTGGACCCTCGCTGCGGTCAGGTGTCGAAGGGACACGTTTCGCCCCCCCGGACGCGCGCGTCTGCACGGCGCTAACAGCCTGTCGTGCGGCTGCTGCCACGGTCGTCGCCACGCTTCGCACCTGATCGGGCGCGAACGGGGCTGCCTCATCCTGGACGGTCTGCTGCACCTGCCCACCCCGCTGCCGGTTCCGCACGTACCAAACGCCTGTCGCAACGGCTAACACCGTCAATATCCAACGCATGTGTTCAGCTCCTTACCGTGGTTCTATCGGTCATGACGTGATGTCCTCCCATCAACGTCGGCACGCTACAAAGCACGTCTCATGCCTGGGTCATCACTCAGGTGGAGTATGGACGGGATCGTGTCGCGAGCCTGCGGTACGCGTGAGCAAGCGCCGTGGGGGATCACCGCAGAGAACGTGACCGTTTCGCCCTTCCGGTACGCTGTGCGCTCATAGATATGACGGACACGGATAGCAGTGCGGTCATCTGGCTATCCAACCACGAACGGGACGACCATGTGGCCGTCCCGTTCTACCGGCATCCAGATGCGCCTTGGCGAGGAACCCCGTCATCGTGCCACCGCTCGCACCAATGTGCGGCGTCAGGAACGAGACAAGGGGTCAGACCGTGAACCGGTGCCGCAGCCCGAGCGCGGCGACGTGCTCCCGCACCACCATGCGCGGAGCTGTGCGGATGAAGACGTCGAGGACGGTGGTGATCACCAGCAGGTCGGCGGCTTGCCCGACGACCGGCACCCAACCGGGGAGGTTGACGGGCGAGAGCACCAGCCCAATCGCGCCGAGCGTGGCGACCTTGGCCGGGCGCGGCACGCGGGGGTCGCGCAAGAGCCGCAGCGCGAGACGCGTCAGGGTTGGGAGACGCCACGCGAGGCGTGCGCGGTAGAGGGGTGAGAAAGCGCGTCGCAGGGGGACGCGTGATCCGACGAGACGTCCGAGGGGTCGCATTGTTTTCTCCATGATGTGTGAGGGCGTACGGCGTCACCCGCGGTCCGGTGTGGCCGCGGGTGACGCCGGTCGCCCGCGTGGGTAGGATGAGGATAGGCGTGTTGGTGCGCCGATGGCATGGTGTCAACGCACGCCTCACGCGGCCCGCGAGCGCCCCCCGCTCACGGCGCGCAGGATGGCAATGAGGATGCAGGCGCCGATGAACGCGGTGAGCAGCGTGCCGATCAATCCGTTCGCCCCCAGGCCCAGCAGGCTCAGGAGGAATCCGCCGAGCAGCGCGCCGACAATACCGACGATGATGTCGCCGACGATGCCGTAGCCCCCGCCCTTCATCACCGTCCCGGCCAGGGCGCCGGCGAGTGCGCCGATGATCAGCCAGCCGATGAGGCCGGCGCCATAATTGATACCCGCCGCCGCTATGATGAGATCCATGATCCGTCTCCTTTGTCTCCAACATGTCGCTGTCTGACGCCGCACGACTGCTGCGTCGGGTCACTAAAGATATATCGCGACCTATCGTGATATAACGCATTTATCGTGCCAAGGGTGGGTCATGACGGAGCAACTGTACGATCTCTTGCGCCGTGACTCAAAGACGGACAGATTCTCCGTCACACGATAAGCATTCTGGTGAGCAAGAGGAAAAGGTCGCGCGCGCGACGAGCCTGTGGAGCGGTGGGAGGTGACCGTATCTCGCCACAATTGTCCTCCACGACAGTGACCGGGATGCGCGTCCGACTCCTGCATGCCGGCACATGGTGGCGACGATAGACCTGACCGCGGGGCTCGTCGACGCAGCCGCCGTTTCCATCGACGTGGCTGATGGCGCCCCGTGCCGGGCGCAACGGGCCGGTCTCGCGGAGGAGCAGGTGACGGCCCAAGCTCGGACGAAGGCGTCAAGATCACGCGCTGGACGGTGTGATGCGGCGTCATGTCGCCGACGTCAGGCCGTGTGCTGACGCTAGCGACATAAACGGATCGCCGGACGTCGGACAACCGCACTGTGTACGACGGACGCTTGTTCTATACTGAGGCTAGGAGACACACGTCCTGTGACCCTGTAGGACAACAACGAGCGTGACGGAGAAAAGACACATGGCCGGCAGTTACAACAAGCTCATCATCATCGGGAACCTGGGCCGCGATCCCGAGACACGCCTGCTCCCGAGCGGCGACAACGTGGCGACGTTCAGCGTGGCCACGACCGAGCGCGGCAAGAACGGCGACGTGACGACCTGGTTCCGCGTCAGCGCGTTCGGCAAGCTCGCCGACACCTGTCAGCAGTATTTGCACAAGGGCAGCTACGTCTACATCGAGGGCGCGCTCGCGCAGAACGAGTACACCAACCGCGAGGGCCAGGTGCGGCAAAGCCTGGAGGTACGCGCCCGCGAGATGCGCATGCTTGACAAGGCCGGCGACCGGGGCGCGGAGACCGACGGCGGCGACGATGCGACGCCCGCGTATGGTCGTCAGCGTACGCCCGCGTCAGCGCCCGTCAGCGATATGGACGAGATCCCATTCTGAGACGCCTCGTGCTAACATTCTGAGACGCCTCGTGCTGAATGGATGACACCCGCCCGCATGAGCAGCGGGACGCCCTCGCGCGCCGTGTGCTCCAGGAGTGGATCGCGGCCAACGCGCGGCAGCAGTCCCTGCTGCACCAGATCATCGACTGGTTGGACGAGCGCGCGCACGACGCGGGCGACGAGATGGCCTACGAAGCCGCGCAACGCCTCCTCGACGTGCTGCGCACGCTCGCGGACGATCAGCGGCGCGCCACGGCCGCGCGCGACGCACTGGCGGCGCTAGAGGGTCAGGACGAGGTGCGATAGGCCAGGTCCGTCGGCCCCTGTCCGCCGTGCTCAGGTGCGCCACGGGTGGGCATCCCGCCCCCGGCGGGAAGGCGTCACCTGACATGCTAGTGGTAGCGACGTCGGATTGCGTCCCTGACCACGCCGACTCTTCGCCCACTTCTACGTGCAGGCGACCCTGGAAACGCCGTCGCCACCAGTAGCACGTCAGATGACGCCTGATGCCATCCGCCTTCGCTCCCTCATCCTCCTCCCATCCGCCGCACGGCGCGCCCGCTCGCCGGCGACGCCGCCACTGCGGCCATCCGCCTGCACCATGTATAATAGGACATCGGTTCCATCTAGAGGCTTCACGCACAGCGCCGTCGAGAGACCCTGGGCCGCGCGAGCGTGGCGCCCACCGAAAAGGCTATGGCACCGCTGCGCGCGGCCCTGTATCGTCCCCGCAAGGGAGGGCGGTGCGGGCATGCACCCAGGCGCGCACCCCTAGCGGGCGGCCATCAGACCAGAGGGAGGAGGACAAGGAGTGGGCATGGGACAGAGCTGGGGCGTGTGGGCGTTGCCTCTCCTCGCGTCGGCGCTGGCCCTCGGCGTGTCGCCCGGCGATCAGGCCCGCACGATCCACCCTGCCCCCGCGGTTTGGCGCACCGCCTCGCTCGGCCGATCCGGCCCCGCCGCCCCCGACGGGCCGCATACCTCCATCGTCGGGCGCGATGCGCGGGGCGACACGGACTACCGCTGGGGCGTCGTCCCCGGTGGCCTGGCGCCGGCCGGCGCGTTCCTCGACGCGACGGTCTGGCCAACGAGGGCGCTGGCCGCGCGGCACAACGCCCAGGCCCACGCCGCGAGCGTGCGCGGCGATGGCGGTAACGTCCTACCCCTACTCCCGCTCGGGGGCCGCGCGACCGTCGCCCCGACGGCCTGGGCGCGCGGTTATGTCACGCCGACCCATTGCACGCTGCTGGCCGGCGAGACGTACCACAACGTCCAATTCACGCTCGCGCTCTACAGCGACCACATGCCGCGCACTTGTGCCCCCGAACAGCGTTGGGTCGCGCGTGCGCTCCGTCTGTTGTGGGCACAGGCAGACGCCTATAGCCGCGCACGGCGGCCCTGACCGCGCTCGCCCCCTCCATCGGGTGCATGGACTGAGGCGGAAACACTGGCCGGCCCCACCGCCTGACGGGCCGCTTGTCGCTCGCCCTGCCCCATCTCGTCGTTCTTAGGGAAGAGATGGTGTGGATGTGCGCCGGATGTCGGCTGAGTTAGAGAAGCGCGCGATAGCGCCCCACCAGGTACACAGCGCCCAGAACCACGCCCGAGACGACAATCTGGAAAAGAGATGAGGACCGCTCTTGAATGAGTAGCAGCACGACGAGGCCGAGGGCAATAGTGGCCCAGCACACGAGACTATCGCGCCACCTCCGCGGCTTATCCTCCATGGTACCCCCTCTCCTCTCGGTCACAGCCCCGTCCGGCGCTCCTCCCCTTATCTTGTCAGCTGGCACAAATCCACGGGACACGGATAGATGTGTCCATGAGGGACGCCGACTGTTCACGCGTTATTCATGCCGCCTGGCTATAGTATGCAATGGGTGCGCCACGCTGCCCCCCTACCTATTGGCAAGGGGGTGGGACAGGGATGGCCGTGTGGCGCGCAACTTGATGGAGAAGAGAGACGCGTTACCTGTGGACTCATCATCTAATTGGAGAGGAATTCGTCGTCATGACAAGCAAGCTCATTGTCCTTAGTCTCGTGGCCGTGCTCCTGATGGGCGTGGTCAGGCCCTCGTTCGCGGGCAGCGCCCATGCCGCCGCGCCCGTTGCCGCTGTACATGTCGCTAGCGCTACCAACACGCACCCCGCATTCTTCGACAAGACGCGCTTCGTCGTCGACCTGGGCGTGGCCTACTTCTGCATCCACCACGTCTATAAGAACTACAAACGTGGTCTGTACGCCAAGGGGGCGGACGGCCGTCTCCGTCACATCATCGCGGCCGGGGCGGTCCTCGCCATCGCCTATTAACCGCCTCCACGCGGCCTATACCACCGCCAACGGCAGTAGCAGTACGACGTTGCACAAGCTCGCCGCCCCGCTCAACACGGTGCTCGCCAAGTTGCGTGGGCAGCAGGGCAACCTTGCCGGTGGCGCCTTTGACACGGGGTCTTTCCAGAGCATGTACGGGACGGCGGACTCCTTCGGCAAGACCGCCACGAGCAATGGCTACCTCTACCACGATATCTCGATCCCCCTGCCGGCCGGATCGTAAGGACGGCCACGTCGCGCGACGACGCGTAGAATGGACGTGCGCCCGCGCGGCCTGTGGGAGTACGGCTCATCCCTCGTCCTCTCACCCCGCCCATGTGCCCCTGTCCGCACGAGGGAGGGGGGCCGTCTGCGTCAGCAAAAGATGAAGGCGGGGTGGACTCTTTGGCATGCGCCATGCATTAGGGACGACGGTGCGGACATCGCACTTATTATCATCGAAGCAGAGAGAGAACACCGCCGTCATGAAAAGCACGCTCATTATCCTTAGCCTCGTTGTTGCGCTCCTGACAAGCGTTGCCGCTCCGTCGGCCGTGGGCCGTGCTCATGCCGCCGTCGCGACCGTTCCTGTCGCCAGCGTCACCAACACGCATCCCGCGCTCTTCGACAAGACGCGCTTCCTGGCGCACGCCGGCGTCGCGTTCTTTGTCATCCACCACGAGTACGGCCGCTACAAGCAGGGCTACTTCGCCGCCGGGTCGTCGGGGCGTATCCGTCACCTCGCCGTGGCCGCCGTCGCGCTCGTCCTCGCCATCCATGAGGCCAAAGTCGCCTACGGGATCGCCAAGACCAGTAACAGCAAGACCTTGCAGCTCCTCGCCGCGCCTTTCGCGTCGCTCTCCACGACCATGGATGGTATCCGCGGCAAGTTCGCCAAGGGCCAGGGCAGCGCATCCGACTTCCAGAGCCTGAACGACGCCACCACCTCCATCAACAGCACGGCTAGCAGCAACGGCGTCGGCACGATCAAAGACGTGGCCGCGCCGCTCCCCTCCGCCGCCTAACACCGCCCGCGTTCCCCCCATCCCACCGAGGGCGCGGGTGTCGTGCCGAGCCCTCCCTGCTCTGTCGCGCGGGATAGGACGCGGCGATAGAGCGGACCGGGAGGTGCACGGCCACGGTTCCCCTCCCCTGCCCGTCCGCCCCGGCTGTCGCGCTCCCCGCGGGCGCGGCGACGACTCACCGCTCTTGTTAGGAGGCTACCCTATGCGCGTTCGCCTGACCCTGCCCCTGATCGCCCTACCCCTCGCGTTGATCACCGCCGTCCCCGGCGAGGCGCCGACCTCCCGTTCGGCCGTCGCCGCGACGGCGACGCCCGCGCCGCGTAGCCCCACCCCGGCCGCGACCGCGACCCTCCAAGCGGGGTCCGCCGTGCCGACGGCCGGACCCGGCGTTTCGACCGCGCACGTCGCGCCGGACTGGAACGGCCTGCCCGTGCGCACCTACGCCAACCTCACGAAGAAGGTCCTGGGCGACCCCATCAACATCGCGTTCGAGGGCACACAGCACGGCATCGTCGCCGCCTTCACCACCATTGGCTGGCGGCAGGCCGACCCGCTCTCGCCGCGCGACGACGCGCGCCTGGCCGAGGCCGCCGTCGCCCATCGCTCCTATCCGACGGCGCCCGTGAGCAACCTCTACCTGTTCGGCCGCCCCGAGGACTTTGCCGTCGAGCACGAGCGCGGCAGTGTGGCCCAGCGCGACCACGCCCGTTTCTGGGACACGACGCGCCGCGATAGCAAAACGGGCCTGGACCTGTTCGTGGGCGACGCCTCGCGCGACATCGCCATCAAGGTGCTGCGCACGACGAAGGGCCTGCCCAAGGGGACGACGCACCGGATCGACGGGAACCTCGACGCCGAGCGCACCCTGATCGTCGATCTCCTGCGCAAGGCGGGCCTCGTCACAGCCGTCGTGCTGGAGCCGGGCATGGGCCGGACCACCACCGCCGTCAACGGCGGCGGCGACCGCTTCGCCACCGATGGGCTGGTGGCTGTGGTGGTCCTCAAGAACACGTAATGGGCACGACACACACGAGCAGCGCCCTGTGCGCCGTGGGAAGCGGCGTGTGGCGCCTGTGAATACCCACCCGCCGCCGCCACGGCCGTACGCCTTCGGCGTGACCCTCGCCCTGCCATATCCGCAGGCCGTTGAGGGCATCCGCGCCGCCCTGCGCCGCCACGGCTTCAATGTCCTCACCGCGATCGACGTCACGGCGCTGCTCAACGAGGGGCTGGGCGCGGACTTTCGCCCCTCTATCATCCTGCACGCGTGTATCTCCACCCTGGCCCATCGCGCGTTGCGGGCCGACCTGGGCGTCGGCCTGCTCCTCCCCTGCGCCGTGATCGTCTACGCCACCGGCGACGGCGCCAGCGGCGTCGAGGTCCTCGACCCCGAAGTCGCGCTGGCCGCCGTCGGCGACAACACGGCCCTCGCGATCGTCGCCCGCGAGGCCAAAGCCCGCCTCCGCCGCGCCCTGGACGACCTCGGCACGTCATCGAAGGAGATGTAGGGCGTCAACGTCACACGCGTCACCGCACCGTTCGTCAGCGTCACCGCACCGTTCGTCAGCGTGCGCGCCACCCTTATGGACGCCGCGTGAGTGCTGCGGCGGAGGTGGCGCACCTCGACATCGCCGCCGGCGCGTCGCCCCTCAGAGAGACGATTATGACGTTCCTGGTTCTTACCGCGCTCGTGCTCACCTGCGTCGCCCGCGTCGCCCTGTTCATCGTCCTCATTGTGCGCGTGTAAGGCTGACAGCGCGCGTCCCTGGTCTACCTCCTGCAAGGGATGCGCTGTCCGCGCGTCTCTATCTACGTAGGGACATGAGGGCGCCGGTTTTGGGCTGTGCCGCCGCCTTCCCCTGGCCTTATCAGAGGCGTCGCGCGCGGGCTGTGCGCGACGCCCCCTCGTCCACGAGCGCCGCCACTGGGGTTCACGCCGCCGGCAGCCAGCGCGCCACCCGCGCGACCACCTCGCCCCCCGCACCCGGTGGTGGGACCACCTCATTCACCGGCAGCGCCGCCGTCGGTCGCCCCTGGGTCGCCAGCGCCACCAGCGGGATCAGCGCCGTTGGCCGCAGCCCCCGCAACCGCCGCGCCAGCGCGCCCGCGGCGCGCGCGTGCTCCGGTCCCGTCGCGTCGAGCACCACCACATCCGGCTGCACCTCGTGCGCCATCCCCAGCGCCTCCAGCGGCGTCGCCGCCAGCACCCGATACCCCGCGCCCTCCAGCGCCGGCCCGATCTCCCCGGTCAGCGTCCGCCCGTTGTCTACCACCAGCACCGTCCCCCGCGCCGCCCGCACCGGCGGCCACGCCATCCCCGCGTCTGTCATCCGCTCGCCCCCTTTGTGCGCGCCGGCGCGTCCCACACGCGCCCGTTTATAGCAATGATGCGCAAAGCTCCGTATCCTTACGGGGCAAAATGCGCCGCGGCGCCCAGGGACCAGGGATGCGCGGGACGGTCGTGCGCCGGTCAGGCGACACTGGTCATCGCGCGCCAGCGTTCACACGTGGCGACGACGCCCCTGGCATCGTCGCCACCACGATCAGGCCCTGTGTGGTATGGACCCTGCGTTAGACACCCCGCACCGCTCATGTTGGGCGGGCGCGCGGGCCGCAAAGCCCGCCTTCCACCCAGACGAAGGAGCAGCGCGATGGGCGATCTACGCAAGCGGACGACGTGGCAAGCCGGCCTGGCCGAACTTGTCGGCACCTTCTTCCTGGCCCTCGCCGCCCTGCTCACGCCCGCCCCCTACACCGCCCTCGCCGTCGGCCTGACCCTCGCCGCCTTCGTCTACGCGCTCGGCGACATCTCCGGCTGCAACGTCAATCCCGCCGTCACGCTCGGCCTCGTCGTCACCCGCCGCCTGCCCCCCATTGTCGGCGTCCTCTACCTCGTCGCGCAGCTCGTTGGGGCCGCCCTCGCCCGTCTGCTCGCCCCCCTCGTCGCCCCGCTCCCGCCTTACGCCGCCGCGCCCCCTGCCGGCGAGGTCCTCGGCGTCGGCTTCCTGGTGCTCACCGTGCTCGCGGTCTCCACCAAGTTTGTGCCCAAGAGCGGGAGCGGGGTCGCCATCGGCGCGGCCCTGCTCGCCGGCCTGCTCACCACGCGCGGCGTGCTCAACCCCGCCATCGCCCTGGCGATGGAGCTGGGCGGCACGCCGGCGCTCTGGGCGCCCCTCGTCGGCGCGCTCGTCTTCGGCCCCCTCGCCCTGCTCTACCTCCCCTCCGGCGACAACAAGTCGGCGCCGTCCGCTGACAAGAAGCCCACGGACGCGCACGGCTCCGGCGTGGCACGGCCGTGGCGTCCGGCCGCCAAGCCTGGGTCGCCGGATCGCCTCCGCACGGGCAGCCCGCGCACGTTCACGACACGGCACAAGTAGGAACATGCGTCACCTCTACCCACACTCCTGGCTCCGCGTCGCCGCAGCCGACGTGCTGGTGACGACGCCAACACCACAGCCACCATTGCCCACGTCGCACGTCTGGCCGCGCGCACCCCGCGGCGGACGGTAGGAGCGCGATCACCGCCCTCGTGGCACCACGGGAATCAGACGTCGCGCCAATGCGCTAGCCCTGGTTCTCGGCTTGCTATGTACTCCTCGCGTGGACCATACTCCCACGGACACCGAGTATTGAGGAGGGATCAATTGGTCTCATCGGATAGCGCGCGCCGCCGGCCGGAGGGCCGCTTTAAGCGCTGGTTGCTGCACGGGTACGCGCCCGCGCAGCGCGAGGGTCCCTACGAGAAGGCCACCCCTCACCAGCACCCCTGGTGGCGGGTGATGTGCCTGACCGGTGTCGACTACTTCTCCTCGCTGGGCTACGCGCCGGGTATCGCGGCCCTCGCCGCCGGCGTCCTCTCCCCCGTCGCCACGCTTATCCTCGTGCTGGTCACGCTCGGTGGCACCCTCCCGATGTACCTGTGCTGGCTACACGCCGCATCCGTACAGCGATTATCGCTGTACGGATGCGGCGTGTAGCCAGCACAGGGGAGAGTGCGTCATTGACATTGAGGATCTCTCGGACGGATATAGACAACCCTATCGCCATCTCTGAAATGCCGGCCCCACGGCACGTTACTCTTGCGGAGATGCCTCGAGACCGGGCGCTGTGAGCCGTTATACGTGGCCCTAATTGGAGATCAATGTCAATGACGCACTCTCGCACAGGGGGCGACCTGATCGGCGCGTGCGACCTACATCGTCCGCGCGTCGCGCTACGCGACCAGGAGATTGTCTACCAAGGTCAGCAGCGTCGCCTCGTTGGCGTCGTGGTAGACGTGTGTGTGGGGGTCCTGTGTGAGGTGCTCCTCTTCGTCCGGCAGGGGGATGCCGAGGAGGATCACCGGGACTTGGCGCAAGGCCTCATGGCCGCGCAGCGCCCGGACCAAAGACAACGCGCGTCCGTCGTCGAGGGCGATGTCCGTGAGCACCACGGAGGGGCGCGCTTTGTGGGCCAAGGCCACGGCATGGGCCACGCTAGGGGTGGGCAAGGCGTGATACCCCGCTTGTCGGATGACGCGATGGCGCACGCTGAGCCGGTCTGACTGTGAACTCACGATGAGGATAAGGTACAATAGACGCGTGCCCATCCGTCGCTTTCCTTCCACGCTGTGACACGTCGTTATGGGTTGATGCGACAGCAGTGTGCATCAGGTCGTAGCGATGGTAAAGCGCAGGAAGCATACCAGCAGTGGGCGCTCGTTGTCCTGGGCGTGCTATAGTCGTGGTGGCACAACCGTGTTACACTCCCACGGACGCTAACGGAGAGGAGGTACTATGTCCCCGCGCATCGCGGTCATCGACGACGAGCCCGTCTTCCTTGCCATGCTGCACGAACTGTTACGCGAGGAGGACTACGAGCCTGAGACCTTTCCCGACGGGATGGCTGGCTACGAGCGGGTCCGCGCCTTTGCGCCCCACGCCATCGTGTTGGACATCCACACGAAGCGCCCTGACGTTGGGTGGGAGATGCTAGGTCGCTTCCGGCGCGACCCGGCGCTGCGCGCGACCCCGGTCATCGTGTGCTCCGCCGCTAGCGACGCACTGGAGGAGTGTGCGGACTCCTTCCGGGGGAACGGCTATGCCGTGTTGCCGAAGCCGTTCGACTTAAACAATCTCCTCATGCTGCTCACTCATGTGACGAGCCAGGCCAGCGTATTGAGCGTGTAGACGGCCTCATGTCCAATCGCAAATCGGTCGAGGATCAGCGGCCTTACCCTGACGACGTGCGGTGCCATGGTGTGCCTCACCAGCGCCGTACTTTCGTCAAAGCAGGACGTACCATGCGTTGGTCGGCTTGTAGATCAACGCCACCTCGCCCGCCACGGTGCATCGTCGGTCCCTCAAAGACAAAGACGCGCCAGTCTGGGTGGCCACGCAGGGTCTTCAGATGGCCCACCAGTGTGTCGTCCGTGAGGACCCCTGTCCTGGCTGCCACGCTCATCCATCGTGATGCCCGGATGAGCGTGGCAGCCAGGACAGCGGATGAGAACCACGATTGACCCTGTTATGCGCGGGTAGACCCGTAGGGGTCGCCCGTCCTAACACTACTTTGGCGTGATGCCATTTTCCCGGTTCAGCGCCCGGACATAGTAATTGGTCGTGAGGCGCGGTAAACCGCACAATCATCGGTAGGGACGATGCTACCTGGTCACTGTGACTGGCGATTGTGGACGTCACCAACGTCGTGTTAGCACCACAGAGTAGGACTCACGGCTCACGACTCATTTGGCGATGTGGGTCAGCCCCGACATCGACCCAAGCAGGGCGCCGCCGACCGCGCCGAGCACGGCCCCAAACAGGAACAACTGCAAAGGACCCGTGATGACGCCGTCGGCCGCCCCGGCGAACAGACTGATGCCCAGGCCGGCGATGCCGCCGACGACGGCCCCGGCCATGATGCCGAGCGCGGCCCCACGCTCGGCGGTGTTGTCGCGCTTGAGTTCGAGACCATTTGCGTTCGCTCCGCCGCTGGCGCTAAGCCCATAGATCGTGCCCAGGACGACGCCATAGACGGCGTTTAGCACGAAGTTACCGATGATCGGCAGCGGCCCCGCCCCTAACCCAAAACCCAAAAAGCCGCCACCAAGCAGGGGCAGCAGCACGACGACCGAGAGCAGCCACGGTCCCAGCGAGAAGATCACCCCTTTGCGCCACCCCGGGTCCGTGAGGGCGGCCTCGGCGTAGTAGGCGTAGATACAGGCCCAGCACAGGCCGAACGCCATGTGTAGCAGTAGGGCGCCATAGAGCGAGTCCTTGGCCGCGGTCGTGGCGCGGTTGTGCGTCAGGTTATAGAACCAGTGCACGACCGTGTTCGTGGTCCCCGGCGTGTACGACTGGCTCAAGCCTTGCGCGGCGACGTACGCGCCAACTAACACGACGGCCGCCACCGCCGTGGCGATAAACCCCGACACGATCGCTTGCTGCAGCCACTCCTGGCGACGGGTACGCTTGACGGGTAAAACAATGGACATCGGGACAACTCCTCGTTCAGCTAGCGGCGATCGGCTCCTTACGTCGATTATACGCCTATTACCCGGTGCCCTATCGTCGCACGTCTCGATTATGGTCACCGGCACGCCGCCCGGCCGTCCCCCACGACCCGTCCGCGGACGCCCACCCGCCCGATCTCCCGTCCCAGCCCCGAGCGCAGGCGGCGGGGCCAGCCCGCGCGCCTGGCCGTTGAGGGCCGCAGTTCCCCCCGCCCGCCTGGACAGCAAGGGCGCACCCCGCCGCTGGCCATTCGCGTCGCCCTGACCATCCGGGTGCGTGCCGACGCGCCCATGACCGCCAGGAGCCGCAACACCGCCGTCGTGAGAGAACGGACGCGCTCATACAGCCACCCCAGGTACGGTTCCTCGCCCCCACGCCACCGAATAAGGGGAAAGTTGTTGTAGTAAGTCATGGTGGTCTATACTGGCGGTAACAAACTCTTGACAGTAGAAGTGAAAGAAGGTACCACGATGACCACCGACGAGGTCTACCTGCTCGTGACCGAGACCCGCTGTGCGCACGGCCGCCTGATCCTGGACGACGCCGAGCGCGCCGGCCACGCGTGGACCGTCTACCTCCACGACGCCGCGCAACCCTGCACCTTTCGGGTCCCTGACTACCACGCCTTCCAAGCCCACGCCCCCGCCCTCCCAGCCGCCTGGATGGTCCTCCAGACCCGCGCCGAGCGCGCCGGCCATGACTATGACGCCGACGCCGGCGCCCTCACCCTGCCCGAGATTGCCCAGCTCCTCGCCGCCGAGCAGGACGCCACCGACGTCATCTGGCTGATTCACGCCATCCACCGCGTCGGCCCCGTCACCACGGGCGCGAACGTCGCCTACCTCATCGAGTTGGCCGATCCCGCCACCGGCGAGGTCCGCACCGTCCCCTCCCGCGCCGCTTACCACCAGCTCCGCCATGACGACGCGGCCACACCCGTCGCCTGACCGTACCCGCCGGCCGTCGGGCGACCCCGGCCCGTCGTCGCGTCACCCGAAGGACATAGGAGAGAGACCCATGGCGTATCTCATCCTCGCCGCGCTCGTCCTGTTCTGCCTCGCCCTTGTCGCTATGTTCGTCGTCCTCGTCGGCCACGTCCGGGGCTGACACCGCGCGTCCGTGGTCCGCGCCCTGCATACTAAAGCCCACGGGGACCCGCGACGCCTAAGCGCGGGCGTGACGGGTGCCGCAGCGTGCCGTGAGTGAGCAACCGTGCCCCCCGTGGAGGAGCGACAAGGGAAGAGATGAACGTCCATGCGACCAACGCGCAGGGGCCGGCGGCACGTCGGACACGACGGACACAGCCAAGACGACGGCTTGAGGTGCCCTGATCGGGCGCGGCGGCGGCGGACGGTCATGGGATGAGAGGTGATGGTGCGACAACACAGCGCGGTCCTCGTGGACGGGGGCATCGGCGGCGGGATCGGGACGGTGGTGATGAGCCTGGTGATGCGGGGCGCGCGCCGCGCCGGCCTGGTGGGGGAACTCCCGCCTAGTCGCATGGCTGCGGCGCTGCTCGACGCCGTGGGCGTGGGGGCCAGACCGCGGTGGGCGCGGGACATGCTGGCGGTGGTGTTGCACCTTGGCTTCGGCGTGGCGGCGGGATTGCTCTTCGCGCTGGGGTGCGGCCGCCTGCGGGCGCCGCTTGCCCCGGCCCTCCAGGGCCTGGCCTATGGGCTCGTGGTGTGGTTGGTCAGCTACATGGGCTGGGTACCGGCGGTCGGCCTGCTGCCGCCGGCCACGCGCGACGAGCCGCGCCGCCCGGTGGTCATGGTCCTCGCGCACCTGGTCTACGGGGCGGCGCTGGGCGCGCTCGTCGGGCACCGCTCCCGGCGACGATGAGGACCACGGCAAGACGACGATAGATAGCAGAGAATGGAAGGGACGGGGGGAAATGGCGATCCGAGGGATGCTGCTGGACGTGGATGGTACGCTTGTTTTGAGCAACGACGCGCAGGCGCGGGCGTGGGTCGATGCATTCAAGGAGCACGGCCGCGACGTGCCGCTCGAGACGGTGCGCCCGCTGATCGGCATGGGCGGCGACAAGGTCGTGCCCGAGGTGGCGCCGGGACTGAATGACAAGGACGGCGACGGCAAGGAGATCGCCGACGCGCGCAAAAAGCTGATGCTGGAGAAATTCGGCCCGACCCTCACGCCAGCCCCAGGGTCGCGTGAGTTGGTGCAGCGCGCGCGGCAAGAGGGGCTCGCGCTCGTCGTGGCCAGTTCGGCCAGCACCCAGGAATTGGAGATGCTGCTCACGGTGGCGCGAGTCGACGACCTGCTGCGCGAGCGCACCACCATGGACGACGCCGGGGAGTCCAAGCCGGCGCCCGACATCGTGGCGGTCGCCCTCCAGAAGAGCGGCTTGCCGGCCGACGAGGTCATCATGATCGGCGACTCGCCCTACGATATTGAGTCGGCCGCGCAGATCGGCGTCGGCACGATCGCGCTGCGCTGCGGCGGCTTCAGCGACGACGACCTCAAAGGCGCGCTGGCCCTCTACGACGACCCGGCCGACCTGCGGGCGCGCTACGACGCGTCGCCCCTGCGCGAGGCGTCGCGGCCGGCGGGGGCCGAGGTGCGCGGGGAGGTGACGCCCGACCTGGAGGAAGGGGGCGTGTGAGGGGGCGCCCGTCGAGGGCTAACACGGGGAGAAGGGACCGGCGGGCGAGGGGGCCACAGGCCACAGGACGCGGCGCGTCCCGGCGGGCAGCCGCCCCGCCCGGCGCCAGCCCCTGACCATCAAAAGGACGGAAAGCTTCATGTCCGTCAGGATATACACGCCGATG
>JAABUV010004823.1_pt1 | contig 15777 bp, 12 predicted proteins | sample 5559971 | NCBI WGS metagenome assembly JAABUV01 (sample SAMN10711881, study PRJNA513362) | rock metagenome | isolation source: Antarctica rocks | place: Antarctica: Victoria Land, Knobhead nord | collected 2015-12-19
CACATTCTCGCGGTCGTCCAGCGCTGCGTCGCCGCCGGCTGCCGCCTCAATCGCCGCAAAAAGCACCCTAACACCTATCAACTCCTCCTTGAGCCCTCCTTGGCAGGATTAGCTTGATGCAAGTGGTCTGAGAGTAGTGCGGGCCCTACCCCCTCTCCTTCTGAAGCCACCCTTTGTATGGTCACCCCGACTGGGGGGAGCAAGTGGTGAAACCGGCCACGACTGTTATGTCATGCGCCTGTTTTTTGCTTTGATGCGGCTTTGATGCGTATGACCGAGAGAGGATGGGAGGATCATGATCACGAGACATTCATGTTTCTGATCAGCAGTAAGCGTCGCTATCGTTATGGCTGCAGGGGGAGAGGGAGCATAACGCCGAGCCGTGAGAAGCTACAACCGCGCCAGGTCGAGCGTGGTCACCGTCCCCTTCGTCGGCGGTGACGGCCGTGGAGGAACGGTCACGCGAAACGGGAGCCAACCGGGCACGAGGCGTTTCACGCTGTCTAACATCTGGCGCCTGCGGCGTGCCCACGCCGTTTCGGGTGGGCTTGTCGTGAGGGTTGCCGACAGGCCGGTTTGCAAGCTGTTGCTCAGGTTGACCGTTTCGTTGGCCACCAGGACGCGCCCGCTGCGCGCATCGACGCCCATGTCCGCCGGGTTGACCCCAAGTGGGACGGTGCGTAACACCCGGCCCGTTGTGCCATCGAGTACGCTCAGCACACCATACCCTGTCGGATCATTGGCTGTATTCACGGGACCTGCACTCGCGACAAGAATATGCCCCGTCTTGTCATCGACCACCACCGGGTTGGGGTTGTCGGCGACGATGAGCCGCCGGAGGACGGCACCCGTCCATCCGTCGAGCATGAGGACCTCCGGCTGCCGGGGCGCCACGTAGCCGTTGCCGTTGGGGTTGCTTTGCGTGATGAGCGAGACAAACACATGGCCCGTCTGTTCGTCAACGGTAGGGACGCCGGGACAATTGACGTTCTTAATGGTGGCCACATGCGCCCCTGTGCGCGCGTCGAGCACATCCACCCGCGGGGGACTATCTCCGCCAGCGAAGAAACGGTCAGTGCGCTCATCCACGACGCCCCAACCCCACATGCTTGGCGTCGCGACCTGGCGTAACACACGCCCGGTGCGCGCATCCAACATGTCCGTGTAGCCATCGTTGCACTTGGCAAAGATGTGCCCCGTGCGTGCACTAGCGGCCATGATGAACGAGCCACCGCAGGCCGGTATCTCCCGTAGGGTAGCCCCACTGCGCGCATCGAGCATCGTGACAAGAGTGGAATCGCGATGCCCGACGAAGACGTGGTTACTCCGCTCATCGACGACGACGTGGCGTGGCGAGGTCGTGGAGGAGTCGGTGATCTGACGCAGCACGAGCCCATTGCGGGTATCGAGCATATACACATGGTTATCGCCGCTGCTCACGAACAGGCGATGGGTGCGCTGATCGACCGCCATGAAGGCGAATTGGGAGCCGGCCGCGACCGTACGTACTAATGCCCCGGTCACGGTATTGATGGTGCTCACGGTCCCGTCGGTACGGTTGTACACGAAAGCGCGCGATGTCCACTCACCGATGGCGAGTGGCCAGGGATCCTGGCCCACCGTCACAAAGGACACAATAGGACTACTACCCGTCTGGAAGAAGGCGATCCCGCCGGCGAGCACGATGATCAGCAGACCCACCGCAACCCAACCAATGCGCCGCATAGGACGGGCCTCCCAACGGATGCGACCGGGCAAGCTGGAGCAGCCGTCGCGAGAGCACCCACCCGCATTATATACCTTCCTGTCGCGTCTTTTCGCGGGGGAGTTTCACGGAGAGTGGGCGGCTTGCTGTCCCGATCTACATGTACATTAAGAAAGCAAAGGGCAGACACCCTGATTAGGTGAGAAGACTCCAATCCCGTAGAACCGCGCGCGCTGCTACCCTGATGATATGTATGTGCTAAGAAAGTTGTTCCGTCCTACGAACCATCGCGTGCTCCTCGTCGCGGCGTTCCTATTGTCTCTCACATTCGGTATGTTTGTTGGCGCTACCGGAGCGGGACCCGTACGCGCCGCCGCGACGGCCCTGCACGCCCGCGTTCCCGCGCTCACAGCGGCGCCAATAAACAGTCCCCCGGTGTCTACGACGGCGACGCCGGTCGCGACGGGTACGATTACCAGCCCCATCGCGTCGTCCTCGCCGCCCACTCCGGCGCCCATTCTCTCTGTCCCCCCAATCAGGACGATCCCGCTCACGCGCATCAGCAGCGACACGCTGACAAACCCGGTGACGGCCACCGCACCCGCCGTCTCGTCCACGCTGGGCCAGCACGCCAGCGAGGTCGAGCCCGACGTGTATAGCTTCGGCGGCACGACCGTAGTGGCTTTCCAGGTCGGGCGGCTCTACGACGGCGGGAGCAGGGCCACCGGATGGGCCACACGCGTCGGGGGAGGACCCTGGCGCCACGGCCTCCTGCCCGCGCTAACCAAGGACCAGACGCCGCCGGGTCCGTTCGACCGCCTCAGCGACGCCGTCGTAACCTACGACGCGCGCCACCACACCTGGCTCATCTCCTCGCTCGCCGTGACCGATCGGCATGGCCGCGTGGCGCAGGGGACGGTCGTGGTCAGTAGATCGAGTAACGGCGTGACCTGGACCGGCCCCTACACCGTTTCGGCCGCCCTACCTGGCTCACCCGTCGGCTTCTACGACAAAGACTGGATCACCTGCGACAACACCGCGACGAGCCCGTACTACGGCCACTGCTATACGCAGTGGGACCGCAGCGCGCGGCACGATGTCCTGCTGATGAGCACATCGCGCGACGGCGGCAAGACCTGGAGCGCGCCGGTCGCGCCGGTCGGTACGCCGCTGGGCCTGGGCGGCCAACCCGTCGTACAGCCGGACGGCACGGTCGTCGTGCCGGCGCTGGGTGAGCGCGGCGTCATTATCGCCTATTCCTCGCGCGACGGCGGCGCCACATGGGGCGCGGCCGTGACGGTCAGTTTCCAGCGCGACCACGCCGTCGCAGGGCACATGCGCACAGAGCCGCTGCCCTCGGCCGCGATCGACGGCGCCGGGACGATCTACGTGGCCTGGCAGGACTGCCGCTTCGAGTTTCGTTGCGCCGCCAACGACATCGTATTGAGCCGGTCAACGGACGGCGTCGTATGGTCCAACCCGGTACGCGTGCCCATCGACCCCATTGGGAGCGGCGCTGACCACTTCATCCCCGGCCTCGGTGTCGATAAGACGACGGCTGGGGCGCATGCTCGGTTGGCGCTAGCCTACTACGACTACCCAACCGCGCTATGTCTCCCGGCGACGTGCCAACTCGACGCCGGCTTTATCTCCTCTACTGATAGCGACGCGACGTGGAGCGCGCCGCGCCGGCTGGCCGGCCCGATGCCTTTAGGCGCGCTGGCGAAGACCTCGCTCGGCGCGATGGTCGGGGACTACATCGCCACCGCGTTCTCCGGCGGCGCCGCCATCCCGGTCCTGGCCGTGGCCGTGGCTGTGCCCTCACACGTCCCCGGCGCGCTCGACGAAGCGATCTACGCCGCGCGCATATCGTTGGGGACGCAAGCAGACGCGGCCCCGCGTTTGACAGGCCGTGGGCGGACAGCGCGGGGCCGAGATCATGTCGTTCTCAGTCAGGGGCGTCGGCGCGATAATTCACTCGCCCTGCTGTTCCCGCGCGTGCATCAGGGCGAGTTCTTCCTCTAACTGGGCCAACCGCGCGGCCTGCGCCTGAGTTATCTGCTCGGTCTCCGCCAACCGCGCGGCCTGCGCCTGAGTTATCTGCTCGGTCTCCGCCAACCGCGCGGCCTGCGCCTGAGTTATCTGCTCGGTCTCCGCCAACCGCGCGGCTTGCGCCCGCATCACGCGCTCGTCCTCCCGTTGTCGCGCCGCGCGCTCGCGCGCGATGGCGTCAAGTTCCCGCGCGGTCGGCAGCAACTCGCCCAGCGGGTCGTACACCCGTAGCAGTGTGCCTTCCGCGCGCAAGCGCAGCCCATCGAGCGCCGTACTCGTCAAGAAACCCTGCCCGTCCGGCTCCCAGGGCTCCCACGCGCCGGTCGGAGCGCGTCGCCACGCGCGCAGCGATTGGCCCAAAAACTCGGTTGTGGGATCGAAGACGAGGTACTCCCGCGCGCCGAGGTCGGCGTAGACGCGCTGCTTCTCCACGATGTCGCGGTCCCACGTACTATTGCTGGCGACCTCACAGAGGAACTGCGGGAAGGACGCGCCCGCGCGCGTGTCGAGCGAGGTACGGAACGTGTCGGGGGTGTCGCGCACCACGTAGACATCGGGCATGGCGCGCCAGGGATTGCGGACGCGGTCGGGCACGTCGACGAGCACGAGCACTTCGGCCGTGACGTACCAGCGCTTGAGGGCGCGCTGGGCGTAGCGCAGCAAAACATCGTAGAGCGCGAAGATCGCGGCCAGGTGATAGTCGGATCCGGACACGCTCTCCTCCGTATCATCCTCGATCAGCAATCGATCGTAGATGGTCGAGATAAACTGTTCGCCGCTAATGGTCGTCATAGATGCGCTGCCTCCCGCGCCTTCGACTTTGTCTGCTGGACAGGGTATCACAACCAGTATACAGCGCGCCGTTTCGACGAACTGGCCGCCGCCGGCTGATAGCTCCTATTCCCACTCGATCGTGCTGGGCGGCTTGCTGGAGATGTCATAGACGACGCGGTTGACGCCGGGAACTTCGTTGACAATGCGGTTGGAGATGGCGGCCAGTACGTCGTAGGGCAGGCGCGCCCAGTCGGCGGTCATGGCGTCGTCGCTGGTCACGGCGCGCACGGCCACGACGTCGTGGTAGGTGCGGCCGTCGCCCATCACGCCCACGCTCTTGATCGGAGTCAGGATGGCGAATGATTGCCACAGCGCGCGATAGAGGCCCGCCTTGCGCACCTCGTCGACGACGATGGCGTCGGCGGCGCGCAGCGTGTCCAGGCGCTCCTGCGCGATCGGCCCGATGACGCGGATGGCCAGGCCGGGACCGGGGAACGGCTGGCGGTAGACCATGCGCTCAGGCAGCCCCAGCGCCACACCCACCAGCCGCACCTCGTCCTTGAAGAGGTAGCGTAGCGGCTCGACCAGCGTGAAGGGCAGATCCTCGGGCAGGCCGCCCACGTTGTGGTGCGTCTTGATGCGCGCGGCGTTGACGGTGTCGTGGCCGGCGCTCTCGATCACGTCAGGATAGAGCGTGCCCTGCGCCAGGAAGTCAATCTCCGTCCCCTCTTCGCGCAGCCGTTGCGCCTCGGCGGCGAAGACGGCGATGAACTCGTGCCCAATGATACGCCGCTTCTCCTCGGGGTCCTCGACGCCGGCGAGGCGCGTCAGGAAGCGCTCGCTCGCATCGACGTGCACGACGGGGATGTGTAGGTGTTGTTCAAACGTGTCCATCAACTGCTTCGCCTCGTCGTGCCGCAGCAGGCCGTTGTCGACGAAGACGCACGTCAACTGATCGCCGATGGCGCGGGCGATCAGTGTGGCGGCCACCGCGCTATCGACGCCGCCAGAGAGCGCGCAGATGACGTGGCCGGCGCCGACCTGCTCCTTGATGCGCGCGACGCTCTCGTCGACCACGTTGGCGGGCGTCCAGGCGCCGCTACAACCACAGAGACGCTTGAGGAAGTTGTCGATGATGGTCAGGCCCCCGGTAGTGTGCACGACCTCGGGATGGAACTGCAGGCCGGCGTGTCCCGCGTCGTCGCCGATGGCCGCGACGCCGCTCGGCGTACGCGCCAACACGCGGAAGCCCTCCGGCAGGCGCGCCAGGGAATCGCCGTGACTCATCCACACGGGGATCTGTGTGGGCAGGCCGGCGAAGATGCCCTCACCCCCAACCCCTCTCCCGTGCGCGGGAGAGGGGAGCCGTCCTCCGTATAGAGGGGTTTCCCCTTCGCCCCGTTGGTTGCCAGGCGCCTCCCCCTCTCCCACGCCTGCGTCAAGCGCCTCCCCCTCTCCCGCGCCTGAAGCAAGCGCCTCCCCCTCTCCCGCGCCTGAAGCAAGCGCCTCCCCCTCTCCCGCGTCAGGGAGAGGGGGCAGGGGGGTGAGGGCCGTGGGTGAGGGCTCAATCTCGATCGTCGCCGGGCCGTACTCACGACGCTCCATGCGCGCCATCTCGCCGCCGAAGCCACGCGCCAGCAGGCCCATGCCATAGCAGACGCCGAGCACGGGAATGCCGCTCCGCCACAACTCGTCGGGGGCGGACGGTGCGCCGGGGTCGTAGACGGAGGCGGGTCCGCCCGAGAGCACGATGCCTTTGGGCCGGCGCGCGGCAATCTCTGCCCACGGCGTGGTGGGCGGCAGGATCTCGCAGTAGACGTGGCACTCGCGGATGCGCCGCGCGATCAGGCGCGTGTACTGCGAGCCGTAGTCGAGCACCAAAACCGTCTCCCGTGCGACAGATTCAGGCGCCGGCTTCTGGACGTGTTGTGTCTCGTGGCCGGCCTGCGCGTCGGTCAGAGCTACTTCGAGGTACGCGGCTTCTTCCTCATCGGAGGTCGTGCCAACATGGCGTGGTGATGTAGTATCAGTCATGCCATGTAGTATACGGGGCGCGCTCGTAGGTTGTGGTTCCGCTCTCCACGCCGGGCGCGCACCCCCCCTCCACGCCTAACGCAACCCCATATTCGTCTCGTGAATACGTACGTGACGCTTGCGAAGGAGAAGGTTGGGGGCACGTATAATGGAACCAACAACTACTCATCGCGAAAGGGAACACGATGGCATACAAGCATCTTGTCGCGCACCCCGATTCCTGGCGGCGGCAACTCTGGCTGCGGGGCCGCCATATGACGGTCGGCCAGCTTATCGCATGGATGAACGCCAACGGCTTGAGCGCCGTAGAGGCGGCGGCGGACTTCGAGGCGCCGCTCGCGCAGGTCGAGGAAGCCGTGGCTTATTACGAGACGCATCGGGACCTCGTCGACGCCGAGTTGCGCGAAGAAAAGAACTATCTCCAGCGTAAGGGGTACGCGGTTGAACCTGCGGCTGTATCTTGACGACTGCATGGCTACTCGATGCGCAAGGGCAGGCGTGCGGCGAGCGTGTCCACGACGGTCGAGATGGGCGCATCGGCATCGCGCAGCGCGCGCAGTTCGCCTGAGTGGCGCAACACACGGCCGAGTCCTACGCCACGGGGCGTCGTGGCGCCCCAGGCGTCGACGACCCATTGCCAGGCGTCATCACGCCGGGCCAGGCCGAACTCGACGTGCATGGCGACGATGATCGCTTCCAGATCGGCGCTCTCCGGCCCGGTCACCGCGACCTGCCCACGCCGCATATAGGCGTTGGCCTGGAGGAGGTCGATGCTCCCGCCCGCCGCGTCGCGCGAGGCGTACCTGACGTCGCGCAGGCGTACAACGCGGATCGCTCCTGTGCAGAGCGGACACGGCTCTGTCGTCGTGTAGAGCACGCACGCCGCCGGATCGACGGCGGCGTAGTCGAGGGCGTTCAAGGCGTTCATCTCGGCGTGGGCCAACCGATGTCCGTAGATCTGGCGCCCCTCGGCGTCGGCCTGGAAGATGCGATTGCGCCCGCGCGCCACGATGCGGCCGATTTCATCCGTCACTACCGCGCCGATCGGGATCGACCCCGCGCGATACGCGTCCCAGGCTTCCTCTAGACACCCACGCCACGGCGGCGTGAGGCTATCCCACACGGCGCTGACTCCCTGGCGCGCGGGTGCGCCGGATCATGTTTCGGATGCGGTCTCTCATATAATGAAGGCTACCTCTATCGACCATCGACTATGGTCTCCGCCAGCGATGCCCATCGCGGGCGAGCAGGGCGTCGGCCTCGGCGGGACCCCACGAGCCGGCGGCGTAGGTGGGCAACGTGCGCGCCGCGTCGGCGCTCCAGGCGTCGAGCACCCGACTCACGAGCGTCCAGGCGCCCTCCACCTCGTCGGCGCGCGCGAAGAGCGTCGAGTCGCCGCGCATGGCGTCGAGCAGCAGGCGCTGGTAGGAGTCAGGCGACGAGCCGCCGAACGTGTCTTTATACAGGAAGTTCATGTCGACGGGGCGCACGCGCATGCCTGGCCCTGGCACCTTGACGTCGAGGCGCAGCGCCACGCCGTCGTCCGGCTGGATGCGCAGCACCAGCACGTTGCGGCTCGGCCGCGCGGCCTGATCCTCGCGCAGCATCACATGTGGCGCGCGCTTGAATTGCACGGCGATCTCGCTGACCTGCTTGGCCAGGCGCTTGCCCGTGCGCAGGTAGAACGGTACTCCGGCCCAGCGCCAGTTGTCGACCAACAGCTTGGCCGCCACATAGGTATCGGTCGTGGAGCCGGCCGCCACGCCCTTCTCATCGCGGTAGCCGGGCACGGCGCGGCCATCGCCGGCGCCGCGCTCATACTGCCCGCGTACGACGCAGGCGGCGACGTCGTCGGGCGCGGCCAGGCGCAGCGCGTCGAGCACCTTGACCTTTTCGTTGCGCACTTTGTCGGCGTTGAAGGCGCTCGGCGGCTCCATCGCCGTGAGCGTGAGCAGCTGCAGCAAGTGGCTCTGCAGCATGTCTCTGATCGCGCCGGCGCCCTCGTAGTAGCCGCCGCGGCCCTCCACGCCCAGCGTCTCGGCCACCGTGATCTGCACATGGTCGACGTAGCGGCTGTTCCATAGCGGTTCGAAGATGCCGTTGACGAAGCGCAGCACGAAGATGTTCTGCACCGTCTCCTTGCCGAGGTAGTGGTCGATGCGGTAGACCTGCGACTCGTCGAACGAACGGTGTACCTCCTCGTTGAGCGCGTGCGCGCTCTTGAGGTCGTGCCCGAAGGGCTTCTCGATCACCACGCGCGACCATCCGCCATTCTGGGTGGGCTTATTGAGCCCTGCGCCGCCCAGGCGCGCGATGACGGGGGCGTAGGTATCGGGCGGGGTGGCGAGGTAGAACAGGCGGTGGTTCTCCGTGCCGGCTTCCTGGTCGCATTGGTCGAGCTTATCGGCCAGTTTCTTGAAGCTCTCCTCGTCGTCGTAGCCGCCCTGCATGTAGGTGATATGGTCGGCGAACGTCTTCCAGGTGTCCTCGCGCACGCGCACGCCCGCCTTAGTGAGGGCGTCGCGCAGCCCTTTGCGGAAGTCATCCTCGGAATGATCGCTGCGCCCATAGCCGATCACGGCCAGCTTATCGGGCAGCAGGTTGCTTGCCGCCAGGTTATAGAGAGCGGGCGCCAGCTTGCGGTGCGCCAGGTCGCCCGTGGCCCCGAAGATGACCAGGGCCAGCGGATCGGGCGCCTGTTCCTGTTCGGGGTGCTCCTCGCGCCAGGCGCGCTCTTCGTCCCAGACATCTTGCCAGATGTCGTCGTCGATACTTGGTGTCGCGACTGTGGTCATGGGTCCTCCTCCTAGTCGTGAGTCGTGAGTCGTGAGTCGTGAGTCGTGAGTCGTGAGTCGTGAGTCGTGAGTCGTGAGTCGTGAGTCGTGAGTCGTGAGTCGTGAGCGATGAAATGGCGTCTGCTTCTCTACGACCAACAACATGACGACTAGCTATCGACTCACGACTCACGACTCACGACTGGCGCTTGAATTCCCGCGAACAAATCATCCTCCCGCTCGGGGGCGTCGACGCGCGACTGGGCGCGGCGGAAGCCTTCGACACCGACGTACTCGCGGGCGAGGTCGTCGGGTAGGTTCAGGAACGTGCTCTCGCGCTTGATCTGGGTGCGGTGCGTGCGCAGCGCGTCGAGCTTGCGCGGCACGACGTCGCGCACGTCGATCCACGTCGTGATGTCCGCGTCGAGCGTGCCCCGCTCCGGCGGCTCCGTGGCGTCGGGGTCACCGAAGGCGACCGGCCAGCCACGATCGCGCAAGGCGTACCACAGCCCCTGCGCCCTGGAGCGGACCATCCACGAGCAGTAGTACAGCTTGCGCGGTGTCCACAGGTTGGCGGCCGCCGGGTCGTCGCCCTCGCTGTAGCGCGCGGGGTCTCCGGCGGCGGCGAAGGCGGCCACGGTGATCTTGTGCGCCATGAGGTGGTCGGGGTGGCCGTAGCCGCCGTCCTCGGCGTAGGTAAAGATCACGTCGGGCTGATGCTTGCGGATCAGGCGCGTCAGGCGGCGCGTCGCCTCCTCAGGGTCGGCTTTGTTGAACGAGCGCGGGTCGTCGTTGGACGGTGTATCGACCATGCCGGAGTCGCGGTAGCCGAGCAATTCCAGGTGGGTAATGCCGAGCACGCCGACGGCGGCGTTGAGCTCACCGAGGCGCACATCGCCCAGGCGCGGCTTGATCGCGGCGACGTCCATGTCGGGGTCGACGATCTCGCCTTCCTCGCCGTTGGTGCAGGTCACGAGCACGGTCTTGTAGCCGGCGGCGGAGTAGTGGGCCAGCGCGCCGCCGCCGCCGAAGCACTCGTCGTCGGGGTGGGCATGCACGGCCATCAGGGTCGGGGTATGCACGATAGTTTGGTCCTCCTCTAGTAGTTACGCTTTATATTGTACAGCGTAAGCGTAGAGGAGTGGGTAACTATCCAGCGGTGGTTCATGGCGCGGCGTACCTGGCGGATCAGACCTCGCAGGCGTAGAATACGGGCAGAGAGCCGCCTGCACGCTATGCCGGTAAGCCTTGGAAGGAAAGCTAGGCGTACCCGCCATTGCAGCCCTGGAATGATGCAGCATACTGATGATTTAATCGGTCCGGCGCGCAAAAACTATGGGAAACTTACAAGCCCTCGACTACCGCCTCGGATTATTGTGCGCCAGGATGGCGTAACTATACAGCACTACTATAGAAGCGGAGATCATGCGCCACCTCATCTACATGTTACAGGTAGCGGCCCAGAAACGAGGATCGGGCAGAATGGTAAGCCTCTCCAAGGTGACGCCGAGTTGGCGCCAGTGCAGCAGAGGGTGGTCGAGACCAATATCGGTCGTATTCGCCACGCGGTACACAAGATAGGGCGCTATCATTGGTTTAACGAGCGATGAGGGAACAGCCAAGCCTGAGATCGGCTACGTGGGAAAGGTGTGTGGCCAATGGCAACTAACGTACAGCAGGATAACAGGGAGGGTCTTTGGGCGGCCTTGAAAGATCCCGACGTAAACGTTCGTCGTGAAGCTATTATCGAACTGGGAGAACTGGGAGACACCCGTGCGGTACAACCGTGCATTAACGCTTTGCGCGACGGGGATGATACTGTACGGCGTCATGCCGCCTGCGCACTAGGAAACTTTGGCGACGTACGCGCTGTTATGCCCCTCATTGCCGCCCTATCCGACAAGGGGATGGAAGTTGGTTGGTGCGCGGCACGCTCCCTTGGCAAACTCGGCGACGTACGCGCTGTCGAACCTCTGATTGACCTGCTCAACACAAGCATGGACATGTACACACGGCAGGAAGCAGCACAATCTTTAGGTAAAATAGGCGATGATCGCGCCCTGCAGCCTCTTGTGTGCGCACTCAACGACAAGGACAAATATGTACGCCGCGCCGCGGCCGCTGCATTGGGCGATCTGGGCAATGCACAGGCATTACCAGCCTTAATCGCAACAGAACAGCAAGATCATGTGGCCACCAACCAAGCTAATCGTCAGGGTATTCGGGAAGCGGCCGCGAAAGCCATCGCGCGTATCGAGGCGCGGCATGCCGACGTCCGAAGCGGCGCGCATAGGGGACAATAGGGATCTGGCAAAGGCTTAGAGGAGAGGACGAGAGGCGAACACCATGGCGAACCGATTGAGCGGCGAGACGAGCCCGTATCTGTTGCAGCACGCGCACAACCCCGTGGATTGGTATCCCTGGGGCGAGGAGGCGTTGGCGCGCGCGCGCGCCGAGGACCGGCCCATTCTGCTCAGTATCGGCTACTCGGCCTGCCACTGGTGCCATGTGATGGAGCGCGAGTCCTTCGAGAACGCGGACATCGCGCGCCTGATGAACGACACCTTCGTCAACATCAAGGTCGACCGTGAGGAGCGCCCCGACCTCGACAACATCTACATGGAGGCGGTGCAGGCCATGACCGGCCAGGGCGGCTGGCCCATGACCGTGTTCCTCACGCCCGATGGCGCGCCCTTCTACGGCGGGACCTATTTCCCGCCAGCCGACCGCATGGGTATGCCCGGCTTCCCGCGCGTGCTGCGCTCCGTCGCGGACGCGTATCGCCACTCGCCCGACGAGGCGCACAACTTTGCCGAGGAGTTGCGCGGGAGCCTGGGCCGCTCGTTGATGGGCTACGAGGAGGGCGCGCTCACGACCGAGGTCGCGGCGCACGCCTACCAGGGACTCGCCGACGCCTTCGACCCGACATACGGCGGTTTCGGCGGCGCGCCCAAATTCCCGCAGCCGATGAACTTTGAGTTCCTGCTGCGCCATCACCGCCGCACCGGCGAGCCGCACGCGCTGGAGATGACACGGGTCACACTCGACCACATGGCCCATGGCGGCATCTATGACCACATCGGCGGCGGCTTCCACCGCTACGCCACCGACGCTATCTGGCTCGTCCCGCACTTCGAGAAGATGCTCTACGACAACGCGCTGTTGGCGCGCGTCTACCTGGAGGCCTATCAGGTCACCGGCGACGAGGAGTACCGCTGCGTGGTCGAGGAGACTCTCGACTACGTGACCCGCGAGATGACGAGCCCCGAGGGCGGCTTCTACGCGGCGCAGGACGCCGATAGCGAGGGCGTGGAGGGCAAGTACTTCGTGTGGACACCGCACGAGATCGCGGCGGTCGTCGGGACCGACGATGCCCCGCTCGTGTGCGCCTACTATGGCGTGACCGAACGCGGCAACTTCGAGGGTGAGAACATCCTGCATCGCATGATCCCGCTCGCCGACGCCGCGCGTAACGCCGATGTGGCGCCCGATCGCATGCAAGCGGCGGTGGAGCGCGCACGCCCGCTGTTGCTGGCGACGCGCGAACGGCGCGTCAAGCCGGGGCGCGACGACAAGATCCTCACGGCGTGGAACGGCCTGACGCTGCGCGCCTTTGCTGACGCCGCGCGCGTTTTGGGGCGCGACGACTACCGCGCGGTCGCCGAGCGCAGCGCGGGTTTCCTGCTGACCAACCTGAAAACTAGCGACGGCCGCTTGCTGCGCACCTACAAGGACGGCCGGGCCAAGATCGACGGCTACCTCGACGACTACGCCGCGCTCGCCGATGGGCTGCTCGCGCTCTACGCTTGCACATTCGAGCCGCGCCTCTTCGCCGAGGCGCGGGCGCTCGCTGACGCGATCCTGGCGCGCTTCTGGAACGAGCGGGAGGGCGGATTCTACATGACGAGCGACGACGGCCACACCGAATTGATCAGCCGCCCCAAAGAATTGTTCGACAACGCCGTGCCCTCGGGCAACTCCACGGCCGTCGACGTATTGTTGCGCCTGGCCGCGCTCTCCGGCGAGAACAGCTACGCCGAGCGCGCCGAGCGCACACTACAGGGGCTCACGGGCATCGTGCAGCGCGCGCCGAGCGGCTTCGGGCGCGCGCTCGCGGCGATGGAGTTCGCGCTGTCCACGCCGACCGAGGTAGCGATCGCCGGCGACCTTGAAGGAGCGGCCGACGCCCTGCTGCAGGTCGTCAACGGGGCGTACCGGCCCAACGTCGTGACGGCGGTCACGCGTCCCGGCGCGCTGGAGGCTGGCATCGCGCTGCTAGAAGGACGCGACCGGGTGGATGGGCAGGCCGCGGCCTACGTCTGCGAACGCTTCGCCTGCCGGCGTCCCGTCACGACGCCCGACGACCTGGCGCGCGAACTTGGATAACCGCGCGCCTCCCGCTCTTCGGCGAGAATTCGCTCGATACTTTTCCCCTCGTTCGCATCACTGAAGATACCGACGACATTCTGGAACGACCCGCGTGTCGAGCGAGATCGGACGCGCAGTGGCAAGCAAACGCGACGGGAGACCAGGTGGTAGGCCATGTAGGCCAAGTTACGGAATATCACCTTCACCGCGGTTCCCTATTAATAGTATCGTACAACGTTCATACCGTTCGCCTACGATGTGACGCGACAATCATTGGATGGCAGCGAACTACTTCGCACTAACAGTCGATGGCTGACCACCGACGACCGGCGCGCGGTGTGGCAGGCAGGCGCGGCGGGGGACCAGGTGGTAGGCCATGTAGGCCAGGCTGGCGAAGAGCAGGCTGATCAACGCGGCGTGCAGCAGTTCCGAGGTGAGGCCGTAGCTCGAGAAGACCAAAAATGCCCCACTGGCCGATTGCAGCAGCACCGAGGCCAGCGCCGCCGTGGCGCCATTATAGAGGTCGGGGCGCGCGGCACGATCACGCCGTACGTTGACCCAGAGCCCGACGATGACGAGCACGAGCAGCCCCGCCGCGACGCGGTGCGCGACGTTGACGAGCACGGCGTACGTCGTCGGCGACCCGAGACCTGGCAACAACGCGCCGTTGCAGAGCGGCCAGCCCTGGCAATGGCGCGTTGCCCCCACATGCTGCACATAGGCGCCCATGTAGACCACCACATAGGTGTAGACGAGGCTGCCCCATATCATCAGGCGTAGGGGGGCCGGGACGGGCCGGTCGCGCGCGGCATCGGAGCCGCGCGCCTCGAACAGGAACGCGGTGGTGAGCACGATCGTGGCGAAGCTGATTAGCGACACGCCGAAGTGCAGCGCCAGGACCTCAGGCGTCTCGTGCACGCCTGCAGCGATGGCGCCGAGGATGGCCTGCAAGAACAGGAACACGATCATCGCGGGTACGAGCCAGCGCGCCTCGCGGCGCTGCCGGTACAGCAGCCACGTCCCGGCGGCCAGCGCGAAGATCAGCACGCTCTCCAGCGCGGTGACGGCGCGGTGGCTGAACTCGATGAAGGCGCCTTGATCCAGCGATATGGAGAGTTGGGGGATGACCTTGCCGTTGCAGAGCGGCCAGGTGTTGCTACAGCCGTGGCCGGACCCTGTATTTGTCACGAGCGCGCCCATCACGAGCACGATGAACATGCCCAACGACGCCAAAATCCCTGTATACCTAAGCAGACGCTGCATAGCCGCTACCTACATACCCTTCCCGCTGTGCCGGTCAATCTCCTTTGAGTATACCCCGCTCTCCACATCACACGAGCCAGCAACTTCTCTTCAAATAGCCCAGGATCTGGGAAAGGTCCCTCTTTCTCCCCCCCTCCGCCCCCTCCGGGGGAACCTGGGGAGATGGCTCCCCCCAGACCCCCGCCATACATAGGCGCGTACGGATTCGACGGGCATGGCCATAGCCAACAATGCACAGCCCTAAAAAATGGCAGCGACGCCTTGCGCCGCGTCACGCGCTGCGGTATAGTTATCGGTGGAAGTGAGTTGTTCCCTTCCACGTCCATGGTACGATGGGGAATCGTCTAGTGGTAGGACAGCTGACTCTGGATCAGTCAACCGGGGTTCGAATCCCTGTTCCCCAGCCATAAAGGGGCGGCGACACGTACGACGTGTCGCCGCCCTCTTTGTTTTGTTCCACTTGTCCGTGTTATAGCCACGCGGGCGCCTACGTCAGGACCACACGGTCATGCGCTCGGCCAGCGTCGAAGTGTGCAACTCCAGCTGCGCGCCGTCGGGGTCGAGGAAATTAACGCTCCAGCCAAGGCCCCGTTGGACGGGGCCGCGCACGATCGTGACGCCGGCCTGACGCAGCGCGTCGACGGCCGCGTCGAAGTCCGCTTGGTCGATGTGGAACGCGACGTGGTGTTAGTGTTCTATGATTATGTCACCGTCTAACTGTCCAGTGAAAATGTCACTCTGTAGATATGAAAGACAGAGTGACATTGACCATGCAGGAACAGAAGCGCCTCTTGGTGCTCAATCGGA
>JAABUV010004825.1_pt1 | contig 15767 bp, 19 predicted proteins | sample 5559971 | NCBI WGS metagenome assembly JAABUV01 (sample SAMN10711881, study PRJNA513362) | rock metagenome | isolation source: Antarctica rocks | place: Antarctica: Victoria Land, Knobhead nord | collected 2015-12-19
GCACAAAAAAGGCCCGGACGGACCAGCTACCCACCGGTTTCTGGGGCCAACGGCGACCGCGCGCGGCCCCAGAAACCCCTGCTCCGCTTGACCTAGCCGCCTGATTCAGCGGAAACTAGAGTATTAGGCCAGATGGCAAAGGCCTCGATCAGCATCTACCAGAGATGAGGGCACACGCCAGGAACGAGCTACTTGAAAAAGATGGGTCAAGCCAAATTGGCGCAGATGGGTCAATTCTACGTCGCCGTTGATAATGTCCAATGCTCCTTGTCCGCGGGGCTATTTATTGACCGAAGAGGTGGGGGAAAATGACGGTGATCCCATACAGAACACCACCGCCGACCAGGAAGAGCGTGACCAGCGCCGCCATGATGTTGCCCAACAGCCCGCTGCGCAGGTCGCCCATGACCGCGCGGTCGTTGACGAGCAGGAAGAGCAACACCAGCGCCGGGGGCATCGCCAGCACCGCGATCACGTTAACGATCAGCACGACGTACACGAGCGGGATGCCCGGGATCAGCACCAGCGCCGCCGCCCCCGCCGCGCTGCCCAGCAGCATGGCGTAGAAGGGCAAGCCATCGCGTAGGCCGCGGTTCAGACTGCCCCCCTGACCCGTGACCTCACCGAAGGCGTAGGCCGAGGAGGTCGAGATGGTGAGGGCCGCGACGAGGCCCGCCTCGAAGATGCCGAGGGCGAACAGCGTCGCGCCCGCGCTGCCGATGAGCGGGCGCAACGCCTGCGCGAAGTCGGCCCCCTGGAAACTGGACGCGTTGACGCCCTTGACGAAGAGCGGCGTGGTGGCCACGACGGTGGCAATGGCGGCGATGGCGGCCAGGATGGCGCCGGCGGCCGTGTCGATGCGGCCCTGGCGCACGTCGTCGCGCGTGAGGCCCTTGTCGGCGGTGGCGCTCTGCTGGAAGAAGAGCATCCAGGGGGTCACGGTCGCGCCGATGTTGGAGAGCAGCAGCAGGATGACGCCGTTGGTCACGCCGCCGGGCAACGGCCCCCACGTCAGGAAGGAGCGGCCGATCGCGCCCCAGTGCGGGTGCGCGAGCAGGGCCGCCGGCACGAACAACAGGTTGAAGGCGGCCAGCCCGAGCACCAGGCGCTCCCACGTCCAGTAGCGTCGGCCCGCCGTGGCCGCGACGATGAGGAGCAGGGCGCCAAGCACGGCGACGGCCGGCGGGACGCCGAAGTAGCCCAGCCCCGCGCGGATGGCGATGAACTCGGTGATGAGCGTGAGGAAGTTGCCGAACGCGAGGTCGCCGAGCGAGAACCAGCCCCAGAAAGGGCCGAAGCGGTCGAAGATCATCGCGGCGTGGCCGCGGTGCGTCGCCGCGCCGAGCCGCACCGTCATCTCCTGAACGATGTAGGCCATGAAGAAGAGGGCGGCGATGAAGGGTAGGAAGAAGCCGATGCCGAACTGCGCCCCGGTCTGGGCGTAGGAAATCATGCTCGGCCCGTCGTTCTCGCCGATGATGGTCAGGATACCAGGGCCGACCAGCAACCAGAGCAGCAGCGGTGAGCGCCCGCGCGCCCGCGCCGTCTGTACCCGCGCGCGGTCGTCGGCCCGCTTGCGGTCCTCGGTCGTGACGACCACGGATTCGGCAAGCGGCGCGTGGCGCATGACATCAGTCATTTCTTGGTTGTCCGTCCGCATGATCATGGCGGTCCACGCGCACGCGCCGGGCGATCGCGCCGCCCAGGGTCTGTCCGGTCTCACCGATCCGTAGCGTGAGGACATCGCCGTAGGGCGCGACGCTCTCGACCACGACGGCCGCGCTAGGGACCAGGCCGAGCGACCATAGGTATCGCAAGAGAGCCGGGTCACCGTCCGGCACGCGCACGACCGTCGCGGTCGCCCCAACGGGCAGGTCGCTCAAGGCGATGCTCCCGTTGGCGTCTATCGTGCCCTCGCGCGTGGGGATAGGATCGCCGTGCGGGTCGCGCGCCGGGTTGCCCAGCTTGGCCGCGATGCGCTCCTCTAGCTCCTCTGACAAGACGTGCTCCAGGCGCTCGGCCTCGGCATGCACCCGGTCCCAGGGCATGCCAAGCAACTCGGCCAGGAACTGCTCGATCAGGCGATGATGGCGTACCATTTCCAGGGCGACGGCCAGCCCCTTGTCGGTCAACTCCGCCCCATGGTAGGGCGTGTGGCGAACGTAGGGGCCGGCAGGGTCCGTGGCGAGGTGCTTGAGCATCGCTGTGACCGAGGGGGGCGTGACGCCGAGGCAATCGGCCAGTTCCTGTGTCGTGGCGCGGCCACCCTCCTCATGCAAGCGATAGATCTGTTTGAGGTAGTCCTGCTCGGCCACCGACGGCGCGTGCGTCATGCCTCACCCTCCCTCGGCGCTCAACTTATTTTTAATCCTATCTAAATCATAGTTGAGAAAAGACTAGGTGTCAATAGGGGTAGTCGTCAAATATGAGCGATAGGCGCGGCAAAATTGAGCGTGTGCCGCTCACGATGGAGAGGTCACCCTGCTAGCGGCCACTCTCGCCGTGGACGTTAGACAATGAGACCTGGGCTCGAAAAAGGGTCCGTACCTCCTGGGACCGCGGGCGTCCCGCCGGCACACTGTCGCGGGCGAGCGTATAGCCGATCACGGACGCCAGCGCGACGATCGTGGACCGGCGGGACGCCCGCGGTCCCAGGAGGTACGGACCCTTTTCTGGTCTTGTAATTGGACTTATTCCTACCTATTCCTACCTATTCCTACCTATTCCTACCTATTCCACCTATTCCTACCTATTGACAGACGCGCTACGTCCGGGTACACTCGTATCGACGGTGCGATGTGACCGCGTTGCCCGTCAGGTTTCCTCGTTCGGTGAGGCGGCCGCGCGTACACAGGCTACTGACGGGAAAGGTCGAGAGACCCCAACGCGTCAGACCAGGTCTTCCCGGGTTAAGGGTTGATCCAAAGTGGCTGAGTCCGTCAGGGCTCTACGGCGCGCGGTGCCAAAGCTCGACGTGGGGGAGACGTTCGCTGGCCGCGCTTTGTTGAGGCGACCGGTGCCGCGCCCTCTCCTCATCGAGGAGACGGCGCTTTTTTGTTGCCTCGCGGGGCTTTTCGAGAGAGGAGGGATGTTCCTATATGGACGGTGACAGTCGTCGTTATCAGCAGTCGTTGTTCCGTATTGCTATGACCGCTCTCCGATCCGGCACCCGCCGCTCCCCCTCGTCCTAGACGCCAAGGGGATCGACGCACCCGCCCGTCGGTGAGCGCACCGAAGGGTTTTCTTGTGGGCCACGATGGCCTGTCGGAGGTGCGTCATGTTCAAGGTTGTCCACGCCAGTACGACGGCCGTCCCGTTCCGTGCGACGGCTGCCTCCCGTTTATCCGTCGACGGCACCGTGCAGCGCCATGGGAGCGTGTCCGTGCGCCTCACGCTTCAGGTTCACGGGGTCCGCGTCATGTCGACCGACGGTGTCCTGTGCCTCGCGTTGCGCTGGGACGGCGCGGACCCCGCGCCGAGGCGCGATCCCGACGCGCCGGTGCCCGTCTTACCCTTTGCCACCTAACACACGGACGGAGACCAGGTTCCATGGCCGCCAACGGCCCCCATCCCGCGCCGTCCGACCCTCTCTGTTCGCGCTCGCGGTCCGCGCAGGGTGGACGGCCACGTAGACCAACCATCAGCACAGCGCATCTATCCAACCCGGCGCACGTCGAGGGGATTCGCCCCCACTCCACCTGAGGGGGTGAGCCTCCCCGCGTGCGCCACCAACACGTAGGACATACCGAGAGGGAGGTACTCCAATGATCAATGACATCGATACGCTCGCCCCACCAGGCCAGACCGCTCCGGACGCTCTACTCGACACCGCGCATCGCGGCGACATCCGCGGCGCCCTCGGTACCATCCGCGAACACGACGTCGCGCCGCGCGCCACCTGGCGCTCCCGCCTGCTGACCCTGCTGGCCGTGATGGGGCCCGGCCTCATCGTCATGGTCGGCGACAACGACGCCGGCGGCGTCGCCACCTACGCCCAGGCCGGCCAGAACTACGGCACGAGCCTGCTCTGGGTGCTCCTGCTGCTCATCCCCGTCCTGATCGTCAACCAGGAGATGGTCGTGCGCCTCGGCCTCGTCACCGGCGTCGGCCACGCGCGCCTGATCATCGAACGCTTCGGGAAGTTCTGGGGCGCGTTCTCGGTCGGCGACCTGTTCCTGCTCAACTTCCTGACCATCGTGACCGAGTTCATCGGCGTCAGCCTGGCCATGAGCTACTTCGGGGTCAGTTCCTCTCTCTCGGTCCCCGCCACGGCGGCGCTACTGATTGGGGTCACGGTGACGGGTAGTTTCCGGCGCTGGGAGCGCGCCATGTATGTCTGCGTCGTCGCCAATTTCCTGGCCATCCCACTGGCGCTCATGAGCCACCCCAAAGGCGGCCCCATCCTGCACGACACGTTTGTGCCGCATGTGCAGGGCGGGCTCGACTCCACGGCGCTGCTGCTCATCATCGCCATCGTGGGGACGACGGTCGCGCCGTGGCAGTTGTTCTTCCAGCAGTCCAATGTGATCGACAAGCGGCTGACCCCGCGCTGGATGGCCTACGAGCGGGCCGACACCTGGATCGGCGCGGTCGTGGTGATCCTGGGCGCGGCCGCCCTGATGATCGTGACCGCGTTCGCCTTTGGGGGGACGACGTTGGCCGGCCAGTTCGGGGACGCGGGGACCGTGGCGGCCGGACTCGCCCACGCGCTCAGTCCCGTCGCCGGCGGCATGTTCGCCCTCGTGTTGCTCAACGCGTCGCTCATCGGCGCGTCCGCCGTCACGCTCTCGACATCGTACGCCTTCGGCGACGTGTTCGGCATCAAGCACTCGCTGCACCGCTCTTGGGCGGACGCGCGCGGCTTCTACGCGATCTACGCGGGGCTGGTCGTGCTCGCGGCGGTGATCGTGCTGATCCCCCATGCGCCGCTGGGGCTGATCACCACGGCGGTGCAGGCGCTCGCCGGCGTGCTGTTGCCGAGCGCGACGGTGTTCCTACTGCTGCTGTGCAACGACAAGGCCGTGCTCGGGCCATGGGTCAACAAGCCGTGGCTCAACGCGGTGGCCTGCGCCATCGTCGGCGTGCTGGTGGTCCTCTCGCTGATCCTGGCCGCGACGACGCTGTTCCCGAGCGTGGACGTGCGACTCCTGACGTCTGTGCTCGCGGCTATCCCGGTCGTTGGGCTCGTGGTCACTGTCTTGCTGTATCTGCGCCGTCCGGCGTCGCCGCCGATCGCCGCCGTGGCAGAGGCGGACCGTCTGACGTGGCGGATGCCGCCGCTGCGCGATCTGCCCAAGCCGGCCTGGTCGACGGTGCAGACGGTCGGCATGGTCACCCTACGCGGCTACCTGCTCGTCGCGGCCATTCTGTTGGCTGTCAAGGTCGTCGGGCTCGCGCTCGGCGGACACTAGCTTAATCGGGGCGAGCCGGATCGGCCGGGAAAGTAAACACAGTATGGGCTCTGTTGTGCTGGTTGCCGGGGTGGGCAACGACGCGCTGCCCCTCGTCGTGCGCATGTTCCTTGCCGCGCTTCACGACTGCCGTCCTGGTCATCGTGGTCATCTTCATCATTAGCACACACGGTCGCGACGCGTGACCGTGCCCGATCATCCCGTGGAGACGGGGACGACGGAGGCGCCACATCCATGACACGAAGTATCATCGGATTTTTCCCCGACCGCGTGACGGCCACGCGCGCGATCACCGAGCTGTCCGCCGCGGGCTTCGATACGGCTCATATGGGCGTGGTGATGCCGGACGCGTCAGCAGAGCGAGACGAGACGACGGACCAGCGGCAGGACGACCCTACATCCGAGGCGGCGGTCGGCGGCAGCGTCATTGGAGGAACGGCGGGGGCACTGCTCGTGGCCACCGGAGCGCTGGTCATCCCCGGCATCGGCCCCGTCATTGCCGGCGGTATCCTCGCCTCGCTCATCGGGGGGACGGCCGGCTGGCTCGCTGGCGGTCTGGTCGCCCAGGGGCTCTCCCACGAGGAGGCGGCGGAGATCGAGAAGCGGGTGCGGGCGGGTCGTCTGCTTGTCGTCGTGCAAGCGCAGGGCCGCGACGTGGAAGCGCGCCAGATCCTGCTACGCGCGGGGGCGGAGGGCCTGGAGGTCCACGGCTCCGGACGCGACGAGACCACGCCGTATCGACGCGTGGAGGGCGACACGGCGGAGGGGTCATAGGTGCGGCGTGGACACCGCGTACAAGGAGACAACGCCGTGGCTGTCTACGTATCAGACCTGCGCGACCGCGCCCTCGTCGACCTGTACGCGCGCCCGCTGGGCCGGCTCGACGATCTTGTGGCCGCTCCCGTCGGCGCCGATCCACCCCTGGTGCGGGGACTGCTGGTGCGGCGCCGACTGGACACGGTCTTCCTCCCCATCGACGCGGTCGCCCTGCTTGACGCTCCCCTCTCCCGCGTCGTCATGGTGGACGCGCCGGCCGCGCTCCGTCCCCTCAGGCGCGGGGACGACGTGCTGCTCGTGAGGGAGGTGCTGGGTCGGCGGATGATCGACCGGCGTGCCCAACAGATCGTGCGTGCCCGCGACGTGGCGCTCGACGATGACACGGGCTGGTGGGAGGTCACGGGGGTGGAGACCAGTGCGGGGGCTGCGCTGCGCCGCCTGCTCCCGCGCGCGTTGCGGCCCCCTGCGGTTGCCGACGGTGGCCTGCGACCATGGGCCAATCTCGCTCTTCTACCCCATCACATGCCGCGTGGGATGCGCCGTGCTCGCGAGCGTCGCGTCTGCGACGGAAACGACGCAGAGGGGGAGCCATGACTAATCGGGAGAAAGTACTCTATCATCACATCCACCGACTCAAGCTGCTCATCGACTGGAGCGCCGGGTGCATCAGCTTCTATCTGCTCTGCCGGCGGCACCGCCCGCGGGCGGTGCCGCCGGCGGGCGGCGCTTCTCGTCCAGGTCGTTCCGGCACCCATGGTATCGAACGTACTGGTCCGCTAGGCCGATCTCGCGTCGCGGAAGTGGTCGGCGTTCGGCCGGTACGTCAAGGACTATATGACCCCCTCGATGCAGGGGTACGCTTTGCGGGCAACGTGGCGATGTCGTTAGGCGCGTGGTATCGGCGGCCCGGCGTCCTCGCCCTCGGCCTCCTGATCATCCTGTGCCGGTTGTCGTGGCTACCGTGGTCATCCGTGCGAAAAATGTAAGTATTTTTCGCACGGATGACCACGGTAGCCACGACAACCGGCACAGGATGATCAGGAGGCGACTTTTTATAAAGGGGTGAGGTTGATGGCGGACAGACGCAATCGACGCAAGATTATCTGTGGCGCGTGCGGCGAACGCGTCGCGGAGGATAAGGTCAGGGACGCCTACCGCACGTCTGAGGATAACGGGTTCATGCGCTTCAGGGATCACCTCGTGCCAGGCAGTACGATGACCTACCTATGTCCCGACTGCTATCGTGAGTGGGACGTGGAAACGGAATGACACGCCCAGGACGTACGACAAGTGTGTCGCGGGGGCGTTGGCTATGGCATAGTAGGCCCACTGTCTCTCAGGGGCGATTCAAGAGCCAGACGGAGGGGACGAACGCAATCAGCGCACCACATGCTTATGTCGGTCTGGAGTCGTTTGCCGTGATACTGTCGGTCCATAATACACATGGCGAGTTCACCCTCCTCCAGGTCGCGACGGCATTCGCATCCCCCCGCACGACCCGTGTGCTAATGATGGAGGATAGAGCCTATTCGTGTTTTGTGGTTGAAACAAGCCCCTGACAGGGCACATATTATCGTGAAGTTTGCCTCGGCGTCATCCATCCTTGCCCAGACGGCGGCTTTGCCCATAAAGTCGTTCTCTGCCGAACGTTCATCGGCTACTAGGTTTTAAAGAGCATCTCAATTCGGACCTAGACTATGCATGGCGGGTCAAATCGAACAGGATGCGGAACTGTCGGACTTTATGGGCAAAGCTGAGCCTATCCAAAGCGGCGGAATGGTTGAGCGCGACGATGGCGCCGATCAGCGAAGCCGACCTCCTGGCGGCGGGGGAGCGTGGCGAGTTCGAGGTGTACGACTTCTTGGGCGAGGAGCCACGGGTGCGACGAGACGATCTCATCGATGTCCTATCTCGTCAGCGGGGCCCCGATCCCTCCCGTCTCTCCGAGGGCAAATTGCGGCGACTTGACGATTTCGCGCGTGAGGCCGCGCTCTTCGTGCTCCGGGACCAGGACTACGACGCCATGACGCCGGCGGAGGTGGAGGCGTTGATGACCAGCGAGAGGTTGCGGCATCTGAGCGGCGATCAGGTGCGACAAACGGTGTCGGATCGCCTCACGGACGCAGGGCCGATCGCGCGACGATCGTACCGCGATGCATTCCAGCGGGCCGGCGATCACTCCACGATTCTTGAGCGAAGAGAGATCGAAGAAGAGGCGGATCGCATATACAATGAGCGCGTCGCCCACGTCCGCTGGCAGGTTGCCCTCAAGGTCCTGCGCGGTGAGCTGTATCTCGTCTACTGCATCTACCACGGCATCGATCCGGACACCGGGAAGAGTACGACGCCGTGCAAGAAGGTCCCGTTCGAGGTCATCCGAGGTAAGCTTCGCGACCACGGCGCCGAGATGGCTGAGGAGCCGAACACCCAAGAGATGGTCGCGCGGTGGAATGCCGCCAAGAGCCGGGCGAACGCCCTATGGTTGCAGGGAAGCGTCTCTACATTCGCCAAGCTGGACGAAACGCGGGCGTTGTGGGGCCTGGATCCGGAGATGGATGCCGATGTGCTCGGGATTCTCAAGGATCGATTGCTGCGCAGCCGCGGCGTGGCTCTAGCATCCGAGGACGCTCGCTCCCTTGCGCGGCGCGCGGCGGCAGGGGACCAGATCCGACCAAAGGACACTGGAGGGCCGTAGTCACCGACCACACGGCTAAAGTCGGGTGCTTGCCCGTCATCCCTCGGGAAACGGACAGGGCTTCCACGCAGCACGCAGGTTGTCGTCTGCGTGTGTCGCCGAAGCGACAGGGCTGGGTGATCATGGCGCGTATCTCTCATGCCTGGTCCGTTAGGAGTTACCCCAACAGAGCAGCAACAGGCATGGCTCTGTTGGCTCATGCGCTGAAGCCGTTTCACCCGAGGGTGTGCCTAATCGCGCCCCCTTATGCTATCGTAGGGGGCACGTTGACCGCCCGCAGGCTATGGTGCTCCACGCCGCTTGTCGCGGCCCGGCCTCCGCTGAGGCGCCTACGGGCGATCCCATTCCCCCGCATGGCTCAAGACAGCGGCCCCTTGGGAATGAAGGGGACGTCGAACCACAGCCCAACCGGCCGCGCCCAGGCGTATCAGGTATGTCGTCGGCGTGGCGGAATGTGTATAGGACGTTTGCAACCCCGATAGCATTTGGTAAGATGTGGCTGTTAGGTGCCAGTCCGCAATGGACGGCGTAGCGATCCATAGATAATTGTGCCTTTCGAGCGTCCACCCACGAGGGTCGGGCGCTTTTTTTGTGCTTTTGGAGGATTGACTATGCTTGTCTACGAACAGCAACTGATGGGCAGGGGAGGAGTCTCCCCGCGGTTCTTCGCTGGGCTCCGCATCGCCGGGCGGGACATGTGGTCCGATCGCATCCCACGCGCCCGCTTTGACCCCTTCACCGGCGGCCACGACCGAGAACGTGTGGCCGTTGCCCATAGAACAGCGAGGATACCATGACGGCCCAACCTCGCGACGACGACCTTCCATGGTCGGTACGACCACTACCCCCTCCCGATCGGGAGGAGGTATTTTTTGTCCCTTGTACAGATGACACCATCGCGCGGGACCTCGATGCCCTGTCGCGTCTGCTCGCCCGCATCGCCACGAGGCAGGTCCGCGACGCGGCGCGCGACATGCCTCGCGCCAGATAGATAACCCGCATCCCGAAAAGTTTTGACGGTTCGGGGCCATCGCGATACTGGAACTCCGATGTGAAGGCGGTACTCGAGATAGGCCGATTCTCTATTGGCGTCCACCGTTTCTTCCCTTCTCGTCGCGCGACGACGCGCGATAGACGCCTTCCCCCCTCATCCTTCTGCTATCTCGGCCTGTGCATACTCGTCGCAGTAGCCCACGACCGTTCTCTTGTGGATGAACTGCGCCACTGCCACGACGAGACTTTCCCGTGAACCGTGGACGATCCCCACGACGTTCAGCCATTGAGCGGCAATCTTCGCGATCTCGAAGATCGTGTCGGCCTGCGGGAGGTGGCGCAGCCTCTCCATCTGCGAACAGGTTACTGGCCTCAACTGGTAAAAGATGTCTATGGCCTGCTGCAACGTCGCCCCTTGGGCGATGGGGGCAATCAAGGTGGAGATGGATTCCGCGAGGAAGGAGAGCGATTGTTGTTGCCGTGCGAGGGCCTTTTGCCGAGCGACAATGTGACGAGCTTCGTTGTCGACCTTTTCAAGTAGCGCGCGCCATTCCCCCTTTTGCGTCCAGCGTAGGATGTCTCGCTCATGCTCGAGGAACCAGCCGGGGGAACGGAGGAGGACTGTGAGCGTCGTGAGCGATTTCCACACCGGATCACGCGTCCCCAGCCGCTCCGCCACCTCCTCTAGCGGTATGAGAAGGTGGCGGATGCGATTATGGAGATCCGCGTTTTCCCTCGGTACCTCTTGCCCCTCGAATGATTGCACCATGTCGCGCACCGCACGCATCGGTAAGGGAGCGAGCGCGGATCTGTCACGCTCCAGCGCCCATATTTCCTCGGTCAGTTGGCCACTGTCAAGGGCGATTTATTTTTGACCCACTAACGCGACGGGCGTCGCCAACGTCGCGCTCCATTCCTACTGCATGATCGTCTCCGCCGATCCGCCGATCATTGCCTTCTCGTCGTCGGGGGCGAAAGATACCTTGGCCAACATCCGCGCGACCGATGAGTTCGTCTGCAGCGGCTGGTGGCGGCACTCCTGCGCGCGTATCTGGCCGCGCGCGACGACACAGCAGGCCAGACGTGAGACGATCACGTGACCGGCGCCGACTGTCCATGGCGGGGACCGCGCGTCTGCGACGCCTGCCGCCTCCGTTGGCGACGGCGGCCAGCGGAATAGGGATCGTGGGCGTGTCCATCGGCTGGCCCGTCCGGCGCAGACGCTCGTCGATCGACCCGACGTGATTGCCCGCGCTCCGTGTCCGGTTCGGACGTGTTCGGTCCGGATGCGCGTGGCACGGCGTTGTGGGATGCGTCTCACCATCGCGACCCTGTCCTCTCGGCGGGCGACACACCAGACGCGTCACGCCACCACCGTCGACGACGGTGCGAGCGCCGCGAGCAGGCAACGATGCGCGTGCCATCCGGCCAGGGTCGGATCGGGTCCCTCGCCGAACATGTGGCTGCCGATAGGGGGGGCTTGCTCGAGGTCGTCGGCCATGCCCCTGCGGGCCACGATGACGCAGCCCACGCGGTGCCGGGTTGTCATCACGCACATGCGCGCGGCCGACAGGAGGTGGGCGGAGGAGTCCGACGCGCGGCCAGACAGTGGGTGATGCACGAGCATCAGGGCCCGCTCAAGGCCTTGCCATCGCTCGGCCGTCTCGACCAGAACCTCGCAAAGCGCGCGCGGCAGGCCCTGCCTGACCGCCACGACCTGCGACACATGCGCGCATACGATACCGATATTGCGGGGCGCGATCGCCGTGTCGCACCCTCCCTCGTGCACGGCGAGCCCCCGCTCTAACGAGCGCACCGCCAGGTCCACCAGGGTCGCGGCGAGTTCGCGGTCGACCTCCCCCGTCTCCCGCGCCGGCAGCGTCGCCAGAGTCATCCCCCGGCCAGATTCCAGTAGATCAAGCGGCCGGTCAAGCGCCGATCCGCCCGGGCGCGCGAGGGTGAGCCGGCGGTGGCGCTCGTCGTGCAACGCCTCCATCTGCATCCCTGGGTAGTAGATGGGCGCGATCACGCGCACAGTGTCCGCGAGCAACCGGCGCGTGACCGGCAGGCCCAGCCGCCGTATCCAGGGATGGTGATAGGCCAGCGCGAGAGGACAGGCCACCTGTGGTCCAGGGTCGTCGCCACGCCAGTCGGCGATGTCGATGGTCACCACCGGCGGGATCTGGCCCGCATCGCCGATTAGGCACACGCGCTGACCAAGCGCCACAATCATGCCAAACGCAACGTGGGTCAGTTGGTAGCATTCATCCACCACCAAGAGCTCGGCCCCGTATCGCTTAGCGTCGAGGTAGGACAGCCGCGTCGCAGTGCCAATCAGGATCGGCGGCGCATCCGGCAGGGCTGCCGTCGTGCATGCGATGCGCAGCGTCCCCGCGGTGACGAGAGGGCGCAGGCCGTTTGGGGGGGCCACCGTGCGCCCCAGAAGGAGGGCAACCGTCTCGCGCGACGCGTCGTGGGCCAGGCGCCGCGCGAGGTCAGCCGCTTGCGCGTTGGTGGCCGCGGCCACGATGACGCGTTCGCCCCTTGCCGCGGCGTCGAGCGCCACGCGCACCGTCAGGTGCGTCTTGCCGGCGCCCGGCGCGGCGTTGACGAGCGTCGCCGGTTGCCCCACGCGCTGCGCCTGAAGGATGGCGTCCTGCGACCCGCGTGCCCGCTCCGCGGGCGTCCTCCCATACCCGTTCATCTTGATCCTCCACTCCTCGCTCGTGTGCGGCCCGCACTGATGTGTCCCCTCGCCGCGTCCAGCCGTCTCCCTCTCGCGTCGTACCGATTCCGCGCGCTGCGGCGCACCCGTCCCAGCGCCCCACGGCGTATTTTTTGACGAGATGTCCTGGGGCGATGATGGGGCCCACCACCGGTCGTCACACGTCGACGCTCGGCGGCCAATCCCCCGCTGAGGCCCACGGTGGCGCGTCCGGCCGCGCCGACAACCGCGCGGTCTCGCGGAGGGCGCGGCCCCAATCGGGGATGGCCGGGACGAGCTCGATGGCGGCTCCCGGGGACGGGCAGACAACGGACCGTCGGCCACGCGTGATCGCCAGGATCACCACCGTTGTCAGCCCGTCCGCCGCGTCCTCGGGTCGGATATCCTCGACACGCAGATGCAGGCGCGTGTCGTCGGCCCAGTACATCTGGTCCCCACCGCGCACACGCAGGATGGGCTGCGCGGTGCGCACCACGAGCACACCGTCGCGCGTCCCGACGATGTGTGGGGCCACGACCGTCCCAGCCACGACCGTCCCAGCCAGGCGTGCCCGCGCCCGTGCCACGCGGTCGCCCAGCACCAGGGCTGCGTCGACGTTCTCCTGCGCGGCCTGCCGTGTAAGATAGGACCGCGCCATTGAGCGGGTCGAAGGCCGCCCCGACCAGCGGCCGGCAGAGAGCGCGTCCATGGCGTAGGCGAACGCGTCGGCCTCGGCGGCGTCTAACTCGTCGAGGCCGCGCAGGGGCGCGAGGCCCGCCCCCGTGATCAGCGCGATGGCGCGCTGGACCCTGTCGTAGGTATGCCGTGCAGCCGGGGCGAGGATGTCCCACACCGCGCGGGCGGGCGCATCGAGCTCGACGCGCCCGCCCTGGGACGGGTGGTCGGTGGAACGGCGCGCCTGATTGTAGGCGACGACCGCCCGGTGGAGCGCGGCGTCGCGCACGGGATCGGTGCGCACACCCATCGGCCGATTCCGCGCCTCGGCCAACGCGCCCTCGAAGAGGGCGCCGTCGCGGGTGACGGTGGCGGGCGCGTCGAACCAGAGCAGCAGCGCTCCCAGATGGCCGCCCGGTCCGCCCGGCTCCGCCGTGGCCCAGTGGTCGGCGATGACGCGGGACGCGACGTGCAGCGCCTGCTGCCCCGCGACGGGGAAACGCGCGGCAAAATGGTCCAGATGACGGGCAAGAATCCCTGGAGGCGTGGTCGCGTCGTGGACGCGCAACCGCTCAGCCACCAGGCTCAGGTGGCGCGCCGTCGGCATGCCGGCGACCCAGAGTTGGGGATAGTCGCCGCCCGCCCGGCAGTGGTCCATGTAGGTGGCCAGATCCGCCCCGAAGCGGCTCAGCAACGCCTCCCGATCCGCGGGATGGCGCGGGTCGGGCGCGACGAGGACCTGGGGCTCCGCCTGCCCGATGGGGCCGTAGGCCACGACGTGGATGCTACCGTGGGCGCCAGCCAGCGCCAGCGGGCAGACAACGAGGGCATGCGGCTGCACCGTCACATGCAGGCACGTCGCCATGAGTTGGGCGCGCCGGCGCTGCAGCGCCCGCAACGCGCCGACGACATCGAGATCACCCGGCAAGGCGTGCGGTGCGCTATCCATGCAGGGCCTCCCCCAGCATGCGTTCAGCCGCACGCAGGCGCGCCGCCAACTCGTCCTCGTCCGCAGTGCCGTGCGCGTCAGCGTCGTCGAGCAGGGCGAGGGCACGCGTCGACGATTCGGCGGCGGCCAGCGTGCGGCGGCCGGTCGCTCCCACTATGATCGGGTCGCCCGCCGCGGCCGCTTGACGCCGGCAGGCCTCCGCCAGCGGGCAGGCCTCGCGGCAATCCGCGTCGTAGCGGTACGGCAGCGCCATAACCACGTCAGGGTCGTCCAGGGTGGCCCCGAGCGGCAGCGCCGCCTCGACCGCGGCCAGGAGGGCCGGGGCGCGCGCGATATGCCGGGCGATGATGTCCACCTCATCGACCTGCTCGATGACGCGCAGGCTTGGCCGCCCAGCCCCTCGTCGGCGCAGCACCACCTCAGCGCGCGCCGAGACCAGGCGCTCCGGGTCCGTCGCGCCCAAGGACGTGACTGCGGCGCGCAGCGCGAGGACCCCGACCGCCACCTGCCGGACGGCGCCCCGGATGCTGGCGGCGCTGGTTCGACCGTCCAAGTCGGCGAACGATTTGATATCGCCGACACTATAGCACGCGTCGGCGTCAGACGCCACCAGCAGGTCGGGCCGGATCGCCTCGTCCCGCCCCGCGATGCGCACCGCCAGATGCGGCTGCAGGATGAGGTGCGGCGCAGTGGTCCTCTTGTCGAGCTTCTGGCCGATCAGGCGCAGCGTCTCCGCGCGCCGCAACGACGGGGGGAGCGCGTGGATATCGACCACGCGGCACTCCTCGGGTTGCAAGCGCCCAGCAGCGCGATACAGGGCCAACAGTTGGTGGGCGCCGCTCATCCCCATGGCGTGCTCGAACAGGTTGCCGCTCGCGATCGCAAAGGGTGACTGCTGATCGCGCTCGCGCGCGCCCACACGCTCCGCGACCCGCGCCGGAGGGAGGCCCGCCAGCGTGATAGCCTGGCGGCGCACGCAGCGCGCCGTCCGCGCGCTTTGCTCGATACCACGCGCTCCGAGCGGCGCGGCCACGGCCGTCCCGCGCAAGCGTGCGAGGCGCGCGGGCAGCGACGACGCGGTCGTGTCGGTGATGCTCGCGCTCATGACGCCACCACGGCCGGGCGTGTGGCGACGTCAGCGCCTGTGTCGGCATGGAAGGACCGCCCCCAAAACAGGACGCGGGGATCCCCCGCCGCGAGGACGACAAGGCGCCGGGCAGCATCATCGCGCTCGGCCCGGTCCCGCGCGGCGAGAGCGTCGAGCTCGACGCGCGCCGCGTGGGCGATGCGGACGAGGACGGAGGCGTCTGTCCGCGACGCGTCGTACGAACCAGCCGGTAAGGGGGCGGCCAGTCGCAGGACCAGCAGCCGCCGTTGCCCGGCCAGCCGCTCGTCGTCACGCGCACGCGCCGCCATCTGCAATCGCACTAACCGGTGGATCTCTAGTTTTCGCTAACAAGGGGGCAATCGGGAGGGCTTTGGTAGGATAGGGGTGCTGACACCATATCGTCCGGAAGGAGCCTCCCGATGCCACCCGCAGTCTATCGCATGATGACCCTCCTG